>Ga0222419_100249_pt1 | contig 76554 bp, 60 predicted proteins | sample 1B20Ametagenome_FD_182474 | JGI IMG/M metagenome (GOLD analysis project Ga0222419, IMG submission 182474) | Enriched microbial communities from leaf-cutter ant dump, University of Wisconsin, Madison, United States - 1B20A (version 2) | ecosystem: Environmental > Terrestrial > Nest > Insects nest...
GCAAAGGAACATTGACTGGAAAAAGGTCGGCAACGGAACGGCTTTATGGAGTACCAGGAATAACGGTCTTGGTAATAAACTGACCGATATGTATTACAGCGGTGCCGATGCCATTCCGGGAAGAAATGAAATTGATATCAGGAAACTGAGGTATGCTTACAGTTATGTGAGTACGGACCTTGCCGCCGAGGGCAGGAAAGACCCGAATAAAAAGCGACAGGATTTTATCGTGACCTACACTGATCTGCCTGATCCGAACAACCCGAACCACCACCCTTCTATACCTGTGTATCCTGATACGATGGTCTGGAAAGTTGATTATTCTTATTCACAGAATGATCCGATGGTCAAGACTTATTTTAACCATCCGTCTTATGATGACTATCCTGTTGTCGGGGTAACCTGGGAACAGGCTTCTGCTTTTTGTGTCTGGCGTACCCGCTTTTATGAGTCGGTGGCGGTTTCCAGAAAACAGCCGCTCAATGCCCGGCCGGAATATCAGTTGCCGAGCGATGCACAGTTTGAATATGCAGCCAGGGGAGGGAATATAAAGACCAAATATCCCTGGGGAGGCCCTTATGTGCGTAATACCAAAGGTTGTATGCAGGCCAATTTTAAGGTGGGCAGGGGAAATTATTCTGATGACGGCGGCATGTATACCGTTAATGTGAAGTCTTATTTCCCGAATGATTACGGCTTGTACAATATGGCCGGTAATGTTGCAGAATGGACTGTCACCGCCTACAATCAAAGCGCTGCGCCTATGCTGCTCGATTTCAACCCCAATTTTACTTATGTGGCAAAGACCAATGACAGCAAATACATGAAAAGAAAGGTAGTAAGAGGCGGTTCATGGAAGGACATTGGCTTCTTTCTCCAAAATTCAGTGGGTACTTATGAGTACCAGGACCAGGCCAGGTCTTATATAGGGTTCAGATGTATTTCTGCTTATCCTGGTACTGACATCACTTACAAAAACTAAAAAACAATAGCGTAATTCTTTTACTTAACAAAACATGGCAGCAAAGAAAAAATTTGATTGGTTACACGTTGCAATTTCCTGGGGTGCAAGTGTGGTGATTTTAGGTGCATTATTCAAGATTCTCCACATTGGCGGGGCATTTGGAAACTGGGCGATCGGGGCGGGGCTGGCTGTAGAGGCTTTCCTCTTTTTTTTAACAGGTTTCAGGCAGCCCGAACCGGAACTGCCCTGGGAAAGGGTCTATCCCGAACTGGCAGATGATTTCAGCGGGGAATTGCCTAAAGCCTCTGCAAGGCCCGCGGTTGTTGCTTCCGGTTTTTCTTCTTCCGCCGCATTGGATAAAATGATGGCAGATGCTAAGGTTGGTCCCGAACTGATCGAAAGTCTCGGTGCCGGACTGCGTACTTTTGGGGATAAGGTAGCGGCGATATCCAATGTGGCAGATGCTTCCACTGCAACCAATGAGTTCACAGGTAAGATAAAGACGGCTTCTGCCAGCTTTGATGACCTGAACAATGCGTTTTCAAAGGCTACTGCACAATTGGTGGAAATGGGCGAGAGCAACACTGCTTCGCAGGCTTATCATGATCAGGTCAATGCTTTGGCCAAAAATCTTTCTGCATTGAATGCGGTGTATGAACTGGAACTGCAGGACTCAAGCGCGCATCTTAAATCTATGAACAAATTCTATCAGAACCTTTCTCTGACCATGAACAATTTCAATGAATCGATGGAAGATTCGAAGCAGTTTAAGGATGAGGTAGGCAAGCTTGCAAAAAACCTTGCTTCATTGAATGCGATCTATGGAAATATGCTGTCTGCTATGAACCAGCCACGTGTATAGCTGGTGCTTCAATTATTTATTAGTTAACGACCACCAAACAGACACTTAGAATGGCAGGAGCAAAAGAGACAACGCGGCAGAAGATGATCAATATCATGTATTTGGTATTACTGGCTATGCTTGCGCTGAACGTATCAGATACAATATTGAATGCTTTTAAAAATATCAACGACAGTCTGGAGAGCTCAAGAACCAACGTGAATACGAGCATTGACCAACTGTTCACCTCTTTTCAGAATACTAAGCTCAAGGACGAGCCTGCAAGGGCACAACCGATCTGGGAGAAGGCAAACAAGGCAAAGGGCTATGCTGATGAGCTGAATGCTTATGTGCAGCAGTTAAAGGACCGCTTTTTAAAAGCCGGGGACGGCCTGGACGAGGAAACAGGCGATATTAAGCGAAGGGATAACATGGATATTGCTCAAGGCATCATGATCAACCAGAAGGAGGGTGCGAAGCTGAAGGCAAAGATCAATGAGACGCGCGAACGGCTGATCGCGCTTCTGGATCCGAGGGATCGTGCTGGCGTGACGTTTACGCTGGAGGCTAAGGATTCGGAGAAATCTATCAATAGTACAAAAAAATGGGAGGACATTAATTTTGGCGAAGGTACTCCGCTGACGGCTGCTAATACTATTCTGACCAAGATACAGTCGGATGTAAAGAATGCTGAAGCTGAGATAGTGAAGAAACTTTTTGGAAATATGGACAAGGCCCTGGTCAATCTTGATCAGTTTGCTGCTGTGGCGGTTGCGCCGAGCTCGTACATTGTACAGGGACAGCCTTATACTGCTGAGGTGTTTCTGACAGCCAGTGATTCCAGGTCTAACCCTGAGATTTCCGTGAATGGTAGCAGCCTTAGCGTAAAGGACGGTAAAGGCACTTATACCGGCTCGACCGGAAGTGTCGGGGTATTTAAGTGGAAAGGTACGATCCGTGTGCGGCAGACTGACGGTCAGATCAAAGAATATTATACACCTGAGCAGACTTATCAGGTAGCTAAACCTTCGGCGACTGTTTCCCCGGATAAAATGAATGTGATCTATGCAGGTATTCCCAATCCATTTTCGGTTTCTGCGGCTGGTTTTCCGCTGGAAAGCGTACACGCCTCTATGTCTGGAGGTTCAATTTCGGGGGGTAACGGTAAATATACTGTGAACGTGCCCGGTACCCAGGTAGGAAAGACATTGAGCATCAATGTTTCTGCTTCTAACGGTGGGAAAACATTAAATTTAGGTGCGCAGGAATTCAGGGTAAAGGCACTGCCAACGCCAAAGGCATATATCAAGGGAAAATCGGGTGGCAATGTGCCGCTGGAATTTATTGAGAGTGCTGGCGTGATGGAGACTCAACTGGAGGATTTTGTGTTTGATGTCAAGTTTAAGGTGCTCAGGTTCTCTGCAACCTTTATCAATCCAAGATCGGATGCGGTGACCATGCAGAATACTGGTGCTGGTTTTGGTGCACAGATCAAGGGAGCTTTAAATTCCCTCAAGCCTGGTGCGACCATTATCTTTAAAGATATTGTTTGTGAGGGGCCTGATGGCAGGCAGAAGGTGCTGGATGGTATTACGTTTAGTGCAAAATAAGCGATTATGAAAAGGATTTTAGGTATTGCCGTTTTATTGCTGCTTTACGCAGTGGTTGATGCCCAGGACAGTATTCCTGTGCGTACGGACTCGCTAAAGAAGGTAAAAATGAAAACGCCTCCCAGGGATGGCTTTGCGGTGAGGAGTGATATTGACAGCAACGTGATGGTGCCGTATGCGGATGTGCGTGAAGAGGATGTGTTTTATTCAAAGCGTATCTGGAGAGAACTTGACCTGAGAGATACCATCAATTCTGTGTTGGGTTCTGAAGGTTCCAAACTGATCGATGTGCTGTTGGAGGCCATTGGCAATGAAGAATTGACGGCTTATTCCAATAAGGATACGACTGCCGGAAAGTTACTGGATGATAATGATTCTTTTAAGATCGCCCTGACTGCACAGCAGGCGCTGCAAAGTGCGAGGGGTACGATAGAGGGCGTTGCGGATTCAGTAACGGGCAAGATCGGTGAGCCTACGCTTGGCCGGCTCAGGTCGGACGAGTTCCTGAAGTACAGGATCAAGGAGGACTGGATACTTGATGTCAAGCGATCCATATTTGAGCCGAGAATTGTGGGGATTGCGCCAATGAAGATGGTGGAAGGCAACTGGCAGCCGGTATTCTGGATCTATTATGATGATGCAAGACAGTTGTTGAGTACCAAACGGATGATCAATCCTTTTAATGATGCTTCTACCCTGACCTTTGATGATTTCTTTGTCAGAAGGCTGTTTTACAGTTATGTAGTGAAGGAAACCAATCCGGGAAACAAGAATATCAGCGATATGCTTGGCCTGACGGATCCTAAAGATCCGAGAAAATTGTATGAGTCGGAACGCATTAAGAAATCCGTAGCGGACTTTGAGCAAAGCCTCTGGGAGTATTAGTTGCTCGCAGATAACCGGAATACCGGTCTGAACTTTTGCTCATGCTGAAAGTATAGCGGCAATATAGATTATAAGAGCCCCGGCAGTTAGTTTTGTCGGGGCTTTGCTGCCCTTAATTGTTAAAATAGGTCTTGAGCTTTTGGATCTGGGGCTTGCTGAGTACAGCAGAAAGCTCGGTTTCTTTGGCCTCTTTGATTTTTTTTACGGATTTAAAGTGTCTGAGCAGCTTGTCCGATGTGGTCTTTCCGATTCCTGGTATTTGTTCCAGCTCGGTTTTTAGCGTGCCCTGGTCTCTTTTTTTCCGGTGAAAGGTAATGCCAAAGCGGTGGGCTTCATCCCGGAGCTGCTGGATGACTTTGAGGGTTTCTGATTTTTTGTCCAGGTAAAGCGGAAAGGAGTCGCCCGGGTAGTATAGTTCTTCCAGTCGTTTTGCGATACCTATGACCGTTACTCTGGTGTCAATGCCCAATTTTCTGAGGCTGCTCATAGCGGAGGAGAGCTGGCCTTTGCCTCCATCAATGATAATGAGTTGTGGCAGCGTGTTTTCTTCTTCCAGCATTCTTTTATACCTGCGGTAAACTGCTTCTTCCATGGTGGCGAAGTCGTTTGGCCCTTCTACTGTTTTTACATTGAAATGCCGGTAATCTTTCTTAGAGGGCTTTGCGTTTTTAAAAACGACAATGGCTGATACTGGGTATTTCCCCTGAAAGTTGGAATTGTCAAAGCATTCTATGTGTCGTGGCAATTGGGTGAGCCTGAGGTCCTTTTGCATCTGGGTCAGGATTCTGTCTGTGCGCAGGTCGGGGTTTAGCTTTTCATACTGGTTCAGTTTTTCCTTTTTAAAGAAGAGTACGTTCTTTTGTGAGAGCTCCAGCAGTTTTTTCTTTTCTCCAAGTTTTGGTACTGTAAATTTGAGGTTATTGTCAAGCAGCAGTATGTCAAAGGGTACGATGATCTCTTTGGAGGTGCTGTGAAATTTAGTCCGGAACTCGGTGATGGCGATGGTCAGCAGTTCTTCGTCTGTTTCGTCCAGTCGTTTCTTAATTTCTATGGTCTGGGTCTGGATGATGCTGCCGTTCATCACTTTGAGGTAATTGACGAAGGCATGGCGTTCGTCTGAGGCAATGCTGACCACGTCTATGTTGGTGATGTCGCTGTTGACCACGGTTGATTTGCTCTGGTATTTTTCCAGTACCTGAAGTTTGCGCTGGTATTGGTGCGCATATTCGAAATTGAGCTGTTCTACAGCGGTTTTAATAACTTGTTTTACATTCCTGATCACATTGCCTATTTTTCCGTTCAGGATGTCTTTGATCTCTTCCAGGTTTGCTTCATAATCTGCCTCCGACTGGTAGGCCTGACACGGGCCTTTGCAGTTGCCGATCTGATATTCCAGGCAAACCTTGAACTTGCCCTCGCTGATGTTGGCTGGTGTGAGGGGAAGATTGCAGGTCCTGAGCGGATAAGTTTCCTTGATCAGGTCGAGTATGGTATGCATCATGCCTACCGAGGCATAAGGGCCAAAATAAACAGAGCCGTCCTTGACCATTTTTCTTGTCCAGAAGACCCTTGGGAACGGCTCTTTCTTGATGATGATCCAGGGATAGGTCTTGTCATCCTTGAGCATGATGTTGTACCTGGGCTGGTGCTTTTTGATCAGGCTGTTTTCCAGCAGCCATGCATCTATTTCTGTGTCTACAATGGTGAAAGTGATCTTCCTGATCCGGGATACCAGGACCCGGGTCTTGCCATTCATTTGCGTGTCTTTGTTGAAATAGGAGCCGACACGGTTTTTCAGGTCTTTTGCCTTGCCAATATATATGAGTGTACCTTCTGCATCCCAATACTGGTATACACCTGGTTTGTGCGGAATGTCGGCCAGGGCCTTTCTGTATTCAAAAGCACTCATACAATGATATCTGGATTAAAAGCCTAGCTTTTCGTCTAGTTCTGTATTCTGATCCTGTTGCTGTTGGTATTGATTGCAGTCATAGATGATGGACACCCCATTTTTTGGTGGCTCAAAATCTGTCTGGCCAATGTTGAGTTTAGGATTGACATAAACACGTTTCATGAATCCGGCAAATATTGGAAGAGCGGTTGTGGCCCCATCTCCCTGGGCAGTGCTGGTAAAGTGGAATGCACGGTCTTCGCATCCGGTCCATACACCCGCCACAAGCTGCGGGGTAATTCCCATGAACCAGCCATCGGAGTTGTTTTGGGTTGTGCCTGTTTTCCCTCCTATGGGTGCTTTGACACCGTAACGGCCGGCCAGCCTCCAGCCGGTTCCGTTGGTTACAACGCCTCTGAGCATACGGGTCATAATGTAAGCAACTTCTTCATTCATGGCTGGCACCGGGATCGGCTTTTCTGTGTAGAGTACTACCCCGTTCTTGTCTTCAATCCTCAGGATATAGGTAGGTTTGGTCCAGACACCTTTGTTTGCAAAGGTACTGTAGGCACCAACCATATCGTAGACCGAAGCATCAAATGAGCCCAGAGCGATGGAAGGATAAGCCGGTACTTCGGAAGTAATGCCCATTTTTTTTGCCAGTGTGGCCACGGCTGTTGGCCCTACTTGTTTCATCAGGTAGGCAGCTATGTAATTCTGCGACAGGGCAAGTCCTTTCTGCAGGGTCAGGTATCCCGGCACGGTTCCGCTGGATCTTGGTGTCCAGGGTTCGCTGCCTGGTACTTCAATCGTCACAGGTTCGTTGAGTACGGTGAAGCAGGGTGAATAACCGTTCTCAACTGCTACGGTATAGGTGAACGGCTTTGCAGTGGATCCTACCTGGCGGGTACCCATTTTTACCTGGTCATATTTGAAATGCTCATAATTAATACCGCCCACCCAAGCTTTTACATAACCTGTCTGAGGATCCATTGCCATCATGGCATTTCTGAGCAACATTTTGTAGTACCTTACCGAATCAATAGGCTTCATGAGTGTATCAATATTGCCATGCCAGGTAAAGATGGTGAGCCTGGCCGGAGTGTTGAAGTCCTGCCGGATCTCTTCTTCTGATTTTCCTTCCAGTTGCAGTGCTTTGTAACGGTCGGATCTTTTGATCCCTTGCTCGATCTGCATTTCTTTTCCTTTAAAGGGGTCGCGTCCTTTCCAGCTTTTGATAAAAGATGCCTGAAGGATTTTCATATATTCTTTCTGGGCTTCCTCCGCATAGACCTGCATATCGTAATTGATCGTGGTAATGATCCTCAGCCCGTCACGGTCCAGGTCATAGGGTGTGCCGTCCGGTTTGGTGATGGAGCGTTCTTCAAATATCTTTTTGATGTCGCTTTTCAATACTGCACGGAAATATGGGGCGATGCCTTCATTTACAGTCGCTGCACTGAACCGCAGTCCAAGCGGCTTTTCTTTTTCTTTACTGTAATCCTGTTCTGTAAGGAGTGCTGCTTCGACCATGAGGCTCATGATGGTATTTCTCCTGGCCAGCGCTCTTTCGGGATTGCGTGTCGGGGAATAGCGCGTTACACCTTTCAGGATACCGATCAGTGTGGCGGCCTGGGCTACGGTCAGTTTATCCGGGGTAGTATTGTAATAGACCCTGGCTGCTGATTTGATCCCATAAGCCTGATTGCCAAAGTCTACTGTATTGAGATACATCACGATGATTTCTTCCTTGGTATAGTTGCGCTCCAGCTTGACGGCAATGACCCATTCTTTAAATTTCTGGAGCATGCGCTTCAGTATGTTCCTTTCCCGGCCCTCGTCTGAGAATAAATTGAGTGCCAGTTGCTGGGTGATGGTGCTCCCGCCTTGTTTTTTGCCCACCAGGTTATAGAGTATAATCGTAAAAGTTCGCTTGAAATCGATGCCTGAATGTTCAAGGAAGCGAATATCTTCGGTAGCGATCAGTGCATTGATGACATTTGGCGAGATTTCAGCATAGGTCACATTGGAACGGTTTTGGACAAAGTAGGTGCCCAATACCTTTCCGTCATCTGTAACGACTTCTGAAGCCTGGTTGCTCTTGGGGTGTTCAATATCCCTGAAGGAGGGCAGTTCCCCAAACAGGCCAAACCCGATGGAAACAATGAACAAGGCAAATAGTACGAGTACTCCGATCAATACCTTCCATAACCTAAAGTTATATTTCCTGATGTCTGCCTGTGAAAGGGGTTTGTTCATTGCTGATAGTTCTTATTATAGAATTCCAAATATTGGTCCAAAAGGAATTTGCTGCTGAGCTTTTCAAAGTTTTCCTTGCTGATGATGAAGCTGGTGTAGCTGCTGACAGGAACTTTCATAATTTGTTTCAACTGGGGCGTGATTCCTTTGGAGTATGTTTTAACGTCTTCAAAATTACTAAAGTTGCCCACATAAATGAGTTGTTCATTGTCAAATTCTTTCAGCTGGTGCCTCAGGTTACTCCCTGCATAGCGCCCTCTGTTGAATTGCCCAATGCCAAATCGCGATGAGCTTAAGGTCAGGCTGGCATCAGAAATAGCTATTACATAATAGTAGATGGTTGATTTTGCAATGCTGAACGGACCTTCGGATTGGATGCTTTTTGAAGATTCTGTGATTTCAGCAGGTGTTGTTCTCACTGAAACAGGTGGATCTTTTTTTTCTTCTGACTTGGAAAGTCTTTCTGCTGTTTGTCTTGGTATATCTGTGACTTTTGCTAAACTATTTTGCTGGCCGGAAGGCAATGGAGGTTCGCCCGGATCAAAGTCTGTGATCGCGACCTGCCTTTTTTTGAAGTCTTCAAGGTGCGTTTGTATATAGCTCAGGTGTTCCTTAGCCAGCGGGGTGATCAGTTCATCATCAGGAAAGCTGATGATGATGTGCTCCAATGCCGGAATAAGGCTGTCTATGGGATTTGTCCTGCCAATTGCTATCGCCTTCAGGTAGGCAAATTGTGGTGCCAGCCGGCTTTGTCCGGTTTGCTGGTTTTTATCCGTTTGTCTGATGACTTCTTTGAATTCTTTTTTTGTGTACAGGCTAAATATCTGGTTGTATTCCTTATTGGATGAGGTTTCCAATTCGGATTGTTTTGCAGAGAAGGACGGATCGAGAATGCTTTTTGCGTAACTGGATGAAGGGAATGCGGTTAGTATCTTATTTTTGTATTCATTTGCCTGTACTTCGTTGCTTTCCCTGTTGATGAGATAGAGACTGTAATAGATCGCAGCAAGGTGGTTGTTGACCGGAAAACGTTTGAGCAGTGTCAGATAGTTAAGTGCAGCTTCTTTTGGATCTTCCAGTTCCTGTAAGTAGAAGCTGGCTATTTGAAAGTAGGCGTCGATAATCTTTTGATTGGATGCAGCACGCAATTCGGGTGTAAGTGGAAGAGACTGCATGTATTTCGTTAGACGTACGTCTTCGTCTGGTGCAGCCGGTACGGTCATTCGGTCCGGATCTGATGGCAGGGAACCATTGTTTGCAATATCCTGTGTCGTTTCCTGTGCAGAAGATCTGATGCTTTGCCGCCAGTTATTCTCCAGTTTCCTGTTCCCCCATTTTTTTTTGAAATCATTGAAGCCTGTACTGACAGCTGCAGGATTGCTAAAATAAAAGGTGTTTTGGGCCTGGTTCCTGTCCGTACCAGTAATGCTGACAGGAAAGGTTGAGTGTGTTGCGGCAGGTCCGGCATTTTGTATGGAGGCTGGTTTCGCCGGATTTACAAATGCTTTTATAAGTGCTGCCCGGTTGGCTTCAGGCTGCAAGGCGATCGATTGTAAGGTGTCTTCTGTTGCAATAGTTTCCAGACGACTGGTCAGGTACATCAAGTTCTGGTTCTTTTTAAGGATCAGGTCATAGCCGGGATAGCTTTTTGGCAAGGTATTTACTGTACTGTCGTAATAGATTTTAGCTTTAAGGTAATTTTTAAAATGCCTTAAGTTCAGGTCTGCGATCCTGAGATAAGACAATCCTTTCTGATACAGATTGGTGGTGCTTTTTTGTATAGACAGGAGATAAAACTTTTCTGCTGCTTCATAGGCTCCTTTGGCGGCTTTGTTTTCAGCCACCTGGAAATAAATCTGGTCGGCGTATTCCATGTTCTTGTCATCTTTTAACAAGGTAAGCAGTGCTTTTTGGTTGTCGGTTGTCTGGATATCCTGCAGATTGCTGAGTCTTAACTGACTGAGATTTGCGTTGAAATACATCTCAAAAGGGGCATTACTTCTTTGTACTTTCCGATAATTGACCGCTGCTTCTTTATAATTTTCCTGGTTTTCCAGGAGCTGGGCGAGCGCATAGGTCCATCTGATGCGGTTTTGGGTCTGACTGGTCGTCCTGATCCCTTGTTTAAGGTAGGTGATCGCGGCTTCGTCGTTTTTAAGATAAATGTACATTTGTGCCAGCGTTGCGTACGGATCCGCCAGTTTTTTTTTGGTTTTTACCAGGGGGAAGACATCCTCCAGTGTGTCCAGCACCTGACGTGCTTCACTGATGTGCCTGAGCTGCATCAGGCTGCGTGCTTTCCAGTTCAGCGCTTCGAGACGGCTGATGGTGTTTTGCTGGTAGGTTTTTGCTGTATAGTCAAAATATTCTATAGCATTGAAATAATTTCCGTTGAAAAAGTTGGCTTTGCCCAATAGCAGGTAAGCCTCGTCTACGTAATTGCTGCTGCCCTTTTCCAGGATGATGACCTGAGCCTTTTTTATAATGTCTTCCATGGGCTTCAGGCTCGGCTGATTTCTTATCTGGTCTTCCGGTGCAGGTCCCAGGTAAAGTGGTAGTACCCGGTCGTAATTGTCCGTGTAGCTTTCAGCAAGTTCTGTCTGGTGATTAGCCAGGATGATGTTGGAGTTGTAAATATAATTGTAGCGTGCAGTAAGATTTTGCATGCCTCTGCCTGTTGCGGTGTCTTTCTGCGCACTGCAGGAATATAAGATGCAGAAGCCTAAACTTATTAGTCGTAACTTTAAAATGCAGAGGTTGTATCTTCTCAAGAAATAGATGTTATACTTGTTGTACAATTAAAATATATACAAAAATATTCTATTCGGTTATAACTTTTAAACAAAAGACGTATTATTTAAACTCGGCCGGTATGAAAGATAAGGATGATAAAAAGAAAGGTTTGGGTTCTTTCGCAAAGTATTCCGCTATTGGCTTTCAGATGCTGGCAACCATAGGGATATTTACGTTTGCGGGATATAAACTGGATGCTTATCGTAGTTCGAAGCCTCCTTTGTTTACCGCAATTCTGGGGTTGGCCGGGGTGCTGATCTCCTTGTATCAGGTTGTAAAGCAATTGAATAAAAATAATGGGTAAACCTATCAAATTCGTTACTTTTGTAAAAATATAGATTTTGAGCTTAGCGAGGTTTACTCTTTTCTATTTGCTGTATTGTGCTTTCTGGGCGGCGGCCGCTGTATTGATTGGCATAATATTCCCTGATAATGGTCTTCTTATTGATCGTTTCTGGCTTGTTTTTGGGTTTTTGGCAGGCATTACTTTTATCGCTTATGCAGTTGCGGATATCGGAATGAAAAGGAGTCCGGGTACAGGGGTGATGATCATCATGGCATCGATTGCTTTAAAAATGATTTTTTCAATGGCTTTTGTGCTGATTTACAGCTTCAAATCTCGTGAAAAGGGGGTTGCATTCGTGCTTGATTTTTTTTCTTTATATTTATTGTTCAGCTTCTTTGAAATATATAGTTTGTTGCGTAACTTGCGCCACCAAAATAAATAGTAAAAATCTGCGACTAAATGGATTGTAGCCACGTTTTTGAGTTTAAAGTTAAGAGGTTAATTGTTGTTTTTACGCTTTTTTTAGCGTTTTTTTCTGCAGCACCGGTTGCTTTTGCTCAGCCTGATTCTGCTCATGTGGCAGAGACAGTCCATGACGATGCTCCAAAGAAATTTGACATCGGGAAATTTGCCTTGCACCATATCGGGGATTCGCACAGCTGGCACGTGATCGGTGATACTTATATCGGCCTGCCGGTGATCCTTTACACCAATAGCGGATTTGCAGTTTTTAACTCCGGTGATTTTCATCATGATGATGAAGCTAAGGTCGTTGTGGAAGCTAATGGACAGCGGTTTGTAAAGCTTCACGAAAAGATCTATTATGCTTCGGCAACGGCCAATGAACATGGTCAGTTCGTTGATCTTGATGAACGCCATCATGCAGCAAATGCAAAGCCGCTTGACCTTTCTTTTACCAAGAATGTTTGTACCTTGTTCTTGTCTGTAATTATTATCCTTGCCGTATTCCTGAAAGTGGCCAAATCTTACCGTGTCCGTAAAGGTAAATCTCCAAAAGGCTTGCAGTCCTGGATGGAACCGATCATACTTTTCGTACGTGATGATATCGCCAAGCCGAATCTGGGGCACAAATATGAACGTTTTATGCCGTATCTGCTTACCGTGTTCTTTTTTATCTGGTTCAATAACATGCTGGGCCTTGTGCCTTTTCTCCCCGGTGGCGCAAACCTGACGGGGAATATCGCGGTAACGATGGTGCTTGCGGTAGCGACGTTCTGTCTGACGGTATTCAACGGAAACAAATATTACTGGAAGCATATCTTTATGCCGGACGTGCCCTGGTGGATGTATGTGGTTATGGTTCCGGTCGAACTGTTCGGTATTTTTACAAAACCCATCGCGCTGATGATCCGGTTATTTGCAAATATTACTGCAGGTCATATCCTGGTGTTGTCATTGATCTGCCTGGTGTTTGTATTCAATAGCTTGTACATCGCTCCTGTTTCCGTGGCGTTTGCCGTGTTCATCGGGGCCATTGAATTGCTGGTTGCATTTATACAGGCATTTATATTTACCATATTATCTGCGCTGTTTATTGGAATGGCAATAGAGGACCACCATTAATTAGAATTATTTTTTAACAACAATTAATATATAAAATCATGATTACAGGAAGTATTGCTGCAATTGGTGCAGGATTAGCTGCGATTGGCGCTGGTCTTGGTATCGGTAAAATTGGTGGTTCCGCTATGGATGGTATCGCCCGCCAGCCGGAGGCAGCCTCTAAAATCCAGACTGCAATGTTGATCGCTGCGGCTTTCGTTGAAGCTGTTGCGCTTTTCGCAGTTGTTGTTGCCCTGATGGGTAATGGCTAAAATGAATTGTACCAGGCTGATGCCTGGTACTTTTTTTTGTTAAAGAGAATAAGAAATTTAATAGATAAATAAATGGAATTATTAATACCTGAAATTGGCCTTGTTATTTTGCAGACAATCGCTTTTTTGCTGTTGTTGTTCTTATTGGCAAAATTTGCCTGGAAGCCGGTTCTGGCGGCTATTAAGGAGCGCGAGCAATCAATCGATGAGGCTTTGAACAAAGCTGAACTGGCAAAACAGGAAATGGCTCGTCTGACCGCTCAGAATGAAGAACTGATGAAAGAGGCACGTGCTGAGCGTGACCGTATCCTGAAAGAGGCTAAAACCCTTAAGGACAGTATTGTCCATGATGCAAAGACACAGGCTCATAACGAAGGTGCAAAACTGATTGAAAAGGCAAGGATCGAAATAGAGAATCAAAAAAAAGCAGCCTTGTCTGAACTTAAAAGCCAGGTTTCGAGTCTGTCACTGGAAATTGCGGAACGTGTACTGCGCAACCAGCTGGATGATCAGGCGAAACAGCAGGATCTTGTCACCGATCTGTTAAAAGACGTAAAGCTTAACTAATTACCGATTAGCTTAATAAGATATATAAAGCATGTTAGAAAGTAAAGCAGCATCGAGATACGCCAAATCATTATTGGATCTTTCCATCGAACAGAATACTTTGGAGGAAACAAAGCGTGATATGATTCTGATCGCACAAGTGATTGATGACAGCTCCGAACTGGAGGCCATTCTTAATAATCCTATTGTTCCTTTGGATAAAAAGACAGGAATTCTTACCGGCTTATTTGACGGAAAGGTCAGCAAAATGACCATCGCATTTCTAAAGCAATTGGTTAGTAAGGGCCGTTCGGCGATATTGTTTGGAGTTTCTAAGGCTTTTGTCTCACAATATAATGCGATAAAGGGCATTGTGACAGCTGAAGTAACTTCTACTGTTGCACTGAATGATGCCAGCAGGGCGGAGATCGTCAGCATCGTTAAGAAGGAAACCGGTGCGGATGAAGTGCTGATCAATGAAAAAATCAGCGAAAAGCTGATCGGCGGCTTTATTTTAAAAGTAGGCGACAGGCAGTTTGATGCCAGTGTACTGCATGGATTGAATAAACTGAAGAAGGAATTTGCTCAGGGCCTGGTTTAGCATCTGGCGCTGGAAGATAACATATACTGATTTACAAAAGAAATAACATAAAATTATGGTAGAGGTAAGACCAGACGAAGTATCGGCAATTATCAGACAGCAATTGGCCGGCTTTAAATCAGAGGCAGAACTCGAAGAAGTTGGCACCGTATTACAGGTAGGTGATGGTATCGCCCGTGTGTATGGCCTGACTAAAGTTCAATCTGGTGAATTAGTTGAATTTGAGAATGGTTTGCAGGGTATCGTTCTGAACCTTGAAGAAGATAATGTCGGTGTGGTTCTTTTGGGGCCTTCTGATAACATCAAAGAAGGCGATACGATCAAACGCACCAAGAAGATCGCCTCTATCAAAGTTGGCGAAGGCCTGTTGGGCAGGGTGGTCAACACACTAGGTGAACCGATAGATGGTAAAGGCCCGATCCTGGGCACTACATACGAGATGCCGCTTGAGCGTAAAGCTCCGGGGGTAATCTATCGCCAACCGGTAACCGAACCATTGCAGACCGGGATCAAAGCGATCGACGGCATGATCCCTATCGGCCGCGGACAGCGTGAGCTGGTAATTGGTGACCGTCAGATCGGCAAGACTGCGGTATGTATTGATACCATTATCAATCAAAAGGAGTTTTATGAAGCAGGTAATCCTGTGTTCTGTATATATGTGGCCTGTGGCCAAAAGGCGAGTACGGTTGCAAATATTGTGCGTACGCTTGAAGAAAACGGTGCAATGCCATATACGGTCGTAGTTGCGGCTTCTGCGGCTGAACCTGCCCCACTTCAATTCTACGCACCTTTTGCGGGTGCTGCGATTGGCGAGTTTTTCCGTGATACAGGAAGGCCTGCGCTTATTGTTTATGATGACTTGTCAAAGCAGGCGGTTGCATACCGCGAGGTTTCACTCTTGCTTCGCCGTCCACCGGGCCGTGAGGCTTATCCGGGAGACGTTTTCTACCTGCACAGCCGCTTGCTGGAACGGGCAGCCAAGATCAATGCAAATGATGAAATTGCAAAGGCTATGAACGATCTTCCTGAGTCTTTAAAAGATATCGTTAAGGGTGGCGGATCACTAACAGCTTTGCCTATTATCGAAACGCAGGCAGGTGATGTTTCTGCATATATTCCGACCAACGTAATTTCAATTACTGACGGTCAGATCTTCCTGGAAAGCAATTTGTTCAATTCAGGTATCCGTCCCGCCATCAATGTGGGTATTTCGGTATCGCGTGTAGGTGGTAATGCCCAGATCAAATCAATGAAGAAGGTTGCCGGTACATTGAAGCTTGACCAGGCGCAGTACCGTGAACTGGAGGCATTCTCTAAATTTGGTTCGGACCTGGATGCTGCAACGAAATCTGTCCTGGATAAAGGTGCACGCAACGTGGAGATTCTGAAACAAGGACAGTTTTCTCCAATGACAGTTGAGAAGCAGGTAGCGATCATTTATGCAGGTACCAAGAACCTGATGCGTTCCGTCCCTGTAAATAAGGTTAAAGAGTTTGAAGCAGAATATTTACAGCAACTGGAACTTCGCCATCCGGAGACTTTAAAAGCATTGAAAGCTGGTAAATTTGATGATGAAATTACCGGGGTACTGGAAACTGTAGCTAAAGAACTTTCAGGAAAATACTAAATTAAATGGCCAATTTAAAAGAAGTAAGGAATCGTATCGCATCTGTTCAGTCAACTCAGCAGATCACAAAGGCCATGAAAATGGTCTCGGCAGCTAAGCTGAAGCGTGCTACTAATGCGATTATACAATTACGTCCGTATGCCAGCAAGCTGAAGGAAATCTTAGGTAATCTTTCTGCAAGCCTGGAAGGATCTTCGTCTCCGTTCATTCAGGAACGGGAGCCTGATAAGGTTTTAATTGTTGCTGTTTCTTCTAACCGCGGCCTTGCAGGTGCATTCAATATGAATGTGATTAAAACTACAAATAACCTGATCGCTGAAAAGTATAGTGAGCAGTATAAAAAGGGCAATATCAGCATTGTTGCGATCGGTAAAAAGACGCAGGATTTTTATGAGAAGCGCAATTATAAGGTGATCGGTAATAACAATGACATCTACGCTACACTGACTTTTGAAAACATAACCAAGATTACAGATGTCATCATGGCCGGATTTGTTAAGGGAGATTTTGATCGCGTAGACGTTGTTTATAACCGGTTTAAGAATGCTGCTGTGCAGATTCTAACGACTGAGCAATTGCTTCCCTTGCCCAAGCCGGAAAAAGCGGCAGAAGTGAGCAGCAGAGCTTCTCATGCAGATTATATTCTGGAGCCTTCGCAGGAGCAGATCGTTGAGCAGCTGATTCCTAAATCCATCAGGATCCAGCTTTACAAAGCCGTACTGGATTCACATGCTTCTGAACATGGGGCTCGTATGACCTCTATGGATAAAGCGACTGAAAACGCCGGTGATTTACTAAAAGCACTTAAGCTCTCTTACAACCAGGCACGTCAGGCAGCGATTACTACGGAGCTGACGGAGATTGTGAGTGGTGCAGCAGCATTAAATGGTTAAGAGCGGCTGCTAAAAAAAGACTTGAACCCATGTTGGTTTCACCAGGAAAATATTATTTTTGCGTATATTAACAGAACAAAAATGGAACAGACACCAAAGCATAATACGGAGAGCATGAAGAGAGCCAATGAGATCTCCATCTATAAAATGATCACTATTGGTACATTGATCGGTATTGTAGGGGTTTATCTTCGGTTTGCAGCTGATTCTACTACCTTATCTATCGTTTCATGGCTGATCCTGCTGATCGGGACGATCATTGCTTTCAAAGGAGTATTCAAGATCCTGGGTGCATAGCGCTAAGGTGCCCTAAAATATTTAAAGAACAGACCAAAGCTTCACTGATGATCTCAGTGAAGCTTTTATTTTAACCGGTTCTTATTGTCTTTGGCAAAGGCTTCCCAACCAGAATAGGCTTTTCCTTTGCTACTGGTGTTGATCCGCTGAAAGGAGTGGCATACAGCCACCGATAACCCGTCCGTGGCATCTAAAAATTCTGGCGTTTCCTTAAAATTGAGCAATCGTTGAAGCATAGCCGCTACCTGTTCTTTACTGGTATTCCCGTTCCCGGTAATGGCTTGTTTGATCTTTCTGGGAGCATATTCAGCTATGGGTATATTTCGGGACAACGCAGCTGCCATTGCAATCCCCTGCGCTCTACCCAGCTTGAGCATGACTTGTATGTTTTTTCCATAGAAGGGAGCTTCTAAAGCAAGTACGTCCGGCTTATATTGATCTAAGAGAACAACCGTTTTTTCAAAAATTCGCTGCAGTTTTAAAAAATGGTCCTCCAGATGATCCATTCTGACAATTCCAAGGGTAACCAGTTCGATCTTGCTTCCCCTTTCCAGTATCACTCCGTAACCCATAATAGAGGTTCCGGGATCTATGCCCATGATCACCCTTTCTTTTTTTTCAACCAACATAGCACAATATTAAGCATATTTGCAAATAGTAATCATAATAAAGTTGACATCGGGGTATAAAAAGGTACTTTCTTTCGGCATTAAAGCCTTAATTGTTGTTTTTGCGTTTTGGGTGATCTATCAGAAACTGGTAGCAAATCAAAATTTGAAAGAGTTCCGGCTCCTGATCAGAGACATCCCCGGTCCCGAGATCTTCACTGTACTTTCCCTGGTATTTTTTCTCATGTTTTTGAATTGGGGCCTGGAAGCTGCAAAATGGAAAAGACTGATCGGACGTGTGGAAAGGATAAGTTTCTGGAAAGCGGTTGAGTCAGTGTTCTGCGGGCTTACCTGGGCTGTGTTCACGCCAAACAGAATTGGTGAATATGGCGGCCGTGTTTTCTTTCTCTCACCAAAAAGAAGAGTAATCGGTGTAGTTGCTATGGCTGTGGGCAATATTGGCCAGATGGTCCTGACAAATATTTTTGGTGCTGTTTCACTTTGTGTATTTATTTATCGCTTTGTGGAGATCGATTACCGGTTGTTTTATGCGCTCGTCGTCTTGTCGGTTATGTTTTGCCTGTTTTTTATTGTCTTTTATTTTAACATCCGGTGGTTGAACGGGATTTTGCTGTCCATCCGTTTTACGAGAAAATATAAGAAATTCTATCGCATATTGTCACAATACAGGAAGACTGAACTGCTTTATATATTGTTGTATTGTCTGGCCAGATATGCAGTATTCAGCAGTCAGTATTTTATATTGTTTTACTGGTTGATCCCGCAAATCTACTACCTTGATATTTTAATGATGGTCAGTATTCTTTTTTTTGTACAATCCACGTTGCCGTCTCTTGACCTTTTTGATATTGGCGTGAGAAGCGTGACCGCTTCTTATTTTTTCAGTTCTGTTACCAGCCAGGATGTTGCCGTGATCGCATGTACGGCCAGCATATGGCTCATTAATATTATAATTCCTGCTATTTTAGGCACTTATTTCGTTTCTAAACTCAATTTTTTTGGAAGTATTCAGCGCAGTTAGTTTAATATCGGGCAGCCTGACGGTCCTGTATGTGGTGGTGGTCTTTGGCTTTATAAGGGGTTGGGCAAGGCTCCGTGATTTCGAACCGGTTAATGACCGGTACGGTACAATGGTTTCTATTATCGTGGCGGCACGCAACGAAGAGGCAAATATTGCGAAGACACTGGATGACCTGATCGCCCAGGATTATAATAAAAACCTTACAGAAATCATCATTATTGATGACCATTCAACGGACCGCACTGCGGGGATCATTGCTTCATACAACGATCGTGGCGTAAAACTGATCGTGCTCAACGAAAACAAGGCACTGAATTCTTATAAAAAGAAAGCGATCCAAACCGCAATAGGACAAGCAAAAGGGCAGCTTATTGTGACCACTGATGCAGATTGCCGTATGGGGCCGGGATGGCTGAAAACGATCGTGGCTTATTATGAAGAAACGCAGTGCAAGATGATTTCCTCTCCAGTAGCCTTTTTTGAAGAAAAGAGTTTCTTTGAACGGGCACAGTCCCTTGAGTTTTTGTATTTAATAGGATTAGGTGCATCCACCATAGGCAATAAGAAACCGTCTACCTGCAACGGTGCAAACCTTGCCTATGAAAAACAGGCTTTTTATGATGTAGGGGGATTCAGGGGAATTGATGATCTTGCATCCGGTGACGATGAATTGCTGTTGCATAAAATGGCTGCCGCAGGTCATCAGATCGGCTTTCTGAAAAACGACGCGGCCATCGTTTACACACATGCCAAGCCAAACCTCCGTGAGTTCATACAGCAAAGGAAACGCTGGGCATCTAAAAGTACAAGATATAAGAACAAATCTATCATTGTTTTGGGCGTTTGCATCTGGCTGTTCAACCTCAGTATTCTGATAAATGTGATCACCGGTTTTTTTGCCGGCCTTTATTTGATGCTGGCCCTGGGCCAATTGGCTGTAAAAATGACCGCAGAACTTTTGTTTTTGCTGGGTGTTACCAGATTTGCCAAAAGAAGAGAACTGCTGGCTTTACTTCCCGTGCTTAATCTATTACATATCCTATATATTATTTACATTGGTATAGCCGGAAATTCAGGAAAATACAAATGGAAAGACAGAATGGTAAAGTAGTATCATGAACAACAGCCCTTCAGGGAAAATATGGCGGCGGTTTAAAGCAAATAGACTTGCTTTTTGCGGATTGATATTTATCCTGCTTTTGCTGCTGGCCGGGATTTTAGGATATCTCATTATTCCGGATCAGTCGCCCCATGCAAATACCATGTACCTTCAGCTGACCAACAAGAAACCAGGCAGTAGTTTCCAGTTTCTGGTCATCAGCAGGAACAACCAGGCAGATAAACACAATTTTTTTGAAATGCTGCGCTATGGGCAGGAACCAGCTTACAAAAGCATACCGGTCACTGCCTGGCGGAAAGTGGGCGATTTTATATATGCCAGGGAATACATTGGTGATGGTGAAAGGGCAGAAGAAGTCAAATATCCTCTTGTAGACGGGGAGAACGTATACAAGCAGACTTTTTGGCTGGGTACGGACATTTATGGACGGGATTTGTTCAGCCGGCTGGTACTGGGGATCAGGGTATCCCTGTCTGTGGGCTTGATCGCTGTAATGATTTCACTGGTTATCGGGATAAGCCTTGGAGCAACTGCCGGATATTTTGGAGGCAGGGTAGATGCGGTGATCAGTTGGTTTATGAACGTAATCTGGTCGCTTCCGTCATTGCTGCTGGTCATTGCAATCTCCTTTGCATTAGGAAAAGGTTTTTGGCAGATCTTTATTGCGATCGGTTTGTCTACCTGGGTAGATGTCTCCCGGCTGGTCAGAGGCCAGGTCATGGCACTTAGGGCTGTCGAATTTGTGGAAGCCTCAAGGGCTCTGGGATATTCCACCTTAAGAACGATCGCCAGGCATATCCTTCCAAATATAGCGGGCCCTGTACTGGTCATAGCTTCTGCTAACTTTGCTTCCGCAATATTGCTGGAATCCGGATTAAGTTTTTTAGGATTTGGTGCCCAGCCCCCTGTACCAAGCTGGGGCGGTATGATCAAAGCGCATTATGGTTATATTATTATGGATGCTGCATATCTTGCAATATTCCCCGGAATGGCGATAATGCTGACTGTTTATGCGTTTAATTTGCTGGCAATGGGTTTAAGGGACGCTTTTGATGTCAGGTCTCAGGATGTTTCTGTTTAATGTTGCCAGATATTATTAACTTAGCAGGATATGTTGCTGAATTGTTATCAGAATGAATTCCTGGAAGCTGGCTGTGACGAGGCAGGCAGGGGCTGTCTCGCGGGGCCGGTTTTTGCTGCGGCTGTCATCCTGCCCAGAGACTTTATCTCCGGAGAACTAACGGATTCAAAGAAACTGACCCATAAGCAACGTTGTGAATTACGCCCCATTATTGAAAAAGAAGCAGTAGCATGGGCGGTCGCGTATGTGGATAATATAGAGATAGACAGGATCAACATATTAAATGCCTCATTTCTGGCAATGCACCGCGCCATTGAAAAACTACTTATACAGCCGAAATACCTGAGCATTGACGGCAACCGTTTCAGGGCCTATCCGGATATACCGCACAGTTGTATTGTAAAGGGTGATGGAAAGTACCTGAACATAGCAGCTGCATCTGTTTTGGCGAAAACACACAGGGATGAGTTTATGGAGCATATTTCCCCTGATTATCCGCACTATGAATGGCATCAAAATAAAGGATACCCGACAGCAGTGCACAGGGCAGCAGCGCTCAGGCATGGATTGTCTCCTTTTCACCGCAGGACTTTCTCGATCACCGATCCTCAGCTAGCGCTTTTTTCGTAAAAATGATGCATAATTAGTATTTTCACGTATTGAAAATACTAATTCTTACAAGCAGAGTTCCTTTTCCTGCAAATAGCGGGTATAATATAGTAGTTTACAATACTATAAAAGGATTATTGCGCCTTGATGTTGATATTACCCTTTTCAGCCTGAACAGCAGCAGGAACAGAGTTGACATAGAAGACATTTACGATCCGGTATTTGAGAGCATCCGGTTCCATTCCTATATGGTAGATACAGAGGTCAATATATGGGGCGCTTTTTTCAATATATTTTCCAATCAGTCTTACAATGTTTCCAGGTACTATGATGATGAAGCGGCGAGGCTGCTGGAAGACATACTAAGGCAAAAAGAATATGATATCATACAATTTGAAGGACTTTTTGTCGTACCCTATCTGGATGTGGTAAAATCCAATAGCAAGGCTAAAGTCATTTACCGTGCGCATAACATTGAATTTGATGTATGGGAACGGCTGGCAGTGAAAGAGCGTTTCATCCCGAGAAGACGTTATTTGCAATTTCTTGCCAGACGGCTAAAGGTATATGAAACTGAACAAATTAACCGTTTTCATCAAATCTTTGCGATCAGCGAACAGGACCGGCAGAGTATCGTTCGTTTTGGAGGAGAAGCTGGTATTGAAGTCTTTCCTGTAGCACTTGATTTTGAAAAATATATTACCGATCCTTTAAAGACAAGCTTCCCTACATTATTCCATTTGGGGGCCATGGACTGGCGTCCAAATAAAGAAGGCCTGGAATGGTTCCTGGATGAGATATGGCCGGATATAGAAAAGCTCAGCAGCGAGCTCCGCTTTTATATCGCAGGTAAAAATATGCAGAAAGAATTCTTTGAATACGATTCTGAGAATCTTGTTGTCGAAGGTGAAATTTTTGACGCAGTAGATTTTATCAATTCAAAAGCGATTATGATTGTCCCGCTCTTGTCCGGCAGCGGCATGCGGGTAAAGATCATTGAAGGGATGGCCATGCGCAAATGCATCATTGCAACCAGCATGGCTGCCGAGGGGATCAAATGTGTACACGGAAGGGATATCCTTATCGCAGATACAGCTGACGAATTTTACCGGTCTATCCTCCAGTGCATCACCAATCCGAATAAATGGCGGGAAATTGGAGAAAATGCCAGAAAAACAGTTGAAAGAGATCACAATATCTCCACAATTTCCGAAAGAATGCTCAATATCTATCACAAGCTCAACAGTACATGATTTTTTGTGTATTTTTGCCCGGATTTAAAGAAAATTCCCCCGAAGCTCAATGATTCGGTAAGCGGCCTTGCCGGGATCATGATGGCTTCATCACAATTAAAAACAAGTTTATACGGATGAAAAATACTGCCTTAACAGAAAAGCACATTTCCCTGGGTGCAAAAATGGTGCCTTTTGCAGGCTACAATATGCCGGTTCAATATGAAGGCATCAACGCTGAGCATACCGCGGTCAGAACAGGTGTAGGTGTGTTTGATGTCAGCCACATGGGTGAATTTATCCTTAAGGGAGAATTTGCGCTTGACCTGATCCAGAAGGTTACCAGTAATGACGCTTCCAAATTGTATGATGGCAAGGTACAGTATTCCTGTTTGCCAAATGAAGATGGCGGTATTGTAGACGACCTGTTGGTCTACCGGATTGATGAGAAGACATACATGCTCGTCGTCAATGCCTCCAATATTCAAAAAGACTGGAACTGGATACAAAGATTCAACCAAAAAGGGGTTGAAATGCATGACATTTCAGACAAGACCTCACTGCTGGCCATACAGGGACCAAAGGCAGCAGAAGCGTTGCAAAGTCTGACAGACGTAGACCTGGCTTCCATGGAATACTATAGTTTTGTCAAGGGAAATTTTGCGGGGATAGAAAACGTCATCATTTCTGCAACCGGATACACGGGAGCCGGAGGTTTCGAGATCTACTTTGAAAATCAGCATGCCCAAACGATATGGGATGCTATTTTTTCAGCCGGAAAAGCGGTCAACATCAAGCCTATCGGTCTCGGTGCACGTGATACGCTCCGATTGGAAATGGGCTTCTGCCTTTATGGAAATGATATCGATGATACAACTTCACCAATTGAAGCAGGGCTAGGCTGGATCACCAAATTTAATAAGGAATTTATCAATTCAGGTGCACTGAAAAACCAGCGGGAAAAAGGCGTGCAGAAAAAACTGATCGGATTTGAAATGATAGACAGGGGTATACCCCGTCATGGGTATAAGATCCAGGATGCGGAGGGTAACACAATAGGAGAAGTCACCTCCGGTACGCAGTCCCCATCTCTGCAAAGGGCGATCGGGATGGGATACGTCCAAACCGATTTTGCGAAAGAAGGAATGGAGATATATATTCTGATCAGAGAGGTAAAGATCAAAGCAAGGGTGGTTAAATTTCCATTTTACAAATAGTTATTACCGTCAAAATGCCCATGCACAAACGCATAGAAGTTTGTTTGACACCAGCTTTGCTGCACCTTTACGACATTAAGGAGAGCATAGTGGTAGTCATAGATGTATTGAGGGCCACTTCCTCTATCGTTTATGGAATTGACAACGGGGCCGCCGGCATCATTCCCGTTGCACATGTGGAAGACTGTATGGCTTATGCAAAAGAAGATTTCCTGCTGGCCGCTGAGCGGGACGGTGAAGTAGTAAAAGGCTATGACTTTGGCAATTCCCCATTTTCCTATACAAAGAACAAAGTGGCCGGTAAAACAATCGTACTGACCACAACAAATGGTACCAAGGCATTGCACATGGCCAGGGAATCGGCCCATCAGGTGGTAGTCGGATCATTTCTGAATCTGGAAGCGCTATGTGACTGGCTCAGGGCACAGAACAGAAGTGTGCTGTTGTTGTGTGCAGGCTGGAAAGACCAGTTCAATCTGGAAGATACACTATTTGCCGGAGCTGTGGTTATGGCCCTCAGAAAGGATTTTACACACTTTGACGATTCATCGGTAGCTGCCGAAGACCTCTACCGGCTGGCAAAACAAGATCTGAGAACATATTTACATAAATCCTCACACAGCCACAGGCTGGAGCAGCTTAACATTGAAGAAGACGTGAAATTTTGTTTACAGCTCAGTATTTGCCAGGCAATTCCGGTTCTGAAAGGCGACATTCTGGTCGCTATAGGGCAGTCCCGTTAATGAGATGACATTTTAGGTTTGTATCTTGCAAGCTTCAGGATCTTTTGTGCGTCCCTTTCCGCCATCAACTGTTGCAGGGTCACCTCTTTGTTCTCCTCCATATATTTCTTTACGATCTGCCAGCCGGTCCATACCCCGAGTTTAGGCGCAGATTCCGATCGCTCTCCCAGACCGGGAGTAAAAGGAGCCTCGCTCAGGTACATTTGAATGGCCCGGTAATCTGTTTCATATAACAGATTATTTTGCAGGTAATAAGCCCAGATATCCCCCTCAAAATGTTTACACCAGTTCAATTGCTTTCCCGTATAACCTATTTTAACAGAATCAGCTATGTCATCTGGCAGTACCTGATCCATGAAATAAAGGACCTTTCCATTGTGGATCATTTTTGACAGCAGCGTTTTATCTTCATCGCGTTCCGGAAAAAGTTCCTCCCTTGAAAAAGTTTCCGTTACCCTGGGCACCAGGTATTGGGGAGTAAAACGCCTTGAAATGTAAACCGGCACACTTTGTATGATTGCCCGGTAGAATTTGCTGTCCCTGCCAAGGAACATGTCCAATCCTATTCCAATATAATCATCACCAATAGGGGTCTGTACCGCAAAGCCTGAAACAAAGTAGATCAGCCTGGGTATCCGGACTTCCGGATAATAGTATTTGATGAATTTAAAAGTCTCGGCAAGTTGTTGGTCGTAGGCCTTAACATCCCTGAATACGCTGTCCGTCTCCTTTTGCAGATCGGTATAGGCCGAATCTTTATATACATAATTGATGACCTGTTGGGAAGTATAAGATCCATTGCCGACCATTCTGTTCGCAAAATCTTCATAGAAAGCTCCATATTTCTTTTTCAGGATAGTATCAGTCTTTTCCAGCGGCTCATTTCTAAGTGCATACAGATCCCTGTCAAACCGGTCGGTCTTTATATTCACCTGTATATGACTTACATCCGGTTTGTTCTTTCTTATGCAGGAGTTAAGCAGCAGCACTACAGAAAAAAAAGCAGTTACAAAAAGAAAAAATAGATAGCTTTGGCCGTGTTTTACGTTGTATATCATTACGAACAAATATAAAACACTTTATAATGATCAAAAAAATTGTATGAAAAGAATATTTACGGGTTTATTGCTGTTCATCGTTACCACAAAACTGTCTGCCCAGGAAGCAGGAAATGGCTATGGCTTCAGGCTGGGGCTTACTGCTTATCCGACCATCGGATGGGTAAAACCTCAGATCGGAAAAAGTAATAATGTCTCACTTGGTTTTGCGTATGGACTGCTCGCCGATTTCAATTTTGCGGAGAACTATAGTTTTGCAACCGGACTGACGATCACAACGATCAATGGCAGAAGCACAGAGATCATCACCAGCCCCGCAGAAGGAGGTAATCCGCCTTCACAGACCCCTTACGAATTAAAATACAGGCTTCAGTATATTGAACTGCCCCTGACATTGAAATTAAGAACCGGTGAAATTAACGGCATCAGGTGGTATGGCCAGTTTGGATTGTCCAATGACCTCAATGTAGGAGCGAAGCAGGACGCGGATGTTTCCGGCAATGCAGCTTACCGTGACCAGAAGATCAGCGATGAAATCAAATTTTACAGGGCCGGACTGATCATTGGTGCTGGGGGAGAATTTGACATCAGCGGACAGACCAGCATTACTGCGGGTATATCCTACAACAATGGTTTTACCGACATCACCAAAAGCAATGACAACAGCATCCGCAACCACTACATTGGTATTAATTTTGGTGTCTTTTTCTGAACACAACCGATACCGTATAACAGCAGACAAATCAGCTCATGAAGATCGCACTTGCCCAGCTCAACTATCACATTGGCCATTTTGACCACAATACGAAGAAAATCATAGCAGCCATTGGGCAGGCAAAAGCACAGGGCGCAGACCTGGTGGTTTTCGCAGAACTGGCAATATGCGGTTATCCTCCGCGTGATTTCCTGGAATTTGATGAATTTATTTCACTTTGCGAGAACGCTGCCCGGGAAATAGCTGCACAATGCCAGGAAATAGCCTGTATCATTGGATTGCCGGTAAAAAATACCGTGCTGGCTGGAAAAGACCTGTTCAATGCAGCCTATTTTATAGAAGGAGGCAAAGTGAAAGCTGTGGTCAGAAAAGCCCTGCTGCCCAATTACGATGTATTTGATGAATACCGTTATTTCGAACCCGCCACTCAGTTCGAGTGCATCAGCTTCAAGGGGATCAGGATCGCGCTGACCATTTGCGAAGACCTTTGGAACATTAACAATAATCCTTTATATGTTTCCAATCCGATGGACGAGCTGATCAGGCAGGCACCCGACCTGATGATCAATATTGCTGCTTCACCGTTTTCTTACCTCCACGATGATGAAAGGGTAGAAGTGCTCTCCGGAAATTCACGTAAGTACGGGCTTCCGCTTCTGTATGTCAACCAGGTGGGGGCCCAGACCGAGATCGTGTTTGATGGTGGTTCACTGGTATTTGACAGCGCGGGAAACCTGGTCGATGAAATGCCTTACTTCGCTGAAGAACTGAGGACCTATACCATTGAAGGCAAAGAAATCCGGGGATATGCCTCCATACAAAAGCAGGTTGTACCAGATATAGAACAGATCCACGATGCCCTGATCCTGGGCATCAGGGACTATTTTTCCAAATCAGGATTTAAGCAAGCTGTGCTCGGACTGTCAGGAGGCATAGATTCGGCAGTGGTATGTGCACTGGCCTGCAGGGCCTTAGGACCAGAAAATGTCATGGCTGTGCTGATGCCGTCCAGGTACTCATCAGACCATTCCATCAAAGATGCGCTTGACCTGGTATCAAACTTTGGCTGTAAGCATGAGATCATCCCGATAAAAGAAGCCGCAGATGCCTTTGATAAAATGATGGCGCCAGCCTTTGAAGGCTTACAGCCTAACCTGACCGAAGAAAATATACAAGCCAGATGCCGGGGCATTATCGTGATGGCAATGTCCAATAAATTCGGTTACATCCTCCTCAATACATCCAATAAGAGTGAATGTGCAGTAGGCTATGGCACCCTCTACGGGGATATGTGCGGAGCAATAGGCGTCATTGGCGATGTTTATAAAACGCAGGTGTACCAGCTGGCCACCCACATCAATAAAGAACGCGAGCTGATCCCGGTAAATTCCATTGTGAAACCTCCCTCCGCAGAACTCAGGCCCGGACAAAAAGACTCAGATTCCCTGCCCGAATATGATGTGCTAGACCAGATCCTGTTCAAATACATTGAGCAAAAGCAAAGCTCCTCAGGCATCATTGCGCAGGGATTTGATGAAGCGCTCGTCAGAAGAGTAATCAAGCTGGTCAATACCGCAGAATTCAAGCGGTACCAGACACCACCGATCCTGCGCGTATCACCCAAAGCCTTTGGCATGGGCAGAAGAATGCCGATCGTCGGAAAATACCTTTCTTAACCTCTTTTCAGGGCCTTTTTAACCAGGATAAAGACAGCAAGCAATACGGCCAGCATACTGAAAATAACAGGGATCAGGTCCCCGTTCCTTGTATAAAATGTTTTGGTATCGTTCAGGTTGATGTCCGCCTTCAGCGCGGTGGCCGTCCACCATTTGCTTTGCTGAAGGATGTCTCCCCGCTGGTTGATGAAGCAGGAGATACCGGTGTTGGCAGACCTCACTACATAACGCCTGTTTTCTATCGCCCGGAGTTTTGCGTAAAGCAGGTGCTGGTCTTTCCCCGAAGTGTTCCCCCACCAGCCATCATTTGTGATGACCGCAATAAACTGTGCACCGTTGCGGACAGCAGTTCCGATCCAGCTTCCCCAAAGCGACTCATAGCAGATGACAGGTGTTACACCAATGCCACCGTAAGAATAGAAAACCGCTGGAGAATTCTGCGGACCATAGCCGCCAACGGTACCGCCAAAACCTTCAAATACCGGCCCCAGTATGGAAAGTGCAGCGGGGAAAGGCATTTTTTCAACCCCCGGGACCAGCTTTGATTTATGGTAGAACTGTACATTAGCCGAATTCTCGATCTGTACGGCAGCATTAAATACATCTACATAAGTACTGTAATCATACTGGCGGGCAGTAGGTGTTGCTTTAGTGCCATATAACTTGATACTTTCAATGCCAGTCACCAGGCTGGCATTTTTATATTTACCCAGAAACTGCCGGGCCCGTAAGAAATTCATGTCCCTCCTGATCCCATCCTCGTTTGTTCTGCTGGGGATGGCAGTCTCAGGCCAGATAAAATATTCTGTGTTAGACTGGCCTATAGAATCAGACAGCCTGGTCAATATAGCGATCTGCTGTGCGGCAGAAGTACTGCCGAATTTTTCGTAGGGATCAATATTCGGTTGGACCGTCACCACATTCACCGGAACACTTTTTTCCGTGTAGCTGTAATACCTGAACAAAGAGAACCCGGCCGGAAATATGACCGCGATCAACCAGATCAAAGCCGCCCTCAGTTTTATATTCAGGGCAGCCTGTTTTCTGTAAGCCAATATTGCTTCAAAAGCCAGTATGTTGCTCAGCAATATCCATACAGATCCCCCATACACACCTGTGTATTCATACCATTGTGCCAGTTGATGCATACCGGAAAGGCCATTTCCCAGCGTCATCCAGGGAAAAGCAAGATCCCAGGTTTCATGCAGATATTCCAGGCACACGTAAAAAGAGAGCAGACCAACCCAGGAAAGAAGTTTGCCGGCAATAAGACTCAACCTGTAATGCAGCCAAAAAGCAAAAGTCATGAGCAGCGCACCCAGTCCGAAAGGGATCAATGAAACAAAGAAAGCAGTATAAGGATCGTTGACCGCACTGATTGCATTGTAAACCCAATAAATAGAAGCGGTGTTCCAGACCAGGAAAGTAAGACCTGCCGTCAGGAATACCCGTTTGCCTTTTTTGACAGAGCTGCTTTCCCTGATATATTGGAGCGCCAGAAGCAGGGGAACCAGTCCAACCAGTAATAACGGGGCTGAGTATGGGACAGGCGGCCAGGCCATCCACATCAGAAAAGCACTGAGCAGCGCAAGGAATATCGTATTCTTGACCAATTTCATCAGAGGATCAAAAGCTATCTAAAATAGCCGCCTTCTTTGCCTCATATTCATCCAGGGTGATCAGTTGTTTGTCGTACAATGTTTTTAATTTTCTAAGTCTGACGGTCGTCTCATCTTCTGGTTCCTGGACCGGTGTAGGAGGTATAAAAGCAGTACGCTCTTCCTGTTCCGGTTCAACAGGTACGGTATTGACGGTAACAGGAGAGGTAGAAGAACGCCTTTCCTCCAGGTCTGCCAGCCTTTGCTGCGCTCTGAACTCCTCGAGCTGCCCATAAGCAGCCTGGTATAGTTTTCTGGCCTGTACCTTCGGAATGTATTCCGTAACAATGTTTTCTCCGTGCAGCGGCACGCAAATGAACTTAGAACCAAAGATCTCCTCCTTGAAAGAAACCTCTTTGATGCTTTTCCAGGAGATGTCCTTAAAGTTCATGGTAAAGCCGAGGTTCCCGGGTGTACAATAAAAGATCCGGCGGTTGCTTACCGCAATGCAGTCAGGCAACAGATTTACTGCCGGTTTTTTTTGTACGGCAAGATAAATCAGCTCCTCACCTGAAGCCAGCAGGTCATTCAGCTTGCCCAGAACTTTTTCTACCGCCTTAGGATCTTGTTCGTCACTTAAAAATCTATCTATCAAATTCATGTTCGTCTCTTTTTTCGTACTTCTGTTTTTTCTTTAATTCCGTTGCACCTGCAATACAAATTACGAATTCTCCCTTTAATATATTGTGCTCAAAATGTGATTTTATCTCCAGTAAAGTACCCCTCACCGTTTCTTCATACAATTTCGTCAATTCCCGGCTTACAGAAGCCTGACGGCCGGCACCCAGGTACAGGATAAATTCTTCCAGTGTTTTCAGCAGCCGGTGCGGGCTCTCATACAGCACGATCGTCCGTTCTTCTTCAGCCAGTTTTTTCATGCGGGTCTGCCGTCCTTTTTTCACAGGGAGAAAGCCCTCGAATACAAAAGCGTCGCTAGGCAGGCCCGAATTCACAAGAGCCGGTACAAAAGCCGTGGCCCCGGGCAGGCATTCTACAGGCAGGTCATTCTGCAGGGCTTCGCGTACCAGGAAAAAGCCAGGATCGGAGATGGCAGGTGTTCCCGCGTCTGAGATCAGTGCGACCACCTTGCCTTCCGCGATGAATCTGATGATCTCCGGAGCAGCCTGATGCTCATTATGCTGATGATGGGCATAAACCTTTTTTTCAATACCAAAATGCTTCAGCAACGGTGCACTTGTGCGGGTATCCTCCGCAAGGATGAGATCAGCTTCCTTTAAAACCCGGATCGCCCTGAACGTCATATCTTCCAGATTTCCAATAGGGGTCGGAACAAGAAACAGTTTGCCTTTCATATTATCGGGTGCCATCCGGACAGGACAAGTTCGCAATCACGACTTAAGTTCCTATCTTTGTGCAAAAAAATAAAATAATGCTGCAAGTTAACTATATCCGCGAAAATAGAGAGAAAGTTTTAGAACGCCTGAGTGTACGCAATTTTAAGCAGCCTGAGCTGGTAGATGAGATCATTCATACTGACGAGCAGCGCAGGCAGCTCCAAACTTCGCTGGACAACCTTTCTGCAGCAGCCAATGCCAGCGCGAGGCAAATAGGAGAACTGATGCGCCAGGGCAGGAAAGAAGCAGCAGAGGCATTAAAAGCAGAGACAACCGCCAATAAGGAAAACCATAAAAAGTTGTCGGAGCAGTTGGCCGCAACCGAGCTTCAGCTTCATCAGTTGCTTGTGCAACTGCCCAACCTGCCACATCATCTCGTAAAGTCCGGCAGTACACCTGAGGAGAACGAAACCATATATGAGCACGGCAAGCCGGCAGTACTCCCCCCCAATGCATTGCCACACTGGGAACTTGCCGCTAAATATGACATTATAGATTTTGAGCTGGGTACCAAGATCACCGGTGCCGGTTTCCCGGTGTACAAAGGCAAGGGAGCAAGACTGCAGCGGGCGCTGATCAATTTTTTCCTGGACCAGGCAACGGGGCAGGGCTACAGAGAAATGCAAGTGCCGCATCTGGTCAATGAAGCATCCGGTTTTGGTACCGGACAGTTGCCCGATAAAGAAGGACAGATGTACCATGCCGGTACAGACAATCTCTACCTGATCCCGACCGCAGAAGTACCGGTCACCAATCTTTACCGTGACGTGATACTCAGAGAAGAAGAGCTGCCGGTCAGGAATACCGCTTATACCCCCTGCTTTCGCCGTGAAGCAGGCTCCTACGGCGCACATGTACGCGGATTGAACAGGCTGCACCAGTTTGATAAAGTAGAACTGGTACAAATCGTACATCCTGATCAATCCTATGAGGTACTGGAGCAAATGAGCAGCTACGTCCAGTCCCTGCTGCAAAAGCTGGGCCTTCATTACCGTGTATTGCGCCTGTGCGGGGGCGATATGGGATTTACTTCTGCGATGACCTATGACATGGAAACCTGGAGTGCCGCCCAGCAACGCTGGCTGGAAGTGTCCTCTGTATCCAATTTTGAAACTTATCAGAGCAACCGGCTGAAACTAAGGTTTAAAGGTGCTGGTGGCAAAACACAACTGGCCCATACACTCAATGGAAGTGCGCTGGCCCTGCCACGCATCATGGCATCCATATTAGAGAACAATCAGACAGCGCAAGGCATTAAGCTACCCGATGTACTGGTTGCCTATGCAGGCTTTGAATATATTGACTGACCAAGGTATAAACAACAAACACCGCAAATAAAAAAGCTTCCTCAAAAGGAAGCTTTCTGTTTTTAACAGGTAATAATTATATAAGGGAGTTAGTTTTACTAAAGGATCAGAATGAGCAATAAAATGATGATGATGATCGCACCAACAGAAAGATAAACACCCCCGCTCATGGCACGCGCTTCCTGCTTCAGCTCCTTCAATTCATTTTTCAGTGCCTTGCGTTCCGCTTTAGAAAGCTCAGACTTATCCATGGCTTTGATCTCCTCTACACGGTCAGTGATCCTTTGCAGCTGTATCTTTTGTTCAGCGGTCATTTCTGTTTTTGCCTTATCCTTCCTGTCAGCCGCAGAAACCGTGTCTGCGCTCATTGCCAATGTAAAAACAAGCACCAAAGTGTAAATCAATTTTTTCATATCATTTAGGTTTTTTTAGTGATCATTATCATTATAACAAAAAACCTACCAAACAGATTTGGCAGGTTTTCCATTGATTTTTTAATTAAACTGTCTACTCTTATAGTCACATCGTATTATTTGATCTCAAATACGGTATTCATCACATAATTTAATTTTATCTTTTTGAAGTCAATTTCAGCAGCATTGGCGCTTTCCGCACCAGCCGCATCATAAGAAGCCTTCATCATCACATTGCGGTATACAGGCTGCGGATAGACCTCATTGTTGATCTCCTGGATATCGATCACACTACCCAGTTGATCACCCAGTGCCGCTACGAGGTAAGCAGCTTTCTCCCTGGCAGCCTGGAGTGCCTTGATCTTCAGTTCTTTCTTTACTGTTTCAATTTTAGAGTAATCATAGCTGTCAATATTGGTATAAGCAATACCTTTAGCATCCACCGCAGCAATGATCGCATTCCATTTGTTCAAATCAGATACCTTGAGGCGGTACTGTTTGCTGGCCAGGAAATCAGGATTCTTCTTTTTCTCGGTAGCGATCGTATAGCTGCTCAGGTTGTTGATGGTCAGGTTCTCCTTATCTATACCCGCTTTTTGGACAGCAGCATACAACTGGTTCTCCAGATCAGTGATCTCCACTTTCTTCTTGCTGTTGCCGTCTCTCAGATATTCCTTCAAAGAAATGGTGATGTATATAATATCCGGGGTCACTTCCATTTCGGCAGAGCCGCTCACACTGATCTTTTTCCTCAAATCAACTTGTTGGGCCAGGGCACTTACACTAAATAAGGCAACAAAGGCAAGGGTCAATAACTTTTTCATCTTTAAATGTTCTTTTGTGTATTTGAAAGATAGATGAAATTACCATACCAATTCCACAAGAAAAAAACAACAAAGGTGCAGTTAATCCTCAACTATCTCATTATTAGGGCCAATTTCTTCAATAGATTCTTCCTTGAAATAAGACTTCTGGAAGATCAGGATAATGATCACCCCAACAGAGATCGCCGCATCCGCAATATTAAAGACCGGTCTGAAAAAGATGAAATCCTCGCCGCCCCATACCGGAACCCAGCCTGGAAAAACACCCTCCAGGATCGGAAAATAGAACATATCCACGACACGTCCATGAAAAAGACCGGCATAACCATATATCACCCCGTACAATACGGAGTCGATGATGTTGCCCAATGCACCGGCGAAAATCAGCGCCACATTCAGGATCAGGCCCCGGTGGTACTTTTTCCGGATCAGGTAATGCAATCCATAGCCGATGCCGGCAACCGCCGCTATCCTGAACAAGGACAAGGCAAGTTTGCCAAATTCACCACCAAATTCCAGGCCGAAAGCCATGCCGTTGTTCTCCGTGAAATGGATGATGAACCAGTTACCAAAGATCTTAAACTCCTGGCCGATGTACATATGGGTCTTGATCCAGGTCTTCAGGACCTGATCTGCGAGCAATACCAGGAAAATAATGAGCAGCGGTTTGGAATATCCCTTCATTACGACTGCTTCAGTTTTGCTTCCATGCTCAGCGTTGCGTGAGGAACTGCACGCAGGCGTTCTTTCTGGATCAGTTTGCCGGTTTCCCTGCAAATGCCATAGGTCTTGTTCTCGATACGCACCAAAGCAGCCTCAAGATTTTCAATAAATTTCTTCTGACGGGCAGCCAGCTGGTTCAATTGCTCTTTTTCCAATGTAGCAGAACCATCCTCGAGCGTTTTATAAGTACCGGAAGTATCCTCTGTACCGTTAGAATTTGGATTGCTCAAAGAACTCGACAGGTCAGCAAACTCTTCCCTTGCCATGCGCAATTTTTCCTGGATCAACTCTTTGAATTCCTGTAATTCACTGTCCGAATACCTTGTTTTTTCTTTTTCCATAATACTATTTATTGTTGTGCAATCAAAATTTGTAGTTCAACATCATCAATTGTTATTTTGTTTCCGTTAGCTATCGTTTCCTCCAGCGCAATATCATTGGCCAGAATTTCGGCGCAAATGTAGCTTTTGTTTTTCTCAACCGCCTCTGCGATCAGGTTATCCTTTTGTAAAGTCAGGCTGATCCGGTCTGTCACCTCAAAATCCAGCTCCTTTCTCAGGTTCTGTACCCGGTTGATCAGTTCACGGGACAAACCCTCCAGCTTCAGTTCCCGGGTCACCGTGACATCGAGTGCGACCGTCAGGCTGCCCATATTGGTCACCTGCCATCCCGGAATATCCTCAGCAATGATCTCCACATCATCCAGGCCGATCACATAAGCCTCATTAAGCACAGCGATCCGGCCTTCGCGTTCCAGAACGCTGATGTCTTCGCCGGTAAAAACAGAGATCGCCTGTGCAACAGCCTTCATGTCTTTGCCCACCTTTTGTCCAAGCGCCTTAAAATTAGGTTTTACCTTCTTGGTGATGAATCCCGCAGTGTCGGTAATGTACTCAATATCCTTGACATTCGTTTCAGACAAGATCAGGTCTTTTACCAGGTCAACCCGGCCTGCAAACTTGCTGTCCAGTACAGGGATAAGGATCCTGGCCAGCGGCTGGCGTACATTGATGCCCGTCTTCTTGCGCAGCGACAGTACCATCGAAGAAATATCCTGGGCCAGACGCATGCGCTCATTCAGCTCCTCATCGACCAGGGAAAGATCAGCAGGTGCCAGCAAGGTCAGGTGTACCGATTCGTATGAGTTACCGGCATCACCGGCAGTCAGGTTAAGGAAGAGCCAGTCAGCAAAGAAAGGCGCGACCGGAGCCATCAGCTGGGCAACCGTAGTCAGACACGTATAAAGCGTCTCGTAAGCAGCCTTTTTATCGGCAGTCATCTCGCCCTTCCAGAACCTGCGGCGTGACAAACGGATGTACCAGTTGCTGAGGTGCTCATCCACAAAATTCTGGATCGCCCTGGCCGCCCTTGTAGGTTCGTAAGCAGCATAGCTTTCATCCGTCTCCAGCACCAGGTTTTGCAGCAGCGACAAGATCCAGCGGTCCAGCTCAGTCCGTTCAGATACAGGAGTAAGATGGTCATTGTCAATTACAAACTGGTCTATATTCGCGTAAAGTGCAAAAAAAGCATAAGTATTGTACAAAGTTCCGAAGAACTTGCGGCGCACCTCGGCGATGCCCTCACTGTCAAACTTCAGGTTATCCCAGGGGTTGGCATTGGAGATCATGTACCAGCGCGTAGCATCCGGCCCATACTCTGCCAGGGTCTTAAAAGGATCGACCGCGTTGCCAAGACGCTTGGACATCTTTTGCCCGTTCCTGTCAAGCACGAGCCCGTTGGAGACCACATTCTTATAGACGATCTGATCAAAAACCAGCGTGCCGATGGCATGCAGAGTATAGAACCATCCACGGGTCTGATCTACGCCCTCGGCAATGAAATCAGCAGGAAAATCAGTATGCGCATCGATCTTGTCCTTGTTCTCAAAAGGATAATGCCACTGTGCATAGGGCATGGCACCAGAATCAAACCAGACATCGATCAGGTCACTTTCCCTTCTCATAGGTTTACCGGAAGGCGAAACCAGTACAATTTCATCCACCACATTCTTGTGCAGGTCGACCCTGTCATAATTCTCTTCAGACATATTGCCGATCTCGAAATCCCTGAAGGGATTATCTTTCTGAAAACCTGCGGCAACAGATTTTTCAATAGCGTGGTACAATTCCGCTACAGAACCGATCAATACCTCCTCCTTTTTATCCTCCGTTCTCCAGACCGGCAGCGGAATGCCCCAGTATCTTGAGCGGGAAAGGTTCCAGTCGTTGGCATTCTTCAGCCAGTTGCCAAAACGGCCCTCTCCGGTAGCCTTAGGCTTCCAGTTGACCGTTTCATTCAGTTCAAACATCCTTTCCTTTACGTCGGTGACCTTAATGAACCAGGAATCCAGCGGATAATACAATAAAGGCTCGTCAGTTCTCCAGCTATGCGGATAGCTGTGCACATATTTTTCAACCTTAAAAGCCTTGTTCTCCTCTTTCAGCCGGATAGCGATCTCCACATCCACCGAACGCTCAGGAGCCGTTCCAGCTTCGTAATATTCATTCTTGACATACTTTCCGGCCAGCTCACCCAGATGTGCGGTAAACCTGCCCTGCAAGTCGACCAGCGGAACAGGAATCCCGTGGTCATCAAGTACCAGCATCGGCGGCACTTCCGGTTTTGCTTCCTTTGCCACCCTGGCATCATCCGCACCAAAGGTAGGGGCGGTATGGACAATACCCGTTCCATCCTCAGTCGTGACAAAATCCCCGGCGATCACCCGGAAAGCATTTTCCGGATGTTGATAAGGCAGCGTATAAGCAAGCAGCTGCTCATAACGGATGCCCAAAAGGTCACTGCCCTTAAATTCTTTGAGGATCCGGAAAGGGATCTTTTTGTCTCCCGAGTTAAAGCCCTCAAAATCCGCGTCCGCGCTGCTTTCAAAAAAACCTTTGCCAAACTGTTTTCCAACCAGGTTTTTGGCAAGGATCACATTTACAGGCAGGAAAGTATACTGGTTAAAAGTAAGTATAAGTACATAATCTATAGCAGGACCCACGGTCAGGGCCGTATTCGAAGGCAGCGTCCAGGGCGTGGTCGTCCAGGCCAGAAAATGTATGGTGCCAGCATCTTGCAGAAAATCCGGCAGGGTATCCGGCAAAGCCCTGAACTGGGCCACGATGGTCGTATCCGTAACATCCCGGTAAGCACCCGGCTGGTTCACTTCATGTGAGCTCAATCCGGTACCCGCCTTTGGAGAATACGGCTGGATGGTATAGCCCTTGTACAGCAGGCCCTTATCATAGATCTGCTTCAAAAGCCACCAGACCGACTCCATATACTTTGATTTATAGGTAATATACGGATCTCCCATATCCACCCAGTAACCCATCTTTTCGGTCAGGTCGTTCCAGACATCCGTATAACGCATGACGGTCTTTTTACAGGCCTCATTATAATCCTCAACAGAAATGGTGCGGCCGATATCCTCTTTAGTGATGCCCAGTTCCTTCTCTGTCCCCAGCTCAACCGGCAGGCCATGGGTATCCCATCCTGCCTTGCGCTTTACCTGGAAACCTTTCTGTGTCTTGTAGCGGCAAAAAATATCTTTAATAGCACGGGCCATCACGTGGTGGATACCAGGCATTCCATTTGCAGAAGGCGGGCCTTCGTAAAAAGTAAACGGATTGGATTCCGGTCGGGACGAAACACTTTTCCCGAAGATGTCTTCCTTCTTCCAGAACTCCAGTATCTCTTCCGCTATTTTAGCCAGTTCTAATTGTTTAAATTCCCTATACATCAATAAAGTATCTCCAAAAATTAAGGATGCAAAGTTAAGATTTTAGAATTAAAAACTGAAGCAGAAGGCACCCTTTTAGAAGAACCTTTTGGCCTGGCAAGATCATTTGACTGCCGGTGTTCCTGCTTTTGCCTGATCTGTTCCTGCTTTTGTTTAATCAAAGATGATCTTCTCAGGACCGGAGATCTTCTTTATATGGCAGGCGCAACCGCCGGAAACCTTTATGATGGCCGATTTGATTGTATCCGTTCCCTTCAGCCTTCCGGTAACCTCGATGTTGTCGCCTTCTTGCGACAGACTTCTGATATCCGTGTCATTTACCACAACATAATAGCCGGGAAAATCAAGGTCCCGCTGTGAATTGCTCAGGATGTCGCCAGTCCTCACATTGACCGCATTAAAATCTTCAATTTCAACCTTTTCGCCATCCTTGTCCGTAAATTCGACCAATATACTGGCAAGTTCTTTTGTGCATGACCTGACCGGACATCCTGAATCATCTCTTCTGCAGGCCATTAAAAGTAAAAAGTAAAGAAAGATGATTCTTTTCATGGAGAATACCGGCATTAAGGTAGTTAATTGAGAAAATAAATCTACTAAAAAATGGCTTAATCAAATATAATTTTATCAGGACCGGAGATCTTCTGAATGTGGCAGGCACATTTGCCGCCTGATACTTTAATGATTGCAGATTTGGTCTGACCCGTAGCCTCGTAGGTCCCGGTTATGCTGATGTCATCCCCTTCTTCCGAGAGCGACCTGAGGTGACTGTCGTCTGCTACTATGTAGGTGCCCGCCATGATCGTCAGATAAGCAACATTAGGGCTTTCAATACTTTCACCGGTACGTAGGTTTACTGCGCTGTAGTTTTTCACAGGAACACCTATCCCGTCCTTGTCCGTGAAACTGAAAGGGATACTGGCGAACATTTCAGTACAGGCAATGACCGGACAATCGGAAGCGTCCTTTTTATCACAGCCGGCAAAGACCGCAACACAGATCAACAACAGCAAAGAGAGTTTGTACATGATTAATTTAAATATCATTGCTCAAACGAGGAGAGAATTCAAAACGCTACAAAGGAAATTAAATAATACTTTCCCTTGGGCAAAAAGATACTTTGGAGCACATTCACTGAGGTTTTGCGGGAAAAACGGGTACCCTTGCCCAATCAGACCTCAATAAATCCCCTCCCAGTCCCGACCAAAGTACCGGGCATATAGCAGGATGTGGAATTGTTTATAAATTTCATGACACAGCAAACTCCGGAATTGCTAAATTGTTATCAGAAAAAGTTGATTTGATTCTGATCAAAAAAGTCCTGTGAGCGGGTGATCCGCGGAGGGCAGGCAAAACATAGAAACAGCCCGGATTTGTTTACATGCCGGGCTTTTTTTGTGGTTTGATTTTTGCAACAGTTTAGTGTTGTTAACTAAAACTTGTGCCATGATCAAAGTGCTGAAACTACAAAAAGCAGTGATCGCCTTCATACTGGGCGTCGGTGCACTGGTTGCTTACAAGATAATGAGTGAAAACCGTGCTGAAGCAAGCAATTATATGCTGAGCCTTGCCGGATTGCTTTTTGTAGCCGGGGCATTGATGTTCATGTACCCGATCTTTTCTGCAAGAAAAGTAAAAGAAGAGAACTGTGTCGAACTTGAACCTGAAAAGCAGGAAGAAGTTTAAGCAACTCCGCCCATATAAGGGTCTGTGGTGGTATCTGCCCCATTTTCTGCATGACCTGCATACTGCCTCAGGTAGCGGCTGTCTCCGCTTACATACAGGCTGATGTCATACCATCCGTTACTCTTTCTCAGGTCTATATGGGCTTTGACCTTGCTTTTCGGACCGATCAGGATATTTCTGGAATTTTCGCTGTTGTAGGCATTGTCCTTAAGCCGGACCTCTACTTCAGTCTCCTGCCTATTTTCTATATACAGCTCGATATTGCCCGTTGCTCTTTTGCCGAAGATCCCGGATGTACCGTACTGGCAGCTGACTTCAAGGTCAGGCTGACCGCTATAACCGCTGAATTGACGGAAAAAGCCATTTGGCCCGCTGATAGAAAGCTGATAACCATCATCATCAAAATCTTTTAACGGGAGCACGTCACTGAGGTCTTCGTCAGCACCCATGGCATAAGACCAGGTTTTCCCTTTTTCACCCCGGTAAGTTTTTAAGGAAGACATGCTGAACGGTGCCCCTGCCCGGGACATTTTTTGCCCGGGAACACTTTTACAGGCAAAATGCAGTTCCAGTACATCTGCCTTTAAACTGCACTCGGCAAATAGCTGATAGGGCAGGGCGCATGCCTTTCGGGTGCCTCTTTCCTGGCGGGGCATAAAAGAGGAAGCAGCTTCAGCAAAAGGAAGATATTTATTGATCTTATCTATTTCTTCCTGAGGCAGGGGATCTGGTTTCACCTGCGGGGGTTTGTTCTTCGCATTTTGGATGCCCAGTACCACCTCATCACGTTTCAGCGGTTTTGGTATGCCTCCGGCTCCGTTATCTGCCGGCCTGAATGCAGAGGTCAGGTCGCCACAGATGGCTCTTCTCCAGGGGCTGACCTGTCCGCTGCGGATTGTTTTTCCGGTCTTCCTGCTGAAGAGGGTTTCTATAAACATAATGGTCGAGGTATGGTCAAATACCTGGCTATTGACATAACCGCCCTTGCTCCAGGGAGAAGCGATGAGCATAGGCACGCGGTAACCAAGCCCGATAGGACTTGCCTTTACCGGCTCAAAATCTATCGAAGCGTCTATTTTTGAGGAGACTTTTCCGGTAGACGGATCTGAAGGATCGGGTACGACATAGGGCGGAATGTGGTCAAAGTAGCCATCGTTCTCATCATAGGTCAGAATGAAAACGGTCTTTTTCCATACTTCAGGATTTTTGGTCAGGATGTCTATGGCTTCGGAGACATACCAGGTTCCATAAAGCGGGGAACTGGTATGGTCTGAAAAGCGCTGGGGCGCCACCAGCCAGGATACGGAAGGCAGGCTGCCGCTATCTACATCAGACCTGAACTGGTGAAAGATGTCATTCTTCGGGATGTTCAGGGTCTGTTTGACACCCTGATCGTCGGTGTAGTGAAACGGCGCAAGTTCCAGGTAATCAAAAGTTGCATTGATATTGGTGGCAAAGGCTTTATCGATCAGGTTTCGCTCCCTGTCCGACAGCTGGTCATATTTTTCCCGTACCTGGGCTGCGGTCAGCTTTTGTTTAGGATCGCCATGCTTCCTGAACCAGGCAGACAGGCGTACGTTGTACCGTTTTACGTATTCGATGGCATTGTCGCCATAATTGCCCAACCAGTCATCAACAGTATCTCCCTGAAGATCTGCGGTCCAGATCTCATTCTGATAGATCTTCCAGGATATGCCATTGTCTTCAAGTACTTCCGGAAAGGTATCCCAGTCTACAAACACGTCATCCCTGGATTCTGCCTGGGAATTGTTGACTGCTGCTACAGATGTGCCGTTTTGCTCCGGCCTGATGGTGCCTGTCCACATAAAAAGGCGGTTGGGCGTAGTGCCGGTCAGGGAAGCGCAGAAATGGTGGTCGCAGATGGTGAACGCATCTGCCATGGCATAGTAAAACGGGATGTCGGAACGGTCATAATGCCCCAGGGACATCAGTGATTTGACCGGTACCCACTTGTCGTATCTGCCATTGTTGCGTGCAGCCAACTGGTCTGACCAGGAATGGGGGAGGCCGCCCTGCCAGGTGATCCTGGTCTTGTTGATGTCAATGTGAAAGGGAGCATAAGTATTTCCTTTTGCATCTTTCTGAAGCCAGACCTTGTTCTGGTCATGCTGTACAAAAGCCCTTGGGTCATTGAAGCCGCGTACGCCCCTCATTTTGCCGAACATATGGTCGAAAGAACGGTTCTCCTGCATCAGGATCACGACATGTTCCGCATCATAGAAGGTGCTTCCCGGTTCTGCCTGGATGGCCATTGCCTTTTGGATGGACATGGGGATGACATTGGGCAGTCCGGCTGCTCCGGTCAGTAATGCCGCTTTCTTTAAAAATGCTCTTCTTGAATCCATACGTCAGTATTTATGAAATCCTAACTGTGCAGTGCTTTCCAGATCAGGTCATAGATCTCAGTCGCTTTTTTATTTGCTGAGTTTAATGCCTTTCCGGTGATCAGTACAGGATGAAAGGCCTCCGGAGTATTGACACTGCCATGAGAACCTGCAATGAGTGTGGCATCCAGCGGGATGACGTCCATTACATAACGGAGCCCGGCCTTCTTGCGCAGCAGCTTGTAGGCTGCACGTGGTTTGGAGGACATGAACATCTCCACCGGATCATAACCTGGTTTTTTATGGATGTCCACGCAGCGGGCATAGTCCGGTGCAACCGCATCGTCCAGCCAGAAATAATAGGTGAACCAGCTTTCCTGATCTGCGATCAGTACAAAATCCCCTGCTCTTGGATGGTCAATGCCGTATTTCTTTTTGCCTGCTTCGTCCAGTATTTCTGCAATTCCGGGTGTTTTTTCCAGGATGTTTTTTACCTGTGTTTTTACACCGGGATCATTGATGTAGAGATGTGCCACCTGGTGATCGGCAACAGCAAAGGCTTTGGAAGCCCCTGCATCCAGCAGTTCGAGACCTCTTTCTATACGGATGCCCAGCAAGTCATTTTGCCTCAGGACCCTGTTCAGGTGTACGGGCTTGCTCACCGGCGTAATGCCATATTCGGAGAGGATGATGACGCTGGCATTCTTTTTTTCGTAGTGGCTTACCAGGTCTTTGACCACCGTGTCGATCTCACCGAGCTCTTTGCTGATCTTTGCTTCATCATGTCCGAATTTCTGGAGGCAATAGTCCAGATGGGGGAGGTAGATCAGGGTGAGCGTCGGGTCGTACAGCTGGTCTGTAATGAGGGAGGCGTCTGCGATCCATTTGCTGGATCTGATGTTTGCGCCCGGTCCCCAGAACTGGAAAAGCGGGAACTGGCCCAGCTTCTCCTGCAAAATGTCTCTCAGGCTGGCCGGGTGGGTATAGCAGTCCGGCATTTTTCTGCCATCGGCCAGGTAATTGGGTCTTGGGGTCACCGAGTAGTCCGCGTTGGAATACATATTGTACCACCAGAACATGTTTGCGCAGGTAAAATCCGGATCTTCTTTTTTTGCCTGGTCCCAGATCTTGTCTACCAGCACCAGCTTGTTGGACTGCTTCCAGAATTTGATCTCCGCATCGGTATGGTCATACCAGCCGTTGCCTACGATCCCGTGCTCAGCAGGTGTTTTTCCGGTGAGGTAGGTTGACTGGACCGCGGTGGTGACCGCGGGCAGCATAGGGTCGATCGTCTGGAGGTTTTTTGTTTTGATGTACTCAGAAAGAAAGGGCGTATGTTTGCCTATCAGGTTTGACGACAGGCCGACAACATCGATCACTACGGTTTTTTTCATTTTCTGTATGGTTATGCCAACTGACCGGTCACCCAGTTCAGTTCTTTACTAATCGATTCTGCTATGGGCAGCCTGATCTGTTCAGGCATGACCTCCCAGGTGTAGGTTTCTACTTCAAGATGGCCGGTAAACGGCTTTTCTTTTTGCAGTTCCAGGACTTCCACAATGTCGTCCTGGGTGGTGGAGAGCAGTCCGATCTCCTTCATGGAAATGGGAACGTGGTAATGTGCCCGCCATTCTCCGGCATCGGTCTGGTCAAAATCTGCCAGGGCTTCCGGCAGGTCGGTATAACGGATGAGGCTTCCATTATCTTTTCTGGCAACGACCTGGTGCAGGTAGACGGGTTCGTTGAAACGTTCAAATGCTTTTTTTATTTGCTCTTTTTCTTCCTGCGGGCGGTCCAGACGGGCTTTTAACGCTGCGCTGATCTGTATTTTTCCTACTTTGATGCCTTTCTCTGCAAGCTGTTCCAGTATCTCTGCATGTGGTTCATAGCCAATGGCAAAATGGCATACATCGTAGCAAAGGCAAAGATGCCTGCGGATCAGGAGCGCCGCTGCTCCGGCATCGAGCTGAAATTCTTCTGAAAGTGCGGGGATGCCCAGATCCAGCAGGTCATTTTCAAACCAGTTGATAAATTCCGGGCCGGTTTCCATTATTCCGTCGGGTTCTGGCTCAATATCCAGGTGCAGGACCTGTCCGCTCTGCCGGTGGATGCGGACCAGTTCTTTGATCACTGCGATGATATTCAGGGTGCCTGTTTTCCTGGCATCGGCGAGTGCATCAGCCGTTTTGAACCAATGGCGGTAGCTGATGGGATTGGTGGAGATGCCACCGTCCATTCCGGGCGGAAGCAGTTCCTTCAGGATGTGGAAAAGCCGGATGGTATATTCCCGTCTCGCATCAGTGGTCCAGTCGGGGCTGTGCACATCTTCCTTGACCACCGTCCGGTGAAATTCGCCATAGGGGAATCCGTTCATAGTATACACGTAGCCGTCATTTTCTTTTAGCCATTCCTTGAAGTCCTGCAGTGTGCCTGCATTTGCAAGGGACAGGCTGGATTCATTTGACAACCTCAATCCAAGGCCCAATGGCTGTTCCGGAGAGACCGACCGTTTGACCAGCGGAAAATTCTGCTGCAATGCTTCGAAATCTTCTGCCCAGTTTTTGCCAGGGTGAATATTGGTGCAATAGGTTAAATGGCCGCTGTTTACTTTCATGGTCTAATGGATGCTGGTATTTATGCTTTTTTTGTCCTCTGCGAATTTTGCCACATGATCGCTTGCGCGGATCAGGAGCTGCTGGTCCATTTCATGTACCTCTATACCGGTACCCAGGTCTGTCAGCAGCGTAATGGTAAGGATACCTCCCAGGTGTTCCTGGAATTCGGCAAGGCCTTTCAATATGGGAGAGGTGGTATCCCTGATGTGGATAAGGGGATCCGAAATGCTGAATTTCAGATCGGTCAGTACCTGAAGGATCCGTCGGGCTTTTTCTTCAGAAAGCATGCCTTTAAGATAAGAGTACACACTGTCCAGAGCAATGCCCATGGCCACGGCCTCGCCGTGCAATACCTCAAAATTGCTGAGCTGTTCTAGCTTGTGCGCTGCCCAGTGGCCAAAGTCAAGCGGACGCGCCGATCCTGTTTCAAAAGGATCAGCTCCGGCAATATGCTCCATGTGCAGCTTTGCGCAATGCCTGATCAGGTAACGCATGGGCTCAATGTCTCTTGCAGCCAGCTTTGCCGCATTGGCTTCCAGCCAGAAGAAGAATTCAGCGTCCTTGATGAGGGCCACTTTAATGGCTTCAGAGATACCCGAGCGGTAATCGCGGTCGGTCAGGCTCGCCAGGAAATCTTCATCATTGAAGACTGCTGCGGGCGGGGCAAACGTACCCAGGAAATTTTTCTTGCGCTTGTAATTGATGCCGTTTTTTACCCCTATGCCCGAATCATTCTGTGAAAGCACTGTAGTTGGGATGCGGATGTGTTTGATGCCCCGGTGCGAAACAGCAGCAGCATAGCCCACAAGATCAAGCACGGCACCGCCGCCGATAGCCGCGATGTAAGAATGGCGGTCTATGCCATGTACATTCACCGCTTCAACGATCTGGTCAAACAGGGCCGTATCGTTTTTTGAGGCTTCACCACCGGGTACAACCATGATCTCCGGGATCAGCCTGACCGCTGTTTGATGTTCAAAATAGGTGCTGATCTGTCCGGTCAGACCGGGATGAGCTTCTGCAACGCCCTGGTCGATCACAAAAAAGATCTTTTTCTGTCCAGGGGACAGCTGATCTTTAAAGAAAGCCGACAGGGTCTCATTGGCGGTATCGAAGAGACCTGAGGTAAAATAGACCTTATATTCAAATTTAACGTTAAACGACTGTTGTAAATAGTTCATGTGTGTGTGTAAGTGGCACTAAGTAACCGCAAAGGCTTTGCTCAGTACGAGTGATAAAGGTAACAAAAGGCTGATGAGAATGGCTACATGCCACACGCCAAATGCGCTGGCCCAGGCAGCATTCATCAGTATGAGTGCAATGACACCCGACTTCACAGCCTTTCCGATATTGGGCCCAGTGGGATTTTTGAGGGCTTTGAACAAGGGAATAAAGATCATGACCGCGAATATCCCTAGGAAGATCAGGGTGGGGACGACCTGTGCATTGCGGATGCCAAAAGCAGCAATAGCCCCGATGACCAGCAGATAAAGCGAGGCTGCAAAATACAGTACATGCCTGCTCCCGCCGTGTACCTCGCCCCGGCTGATCATGGTGATGGCTGCAATATATAAAACCGGGATAACGGCCAGATACCATAGTTGCTGTACCTGCCCGCTGACGATGCTAATGCCCAGTAACAGGTTAAATCCGCGGCACAGGCCCATGTTCAGGGGGCCAAAAAAGGAATGGTGTTTAAGGTATTTGTCATAAACCAGGCAGGAGACCATGATCGCAATGGCCAGGTACTGTGCTTCCTTACTGTAGAGCCCGGCTGCAAAGACCCCGATAAAAAAAAAGATCCCCCCAAATACCGCTGCGGCATTTCTGCTGATGAGCCCGCTTGGAATAGGACGCTCTGGGCGCTCGATCTTATCCAGCTCTGCATCAAACACATCATTGAGTATGATCCCGCCGCTGTAAAGCCCAATGGTAGAGAGGCATAAGATCAACACCGCAGCCGCACTAAAAGTGTTCGGGGGCAGTTCTCCCCACCAGAACCCACCACTGTAAACGACGGTGGGAATGAAATAACCTGCAATAGCCGTGCCTGCCAGCACATCTGCTACAGCGGTCACGACATTGGCAGGCCGCATCAGCCGGATATAGCCTAAAAATTTCTTCACCTGCTTAGGAAATGATGATCGAATTTTTGTCTATCCTGGGTTGCTGGCCGCCTCTGAGGATAGAATTGCTTTCAAATTTAAGGCTCTGGTCTATGTTCTTTACACGGTCAAAATCCTGTTCATTGATCTGTCCGCTTTGTCCGAACGCAGTGATCGCATTCCTGTAAGTCACCAGTTCAATATCTTCCAGGCTGATGCCGGATCTTTTCATCAGTGCAGCAGTTTTTGGAATTGCAAGCGGGTCACTGATGCCCCAGTCTGCTGCCGAATTGATCATGATCCGCTCGGTGCCGTATTGTTTTACGACTTCAACCATACGCTCATTGCCCATTTTGGTGAAAGGGTAAATGGTAAAGGCGGCCCAGAAACCCCTGTCGAGCACTTCTTTTACTGTTTCCTCGTTGTTGTGGTCCACGATGACGCTGTACGGGGAAAGACCCTGTTCTATGGCGATGTCCATGCTGCGTTGTGTTCCCTTTTTCTTATCCCTGTGTGGTGTGTGGATCTGGACCGGCAGCGATGCTTCCCTGGCCAGGTCCAGCTGCAAACGGAAATATTTTTCTTCTGCTGCGGTCTGATCGTCAAAGCCGATCTCCCCGATACCGACAACACCTTCTTTAAAGATGAAATCCGGAAGGATCTCCATCACCTGCTCGGCCAGCGCCTCATTATTGGCTTCTCTTGAGTTCAATCCTATCGTGCAGTAGTGTTTGATGCCGAACTGCGATGACCTGAACCGCTCCCAGCCGATCAGGCTGCTGTAATAGTCGGTAAAGCTGGCGAGCCCGGTGCGGGGCTGGCCCAGCCAGAAGGCCGGTTCTATCAGTGCGACCACTCCGGCATCGGCCATGGCCTGGTAATCATCTGTGGTACGGGATGTCATGTGGACATGCGGATCGAAAAAACGCATTCCGCTGATGTCATTCAGGTCCAGTGTGGTTTGAATTTGTTCGCCCCGATTTCTCTCTTCAAAATTTTCATTGCAGCACATAATTCAGGTTTTAATAGATGGTTATTGTTCAATAAGTTTATAAATTTCCGGATGTACGGTCCGGTGGGCGGCTGTGCGCTCCTGTACATAATCCTTTAGCGTCTCTGAAAGCGCATGGTTTGTCCGCTCGCTGATCCCTATGATCCGGGTGACATCTTTCTCTGTAAAAAAGGCTTTGAGCACCAGCTGGTTCCATGCACTTTCCGGAAGGTACCGGGCAGGATAAGGGTTTTGGTACATAATGGCTTCCAGTACCGTCCCGATATTGCTTCTGATGCCTTCTGTACAGCGGTGTATCCATTCCTCTGGGTAGGCAAATACAGGAAGGGCAGCATACAGCGCGACCAGCTCGTTCATTTCAGCGGCACTGAATAATCCGTTGATCTTCCTGACATAGGTTGCCTGGTCTTCCTGCGGCACCTGCATCAGTACCCAGACCCTGCTGAGCAGGTCTGCGGTCCATTCTTCTGACCGGAGGGCCGGTAGCCCGGCAGCAACTTGTCCGGCCTCGGACGCTTCCAGGTGTATGACCGCTTTTCCCGTATATTTAGGGATATGGGAGAAGGTCAGGTTTAACTGCAATGACTTTTCTTCAGTGCTGATCAGTACAATTTTTTGTTCGAGCCATGCCATTGCCTCATTGTTCAGGCTACGCCTGAGGATCCGTTCTACAGCTGTTACAAGCATGTTTTTCCTAGTTTATTGCCACAAAATAGTTGATCGCAAGCGCACCGCTGATGATCAGAAGGCCGAAGAATTCCCTGGTCTTCTCGATATAAGGTTTGCTGGCCTGCATGCTTTCCACCAGACTTGGGCTTTTATATTTCATTATCCAGTCGCGCACACCGTCTTTTGCAAAAAAAAGAATGATGGCGTAAACCAGGTAGAAAGATATGGCACCCAGGTAAACGTTGGGATAAAATTTATTAAATATGGCAAATCCACAACAAACTGCAGCTACCATGTAGATCGGTACCCAAAGCCAGAAGTCATTGTCGTTTAAATTTACGTAGGCAAACAAGATGAATGCGATACAAAAAATAGAATTTAAAATGCTGAAAAGCATACCCGTAAAATTTAATTTGTGTGTGTTGAATTGATTACTAAATACAAATAAACAGATAAAATTAACGATTTAGCAATAGCCAATTGTAAAATTATTCCCTGATTTGTCGTTTTTTAGCTAAATTTAAGAACAGGAATGAGGATGTGATTTTTATTGAAAATAAATTGATACCATGAAAAAATATTTAGGATTGTCGCTGCTGATGTTCCTTGGCCTCCAGATCAGGGCGCAGCATACACTTGAAAAACTCTGGGAGACGGACAGCATCATCAACATGCCGGAATCTGTATTGCCGGATACCAAAGCAGGCGTATTGTATGTGGCCATCATGGGCAACAGTGCAGATGCAAAGGATGGGATAGGGGGAATAGGCAAACTGGACCTTAATGGTAAAGTGATCGACCTGGACTGGGTGAGCGGGCTGAACTCCCCTAAAGGCATGGGCATTTATCAGAACAAGTTGTATGTTGCCGATATCACCGATGTGGTGGTGATCGACATTGCGGCAGCAAAAGTTGTGCAGACCATACCTATTGAAGGTGCGGCCTTTTTGAATGATGTGACCGTAAGCGATAAAGGTGTCGTGTATGTGTCAGATTCCCAGACAAAAAAGATCCACAGGCTAACAGATGGCAAGCCGGAAGTATATATGGAAAATATCGATGGGGTGAATGGCCTGAAAGCGGTCGGAGATCTTTTGTATATCGCCGGGGGCGGCAAGAACCTGCTGAAGGCAGATGCTGCCAAAAACATGATCAAAGTTGCCGGCCTGCCGAACGGCGGGGACGGAATTGAACCCACTGGCAACGGAGATTTTCTGTTCTCGGCCTGGGGCGGTTTCATCTATTACGTCTATGCCGATGGCAGGTCCGAGCTTTTGCTGGATACGCATCTTCAGAAGATCAATACCGCCGATATCGGGTATGATCCGGTCAAAAAAATTGTATATGTGCCCACATTCTTTAAAAAGAGTGTCATGGCTTATCAGTTGAAATGAGCTGGCTCAGGGCTTTACTGCCACTCTGGATCCCTGGGAATGTGCCCCAAATTCCGGGGCATACATGCATTGCAATGTAGTGATGCCATTGGAGAAATTCCCGGCCTGTATTACCCGCAGGTCGTATTCAAATACATAGGTTCCTTTTCGCAGAAATGAGATAAAGAAATTGGTCGAGGCATCTTTCGTGCTTTCATAATAGCCAAGGCCGTCCTGGTATTTATAAGCTGACAGCACATTTACGGGTTCGAAACCTGAGGGCCTCATGTCTTTGAGCTGCACATATTCCATGTCCCTTCCTGCAACGATCTCTATCCTTACCGTCAGAAGCTGGCCCTGCTTCAGGACGTTGGTGGTGGTCAATGGTTCTAACACATTCCCTTTTTCCCCCTTTTGTTTTAAAAAGAGCTGCTTCCCGATTTTGACAGCTGCTGATCCGGAGGTTGCGGTAATGTGATCGAGCTGTTCAAAATATTGCCAGTACAGGGCACCCCAGGCGGTAACTGGATTATTGTTCCTGATCTCGATCCGGCCCATTCCGGGGCTGACCTGAGTTCCGTCGATCCGGATCTTCCGGTATCCGGTCCCTGCTTCTTTTTTGGCCTGGTCACCTGCATCCAGCTGATCAGGTGTATAGCTGCCGATCTTTATTTCCGGTTCATTGTTTGCTTCCAGTAAATGGCTGCCCCGCATCAGTAGCGCATAGCAGGCAGCGGTTGTCGCTTTGGTCGTTTTCCAGTTGGTGGTCTGCTTGTTTTTCAGCAGCCATGTTTTCATTTCTTCTACTGCAGCAGTGTCCCCGGCTACTTCATCAAACACTTCGATCAGCAGGGCCTGCAACTCTACGGAGTTTTGGTACCACCACCAACCATTGACATTGCTGGCCCAGTACATGCCCATTTCTTCATCATGCTGTGCCCTTTCTTTAAGCAGGGATACAATTTTCATGGCTGTGGTATGGTCTCCGTTTCTATGCAGGATGAGTGCAGCTGCCGCCTGCTGGTAAAGGTCCATGCCAGTCCATTTATTCCTGATCTCCTTCAGGTAGTAATTGAACGCCTTTTGGAAGCTGCTGTCCCTGTTGATCTGGGCGGAGTAGCTCCTGGCATACAGATAATGCATAGGCAGATAATATGCCGCAGCAGATTTTTTCCCGCTTTCATAGTCTTCCTGCAACAGCTTGTCAAGGTAAATGGTGGCTTTGTTCAGGATGAGGTCAAAAGCCGGAAATGCGTTTTCGTCCACCAGTTTCAGGTATTTAAGCTGTGCCATGCCCTGTACAATATACTGTGTGATGTAGCGATCGGCTGTCATACCACTGAACCAGGGAAAAGCGCCGTTGCCCAGTTGCATGTTCTGGAGCTGCTCCAGTGTGCCAGCCAGATCGCCCTGCATGCGTGCAAGATCAAAAAGGACCGCCAGCTGTTTTTTCCGCTCTGCTTCGTTCATGGATTGTCTCACCCAGGGTGTCTCTTCAAGCAGCAGGTCTTTTAATTCCTGGTTTTTCTCGAGGTTGGATTGTAATGCATTTGAAGGGGCCTTCCGCCACGCTTCAAAAATTTGCCTGATCCTGGGAGAACTGTTGATGATGCCGGATGCAAAGCTGTTGGCGTAGAAACGGCTGAATACCTGCTCGCTGCACGCCGATTGATACTCCATCAGATAGGGGAGTGCCTGAACTGCATACCAGGCGGGGTTAGAGGTAAATTCAAATGTGAGCGCTGCGGTGTGCAGGGCTGGATTTCCGGACTTGAGCAGTTTTTCCATCTCAAAGGTTTTGCTGCTGCCGGCTTGTACATTGAGCGGCATTGCTTCAGTGACCAGGGTGCTGTTGGGCAATACAGGAATGGTCATTTCCTCGCCGTCATTAAACTTTCCACCTTCTGCCATTGCCTTGCAGGTGATGGCATTGATGCCTGAAGGAATGATGAGCTTCCATGTAACGGAAGTACTGCCCTGACCAGTCAGCCGGATGTGCCGTACCGCCTTTTCCCCGGGCGCATACAGATCGGCCAGGTTGCCGGTTAAGGCGTCCCTCAGTTCCAGGGAAGCGGCGCTCTTCAGTGTTTTCCCTGAGCGGTTGTTCAGTCTTGCGGTGAGTATGATCGTATCACCTTCGCGGAAAAAGCGCGGGCTGTTCAGGCTGATGGCCAGCTGCTTCTGGGTAATGAGCTCCCGGCTAAAGACCATTGTTTCCAGCGCCCTGGTATGGGCAAAGCCGTATAATTTATAGCGCGTCAGCGATTGCGGAATGGTAAAATCAATATTGATCCCTCCATTTGCATCTGTGTGCAGATCAGGATAGAAGAAAGCGGTCTCATTGAAATTCGTTCTTGGGCCAGGTGTTTCCATGCGGGGCTTCGTTTGTTGAATATTAACCCCGTATGCCTTGCCCTGGAGCAATTGTTCCTGATTTGCAGCGGGGACATCTTTTACTTCTTTTCCGGATACAATATAGGAGGAACCGGTTGTCTGGTCTCTTGCCCGGTTCTGGTAGCCGGCGACCGTCACTTCTTTAAGGCTGTTCCCCGGTCCGTTCAGGTCAATATCCAGCCTTTTTTTTCCGGCCTTCAGCCGGACGGTATAGCTGCGGTAGCCCGGAAAAGTAAACGACAGCACCTGACCGGCTTTTGACCGGATCGCATACAGGCCGAAACGGTCCGTGCGCACGCTGATGCCGCCGGCTTTTACCGTTACACCGGCAAGGGGTCTGCCCATATTGTCCAGGACCATTCCATAAAAATCGTCCCCGTTTTCTAAAAGTCTCAGTCTGGCCGCCAGGTCATCTTGATACTTTCTGTACTCCCGCTTCGCCAGGTTGTCGAGGTACATTTTGTAAAGCGTAGGGCCATTGGCGATAAAGCTGAAACCAAAATCTTCCAGCTTCTCATAAATGCGGTAAACTTTATCCGGGTAATAATTATATTTCGTAAACCAGTAAGTACCTCCGTTCTGTATCTGGTCAAAGTTCATGTTCCAGGTGCAGTAATCGTAATAGTAAGATTTGCGCAACCCGTTCCAGCGCATAGGGTTCAGTTCTTCAAGTGAGGCATCATATAATGTTGCAGCCAGCTCTGCCATTTGTTTTTCACCGTTCTTGTTGGTGATCCTTAATTTCCAGTTTTCCCGCTCACCTGGCTCGAGCTTATTTCTGAAGCTCAGGAACTGGACGTCCAGTTGTTTTGCAGGATCAATGATCGCCACCTGTTGCAGGGAACTGTAAACAACACCGTTTTGTGCCATGAAGAACTGTACGGCAAAGGATTGCTCAAATTCCGGCCGCGCAGGGATTTTAATGATCTTTTGCTCCGGAGAGACTGCGACCTTTTCCCTTGCAACTGTTTTTCCGCGGTAGTAAATCTCGTAATACGCAGATCCGGGTGCCGGTGAGGCCAGCCTGAACACCGCGCTTTGCCCTGGACCGATAACTGTTCTTTCTGCGCTGAGCCATTCTTTTGCAGTTTGAATGACTGCGGGATCATGATTGAAGATCCTTACCGTTCTTTCCAATTTTACAGTATCCTTATTTTCGTTTGTTGCAGTAAAGACCACCCGGTAGTAACCGGGTTTCAGGTCTTTTTCACGGAGCATCAGGAACCCTTTTCCCGAAGGGGCCGTGGTTTCCTGAAAGTATTCCTGCGGTCCGGTTTTCCAGGTTCCGGGATCATGATCATTGTAATAGGCGCCCTGTGGGAACGCGGCCAGGAATTCTTCCCTGCTCAGGGTGTAGGCTTCTGGCAGCGCATTGAAGGGCATTTTGACCGGAATCCGGTCCGGTTGTTGTAACGGGTACCACTGGGCAGTTATTTTTGATGCCACGGGAAGATTGTTGAAGCTATAGGACCGCACAACGATGGTGTCCTGGCCCGTACCCAGATAAAGGGCTTCTGGCAGGAAAATATTCATCAGCAGGTCTTTTCTTCCTACGCTGATACTGGTATATGCGCTCCTCGTTTCTCCCCCGGGATCAGTTACACTCGCGCTTATGGAATAGGTGTAGCTTTCCGCATCCGGATCGTCGTCTGCTGCAAAGAAACGGATATTGAAATTTCCGTCAGCTTTAGTCAGCATTGTGCCGGTTGCAATTTTTCTGAAGGTATTGCGTCCAGCGCTTTGACTGCCCGGTTTATAAGCGTAGCTTGTTGTGCGCGAAACGGAGTAGTTAACGGTTGCCCCTGCTATTTTATAACCGGCATAAGTCACGGCGCTGCCTGATACCGCAAGGGTATCATTCAGCTTTTGTTGCTCCTTTTGCTTATCGAACAGGACTTCAAAGACCGGTCTTTTGTATTCCTCGACCTGTACGGAAGCAGCACCATACCCGGTCTCGATCCTCATTCTTCCGCTGAGTTTCCCAACGGGTATCTTAAAGCTGCCATGAAAGGTACCGTATTCATTGGTGGTAAATTTTGCCGTATCGATTACCTGGTGGTTCACGTCATAAAAGGTCACGGCTATATCTTCATGATCGATGATCTTGTGTTCGTCTGTGCTTTCATAATATACCCCTTTATAGAACACCGTCTGGCCGGGCCGGTATATCGGCCTGTCGGTAAAGAACAGTACGTGCTTTTCGTCATCATTCCTGTTGCTGTAACGGTACCCGCTTTCCTGTATCAAGGAGTCTTTTCCCAGGCTGACCACGATCGATGACTGGCCTGTTGCGCTGTTTAACGCCGCATATCCACTTTCATCGGTTACTGCGGTAGCTTTAAGCTCCAGGTTCTTGCCATTTTTATAGGTCCGGATCGTTTCACTGATCACCGCAGCTTTCACCGGCAGGCCTGTACCGGCGCTGATGACCTGGTATTGTGCCATGGGCTCAAGGTAGCGCTGCATCATGACCAGGTCTGTAACAGTGAATGCCGCATAGCTGTAGGCCATATCATGGCCGGCTGTATCGGCATTTCCGTATTTCCCCGCAATCAGCAGATAGGTTCCGGCAGGCAGGGGATCCATTTTATCCACCAGGTTGTGGTTGAGGTAATCCTGTGTTTCGGGCGTCGGTGCCGTCCTGCTTTTAATGGGTTGATGTGTACGGAGGAATTTGACCAGGCTGTCCTTGAGGTACAATCTGTAGGACTCCAGCCGGGTGCTTGCCGGTATTTTGTAGAGCTGCAGGAACACCGTATCAATGTTTTTGTAGTGGTACATGATCTGGAAGGGCTGCCCGGGCTGAACAAACTGTTTAAATTCAATGGAGATCTGGCTCCGCCTGACATCTTCGATCAGTTTGGCCGCACTTTTTCCGCCTGGCGATTCCGGATATGACATCCTGGCCTGTTCTGCATATTCGAGTGCTTTTACAAGGTGCAGATCCGAGCTGTCCGGCAACAACTGCCTGTTTTTATAAAGTGTTGCAATTTCAAACAATACATCTGCTTCAATTTCAGTTCCCTTACTTTCCTGGTGCAGTTTTTTTAAAGCGGCATAATAAAGAGCGGTTTTGTCATCTGCCTGACTCCTCTGGAACACGAACCTCAGCCGTTTTAAATCTGCATCTGCCCAGGCTGCCTTGTTCTTTCTGTTTCCATGTAGCCGGAGCAATTCCTGGAATAGCTGTAAAATATGGGAGGAATATCCCGTGCTGTCCGGGTTTTCTGTTGCCATGGCTGCAAATGCTTCTCCGTCTGCAAACCATTTTTTGTCATTGAGCTGGCCATCAGGTGCGATGCTGCCCGTTTCTGTGTTCATCAAAACATCAAGTGCACGGTGGGCAAGCAGGTCATAAAGCGTAGGCCTGAAGTGCCGGTTGCTGGTATCGCCCGCAATGATGTCTTTCAGTTGCCCGAGCGGTACGTTTTCAAGCAGGTGAACCTCGCTGAGCGATTGGGAATAGGTGCTGATGCTTTCTTTGATGAGCTTTTGTACCGACCATAACTGTATGTTTTCATTGAGGTCATTCTTTATTTCCGTGCGCTGGCTTATGGTATAGCGGTGGTTTTGATAATAGCTCCAATACCCTTCGGCAAGCAGTGAAAGCAAAATGCTTTTTTCCGGTTGCCTGGCTTGCAGGGCATCCTTTTTCAATTGCGCCAGCATACTGACCTGGCCGGTGTTTTCCAGGTAAGCAGAAAACAGCATCCGGTACATGGTAGATTTGACAACGCCCTGCGTGTTCCCCTGTTCACGAAACCTGTTGTTCAGCTGAGTGACCAGTTCAAGTGCAGCTTTGATTTTTTGAGATTTTGCGAGGGTGTCTATCCGGACAAATGCCTCTTCATCTGCTGCTGTGAAAGGAATTTGTGCGAACAGTGATGTGCTGGTCAGTAAAATACCCAGGAAGGTGAGGTAAAGAGCGGTTTTCATCTGTGTCGTTTTGACCTTTTACTTCACCTTGTTCCAGATCTCATAGATCTTATCGCCTTTGCTGCTCAGCCCGCTGTGGTGCCAGGCGCCATTCTCCAGCTTGCCGTCAAAGGTCAGCCTGGCGCCGACCCTGCTGTTGTCGCGTGAGAAAAATTCAATGTTCTCGGTGTATTTGCCGTCTTTGAACGTATATGATCCGCCACCGGTGCCTGAAAATTGCTTTTTGCCGGGGTCGATGGCCACCCATTGAAATTTGGTGCCGGTCAGCACTTTATAGGTCTGCCGGGTCCCGCTCTGGTGGATGTCTGCGACTTTGCCGTCTTCACCCATGCGGCCGGTGATGCGCCATACGCCGGCGAGCGGAGCTTTGCCCTCATCCACCCTGTTAAAAGTGACCCCTCCGTTCCACATCTGAAGCGACAGCTCCTTGCCCGAAACAGAGAAGGGCACATCCATGGTGGTCCCGACACTGGAAGAATCTGCCGTGTTATAAAGTACTTTGCCCCTGATCGTCCCGCCGGTCACTTCATAGGTGCCTCCCTGAGAAGAAATGAACTGATTGCCCTGATGTACGGTATGGAAATAAAAACCATCCTGAAAGAACAGGTGATGTTGTTCACCTCCATCTTTGATTTCCCATGCCCCTGTAATTGTCTGTGCGGAGATACTAAAAGAAAGTACTGTAAATAACAGCAGCAGCAGCGATGTTTTCATAGCAATGATATTTGGTTACCTGAGTTTTTTATTAAAGATAACAAATTACCGGAATACATTGCCCGCCATTGACTTATATTTGTTCATGCAGTTGAAGTCCCCGGCACGACGACGCTTTTTTAGCCTGCCGGCAGCAGAACTCCTTTACGTCCCGTCTGTCATCACAACCGGAAACGGTCTTTGGACGGGGACATGAAACATCTATTTTTTGCAGTATCGGACACTCCTTTCCTGTTCCTGCTCCCCGGGTTCCAGAACCGTTGGACAACCGTTGAACAACCCTCGCAAGACCGTTTTAAGACTCGCCGGGTCTTGAAACGGTGGTCTGAGGGTGCTGAAAGGGTTGCGGGCGGGTTGCAGAACTTGAGGCTCAGGCATGGAAGTCGGTGCGAACGCAAGATGCAAAAGGAGAAGATCCTGCTGAAAAGTGCGTTTTTCAGATTTCACCGGGCATAGAGCACTTCATAATATTCCCTGGCCATCCGGCCGGATTCAAAGGCCGGTACAACGTCGGCAGCAGCAGTTATCATCATCTGCAACCAGTCATCCGGCTGGCGGTAAAACCTGGGCAGGACCTCTTTTTCCAGCAGGTCCATCAGCGTTTCAGCTTCGGCACGGTCTTTCTCCGCTATCGGCAGGTTATCAGGAGCGGCCTGGATCAGGAAACAATTTTTGCCGTCATCTGCAAATTCCGGTACCCAGCCATCCGGCAGGGATACGTTGACCGCTCCGTTCATGGCGGCAGTCATCCCGGAGGTGCCTGAAGCTTCCCGGTACATGCTGGGGGTGTTCAGCCAGACATCGGCACCTTTTTTCAGTAACGCGGACAGATCGAGTTCGTAGCCGGTCAGGACAGCGCAATTATGGAATGGCCTGGTGCGCGCAATGATCTGATTGAATAAGCCTGTTCCGTCCTGGTCTTCCGGATAGGGCTTCCCGGCCCAGATCAGCTGCACCGGAAATTCAGTATTGCTGATCAGTTTTAAGAATCTGTCCCAGTCGCGCATGATCAGGTCAGCCCGTTTATAGCCTGCAAAGCGGCGGGCCCAGACAATGGTCAGTACATCAGGATCGAATAGTTTGCCGCACTGGTCGGCTACGACTTTGAACAGTTCTTTTTTTAGCTCCTGTTTCCGCAGCCGCAGTCCGGTGCCATTGCCTTCGGCTGCTGCCTGTCTGATCCGGGGATCCTGCCAGTAGTCCTGGTCCTGGGCATTCGTAATGGATATGATCTCGCATATATCAGGGTTAGCTTCCCACATTTGCCGCGCTACTTTTCCGTGGAGCCTGGACACACCATTGGCTTTATGGGCAAATTTGAGTGCGGCCAGGGTGTAATTGAAGTTGTCATTGTCCATGCCCAGTAAAGCGCGCACCTCCTGCGGTTGCAGGTGGTAAAATAAAGACATTTCCTGCAGCAATGCATAATGGTGCGACTCATTTCCGGCCATTTCGGGGGTATGCGTAGTAAAGACCACCCGTTTCCTGACTTCTTCCAGGCTTTTGTATTTGGCATAGAGATAGAAGTTAAGGGAAACCGAATGGCCTTCATTCATGTGATAGATATCGGGCGTGATGCCCAGTGTATCCAGCAGCATGGCTCCGCCGGTCCCCAGGACGATCGTTTGCGCAATGCGGGTAGCTTCATTGGAATCATAAAGGCGGTGGGTAATTGAACGGGAAAGCACATCGTTTTCCGGAATATCGGTGCTGAGCAGGAAGAGCGGAGCGCACCCAAAGGTTTGCGGAGGGAGCAGCCAGGCTTTTACGTGGACGGGCGAATCATGTACCGTTACGGTTAAGACCACCCCGGTGTCCTGCAAAAATGAATATTCCTTGGCAATGAATGCAGGGCACATAAGCGCTTCGCTGTCACGTACCTGGTCGTAATAACCATATTTCCAGAGGATCCCTATACCGACCAGGTTTTGGCGGAACTTATAGGCACTGCGCAGGTGGGATCCTGCGAGAAAACCCAGCCCGCCGCTATAGATCTTTAATGCCTGGTCTATGGCGAATTCCATGGAAAAATAAGCGACCGCTGTGCTGTATCGTGGTTCCCTGGAATAGTTGAAGATTTCATCTTTGCTGATCATGGTCCTAATTTAGGCAGTAAAGATGTCATTTAAAATATGGAATAGCACTTATATTAATTGTGTGCCGGATTTTAGCGATCGCTTCAGTTTTTGAGCGTAATTTTCAGTTTTATTCGGCAAAAATTTGATGATTTTTATTAATTGCTATATATTTTTTGATTTTATTGTCTTGTTTTGTTATGTAATTTGTTTTATTAATAGTTTTTTTGGACAAAATATGTATATTATTTGATAATAAATGTAAAATAAGTGGTTTTTGTTTTTGATAATTTGGCATAAACATTATAAAATGATGTTTATGGTGTGATTTTACCAGTAAAAAGTCAGCGTTTTAAATATAAAACCCCATAATTATGCAAAAACTATTACTAATTTTTCTTTTTTTTGCTTTTGCGCAAGTAAAAGCGCAAGACAAAATCATAACTGGGACGGTGAGGGATCAAAATGGGCCCATACCGGGGGTTTCTATTAAGGTGGAAGGGACATCTATCGGAACCCAGACCGATATGAATGGCAAATTCAGGTTGCAGGCGCCGCCTAAGGCCGTACTGGTGCTGTCCTTTATTGGTTATGCGACCAAAACAGTGCCGGTTACAGATCAAACGGATTATGCTATTGTATTGGAGAACGAAGAAAATAAGTTAAATGAAGTGGTCGTAACAGCGCTGGGCATTTCGAGGCAAAAGAAATCACTTGGGTATGCGAGCCAGGAATTGTCGGGAGAAAGCATCAACCAGGTGCCCAGCGGTAACATTACCAACAATCTCTCCGGAAAAGCGGCGGGGGTACAGATCACCAGGAACAATAACTTTGGAGGCTCTACAAATGTGGTGATCAGGGGCAGTACTTCTCTTACCGGAAATAACCAGGCGCTTTTTGTGGTAGACGGTGTGCCCGTGAGCAATACTACTTTCAATTCTTCAGATCAGCAGGGGGCCGGAGGCGGCTATGATTTTGGGAATCTCGCTTCTGATATCAACCCGGATGACATTGAATCCATCAACGTGCTGAAAGGAGCTGCTGCAACGGCGCTTTATGGTTCCAGGGCGGCTAACGGCGCCATTATCATTACAACAAAGAAGGGATCCAGTAAAGACAAGGTGACCATAGAGGTCAGTTCAGGGCTTACTATAGGTTCTATTGACAAATCGACCTGGCCGAAATTCCAGACGCAGTACGGTGCAGGGTATGAAAAAATATACGGCCCTAACCGGGATCAGTATTTTAATGAGCAGGATGTCGACGGGGATGGAATTCCGGATCTGGTACCTCCTTTTGCTGCCTACGGTTCATTTGGAGGTAAATTTGATCCCAATCTGCTGGTCTTTCAGTGGGATTCTTTTGATCCTGAGCTGCCGAACTATAAAAAGGCGACGCCGTGGGTCGCTCCTGAAAATGGCCCGATCACATTTTTTGAGACCCCGGTCAATAACAACAACAATATCTCTTTTGCCGGTACTACAGAGAATGGGGGAAGTTACCGGTTCTCCTATACCAACATGAACCAAAAGGGGCTGATGCCAAACAGTGACATCAAAAGAAACAATTTTTCCCTGAATTCTTCCTTTAAGCTAAGTGAGCGCTTTACCATTTCAGGAAGTGCCAACTTTTCCAAGGCAGATGTGATCGGAAGGAACCTGACCGGTAACGAGTCGGGATCCGGCGGCGGAAATTATTCTGCTGTTGTGCGTCAGTGGTGGCAGAACGATGTGGACATCATGAAACTAAAGGATGCCTACTTCAGTACCAGACGGAACATTACCAATTTTATCGGAGGTACCATTGATAATCCGTACTGGACGCGTTATGAAAATTATGAATCTGATACCAGAAACCGGTTCTATGGAAATATGGGGCTAAAATATAAGCTCACGGAATGGCTGAACCTGGATGGAAAAGTCTCAGTGGATACTTATTCTTATTTGCAGGAAGACCGGACCAATAACGGAACTCTGGGCCAGGTTGGCCGGTACACCCGTCAGGATATTGACTTTTCAGAGATCAACTATGATCTGATGTTAAATTTTAACAAGAACATCACGGAGAAACTCAATATCAGCGGAGTGCTTGGAACAAACATAAGGAGAAACAACCTCAGGACGGTAACAATGGAAACGAACGGAGGTTTGATCGTAGACCGGCTGTTCTCTATCTCAAACTCCCTGAACCAACCCGCCGCTCCTGTCGAGGTTGCGGAAAATATTGGTGTGGACGGCATCTATGGATTGGTATCACTGGGTTATAAGGATACCTATTTTCTGGATGTGACCGGCAGGAGCGACCATGCTTCTACACTTCCTGAAGAGAACAGTACCTTTTTCTATCCTTCCGTGGCCGGAAGTTTTATTTTCTCCAATCTGATCGAAAACAAGAAAGTACTCACTTTCGGTAAATTGAGGTTGAATTATGCGGAAGTAGGCAGCAGCGCACCGGCCAACAGGTTGCTGGACGTCCTGCTGAAGCCGGCTCCGTTCGGCTCGGTTCCGATTTATGGGGTAAACAATACAAAGAACAATGCCAATCTCAAGCCGGAAGCGACCAGAAGCATTGAGGCGGGTGTGGAAATGGCCTTCCTCAACAGAAGGCTCGGATTGGATGTGTCTTTGTATAAAACCAATACCAGGGACCAGATCATTCCGGTAGCAGTCTCGCCGATCACCGGATACACCTCCAAATATGTCAATGCAGGAGAAGTTCAGAATAAAGGGATAGAGGTCGTATTGTCCGGTACTCCTGTCACTAAAGAGGATTTTTCCTGGGACGTCAAGGTAAACTGGGCAAAGAATGAGAATATTGTGCTTTCCCTCTTTGAAGGAGTTGATAACCTGCAGCTGGGTTCTTTCCGGGGAACAGTCACACTCAATGCAAGAGTTGGCCAGCCATACGGTACGCTTATGGGTGCAGACTTTATTTATCTGAATGGCCAGCGGGTCATTAACCAGACCACCGGTGAGTACGCAAAAACGACCACGTTTAACAATGTGATCGGGGATGTAAACCCCGACTGGAAGGGTGGTATCAGCAACAGCTTCAGGTATAAGAACTTTAACCTGAGCTTCTTGATCGACATGCAAAAAGGGGGCGACATTTACTCCAGTGACATGGCCCAGGGCTTCCGTTCGGGATTATATGAGAATACCGTTGGAAACAATGATCTTGGCAACCCCATGCGGAATTCATTGGCGGATGGCGGTGGGATCATACTGGACGGTGTTGCGCCGGATGGCTCGAAGAATACTGTACGGACCAGGATGGATACTTACAACAATGCTTTAGGCATTGTCAAAGGCCCGCAGGCATTATTTGTATATGACGCTACTTATGTCAAGCTGAGAGAGGTGGCCCTTACCTACAGGCTCCCTTCCAAGTTGCTGAAAAATACCCCGGTGCGCAATGTGAGCATTTCGGCTATCGGTTCAAACTTATGGATCATTCACAAGAACCTGCCTTATTCTGATCCCGAAGCCGGAATCAGTGCCGGTAATATCCAGGGCTATCAGCTGGGGCCATTGCCTACAACCAGGGATTTCGGATTTAATGTTAAACTTCAATTCTAGAGACATGAGGCTGTCATGACCGTAAATCATTTACAACGCAGTTTGTCATCACGGCTTCATCACCTTTAAAAACAAATTTATATGAAGATGAAAAAACTAACCATATTATGCGCTTTGATCGCTATATCCATTTCCTGTAAGAAAGACCTGGAGGGCCTGAATGTCAATACAAAAGATGCTACCACAGCTGGCGGAGGAACGTTTTTTGCCTATGCAGTCAAGGAAATGTCGAGCGCCATGCAGGACCTGACCTACGGTGCGACGGGTTCGCCTTTCACAATTTGCAGGCTTTTTGCACAGCAGATCTCCTGCAATACTTACAATGAGGGTTCAAATTACTACGCCCAGTTCACCTGGACCAATATCTACACCGGCGTGCTCAGGAACCTGGAAGAAAGCCGGAAAACCATAGAAGCCACAACTACCATTGACGACGCAGGCGCCAAACAAAAGCAGAACCAGCTGGCAATGATCGAGATCATGAACGTTTACACTTATGCAAAACTGGTCGAATCTTTTGGGGACGTTCCTTATTCAGAAGCGCTCGATATTGAGGACGTTACGCCGAAGTATGATGATGCGGAGACGATCTATACAGATCTGATCAGCAGGTTGAACGCCGCACTTGATAAAATGGATGTCAGTGGTAAAGGATTTGGCACTTTTGACCTCATCTACAACTACAGCGAGGGGACTACGGTAAATACCCATCCTATTCAGGACTGGATTAAGTTTGGCAATTCACTCAAGCTGCAGATGGGAATGCGCATCATAGATGCCCTGCCGCAATTGGGTACGGAGACTGTACGGGCCGCGGTCCAGGCTGGGGTTTTTGCTTCCAATGCAGATATTGCGGAGTTCAAGTTCCTGGATGCACAGCCCAATACCAATCCGTTGTGGGTAGACCTCGCGGTGGGCAACAGACAGGATTTTATCGCTGCTGCGCCATTTCTGGACCAGATGAATACTTTTAATGATCCAAGGCGTTCCGTCTTTTTTACAACGGTACAGGGCAATTATGTAGGAGCTCCTTATGGACAACCTGTGGAATACAACAGGTATTCACATTTTGGAGACCTGTTCTATACACCTGCGGTACCTTCAATCCTGATCGACTATGCTACAGTGGAATTTCTACTGGCGGAAGCTGCCGAACGCGGACTGGCGGGCGTGACAGATGCGGAAGGTCATTACAACAAGGCGATCACTGCTTCTTTTGATTATTATGGTGTTTCGGGGGCGGCCGCATATCTGGTGCAACCTTCAGTTGCTTACCAGACTGCCGCCGGACCATGGCAGAAGAAGATCGGCATTCAGAAATGGATTGCATTGTTCAACCAGGGCTTTGAGGCCTGGACAGAATACCGCAGGCTGGATTATCCGCAGCTGCAGGCGCCTCCGGGAGCATTTGTCAATGTCGTTCCGCGCCGGTTGCTTTACCCGACCGCAGAGCAAACGCTGAACGGTGCCAACTGGAGCGCGGCCGCGTCAGCCATCGGAGGGGATTTAATGACCACAAAGTTGTTCTGGGACGTCAATTGAGTAAATGGATCAACTGATATGATGAAGCATCTGTATATATTGTTTGCTTTCCTGGGTTGCTCCGCAGAGCTCATTGCACAGCAAAAGGATTCCCTGACGGTCGAGAAGATCATGCGTGATGAAAGATGGGTGGGAACTTCTCCTGCGCAGGTACAATGGGATATGGCTAGTAAAAAGATTTATTTCAGCTGGAATCCGGCTAAAGCGCAGCGCCCTTCAGTCTTCTTTGCAACAACAGAGGATCCCAAGCCTGTCAGAAACACCGCACCGGAATATATGACATTATCAAAAAGACTGCTTAATTTTTCCAGGGACCGGTCAAATGTACTGTTCGAACGTGAGGGGGACATTGTTCTCGCAGATCTGCGCAGCGGCAAAGTGCTCAGGATCACCAGTACGACGGAACAGGAGACCGATCCCGTTTTTAATAAAGGGGAGGACAAAGTCATTTTCAGACGAAATGATAATCTTTATTGTGTTTCGGTTCCCGGAGGGGAAATTACCCAGCTCACTAATTTTGTGCAGGCGGGCAAGGAGACCGCTGGCGTACTCAACAGCCAGGCTTTGTGGTTGCAGGAAAAACAGCTGGCTACCTTTGATATCGTCCGTTCCCGTGCCGAAGAACGTGCAAGGCTTCAAAAGCAGAAAAGAACATACCCTAAAGTGTTTAACCTGAGCGAAGGATCGGCAGTCAGGGAAATGAGCATCAGTCCTGATATGCGTTTCGTAGTTTTCAACGTCATGCAGCCGGCTGGTCCGGTAAGAAATATTGTAGTTCCTGATTATGTCACGAAGTCTGGTTATACAGAACCTGTTCCTGGCAGAACAAAGGTGGGTGGTGCCCAACCATCGCAGCAAAATTATCTGTACGACAGCGCAACAGACAGTACTTATGCGATTTTAATGGGCCAGCTTCCGGGAATAAAGGATATTCCCGAATACCTGAAGGAGTATCCTTCCGAGTATGAGGCATTTAAAGCGAGGAATGAAGACCGGGCTGTAGAGGTGACCGGTTTTCTGTGGAACCCTGCCGGAACGCTGGTGCTGCTCAACATCATGTCGGCCGATCACAAGGACCGCTGGATCATGAAATTTGATCCGCTGCGCAGGTCGCTTTCCCTTGTAGACCGGCAACATGACGAGGCCTGGGTGGCAGGGCCGGGAATAGGCAGGGGAGTGAATATGGGCTGGATCAATGATGAAGTCTGTTATTTTCAAAGTGAGGCTACCGGGTATTCACACCTGTATACAGTAAATGTCGTGCTGAATAGCAAAAAACAACTTACCTCCGGCAATTATGAAGTGCAGACGCTGCAGCTCTCCAATGACAAGCACTATTTTTATTTTACGGCCAATCTTCAGGATCCCGGTATTGTCCATTTTTACCGTATCCCTGTAAACGGCGGTACTCCGGAAAAACTGACCACCATGGACGGCGGCAATGAAGTCCTGCTTTCGCCGGATGAAAAATGGCTGGCCATCAGACATTCCTATATCAACAAGCCCTGGGAGCTCTACCTGCAAAAAAATGTACCCAACGCAAAGCCGGTAAAGGTCACGCAGTCTACCACCCCTGAGTTCGATCGCTATCCCTGGAGAATTCCTGAGACCATCACTTTCAAGAACAGGCATGGTGTGGATGTGCATGCGCAGGTTTTCAAGCCGGAGGCTGCCAAAATGAATAAGGCGGCGGTAGTGTTTGTTCATTCCAACGGATACCTTCAAAATGTCCATTATGGCTGGAGCTATCATTACAGGGAGTATATGTTCAATAACCTGCTGACAGATCTGGGGTATACTGTCATCAACATCGATTATACAGCCAGTTCGGGATATGGAAGGGATTTCCGTACCGGTATTTACCGGCACATGGGCGGTACGGACCTGACCGATCTGGCCGACGGGGCCAAACTGCTGGTCGATAAGTACAATATAGATCCAGAGCGGATCGGGCTTTATGGCGGGTCATACGGCGGCTTTCTGACTTTGATGGCCCTGTTTACGGAGGCAGATGTTTTCAAATCAGGTGCGGCACTGCGCTCGGTGACGGACTGGTCCAACTACAATGGACGCTATACGTCCAGTATCCTGAATGAACCGGTCTACGATGAAAAGGCATACCGGCAAAGCTCGCCGCTTTTTTTTGCCGGTGGTCTGAAAGGCAATCTGTTGATGACACATGGGATAGTGGACATGAATGTCAATTTCCAGGATATTGTGCTGCTGTCGCAGAAATTGATCGAACTGGGAAAAGACAATTGGGAACTGGCTGTTTACCCGCTGGAGGACCATGATTTTGCAGATGCGGTAAGCTGGACGGACCAATATAAACGGATACTGAAGTTATTTAAGGGTCTTTGATCAACATAAACCAATAGTTAAATGAAAAAGATCAGCGCAGAAATAAATATTTTCCACAAATGGCCACTCTTTTTGCTGGGCTGCCTGTTTGTTTGCGCGGTTGGCGGCAATTCTTTGGCACAGGGAAGAAAGGAAGATTATGACCGGGCCGGAACGGTTAAGAATGCGATGGAGAAATTCATTTTTAATGCGCCGGATAGCTTTCACTGGATTGATAAAGATAAGTTCTGGTATTGGAATAAAACCGCAAAAGGTACCGAGCTTATTGTGATCGATGCCGGACAAAAGAAGCGCAGCGCGACGTCTGATCAGGCGGCGATCGCGGAGCGCCTTTCCGAATCTGGAAATGCTGCTCCTCCTGCCGTCCGGGCAACCGGTTCAAAGGTTAATTTGCAGGATATGGCTCCTGTGCGTTCTCCTGATGGTAAATGGCAGGCCTTTATCCGGAACAGCAATGTATTTATCAGGTCACTGGCAGATACCCTGTCTGTTTTCCAGCTGAGCCTGGACGGTTCGCCCGGAGAATATTATGCGCCCGATCTGAAATGGTCGCCCGATAGCCGGAAACTTGCCGGGTTTAAGATCAGACCCAATGAGCCGCATCCGGTCTACCTGATCGAGTCTTCGCCGGAAGATCAGCTGCAACCCAGGCTTCATACACGCAACTACCTGAAGCCGGGCGATGCCCTTCCTGAATATACTCCTGCATTGTTCAGCATTACAGAAAAAAAGCAGGTGCCTGTTACCGGGCTTTTCATCGGTCGGCAGTTCAGCCTGTCTCCGCTGGTCTGGAGAAAAGACAGTAAGTGTTTTACCTTTGAATACAACCAGCGCGGACATCAGCTGTACCAGGTGATCGCGGTTGATGCCGGAACCGGGAACATGCAGCCGCTGATCACTGAGGAAAGCAAAACCTTTGTCGAGTATAGGGGCAAGCATTACCGTTATGACCTGGAAGATAGTCAGGAGATCATCTGGGCCTCGGAAAGGGATGGCTGGAACCATTTGTACCTGTTTGATGCCAGGACAGGCAAGATCAGGAACCAGATCACTAAGGGCGACTGGGTAGTACGCGGTGTCATACAGGTAAATGAAGCTGAACGCTCCATTATATTTGAAGCCAGCGGGCGGGAGAAAGACCGTGATCCTTATCTCATACAATACCTGAAGGTAAACCTGGATGGCTCAGGGTTGCAGGTGCTTACTCCTGAAGACGGGAACCATCTGGCTTTTTTTTCTCCCGGGTACCGGTATTTTGTGGATACCTATTCCAAAATAGACCAGCCGCCTGTTTCGGTTTTAAGAGATGCAACTGATGGCAAAATACTGATGCAAATTGAAAAAGCAGACATTAAAGCACTCACTGCCACGGGCTGGAGGGCACCAGAGGTTTTTTCTGCGAAGGGCAGGGACGGAGCAACAGCGATCTGGGGAATCATCGTACGGCCTATTCATTTTGATGAGAAAAAGAAGTATCCTGTCATAGAATATATTTATGCGGGACCTCAGAACTCCTTTGTGCCCAAGGATTTTATTTCCGAGCCCAAAGGCGGAGATTACAGGCCCTGGACCGCATTGCATGAACTGGCAGAACTGGGTTTTATTGTCGTGCAGATCGACGGCATGGGTACGTCCAACAGGTCGAAAGCATTTCATGATGTCTGCTGGAAAAACCTGAAGGATGCAGGATTTCCTGACCGTATCCGCTGGATCACCGAGGCTTCCCGCAAGTATCCCTATATGGACATCAGCCGGGTAGGCATATACGGAAACTCGGCGGGAGGCCAGAATTCTGTAGCCGCTCTGCTGTTCCATCCGGAGTTTTATAAGGTGGCCGTTTCCTCATCAGGCTGTCATGACAACAGGATGGATAAGATGGGCTGGAATGAACTGTGGATGGGTTATCCTGTCGGGCCTCAGTATGAGGCGTCTTCAAATGTCACCAATGCACACCAGCTGAAGGGCCGGCTTCTTTTGATCTTAGGGGAGATGGATACCAATGTGCCTCCGGAGTCGACACTACAGCTGGTCAATGCATTGATAAAATCAGATAAAGATTTCGATTTCCTGATGGTTCCGGGAATGGGACACTCCCTGGGCGGAGATTATGGAGAACATAAAAGACGCGATTTCTTTGTGAAAAATCTGCTGGGGGTCAGTCCGCCGACCTGGGCCACACAGGAAGCTCCCTGAACATCCTGTCAGATTCACAATCCGGCAGCCTGTCGGCACGGAGGACCGTAAAAAAAGATTATAAAACCATTAAACCCAATAATATGAAATATCAAATCAGCTTATGTTTACTCTTGATGGTCTTCCTGGGAAGCGCCTCAAAAGCACAAAACATTTCGATCATTCCTGATTCTTCAGTGACGACAAAACATGGAGTCACCATCAAGGGGAAAAAAGTATTGTTCTCCGCAACTACAGGCACCCAGCCTGTCTGGGACAAAAAGGGCAAGGTGATAGCCAGCGTGTTTTACACCTATTATAAGCGTACGGATCTTGGCGACAGTACTTCCAGCCGTCCGCTGGTGATCTCTTTCAACGGCGGGCCGGGGGCCGGAGCGCTCTGGATGCGCCTGGGATATACCGGCCCGCACCGGATCAAGGTCGATAAGGAAGGCTTTCCGGTGCAGCCATATGGAATAGAAGACAATCCATATTCCCTGCTGGACGTGGCGGATATTGTCTACGTGGAGCCGGTCAATACCGGGTTTTCAAGGGCTTACGGTGGCACGCCTGATTCTACTTTCTTTGGTGTTTACAAGGACATCAAATACCTGGCGAGCTGGATCGCTACTTTTGTTACCCGCAAGAACCGGTGGAACTCGCCAAAATACCTGATCGGTGAAAGCTATGGTACGAGCCGTGTTTCCGGGCTGGCCTATGAGTTGCAGCAGGCTCACTGGATGTACCTGAACGGGGTGGTCCTGGTTTCGCCGACGATCCTGGGTATCCGCCGGGACGGGCCGGTAGCAGATGCCAACAGGGTACCTTATTATGCCGCTGCAGCCTGGTTTCATAAGCGGCTGGCACCAGATCTGCAACAGAAGGAACTGGAACAGATGCTTCCCGAGGTCGAAGATTTTACGATCAATGAGTTGATCCCTGCTCTGGCAAAAGGAGGGTTCATAGATCCTGAGAAGAGAAAAGCAATTGCAGCTAAAATGTCTAAATACTGCGGCATTTCAGAAAAAGTGATCCTTGAACACAATCTGGCAGTCCCGGCCGCTTTCTTCTGGAAGGAACTCATGCGTGACAAAGGTTATACTATAGGCCGGCTGGATTCCAGGTATTTGGGCGTTGACCGGGCAGATGCCGGAGAGAAACCGGACTACGCGCCGGAGAATACCACCTGGCAGCATATCTTTACACCTGCCAACAATTACTACTATACCAACTACCTGAACTACCATACCAACCTCGAGTATTTTGTAGCCGGTCAGACCAGGGGATGGGCACGCGAAGGTGCAGATACTGAAATGACCGGAGAAAATTTAAGACAGGCGATGGCCATGAACCCGTTCCTGCATTTGCTGGTCCAGTCAGGATATTATGACGGTGCCTGCGATTATTTCAATGCCAAGTACAGCATGTGGCAGATCGATCCGAGCGGAAAGCTGAAGTCACGCATGGACTGGAAAGGCTACCGTAGCGGGCACATGATGTACCTGAGGCATGATGACCTGATCTCTGCCAATGATGACCTCCGCGAGTTTATCAGGAAATCAACGCCTGCAAAAGGTCAGCCGGCGAAATATGTAGCGAACAATTAAACGGTTGCAGATGAGCGGTATAATTAAATATGGTTTTCTGGCCTGTTTTGTGATCGCACAGCTGAGCACTGCGGCACAGATAAAGAAAGCGCCAAAAAGGACTGAGGGTGAAGGTCCGTGGGAGCAGTTGATCATCAGGGGAGTGACGGTCATTGACGGTACGCTGTCACCTCCGTTTGGACCGGTTGATGTTGTCGTAGAAAAAAATAAGATCGCTGCGGTCGTAAAAGTCGGCAATCCGGGTCTTGCTATAGATCCGGGAAAACGTCCGGTGTTAAAGCCAAACGGAAAAGAACTGAATGCAGAAGGCATGTACCTGATGCCGGGATTCATTGATACACACGTGCATATAGGAGGCGGCGAGAAAGTACCCGGTGCGGATTATGTGTTCAAGCTCTATATGGCGCACGGTGTGACGACCATTGTAGAGGCAGGCTGTTCCAATGGCTTGGACTGGGTGCTGGATGAGAAAAAGCAAAGTGCGCTTAATGAGATCACTGCGCCGAGGATCAAGGCATATACCCGGTTTGGCCAGGGCAGCAAGGTGCCGATATTCACGCCGGAACAGGCAAGGGAATGGGTCCGCAACAATGCAAAGCTTGGTGCTGACGGCATCAAGTTCTTTGGAGAAACACCAGCGCTTATGACCGCTGCACTTGACGAGAACAAAAAACTCGGGCTGCGTTCCAAGATGCACCATTCCCAGACTTATGTAGGCGATTGGAACGTGCTGAACAGTGCAAGGGCAGGGCTTACCTCCATGGAGCACTGGTATGGACTTCCTGAAGCGATGTTCACCGACCGCACGGTTCAAAATTATTCGCTCGATTACAACTATCAGAACGAGCAGGACCGTTTTGGTGAAGCCGGTCTGCTTTGGAAGCAGGCGGCACCTCCTTTTTCTGAGAAGTGGAACAAAGTGATGAATGAGCTGCTGGCGCTTGATTTCACACTCTCGCCGACCATGATCGCTTATCTGGCAAACCGGGGTTTGATGGCACAGCGGCGTGCAGAATGGCATGAAGAATATACACTTCCAACGCTATGGAAATACTATATGCCCAACAGAAGTGCGCATGGTTCATACTGGTTCAGCTGGGGTACCGAGCAGGAAGTAGAATGGAAGGAGAATTTCCGGCTGTGGATGGCCTTTATCAATGAGTATAAGAACAGGGGCGGAAGAGTTACTGTAGGAACAGATTCAGGATTTATCTTTAATCTTTATGGCTTTTCCTATCCCAATGAGATGGAACTGCTCCGTGAAGCCGGGTTTCATCCGCTGGAGATCATAAAGGCGGCAACCATGAACGGCGCTGAGGTGATCGGTGAAAGCCAGAACCTGGGCAGTATCGAGATCGGCAAGCTGGCCGACCTGGTGATCGTAAAAGAGAACCCACTGATGAACTTGCAGTCTTTGTATGGCACCGGTGTGATCAAGGTAACGGCAGACAACCAGGTTACACGTGCCGGCGGCGTTTCCTATACCATTAAAGACGGCATCATTTATGATGCCAAAAAGTTGCTGGAAGATGTGAGGAACATGGTCAAAGAAGCCAAAGCCCAGACAGGATTCCAGTTGCTGCAACCAGGACTATATCCCGCAGATGAGCATCAGCACTAAGGTGCTCATCTGTTTTATTGTACTTTATTTAAGTAGTTGTCGAGATATTCCCTCGGAGAGTTGCCGATCGCGCTTTTGAAAACGCGGTTGAAATTGGTGATGCTGTTGAAGCCGCAGTTATAGGCAACGCTTGAAATGCTGTCAAACATTCCGGAGGTCAGCTTTTTACAAGCCTCATTGATCCTGGTCTCATTGAGGAATGAGACAAAAGTATGCCCCGTATGCTTTTTGAAATAACGGCAAAAAGCCTGCGGGGTCATATTGGCCACGTCGGCTACATCCGCGAGCGTGATCGGGTTCTTGTAATTCTGAAGGATATAATTGTAAATGTTGCTGATGCGGATACCTTCAGTTTCGGTAAATGCCGAAGCATGCTCCAGCGAGGAAAGCGGATAAAGCTGTATGTTGATCTTGTTTAAGAACTTCAGCAATAAGAAAAACTGGATCAGCTGATCAGAGCCGGAAGCGATCTTGATGTCCTGCAACAGCGCCGAGACTTCCTCCCGGTAAACAGATGGGAGCTTAAAGCCTTGTGGGTGCTGGTCTATAAATGCTTTCAGGGATTTCATTTCAGGAAGTCCGAACAGGGATGAAAGTGGCCCTACCGGATTAAAGAAAAGCATCGTGGCCCTGGTGCTTTTATTGCTTTCTTTTGTGAAATACTCGGGATTGCTCTTAAAAAGATGGGGTTGATTTGCTCCCAGGAAAAAAATATCGCCCGATTTGAAGCCGTGCATGTTATTTCCGGCCACCAGTGTTCCTTCTCCCTGCTGGATCCATGCAATCTGTGCTTCTGTATGACAGTGGAGATGCGGATAGAAATGCGGAAGATGATCTTCCTGTACAATAACGCTTTTATCGTGCGCTACCGGAATAGAAAATTGTAATACCTTCATTAAGCCCCCTTTTTTTGACGTAGTCAATATACAAATTTTACCTCAATTTTAACATATCGTAATGATCTGGGTTAAAATCTGATAAAAAGTGGTTAATATAAATGGAATTTAAGGTGGGGTTAATAGTTTTTTAATCAATTTTGGTTTATTGTGTCAAGTGAGTCGCTCTTTTTGTGGTATTTTAACCGAATCTTGTAGGTGAAAATGCAGAAATATCCAGGTCTGTTGTGGTTTCACGGATAATCTGACAGACGAGCTGCCCGCTAGCAGGCCCAAGGCTTATGCCCATCATGCCATGTCCTGTTGCGAGGATCATATTTTTATATTTTCCGCTTCTGCCAAGGTAGGGCAGTCCATCGGGTGAGGCCGGCCGGAAACCAAACCATATCTCTTTTTCTTCCGGAACACGGGGATGAAGGTCCGGAAAATACTTGGGTACTGATTCTGCAATGCCCCTGACCCTGTTCAGGTTGATCCGGTTATTGATCTGGTCGATCTCCATGGTGCCGCCATAACGGATGCTGCCGTTCATCGGAGTAATGGATACCCTCGCTTCAGCAAGCAGTGCAGGGATCTGCATCCTGCTGTTGGGTTCTTTTTCCATAAAAGAGTAGCCTTTTCCCGGTAATAAAGGAACAGTGAGTCCGGCAAGCTTTGCAATAGCGGGAGACCAGGCGCCACCTGAGATGACATAATGATCTGCAATCCATTTATTGCCATCAGCGATAACCCCGGTGACCATGCTTTCAGTGCTTTCTATTCTCGAAACCTCGTGGTTCCTTAGGATGATGACACCAGCTGTCTCCAGGTATATCGTCAGGTTCTGCATCAACTGATTGGGATGGAGGTGTCCGTCACAGCGGTAATGTACGGCGCCCAGTATGTCCAGGCTGAGCTCCGGCTGCAGTTGCTGGCAGGCTTCGGGACTGAGTATGTCCATGTCCAGGCCGAGTGTTTTTCCTTTCTCCACCAGATGCGCTTCTTCTTTGGCAGCTTTTTCTGTCTTGTAGAGCATCAGTATACCCCGGTCTGCGAGACCAAATTCAAAGATCTTCCTGTTTTGCAGCACATGATATAGTTTCTTGCTCAATAGGGATATATTCCTGAGCGGCTCAGCGGAGCGTTCTACATGCCGCTCATTTGCATTTCTGATAAACTTTATGCCCCAGGAGAGCAAGTCAAAACTTAAAGACGGCCTCACATAAAAAGGACTTTTGCTGTTGAACATCCACCGGATCCCCTGCTCGACCATGCCTGGTGCTGCGAGTGGAATAAAATGGCTCGGCACGATCATGCCTGCATTTCCAAAAGAGCAATTGTCAGTCAGGTCGCCTTTATCAAGAATTGTAACCCTGTAGCCGGCTTCGTTCAAATAAAATGCACTGCATAACCCAATGATCCCTCCGCCTATGATAATCACTTTTTCCATTGCTTTTCTAAATCAATTTCATACCTAGATCACCTGAAAGCCATAGGCATAGGGATCATCGTCATTAATTTTAATGGTATTGTATCCATAGACCCTTGCCCATCCTTCAATGCTTGGAACGATCGCGCTGAAATCTCCTATGGTGACCACATCTTCTACGCAGCCGGTGAATTTACTGCCGATGATGCTTTCATGGATAAACTTTTCCCCTTTCTTCAGCTTGCCCTTGGCATGCCACTGCGCCATTCTGGCGGAGGTGCCTGTGCCACATGGCGAGCGGTCTATGGCCTTATCGCCGTAAAACACAGCGTTTCGTGCCGTAGCCTCGGGAGAAATCGTTTCCCCGGCCCATAAAATATGCGTGCAGGTATGTATGGTCGGATCGAGCGGATGCACAAAGGAGTAGCTTTCGTTGATGCGTCTCCTCAGTTCCAGGCTCCATGCGATCAGCTGACCGGCACTATAATCCTGCAATCCGCTGAAATTCGGCTGTGGATCTACGATCGCATAAAAGTTCCCGCCGTAAGCTACGTCAATGCTGAGCATTCCAAGATCCGGACAAGCTACTTCAAGACCTTCTGCTGCAAGATAGGCAGGTACATTTCTGAGCTTGACAGACCTGACCTTGCTTCCTTCCTGCTGGTATTCAATGGTGATCAGTCCTGCGGGAGCTTCCATCCTGACCACTCCGGGCACTTTTGGCTGAATGAGTCCCTCTTCGATCGCGATCGTGATCGTCCCGATGGTCCCGTGTCCGCACATTGGCAGACAGCCGCTGGTCTCGATGAATAATACGGCGACATCATTCTCAGGATCGTGCGGCGGATACAAAATGCTTCCCGACATCATGTCGTGGCCTCTGGGCTCAAACATCAGTCCCCTGCGGATCCAGTCATATTCTTTTAAGAAATGCTGGCGTTTCTCGCTCATGCTGCTTCCCCGGAGATCTGGTCCGCCGCCTGCGACCAGCCTTACCGGATTGCCGCAGGTATGTGCGTCTATGCAAAAAAAAGTTTTGTTTAGCATCAGTCTTTAGTCCATGTGTTGTTAATTCTTCTCCAGATCCCCAGCGGGTTTCCATCCCGGAGTTCAGCGGGAAGCAGGTTCTGCTCCCAGTTCTGCCAGCTGAGCGGCCTGACAAACCGGTAGACCGCCGCCGTCCCTACTGAAGTAAACCGGCTGTCACTGGTTGCGGGAAAAGGGCCGCCGTGCTGCATCGCACTGCACACTTCAACTCCTGTAGGCACTCCGTTGAGTATCAGTCTTCCCGTAATCTCCCTGAGCTGACCGATCACATCCGTATAGCCGTCCAGTTCGCCTGGTCCGGCCATGACCGTCGCGGTAAGCTGTCCTTCAAGGGCTGCTATGGCCTGCTGCAATTCCGGTTTGCCTTCGCAGATCACGAGCAATGAATAAGGCCCGAACACTTCTTCTCTCAGACTGGCACCGGCCACAAAATCCCTGGCCGATACCTTTGCAAGTATAGGCGCAGCACTGCCCCGGACCGCTGGCTCACCGGCGTTTGATCTTGCGAGCAAAGTTACGCCCTTTTGTCGAAGTGCAGCCTCTGCCTGGGCCTGGTAATTGCTGCAGATGCCGGCTGTAAGCATGGTTGCCGGTAATGCCGCTGCCATGGCTGCTGATAGCTGTTCAACAAAAATATCCAGTGACGGATTTTTGATGACCAGCATTAATCCAGGATTGGTACAGAACTGCCCCGCGCCCAAAGTGATCGAGGCGGCATATTTCCCGGCCAGTTCCGCCGGCGCTGACTGTATCGCCTCTGGCAGAAATACTACCGGGTTGATGCTGCCCATCTCTGCAAATACAGGAATAGGAGCAGTACGTCCGCGGGCAAGGTCGACCAGGGCCATGCCCCCTCTGAAAGATCCGGTAAAAGTCACTGCCTTTGTCCCCGGATGTTTTACCAGGTATTGCCCGATAGAGAGCCCGTCGTCAAACAACAAGGA
>Ga0222419_100250_pt1 | contig 76327 bp, 64 predicted proteins | sample 1B20Ametagenome_FD_182474 | JGI IMG/M metagenome (GOLD analysis project Ga0222419, IMG submission 182474) | Enriched microbial communities from leaf-cutter ant dump, University of Wisconsin, Madison, United States - 1B20A (version 2) | ecosystem: Environmental > Terrestrial > Nest > Insects nest...
GTTCGGCTTCCACTCGCCAGACCCGCTCATCGCTCTCGCCATGCTCAACCTCGGCGGACACAAACCCGCCCTCCCCGGCCGCACATGACCCACGGAAACGTCAGGAGAGCCGATAATCCGCGGCGCCGGCCGAGCGGCCCGCCGTGCGCGGACGCCCGACCGCTCGAGCGCCGAAACAGCAGAGCCCGGCAGATCCGCGGCGCCGGCCGAGCGGCCCGCCGTGCACGGATGCGGTCAGGCGCGCGGCGGGATCCAGCGGCCGAGTGTCGGGGCGTCCGGGGTGGAGGACGGCAGGGCGACGAAGCCGACGGCAGAATAGAAGGAGCGCGCGGAGGTGTTGGCGGGGTCCACCACGAGGTGCACCCCCGGCACCCCCGCCCGCGCGAGGCCCGGGATCAGCATGTTCTCGATCAGCGCCCGGCCGTAGCCGCGCCCCTGCACCGACGGCAGCAGGTCGATGTGGAGGTGCGCGGGGTACTCCTCGACCTCCGCGATGAGCAGCTGCTCGGGCTCGTACCCCCGCCGCACGAGACGCTCCTCGGCGCTGTACGGCTCATCCGGCGCGGGGTAGCGCTCGGCGAACCACGGCATCCACTTCGCGCGCCACCAGCGCACGAAGCGCTGCGTGCTCGGCGCCGCGACGAGGTACCCGACGGCGCCCTCGCCCTCGTCGACGACCCAGCACCAGTCGGGCTCGGCCGTGACGTAGGGCTCGAGGAACAGGTCGGGCAGCAGCTCGTCGCTCGACCAGCGCGCCGTCGCGTCGCCGCCCGCCGCCCCCGTGCGCACGCAGATCTCGCGCAGTCGCGCGAGGTCCCCGGTGCGGTAGGGGCGGATGCCGTCACCGCGTCCGCCGCTCATCCTGCGGTGCGCTCCTCGAGGCCCCACGCCTGCCCGTAGCCGCCGTCCGCCTCGGGCCGGGCCATGAGTTCGAGGAACGGTGCGGCCGGGAAGGCCTCGGGCCCGAGCACGCCGACCCCGCTCCAGACGCCCGTCGCGAGCAGCTCGAGGGCGATGACCGGGTTGAGCGCCGTCTGCCACACGACGCACTGGCTCTCGTACTCGGCCATCGTCCACTCGTTGTCGCTCACGTGGTAGAGGTACACCTCGCGCGGGGCGCCGTCCGCGCCCGTGCCGCTCACCCACACGCCCGCGCAGGTCTTGCCCGTCATCCGGGGCCCGATCGTGGCGGGGTCGGGCAGCGCCGCCGCGACGACGTCGCGCGGGGCGACCTCGACGGGGCCCGCGGCGGAGCGCACCCGCAGGGGCGTGGTCTTGTCGAGCCCGAGCAGGTTGAGGGTCTTGAGCACGCCGATGAACTCGTCGCCGAGGCCGTACTTGAAGGTGACGCGTTTCGCGTCGAGGAAGCGCGGCATGAGCAGCACCTCCTCGTGCTCGACGTTGACGCACTCGACGGGCCCGATCCCCTCGGGGAAGTCGAACACCTCGGGCTCGGAGAACGGCTCGGTCGTGTACCAGCCGCGGTCCCGCTCCCACACGACGGGCGGGTTGAGGCACTCCTCGATCGTGGTCCAGATGGAGAAGGAGGGCGCGAAGATCTCGTTGCCCGCCTCGTCGCGCACCACGAGGTTGGCCCCGTCGCGGGTGCCGAGCTCGTCGATCTCGCGGAAGAGCACGTCGGCGGCGTAGCGCGCGAAGACGTCCGAGAGCCCGGGCTCCACGCCCATGCCGACGAGCGCGAGGCGACCCGCCTGCTCCCAGTCGGGCGCCTGGGCGAACTGGTCGTCGCCGAGCTTCACGCCCGGCTCGCTGTAGGGGTTCTCGGGGTGCGGCTCCGAGAGGCTCATCGCCATGTCGAGGTAGTCGGCGCCCGCCTGGAGCGCGCCCGCGAAGATCGTCGGCACGAACTTCGGCTCGACGGCGTTCATGACGTGCGTCGCCCCGTGCTCCCGCGCGACCGCGGCGACGCTCTCGGGGTCGGATGCGTCGATCCGGGCCGCGACGAAGCGCCCGCCCTGCGGCCCGTGCTTCGCCTCGATCCACCGGATGGTGCGCTCGGCACGGCTGATGTCGTAGTCGCTCACGACGATCGTCTCGAAGAAGTCGCGGCGGGCTGCGATCTTGGCGATGGCATCGCCGACACCGCCCGCCCCCACCAGGAGGATTCTCATGGCATGAGGCTAGTGGTGCGCTCGGACAGCGGCCAGCATCCGTTCCTTTCGCGCGGCGCTCTCCCGTCTTTGAACAGCGATTGTGGCAACATTGGAGGATGCCCGACATAAGCGCCGAGACCGAGCGGCACATCAACGCTCTCGGCCCCTCGGTCGTGAGCGATCTCTTCCAGCTGCTGCGGGACGGCAAACCCCGCACCCGTACCGAGCTGTCGGCCGTCACCGGCCTCGCGCGCTCGACCGTCGCCCTGCGCATCGACGCCCTCATGCGGCTCGGCCTCGTCGGACCGGTCGGCGACGCCGTCTCGACGGGCGGACGCCCCTCCTCGCAGTTCGCGATCGCGGCGAGCGGGCGCGTCGTCCTCGGCGTCGACGTCGGCGCCTCCCACATCCGGATCGCCGTGAGCGACCTGACCGGCGGCATCCTCGCCCAGGACACCGCGCCGCTCGCCGTGGCCGAGGGGCCCGAGACCGTGCTCGACTGGGTCATCTCGCGGGCCGACGCGCTCATCGCCGAGGCGGGCCGCGCATCCGCCGACCTCCTCGCGATCGGCATCGGCCTGCCCGGCCCCGTCGAGCACTCGACCGGCCGCCCCATCAACCCGCCCATCATGCCCGGCTGGGACCGCTTCGACGTGCCCGGCTACCTCTCGAGCAGCTTCGACGCCCCCGTGCTCGTCGACAACGACGTCAACATCATGGCGCTCGGCGAGCGCGAGCACGCGTGGACGGATGTCGACCACCTGATCTTCGTCAAGGTCGCCACGGGCATCGGCTCGGGCGTGATCTCGGGCGGTCGGCTGCAGCGCGGGGCGCAGGGCACCGCGGGCGACATCGGCCACGTCTACGTCGCACGCGGCGCCGACGTGCCCTGCAGCTGCGGCAACCGCGGCTGCCTCGAGGCGCTCGCCTCCGGCCCCGCGATCGCACGGGCACTGCGCCCGGTCGGCCTGGAGGCCGCGACCAGCCAGGACGTCGTCGAGCTCGTCAAGCTCGGCAACATCGACGCGATCCAGGCCGTGCGCCAGGCCGGCCGCGACATCGGCGAGGTGCTCACGACGTGCGTGAGCCTCATCAACCCCTCCGTCATCGTGCTCGGCGGGGCGCTCGCCCAGGCGGGCGAGCACCTCATCGCGGGCGTGCGCGAGGTCGTCTACACGCGCTCGATGCCGCTCGCGACCGAGCACCTGCAGATCACCCAGTCGAAGGCGGGCCCGGATGCCGCGGTGCTCGGCGCCTGCATGCTCGCCATCCACCACGCGCTCTCGCCCGAGTCGATCGAGGCGATGGTCGCATCCGGCACCCGCCCCTGACGCGGACGCCGGGCCCCCGCCGATCGGCGGGGGCCCGGCGCAGCGGGGGTCGGGAGCGTCAGTCGCTGGTCGCGAAGGCGGCGTCGAACGCCGCATCCGGGGCGTCGAACGCGAGCCGGCGCACGAACTCGAGCGCCTCGGGAGCGCCGACGAGGCGGTCCATGCCGGCATCCTCCCACTCGACCGAGATGGGGCCCTCGTAGCCGATCTGGTTCAGCATCCGGAACGCGTCCTCCCACGGCACGTCGCCGTGGCCCGTCGAGATGAAGTCCCAGCCGCGGCGCCCGTCGGCCCACGCGAGGTGCGAGCCGAGGCGGCCGTTGCGGCCGTTGTTCATGCGCTTGCGGGTGTCCTTGCAGTCCACGTGGTAGATCCGGTCGCGGAAGTCCCAGAGGAAGCCCACGGAGTCGAGGTCCTGCCACACCATGTGCGAGGGGTCCCAGTTCAGGCCGAAGGCCTCGCGGTGCCCGATCGCCTCGAGGGTGCGCACGGTCGTCCAGTAGTCGTAGGCGATCTCGGAGGGGTGCACCTCGTGGGCGAAGCGCACACCCACCTCGTCGAAGACGTCCAGGATGGGGTTCCACCGGTCGGCGAAGTCCTGGTACCCGGCGTCGATCGCCTCCTGCGAGACGGGCGGGAACATCGCCACGTACTTCCAGATGGAGGAGCCGGTGAAGCCGATCACGGTGTCGACGCCGAGCGCGCGGGCGAGGCGTGCCGTGTTCTTCATCTCCTCGGCGGCGCGCTGCCGCACCCCCTCGGGCTCGCCGTCGCCCCACACGCGGCTCGAGAGCATGTCGCGGTGCCGCTGGTCGATGGGGTCGTCGCAGACCGCCTGCCCCTTGAGGTGGTTCGAGATCGCCCAGACCTTGAGGCCGTAGCGCTCGAGCAGCTCGAGCTTGCCCTCGACGTAGCCGGGCTCGTCCCAGCGCCACGGGTCGAGGTGGTCGCCCCAGCAGGCGAGCTCGAGGCCGTCGTAGCCCCAGCCGGAGGCGAGCTTCGCGACCTCCTCGAGCGGCAGGTCGGCCCACTGGCCGGTGAACAGGGTGATGGGTCGTGCCATCGGATCCTCCTCGATGAGATGCGGATGTCGGCGCCGCTCAGGCGACGCTCGTCCAGACGCTCGCGTTCTGCGAGCTGCGCTCGACCGCGTCGAGCACACGCTGCACCTGCAGCCCGTCGGCGAACGAGGGGCTGGGCTGGGTGCCCGCGGCGATCGCGGTGACGAAGTCGACCGCCTGGTGCGCGAAGCCGTGCTCGTAGCCGAGCATGTGCCCCGCGGGCCACCACGCCTTGACGTACGGATGCTGCGGCTCGGTCACGAGCACCTTGGTGAAGCCCTGCTCGTCGGACGGAGCGGTGCGGTCGTAGAGCTGCAGGGAGTTGAGGTCCTCGAGGTCGAAGGCGATCGCGCCCTCGCTGCCCGAGACCTCGACGCGCAGGCCGTTCTTGCGGCCCGTGGCGAAGCGCGTGGCCTCGAAGCTGCCGAGCACGCCGCTCTCGAAGCGACCGGCGAACATGGCCACGTCGTCGACGGTCACGGTGCCGGTGCCCGAGCCCGCGACGCCGCCGAGGGTCGCGACCTCGCCGGGGGTCGCATCCGCGGGAAGGGGGCGCTCGGCGATGATCGTGTCGATGACGCCCGAGACGGATGCGACCCGGTCGCCGGTGATGAACTGGGCGAGGTCGACGGCGTGGGCGCCGATGTCGCCGAGGGCGCCCGAGCCCGCGAGCTCCTTGCGGAGCCGCCAGGCGAGCGGGGCCTGGGGGTCGACGAGCCAGTCCTGGCGGTAGCTCGCGCGCACCTGGTTGACGGTGCCGATGCGGCCGCGGGCGACGAGGTCGCGGGCGAAGGCCGCGGCCGGCACGCGGCGGTAGGTGAAGCCGACCATCGCGAAGACGCCGCGCTCGGCGGCGCGGGCCGCCGCATCCGCCATCGCCTCGGCCTCCTCGACCGTGTTGGCGAGCGGCTTCTCGCAGAGCACGTGCTTGCCGGCCTCGAGGGCCGCGATCGCGATCTCGGCGTGCGAGTCGCCGGGCGTCACGATGTCGATCACGTCGATGTCGTCGCGGTCGAGGGCCGCGCGCCAGTCGGTCGCGCTCTCCTGCCAGCCCCACTTGGTGGCGGCGGCGGATACGGCATCCGCGTTGCGCCCCACGACGAGGGCGAGCTCGGGATCGGCCGGCATCTCGAAGAATCGGGGGGCGACGCGCCACCCCTGCGAGTGGGCGGCACCCATGAAGCCGTAGCCGATCATGGCGACGCGCATCGACGACATCAGATCTCCTGTCGAGACGGGGGGAAAAAGAGGAAGGGGTGGGTGCCCGCCCGGTGCACGGGCGGGCACCCGGGGGGTCAGGACGCGAAGCCGATCGGCATGTACTGGTCGACGTTGTCCTTGGTGACGACCGGCGCGAACAGCACGACGCGGGTCGGCACGTCCATCTCGACGAGGTCGGCCATGGCCTTGCCCTGCACGAGCAGACGCGCGAGGCGGATGCCGTCGGCGGCCTGCGTGGACGGGTAGATGATCGTGGCCTTCAGCACGGAGTCGTCGGCCTTGATCGCGTCCATCGCGTTCTTCGAGCCGGCGCCGCCGACCATGAGCATCTCGTCGCGGCCGGCCGCGTCGAGGGCGGCGAGAACGCCGATGCCCTGGTCGTCGTCGTGGTTCCACATCGCGTCGATGTGCGGGGCGGCCGCGAGCAGCTGCGAGGTGACCTCTTCGCCGCTGGCGACGGTGAAGCTGGCCGCGACGCGGTTGCTCACCTTGAGGCCGCAGTCGCTGAGCGAGTCGGCGAAGCCGGCCGAGCGGTCCTGCGTGAGCGGCAGCGAGTCGATGCCCGCGATCTCGGCGATCACGGCGTCGGTTCCGCCGAACTTCTCGCAGATGTACTCGCCGGCGCTCACGCCCATGCCGTAGTTGTCACCGAGGACGGTGATGCGCGCGGCGAACGGGCTCGAGAACTCGCGGTCGACGTTGATGACGGGGATGCCCGCCTGCATCGCCTTGAGCGCGACCTCGGTGAGGGCGGCGCCGTCGGTCGGCAGCAGCACGATCGCGTCGACACCGTCGTTGATGAAGGTCTCGATCTGGCTGATCTGCAGGTTGGCGTCGTCGGTGCCCTCGGCGACCCGCAGGTCGATGTCGGGGTACTTGGCGGCCTCGGCGAGGGCGGCGCTGTTGATGGCGCCGAGCCAGCCGTGGTCGGCGGCCGGGCCCGAGAAGCCGATGACGACCTGCTCGCCGCTGCCCTCGTTGTCGGTGTTGTTGGTCGGCTCGCTGCTGGTTCCGGTGTTGTCCGCCGTGCAGCCGGCCAGGAGACCGGTGATGGCGAGGGCGGCGCCGGCTGCAGCGACGAGACGCCGCGTACGAAGTGCGCGCATTGGGTTTCCTCCATAGCTCTGTGAGTGCTGTGCGCCGCCGGGACGGCGCCACTCCGAACGGAGCAGGGGGTCGTCCTCGTCGACGGGAGTCACGGTAGCAGAAAAATTCGTCAGGCTTCCAACTTTTTTATGTTGGTCGTCATAAGCCCGGATGATATGGTGCAGCCCATGGTCAAAGGCGATTCTTCGACGTCATTACTGTCGATGCGCGGGATCACCAAGTCGTTCGCGGGGGTCCGCGCGCTCGGTGGCGTCGATCTCGACGTGCGCGCAGGCGAGGTGCACTGCGTGCTGGGGCAGAACGGTGCGGGCAAGTCGACCCTCATCAAGGTGCTCGCGGGCGCACACCAGCCCGACGGCGGTGAGATCCGCTGGAACGACGAGCTCATCACCATCCCGAACCCCGTCGCGGCCATCGACACCGGCATCGCCACGATGTACCAGGAGCTCGACGTCGTCGACGGCCTCACGATCGCCGAGAACATCTTCCTCGGCCACGAGCTCGCGAGCGCCGGCATCCTGCACCGCACCGAGACCACGCGACGCACGCGCGAGCTGCTCGAGCGGCTCGGGCACGGCGACCTCAACCCGCACACCGAGGTAGGCGAGCTGTCGGCCGCCGGCAAGCAGATCGTGAGCATGGCGCGCGCGCTCTCGCACGACGCGCGGCTCATCATCATGGACGAGCCGAGCGCGGTGCTCGACTCGGAGGAGGTCGGCAACCTCTTCCGCGTCGTCCACGAGCTCACCGCCCAGGGCATCGCGATCATCTACATCTCGCACCGGCTCGAGGAGATCCGCGAGATCGGCGACCGCATCACGGTCATCAAGGACGGCGTCAGCATGGCATCCGGGCTCTCGGTCGCCGACACCCCCACCGACGAGCTCATCGCCCTCATGACAGGGCGCCGCATCGAGAACGTCTTCCCGGCGCACCGCCCGGTGCCCGCGGATGCCGCCGTGCTGCTCGAGGTGAGCGGCCTGACCCTGCGCGGCGTGTTCGCGGATGTCGACCTCGCGGTGCGCGCGGGGGAGGTCGTGGGCCTCGCCGGGCTCGTGGGCTCGGGCCGCTCGGAGATCCTCGAGACGATCTACGGGGCCCGCCGTGCCACGAGCGGCACCGTGCGGGTGGCCGGGAACGCGCTGCGCCCCGGGTCCGTGCGGCACGCGGTCGACGCCGGCGTCGGGCTCTCCCCCGAGGAGCGCAAGAGCCAGGGGCTCCTGCTCGAGGAGCCGATCTTCAAGAACGTCACCCTGGCATCCTTCGCCCGCTTCGCGCGGGTCGGGCTGCTCGACGAGCGCCGCGAGCGCGAGGTCGCCCGCGAGCAGATCGACGCGCTCGAGCTGCGCCCCGCCGACCCCGACCGCCAGACCCGCACCCTCTCGGGCGGCAACCAGCAGAAGATCCTGCTCGCCCGCTGGCTCGTCGAGGGCTCGCGGGTGCTGCTGCTGGACGAACCGACCCGCGGCGTCGACGTCGGCGCCCGCTCCGAGATCTACTCCCTCATCCGTCAGCTCGCCGACACCGGCTGCGCGATCGTCGTCGTCTCGAGTGAGATCGAGGAGGTGCTCGGGCTCGCCGACCGCGTGCTCGTCATCGCCGACGGCCGCGTGCTGACCACGACCGACACCGATGCCATCGACGAGCACGGTGTTCTCGACCTCGTCATGAAAGGAACGGCCGCGTGAGCGAGTCCACCACGACCCCCGCCCCGAGTGAGTCCGGCACCCCCGGCCCCTCCGCCATCCGACGCCTGCTCTCCGGCCCCGCCGGACGCAACCTGGGCCTCGTCATCGCGCTGCTGCTGCTCGTGATCGTCGGCTGGGCCACGGCGGGCAGCCGGTTCATGAATCTCGACAACGTCGAGACGATCGTCCGGTACGGATCGATCCTCGGCGTCGTCGCGATCGGCACGACCTTCGTCATCACCTCGGGCGGAATCGACCTCTCGGTCGGATCCGTCATGGGCCTGACGAGCGTCGTCGCCTCGCTCTCGTGGGTGCAGAACGCCGCCAACCAGTCCACCTGGCTGCTCATGGTGGTCGTCGCGCTCGCGGTCGGCGGGCTCGCGGGCCTCGTGAACGGCCTCGTGATCGCCTACGGAAAAGTGGTGCCGTTCATCGCCACCCTCGCGATGCTCGTCGCCGCGAAGGGCCTCGCCGAGATCTTCGCCAACAAGCAGTCGCAGGTGGTGGGCGTCAAGGGCTTCCTCGACTTCTTCCGCGGCGACCTGCTCGGGATCTCGTGGCTCATCTGGATGTTCGCGATCGCGGCCGTCGTGGGCTGGTTCCTGCTGGCCCGCACGAGCTACGGGCGCCGCACGATCGCGATCGGCGGCAACTACGAGGCCGCGCGTCTCGCGGGCCTCAAGGTCAAGCGCCACACCGTGAGCCTGTACGTGCTGGGCGGCATCGCGGCCGGCATCGGCGGCGTCATGATCCTCGCCCGCACGACGGCCGGCGTCTCGACGCACGGCGCCCTGTACGAGCTGGATGCGATCGCGGCGGTCGTCGTCGGCGGCACGCTGCTCATCGGCGGGCGCGGCACGATCGTCGGAACCGTGCTCGGCGTGCTGCTCTTCTCGACGCTCAGCAACATCTTCACGATGAACAACCTCAACATCTCGGTGCAGAACGTGGTGAAGGGCGTCATCATCGTGGCCGCGGTGCTGCTGCAGCAGCGCTTCGCGGCGCGCTCGTCGCGGTCGTAGCGCGCGGCGCGTCTCTCGGAGGGGCCCCTGCTGCGTCGGCGAAGCAGCAGGGCCCCCTCCCCATGTCGGGAGGTGCCCCGTTCTCCACAGATTTCACACTAGAATCTCTCTTCCCCTTTTGGGAGAATCAAACGAGTCATCAATCGTATCTTTCTTCCCCCGGAGTTCCCATGTCGCTCACCGCCCGGCTCGCCGCCGCGGATGCCGCCGTCCAGGCGCTCTGCGACGAGCCGATCGAGCGGGCGGACGCGCTGCGCGCGCTGTCGGGCGATGCGGTGCTCGAGCTGGCGCGGCTCGCGGGCGAGCTCGCACGACTCACGGGCTCGCTCGGCGCGGTCGTCTCGTCCGAGCTGGGCCATCGCGTGCAGACGGATGCGGCCTTCCGCCGCGAGGCGCTCGGCGGCGACGTGGGCGGCCGGTTCGCCTCCGAGCTGTTGCGCGACCTCACCGGGCTCGACGACGACACGGTGCGCACCTGGGAGACCGTGGGTGAGGCGATCGCCCCGCGCACCACACTGCAGGGTGAGGTGCTGCCGTGTCGCCACGAGGCCGTCGCCGCGGCCGTGCTCGAGGCGGAGCTGCCCGTCGCACACGCGGCGATCGTCGCACGCGGCATCGACCGGGTCGCCGATCACGCGGATGCCGACGCACTCGCCGCGTTGGAGCACACGCTCGTCGAACACGCGGCCGCCCTCACGACGCGCCAACTCGGTCGGCTCGTGCGGCAGCTGCCCGACCGGCTCGACCCCGACGGCGCCGAGCCGCGCGAGGAGCGACTGCGGGCGCTCTCGACCCTCAGCATCCGCCAGCTGCCGAACGGCCTCACGCGCCTCACCGCCGACCTGCACCCCGAGGCCGCGGGCTTCGTGCGCAGCGCGCTCGACGCGCAGACCGCACCGCGCCGGGTCGCGTTCGCGGCCACGGCCACGGCCACGGCCGACGACACCGCGGGCGACGGCACCGCGGGCGCCGCGGGGTCGGATGCCGAGGGGCCGGGCGCCGAGGTCACGGCCGACACCCGCCCTCTCGCCCAGCGGCGGGTCGACGCCTTGCAGACCATGGCGCGCGACTTCCTCGCGCGCGATCGCGGCACCCTCGCCGGCACCGCGGTGACGATGCTCGTGACGGTCGGGCTCGAGCAGCTGCGCAGCGGGCTCGGTGCTGCGCAGCGGGCTCGGTGCTGCGCAGATCGCGGGCGTCGACGAGCCGATCGCGGCGTCCACCGCGCGCCGTCTCGCCGCCGACGCCGAGCTCATCCCCGTGGTGCTCGGCGGCGCATCCGAGGTGCTCGACCTCGGGCGCGGATCACGCCTGTTCTCCGAGGCGCAGCGGCGCGCGATGGTCGCCCGTGACGGCGGCTGCATCTGGCCGGGGTGCATTGCGCCGCCCGCCTGGTGCGAGGCGGCACACCTCGTGCCCTGGCTCCCCCACGGCGAGACCGACCTCGACAACGGCGCCCTCATGTGCGCCGGCCACCACCGACGCTTCGACCACGACGGCTGGTCGCTGCGCCGCGAGCACGGCATCCCGTACCTCATCCCACCGCCGTGGCTCGACCCCCGGCAGACCCCGCGCCGCGCGGGGCGGCTCCCCGCGCTCGCGCTGGCGTGAGCACGGGCGAGAATCCGCGGCGCGCAGCGAACTCCCCGTGTGGAACGTCTCGTGCGAAGACTCTCGCGCCGACGCGGGTCGCGACGGCGACTCAGCGCTCGAGCTCGACCGCCGTCCAGGAGACCGGCGGCAGCTCGATCGTAAGCACGCCATCCGCGAGTACCGCGGTCGCGTTGGGCACGAGCCCGACCCGCTCCGGCTCCTCGAGCGTGTTTGCCGCGTCCAGATCGTCGTCGGCGAGCGTCTGCGCGCCGACGAGCCGGATGTCGGGGAGGCTCGCGAGGTCGACCGTCATGGTGAGCGTCTCGGTCTGCGAGCGGTTCACGAGGAACACGGCCGCAGCATCCGACTCCGGGTCGTGCGTCGCGACCGCGTCGACGAGCGGCACCGCGCCGAACCGCGCCGTCTCGTACATCGGCGATTCGAGCCGCAGCTGCAGCGCATTGCCCCGGGCGAGGCGCGAGGTGGTCGCGAAGGGGAAGAAGGTGGTCTGCCGCCAGGCGATGCCGCCCGGCTCGGTCATGATCGGCGCGATCACGTTGACCAGTTGCGCAAGCGAGGCGCTCGTGACGCGGTCGGCGTGCTTGAGCAGCGAGATCATCAGGCTGCCGAAGACGACGGCGTCGAGCACCGAGTAGCGGTCCTCGAGGATCCGCGGCGCGATCGGCCAGTTGTCGATGCCGGTGGCCTTGTCCTCGTCGTGGTAGCGGTCCTGGTACCAGATGTTCCACTCGTCGAAGGAGATGTCGATCGTCTTGTCGCTGCCGCGCACCGCCTTGACGTGGTCGGCAGTCGCGACGACCTCCTCGATGAAGCGATCCATGTCGACCGCGGACGCCAGGAAGCTCGCGCGGTCGCCGTCCTTCTCGGCGTAATAGGCGTGGCAGGAGATGTAGTCGACGTGGTCGTAGGCATGGCTCAGCACGACCCGCTCCCACTCGCCGAAGGTCGGCATGTCGCGCGAGGACGATCCGCACACGACGAGCTGGATGTCGGGGTCGAGCTGGCGCATCGCGGACGCGGTCTGGGCGGCGAGCTTGCCGTAGTCCTCAGCCGAGCGGTGACCCAGCTGCCACGGGCCGTCCATCTCGTTACCGAGGCACCACATCCGCACCCCGAACGGCTGCTCGCGGCCGTTCTCGATGCGCTGCGCGCTGAGGAAGGTGCCGGACGGGATGTTGGAATACTCGAGCAGGTCGAGCGCCTCCGCCGTGCCCCGGGTGCCGAGGTTCACGGCGAGCATGAGCTCGGAACCGACCTGGTCGAGCCAGCCGGCGAACTCGTGCAGGCCCACCTCGTTGGTCTCGGTGGAGTGCCAGGCGAGGTCGAGGCGGTGCGGGCGCGCCTCGCGCGGGCCGACCGAGTCCTCCCAGCGGAAGCCCGAGACGAAGTTGCCGCCGGGGTAGCGGATGGTCGAGACGCCGAGCTCCTTCACGAGCTCGACGACATCCTGGCGGAAGCCGTCGGCATCCGCGCTCGGGTGGCCGGGCTCGTAGATCCCGTCGTAGATGTGGCGGCCGAGGTGCTCGACGAAGCCCCCGAAGATGCGGCGGTCGATGGCGCCGACCCGGAAGTGGGGGTCGAGCGTGAGGTGGGCGCTGGGCACGGATTCTCCTTCGCGCGGAGTGGTCAAGGTTGGACGCTGAGGGGCTGGTTGCCGGGGTGCTCCGCCTCACGGCGGAAGGCGTCGACGAGGGCGGTGGGGCGACGGTCGAGACCGGCATCGGTCTCGACGAGCTCGTACAGGCCCATCGTCAGGCGATGCGCCTCGCGCGGCGCCGTCGAGTGCCGGTAGGTCCACTCGTACATGTCGAAGAGCGGCCACCAGGTGTACCCGACGACATCGAGGCCACCTGCACGCAGGCCGCGCACGGTGTCGGCGGAGAGCTCGAGCCACTCGGCGCGCTCGGCGACGGTGCCGGTGACGCAGGTCTCGGAGAGCATGAGCGGCGCCCCATAGCGGGCCGCCCCCTCACGCAGCAGCTCGACGAGCCCCACCGCACCGTCATCGCGCACAGGGCGTGGATCGGCGAAGCCGCCGCCGTGGTGCACGCCAGCCTCGATCAACTCCGTGGAGTGTCGCGGGTAGTAGTTAATGCCGTAGACGTCAGGCTGCACGGCGTGCTCGCCGAACCAGGCCAGCCCATCATCGCCGACGCCGTGGCGTGCGAGCACGTCGCGCAGAGGATGCTCCTCGTCGACGCGCCCCGTGACCAGGTCTTCCACAAGGAAGACCTGGTGCTGGAGACGCTCCACGGCGGCCCGCACCTCGGGCACCTCCACATCACCGTCAAAGCGCATGCCCGCATCGACGTGCACGAACGCGCCGCGGGACCCGAGCGCCTCCGCCATGCCGAGCTGCGCGAGGACGAAGCCGCGTGCGAGTTGGTCGACCATGCGCACGAGACCGGCCTCGCCGGAGAGGTACGGCGGCCAATAGGCGTACTCACCGGAGAAGAGCGCGTGGATCATCGGCTCGTTGAGCGGCGTGTAGTCGGTGACCGTGTCGGCGTAGCGCTCGGCGACCCGCACCGAGTACTCGGCCACGCGATCCGGATACGACGCAGCGTCGAACTGCCCGTCGAGCCACAGCGGGGTGCCGTAGTGCATGAGGTCGACGATCGGCCGGAGTCCGAGCTCCGCGAAGCGCGCGAAGACGCCGTCCAGCCAGGACCAATCCCAGCGGTCGCGCTCGGGCTGGATGCGGTACCACGGCACGCCCCAGCGAACGAAGCGCGCACCCGCATCCGCCGCGAGACCGAGATCGTCATGCCAGCGCACATCGTGCTCGGTGAGTGCGTACTCGTCGATCGCCCGCTCGCCGGGCCGCTCCTGCGGCACGAAGGTGTCCTCGATTCCGACCCCGAAGTGGAGGGCTCCGTCGCGATACCAGGGCCCGGTCGTCTCGGTACCGGTCATTTCAGTCCCGTCGTGGCGATGTTGTCGATGAAGCGGCGCTGCACGAAGAGGAATCCGATCACGAGCGGTACGACCGCGATGAGCGAGCCCGCCATCATGACGCCGTAGGGGATGATGCCGCCGGGTCCCGTGAGCAGCGTCAGGCCCGAGGTGATAGTGCCCATCTCGGCCTGGTTGGTGAACACGAGCGGCCACAGCAGGTCGTTCCAGTTGTTCACGAAAGTGAACACCCCGAGCGTCATGAGGGCGGGCACGACGTTCGGCAGCACGATGCTGCGGAAGATCCGGAACTCGCCCGCGCCGTCGATGCGGGCAGCGTTGTCGAGGTCGTGGGGGAGAGCGAGGAAGAACTGGCGCAGCAGGAAGATCCCGAAGGCATCCGCGGCACGGGGCGCGATGAGCCCCTGGTAGGTGTTGATCCACCCGAGGTCGGCGACGAGCTGGTAGACGGGGATGAGCGTCGCCTGAAACGGGATCATGAGGCTCGCGATGATCGCGATGAGCAGTACGCTCCGCCCGCGGAAGTCGATGCGGGCGAGGGCGTATGCGGCGAGTGAGTCGAAGACGAGCGCGCAGAGCGTCACCCCGCCCGCGAAGACGACCGAGTTGATCACGAGTCGCCCGAACGGCAGCTCGTCGAGGATGCGTGCGAGGTTGTCGAGCGTCCACTCGGTCGGTACGAGGGTCGGCGGGTAGGCGTTGACCTCGGCTGTGGGCTTGAAGGCGGTGAAGATGATGATCGCGACGGGCAGCAGCACGAAAGCGGTCACGGCCAGCATCGCCACGAAGGCGAGAACCGGGCCGATCCGGAGTCGGCGACGGGCCCGGGGGTGCGTGACGGCGAGCGCGCTCATCCGAGGTCCTTCTCTCGACGGCCGAAGAAGACGAACTGCACGACGCTCAGCAGCAGCGTCGCGATCAACAGCACATAGGACAGCGCGGAGGCGAAGCCGAGGTCGAGCTTGCGGAAGCCGGACTTGTAGATCTCCATGACGATCGTCTCGGTGTGGCCGTACGGCCCACCTCCCGTCATGACGTAGATCTGATCGAAGGCCTGCAAGGCCGCGATGAGAGCGAAGATCAGCACGAAGGCGAAGGTGTTCGACAGCAGCGGCAGGGTCACGTTGGTGAACCGACGCCATGGCCCCGCCCCGTCCATCCGCGCTGCCTCGTAGAGCGAGGCGGGAATGTCCTGGAGGCCCGCGAGGAAGATCACCATGTAGAAGCCGAAGTTCTTCCACACCGCGACGAGCGCGACCGCGGGCATGGCGAGCATCGGATCCTCGAGAACGTCGCCCAACTGGATCCCGGCACCCTGGAGCCAGTAGTTGATCAGGCCGAGCCGCGGGTCGAGCAGGTAGGACCACGCGAACGCGGCGACCGCGAGCGACACGATGAACGGCAGGAACAGCGCCGTGCGGAAGAAGCCGCGGAACGGCAGCGAGCGGCTGTTGAGCACGAGCGCCAGCAGCAGCGCGCTTACGACCGCGGTGGGCGTGAACAGCACCGTGTACCAGAGGGTGTTGACCATCGAGTCGCGGATCGCGGGGTCGGTGAAGACCCGCACGTAGTTGTCGAAGCCGACCCAGTCCTCGACGCCGAAGCCGCTGGCGTCGGTGAACGAGAGGCGCAGCGCCGAGAGCATCGGCCAGGCGACGAAGACACCCAGGATGACGAGAGCCGGCGCGAGGAAGGCGAGCGCCGTGAGGGTGCGGCGCCGCTCGCCATGCGGCCTCCGACGTCCCCCCAGGGGTGCGGGCGGCCGGTAGGCGCGGGTGGATGTGACTGTCATGATCTCCTGCCGATCACACCGTGGGCGGCGCCGTCCAGGCGCCGCCCACGAGTTCTCGAACGCTACTGGTCGGCGAGCGCCGCCTCCACCTTGGCCTGGGCGTCGGTGAGCAGCGAGGCGATGTCGTCTCCCGCCATCGCACGCTGGGTCAGCTCGTCGAGCGCCGACAGCACATCGGTGCTGTTGACGACGCCCGGCAGCAGCGGTCGCGTGAACGAGGTGTACTGCGAGAGCGTCGCGACCGTCGGGTTGTCGGCGACCGCGTCGGCCGAGATGCCGCTGCGGAGCGGCGGCCAGCCCGAGCCGAGCGACCAGGCCGCAGCGTTGTCGTCGTTGAAGAGGTAGGAGATGAACGTCTCCGCGGCCGCCTGCTTCGCCGCATCGCCCTGGTTCGTGACCGAGAGGGTGAGACCGATGGCGGATGCCGCCTGCTCCTCGGGGCCGGCGGGGATCGGCGCGATGCCGTAGTCGATGCCCGCGTCGCCCGCGATGAAGGTCATCCAGGGGCCACCGAAGGTCATCGCAGCCTTGCCGGAGCTGAAGACGCTGTCGGCCTCGATACCGTCGACCCCGGTGGGCGAGATCTTGTCGTTGACGATCGCGTCGTGCCAGTACGCGAGCGTCTTCGCGTTCTCCGGGCTGTCGAGCACGGCCTTGCCGTCCTTCACGATGTCGCCGCCATTGCCGTAGATCAGCGACGGCCACACGCCGTTGCCGACGGTGGCATGGTCGGGCAGCACGATGCCGTACCGCTCGGGCGTGCCGTCGCCGTTCTCGTCCACGGTGAGCTTCTTGGCGGCGTCGACCCAGGCATCCCAGTCGGCGGGGACCTCGGTGATGCCGGCGTCGGCGAACGCGGCCTTGTCGTAGTAGATCGCGAGCGGCACGAAGCCGATCGGCACGCCGTAGCTGGTGCCGTCGACGACGGTCATGGCCTTGGCACCCTCGACCACGTCGGAGAGGTTGCTGTCGGCGTCAGCGTAGAGGTCGTCGAGGTCGACGAAGGCCTTCTTGGCCGCGTAGACCGGGAAGCGCTCGGCCGGCATCGCGACCAGGTCAGGGCCGGTCTTCGACGACAGCGCCGGGAGCAGCGTGTCGTCGATGACATCCCAGGTGTTGATCTCGGTGGAGATGTGCACGTCGCTCTGGCTGTCGTTGAACTCGTCGACGATGCCATTCAGCACGTCGCCGTCGGCCTCCGTGTAGCCGTGCCAGAAGACGAGCTCGATGGGGCCGTCGGAGCTCGGGTTGTCGTCGCCGGCGGAGCAGCCGGCGAGCGCGAGCGCTGCGACGGCGATGGCGCCGACGCTCGCGAGGGTGGTCTTGCGGGTCATCTCGGTTCCTTCTCTGATGCGGGACTGCGTTGTCTGCATGGGTTCGGGCTGCGGGGCATCCCGAGGGCCACCGTTGTTTACAACGTTGTAGAAGCATGATGCGACGCAGGACGGCGCCGTGTCAAGCGGTGACATTCAGCGCACGCCGGATGCCTCGGTCGATTCGCGCGGGATGATCCGGAAACCCGAGCGCAGTTCCCGCGGTCCCGCGGCCTCGATGCCCGCAATCCGGTCGAGCAGCACCCCGACCGCGAGCCGTGCGATCTCGCGCCGGCCTGGGTCGACCGTACTGAGGCTCGGCAAGGAGTAGCGCCCCTCGTCCACGTCGTCGAATCCGATGATCGCCACCTCATCCGGCACGCCGACCCCCTGCTCGCGCAGCACGCGGAGCGCCCCGAGCGCGAGCTCATCGTTGAGCGCGAACACGGCGTCGAACTCGACGCCGCGGGCCAGCAGCATCCGCATCGCCTCGGCCCCGTTGACCCGGTGCCAGGGGCCGGCATCGACGACGAGCTCATCGCGAAACGGGATGCCGTGCGCCTCGATCGCCGCCCGGTAGCCCGCCACGCGCAGACCGGCCGATCCGATCACCTCGCCTGTGTGGGCGCCGACGACCGCGATCTTCCGCCTGCCGAGTCCGACGAGATGCTCGGTCGCCGCCCGGGCGCCCTCGACGTTCTCCATCGTCACATGGTCGACCGGCCCGTCGAAGATCCGCTCGCCGAGGAGCACGAGCGGGTAGTCGACGTCGAGCGCGCCGACATCGTCTGTGCCGAGGGCGAGCGGGCTGAACAGCAGCCCGTCGGTCATCTGGCGCCGCGAACCGGTCAGCACCTCGAGCTCGCGGCGGCGGTCGCCGCCGGTCTGCTCGATGAGCACGACGATGTCGCGCTCATCCGCGGCCGTGATGACCTCATCCGCGAGCTCCGCGAAGTAGGCGAGACTGAGCTCCGGCACCGCGAGCCCGATCGCGCCGGTGCGCCCCGAACGGAGGCTGCGCGCCGAGCGGTTCGGCCTGTAGTCGAGCTCGGCGACCGCGGCGAGCACCCGTGCCCGGGTCGCCTCGCTCACGTGCGGATAGTCGTTGATGACGTTCGACACCGTCTTGAACGAGACGCCCGCGAGCTGGGCCACGTCGCGAAGGGTCGCCGTCATACGCCCACGGTAGCGCGGGGCCGGAATCCACCGCGGCTCTTGACGCGCATCGGGCGAGCATCTAGCGTCTCTGCCGAACCCGTGTCTACAACGTTGTACACGATCGGAGGATCCTCCCATGCCAGGTCTCACCATCCGCCGCACCCATCACGACGTCACGAGACGGGCGGCGCTCGCCGCAATCGCCGCGCTCGCCCTCGTGGTCGCCGCACTCGCACCGGCCACGCCTGCGCATGCCACAACCACGGGCAACGGGGCCCTCGTCTACTCCCCCGCGGCAGGCAGCTCGTTCAACCCCGAAGGTGGCACGCCCGCGGGGACCACCTACGCGAAGATCATCGTGCTCAAGCACAACGGAAGCGCCAACGGCACGCAGCTCGTGACCTTCGACAAGCTCGTGCTGCAGAGCGGCGTACAGGTCTACCCCATCTACCGGAGCACCGACAACGGCACCAGCTGGACCCACGTCACCGATGTGAATCCGAGCGCCACCTTCCCGGCGCTCACCCGCACCGCCCAGCCCTTCCTGTTCGAGGTCACCCAGACGACCGGATCCCTCACGGCAGGTACCATCCTGCTTGCCGGGATGATCATGCCGACCGACCGGTCGAGCAGCCGACTCGTGCTCTACAAGAGCACCAACCAGGGAACCAGCTGGAGTTACCTGAGCACGATCGACGCCGGCGGGCCGGCGGTCTACGACCCGAGCCCGACCTCTACCACCAGCACGGTCTGGGAGCCGTCACTTGCGATCGACGGGTACGGCGGGCTCGTCGCATATTTCTCCGACGAGCGACAGAAGTCGAGCAACGTACTGCAGGCAGTCTCCTACCGGCGATCCACCGACGGTGGCGCGAGCTGGGGCTCGCTCGTCAACGTGTCGGCACCGACCAACAAGAGCGACCGCCCCGGCATGATCACCGTGTCGAAGCTGGGCGACGGGCGCTACATCGCGACCTTCGAGGTCGTCAACCGCCCCAGCCGCACCCAGAACACGGCACCCGTCTACTACAAGATCTCATCCGACGGCCTCAGCTGGGGCACCGCCACGAGCATCGGCACGCGCATCGCGCTCGCTGACGGGCGCGGCATCGGATCCTCGCCGTACGTGACGTGGGTGCCGAGCGGCGGCCCGAAGGGCATGGTGGTGGTCGCCAGCAAGTGGTCGCTCACCGCATCCGGCGCGATCGACGGCGGCCAGAACCTCTACGTCAACTACAACCTCGGTGACGGCCCATGGGAGCGGCTGCCGATGGCGGTCACCTACGACGCGAGCGATACCCAGGGCGGCAACTTCAGCGGGTTCGCCCAGGGTATCGACGCGGGTGTCGATGGCCGCACCCTCTACCAGGCGACCAATGTGGAGAACCTCTCGACCTCGCTCAACGACATCCGGGTCGGATCGATCCCCCTCGATGCCCAGCAGTACGAGGCCGAGCTCGCCACGATCAACGACGCCACGCTCGTCACCCACGTGCAAGCAGCTCACGGCTCGAAGGTGGGGAACATCAACAACCCCGGCAGCTACGTGCAGTTCACCGTGCGGGTTCCCACGACAGGCAGCTACACGCTCAACGTGCGCTACGACAACGGCTACGGATCTGCGGCAACCCACAACGTGAGCGTCAACGGTGGAACGGCGTCATCGATCAGCTATCCGGTGACACACGACTGGGGCCGCTATGGATGGGCGCAGAAGACCGTAACCCTGAATGTGGGCGTCAACACCATCCGCTTCACAAAGGGCGCCAACTTCGCCGAGCTCGACCAGCTCCAGGTGTGGCGCAGTGCGGGCCTCGACCCGCAGTTCCAGCTGGCGAACCGCTCGAGTGGCAAGCTGCTCGAGATCACGAGCGCTCTCACCACCGACGGCGCGCCCGCCGGGCAGTGGGGGCCGACCGGGAACGCCACCCAACGATGGACCGCGCACACCGTGTCGGGCTCGACCGTGCAGCTGCTCAACGTCAACAGCGGCAAACTGCTCGAGATCCCGTCCGCGCTGACGGCAGACGGCGTCCACGCGGGGCAATGGGGTCCGACCGGGCACGCGACCCAGAACTGGACGGCGACGACGAGTGGCGGATGGTGGACCTTCACCAACGCCAACAGCGGCAAGCTGCTCGAGATCGGGAGCTGCTCTGCCGCCGACGGCGCGGCGACCCAGCAGTGGACGGCCAACGGCGCCCCGTGTCAGCAGTGGCGGCTGATGAAGGAAGGAATCCAGTAGCAGCGGCGCTCGGGGCGGGCACCGAGCCCGCCCCGAGCGCGCCCGCCTACGGGATCCGCCGCGTCGCGATCAACTCCTGCAACCAGAGCGCCGAGTCCTTGAGCACGCGCTGCTGCGTCTCGTAGTCGACCCGCACGATCCCGAAGCGCTTCGAATAGCCGTAGCCCCACTCGAAGTTGTCCAGGAACGACCACACCTGGTAGCCGCGCAGGTCGACCCCCTGAGCCATCGCCCGGTGGGCGGCCGCGAAGTGGCGACGCAGGTAGTCGACGCGGGCGGCGTCGTGCACGCGCGGGCCCGCATCCGTCTGCGTCACGACGTCGTCGAACGCGGCCCCGTTCTCGGTGATCATGAGCGGCTGCTCCGGGAACTGCTCCCGCAGCGACAGCAGCAGCTCCTCGAGCCCGTCGGGCGCGATGTTCCAGCCCATCGCCGTGTAGGGCCCCGCCTGCGGCAGGAACTCGACGTCGCGCGAGCCCGGCCAGGCCGAGCCGCCCATGTCCTTGTGCCCGTCGTTGTTCGCGCGGGGGCGCACGCCGTCCCACATCCGCACCGTCACGGTCGAGTAGTAGTTGACGCCCAGCACGTCGAGCTTCTGCCCGAACTGCGCGAGGTCGCCGTCGCGCACGAAGCCCCAGTCGGTCACCTCGCGGGTGTCCTCGAGCAGGTCGGCGGGGTACTCGCCGAGCACCATCGGATGCGTGAAGGCACGGTTCGCGAGCGCGTCGATGCGCCGCCGCGCCTCGGGCGAGGTCTCGTCGTCGCCCCGGATGACGTGGAAGTTGAGAGTGGCCGAGACGTCGGGCGCGTTCGACGCGGCGCGCCGGATCTCGGGCACCGCAAGGGCGTGGGCGAGGTTCAGGTGGTGCACCGTCGCGAGCGCGGCGGCCCCGTCGGTGCGTCCCGGCGCGTGGGCGCCGGAGCCGTAGCCGAGGTACGCCGAGCACCACGGCTCGTTGAGAGTCGTCCACATCGCCACCCGGTCGCCGAGCGCTTCGACCGTGCGGGCGGCGTACTCGGCGAAGCGGTACGCGGTGTCGCGGGCCGGCCAGCCGCCCGCATCCTCGAGCTCCTGCGGCAGGTCCCAGTGGTAGAGCGTCGCGATGGGGCGGATGCCGCGGGCGAGCAGGCCGTCGACGAGCCGCGAGTAGAACGCGACGCCGGCCGGGTTGATCGCACCGGAGCCGCCCGGCTGGATGCGGGGCCACGCGATCGAGAAGCGGTACGCCTCGAGGCCCAGCTCCGCCATGAGGTCGAGGTCGGCCTCCCACCGGTGGTAGTGGTCGTCGGCCACGTCGCCCGTGTCGCCGTTCCACACCTTGCCGGGGGTGCGGCTGAAGGTGTCCCAGATCGACGGGCCGCGCCCGTCCTCCCGCGCGGCGCCCTCGATCTGGTACGACGCGGTGGCCGAACCGATCAGGAAGTCGGTGGGGAATTCGAGCCCCCGCTCGGGGCTGTCGCTTGTGCTGGCCATCGTCCCATTGTGCTCCCCGCCGCGCGGGCCGCCCAGGGGCGCACCCCGCGGCCTCATCCGGCCGACGACGCCGGGTCGCGCAGCACCTCGCCGAGGGCCAGCTCGGCGGCCCCGATGAGCAGCCGGTCCCGGCCGAGCGCGGCAGGGCGGATGCGCACCCCCTCCCAGAGGGTGGGGAGCGTGCGCGCGGCGACCGCGCCCTCGAGCCCCGGGGCGTCCCACGCGAGCAGCGCCGCGAGGAACCCGCCGAGCACGACGAGCTCGGGGCCGAGCACGTTGATGGCGTTGGCGAGCGCGCCCGCGAGCACGACCTGCTGCCGCGCGAGCTCGGAACGCAGCGCGGGGTCGGTCGCGGCGAGCAGGGCGGCCTCCAGCTCGGGTTCGTCCGAGGCCCGCCGCCCGAGCAGTTCGAGCAGTCGGGCGCGGCTCACCTCCTCCTCGAGGGTGCCGCCGACGGTGGCGCGGTGGGCGGGATCGTCGAGGCGCGGCCGGTTGTGGCCGAACTCCCCCGCGTAGCCGAGCGCGCCGCGGTAGGGGCGCCCCTCCACGACGACGCCGCCGCCGATGCCGCTCGCACCGCCGTTGAGGTAGACGAGCTGCAGGGCGCCGCGGCCGACCCCGAACAGGTGCTCGGCGAGCGCGCCGAGGGTCGCGTCGTTGTCGGCGACGGTGGGCAGCCCCACCTCCGACTCGACGAGGTGGGCGAACGAGCTGTCCCGCCATCCGAGGTGCGGCGCCCAGCGCACGACGCCATCGCTCGAGCGCACGAGCCCGGGCACGGCGAGGCCGACACCGAGCAGCCGCCGGTCGCGCGCGGGGCCGGCCCGCAGTTCGGCGACGAGCTCGCCCACCAGCCGGGCCGCCTCCTCCGGGGCGGGGATGCCGTCGAGTTCGCGCCGCACGCGGTGGTGCACGCGCGCGCCGAGCCCGACGAGCCCGACCGTGATCGCGTCGACCTCGGGGTTCACGGCGATGACGGCGGGCCCCGGATGCGGCAGCACGCGCCGCGATGGCCGCCCGACCCGGTTGGTGGCGCCCGGTTCGGCCTCCTCGACGAGCCCGAGCTCGGCGAGCTCGGCGACGAGCGCGCCGATCGTGGAGCGGTTGAGCCCCGTGAGCGCGGTCAGGTCGGCGCGGGAGGGACCGTCGCCGTGGTGCACCAGATCGAGCACCGTCGAAAGGTTTCGACGGCGTACCGAGTCGACGGTGTCCCCGAGTGCAGCCACGACGCACACCCTATCCCCGCGAGGGGACGCCCCCATCCGCCCCCCGGACGGGGGCCGAAACGTTATTTTGTTGTTATTGACGGCAATTGCGGCACCTGCGTAGGATCGCGGCATCCCAATCACTTTCGGCGCAGACGCCGAAACTTTCGAGAGGTGTTCGAAGATGAACAGAACCCGGATCACTCGGGTCGGCGCCGTGGCCGCCGCGTCGGCTCTCGCCATCGGCGGCCTGACGGCCTGCGCGACCGACGGCAACGGCAGCGGCGACAACGGAGACGGAGACGGCGTCACCCTCACCTGGTGGCACAACGCCACCGCGAACCCGCAGAAGGCCATGTGGGAGCAGGTCGCCCAGGAGTTCGAGGACGCCCACCCCGGCGTCACGGTCGAGGTCAGCGGCTATCAGAACGAGGACCTGCAGCGCACGCTCATCCCGAACGCCCTGCAGTCGGGCGACGCCCCCGACATCTTCATGGTGTGGCCCGGCGGCGAGGTGCGCGCCCAGGCCGAGGCCGGCTACCTCAAAGACCTCACGGATGTCATGGCCGACACGATCTCCGAGTACGGCGCCGTCGTGAACCCGTGGCAGGTCGGGGGCAAGCAGTACGCGATCCCCTACACCTTCGGCAGCGAGGGCATCTGGTACAACACAGAGCTCTACGCGCAGGCGGGCATCACGACCCTGCCCGAGACCCTCCCCGAGCTCGAGGCCGCCAACGCCAAGCTGCGCGCCCTCGGCGTCGCACCGATGGCCGTAGGTGCCGGCGACCTGTGGCCCGCCGGGCACTGGTGGTACCAGTTCGCCCTCGCCTCCTGCTCGACCGACACCCTCAAGACCGCCATCCCCGCACTCGACTTCAGCGACCCCTGCTGGGTCGAGGCCGGCGAGCGGCTGCAGGACTTCGTCGCGACCGAGCCCTTCCAGGACGGCTACCTCGCCTCCTCCGGGCAGCAGGGCGCCGACAGCTCGGCGGGGCTCGTCGCCAACGGCAACGCGGCGGCCGAGCTCATGGGCGCGTGGAACGCGGGCCAGATCGGCTCGCTGACGCCGGATGCGACCATCCCCTCCTGGCTCGGCTGGTACCCCATGGTGTCGATCCCCGGCGCCGCGGGCGACCCCGGCATCACGATGGGCGGCGGCGACGGCTTCGGCATCTCGGCGGACGCCCCGGATGAGGCGGTCGAGCTGCTGAAGTACATCACGAGCGTCGAGGTGCAGAAGCGCTTCGCCGCGACCAACGCCGGCGTGCCCGCCCACCCGGGCGCACTCGACGCCCTCACCGACCCGAGTCTGAAGCAGATCGGTGCGGGCCTCGCCGAGGCCAGCTACGTGCAGCTCTGGCTCGACAGCGACCTCGGCCCCGACTTCGGCGCCCCGTTGAACCAGGCCATCGTCAACCTCATGGCGGGCGCGGGGACGCCCGAGGACATCGTGAAGGCGCTCGAGGACACGGCCGCCGCGCTCTAGCGCGACGCACCCGAGTCCCTCCACCGAGAGACGACATGACCAGCATCACTCAGGCGGGGCCCGCAGTCGCTGCGGGCCCCGCCACCCCGCCCGCACCCCCGCCGAGCCGTCCACGCACACGGAGGCGCGACATCCGCAAGCGCCTCGAGATCGTGCTCTTCGCCGGTCCCGCGCTCCTCGTCTTCGTCGGCTTCGTGATCGTCCCGGTCGCGCTCGCCGCCGTCTACAGCTTCTACAACTGGAACGGTCTCGGCCCGCTCGAGCGCTTCATCGGCATCGACAACTACGTGCGCGCGCTCACCGACCCGCTCTTTCTGAAATCCATCGGCAACAACGCGGCGATCGTCGTGCTGTCGCTCGTCATCCAGGGTCCGCTCGCGATCCTCGTCGCGCTGCTGCTGAACCGCCGGATGCGCGGGCGCACCCTCGTGCGCGCCGCCATCTTCGTGCCGTACGTGCTCGCCGAGGTCATCGCGGGACTCTCCTGGAAGCTCCTGCTCTCGCCGCGCGGCGGCGTCAACGCCTTCCTCACCTCGATCGGCCTCGGCGACCTCGCCCAGCCGTGGCTCGCCCAGCCCGACACCGCGCTGTGGGTCATGTTCGGCATCCTGAGCTGGAAGTACCTGGGCTTCGCGATCCTGCTCATGCTCGCGGGGTTGCAGGGCGTGCCCGAGGAGCTCTCCGAGGCGGCCGCGATCGACGGCGCCGGATGGTGGCGCATCCAGTGGCACATCACGATCCCGCTCATCGGCCCCACCATCCGCATCTGGGCGTTCCTGTCGATCATCGGCTCGCTGCAGCTCTTCGACATGGTGTGGGTCACCACCAAGGGCGGGCCGATCGGCGCGACCAGCACGATGGCGACCTACATGATCCAGTACGGGCAGGCGAACCCCGGCTACGGCAGCGCCGTCGCCGTGATCCTCTTCCTCGTCTCGCTCGTCATCGCCGTGCTCTACCAGCGCCACGCCATGCGCCGCGACCTCGGCACCACGACCACGGCGGGAGACAACTGACATGACGACCACCTCCGTTCCCGTCACCGCACCCGCAGGGCAGCGCATCGGATGGCGCCAGCCGATCGTCTACGTGGTCGCCCTGACCGCGATCCTGGTGTCGATCATCCCCGTGCTCTACATCTGGATCTCGGGCTTCCGCACGAGCGCCGACCTCAACGCCGACCCTGCCGGCTGGCCCGACCCGTGGTTCCTCGGCAACTACGCGACCGTGCTCACGAGCCCGCGGTTCTGGGGCTCCCTGCTCTCGTCGACGCTCGTCGCGGTCGGCACGACCCTCGGGGTCGTCGTGCTCGGCATCTGCGCCGCCTACGTGATCGCCCGCTACACCTTCCGCGGCCGCCAGGCGCTCTACACCTTCTTCTCGGCGGGACTCATGTTCCCGCTCACGGTCGCGGCGCTGCCGCTCAGCATCCTGCTGCGCGACATCGGGCTGCACGGAACCTTCCTGGGGCTCATCATCCCGCAGGTCGCGTTCGCCCTGCCGGTGACCATCATCGTGCTGGTGCCGTTCCTGCGGGCGATCCCCCACGAGATCGAGGAGGCCGCGCAGCTCGACGGCGCCGGCCGCGTCGGCTTCTTCTGGCGCATCGTGCTGCCGCTCTCGCTGCCGGGGCTCATCACGGTGGGCGTGCTGGCGTTCCTCGGCAGCTGGAACGGCTACCTGCTGCCGCTGCTCGTGATGGCCGCCGGCGGCATGCCGCAGGAGCTGTGGACGCTGCCGCTCGGCGTGCAGCAGTTCTCGACCCAGTACTCGCAGGACACGGGGGCGGTGCTGGCGTACACCTCGCTCGCCATGCTCCCGGCGCTCGTGTTCTTCCTCGCCGCCGAGCGCCGCATCGTCGGCGGGCTGACCGGCGCGGTGAAGGGATAACGGATGTCGCTCGACGTCGACGTCGTGCCGGTCTGGCGCGACACAGCACAGCCCACGGCCGCCCGCGTCGAGGCGCTCGTCGCCGCGATGACGCTCGAGGAGAAGCTCGCCCAGCTGTACGGCATCTGGGTGGGCGCCTCCTCCGACGGTGGCGAGGTCGCCCCGCACCAGAACGAGATGATCGACGACGTCGACCTCGACACGCTGCTGCCGACCGGCCTCGGCCAGCTCACCCGGCCGTTCGGCACGGCCCCCGTCGACCCCGCCCTTGGCGCGCTCTCGCTGCAGCGCACCCAGGAGCGGATCGTCGCCTCGAACCGCTTCGGCATCCCTGCGATCGCGCACGAGGAGTGCCTCGCGGGCTTCGCGACCTGGGGTGCCACCGCCTACCCCGTGCCGCTCTCGTGGGGGGCGAGCTTCGACCCCGCGCTCGTGCGCGAGATGGCCGCACGGATCGGCGCCGACATGCGCGCCCTCGGCGTGCACCAGGGGCTCGCCCCCGTGCTCGACGTCGTGCGGGACGCCCGCTGGGGCCGGGTCGAGGAGACGATCGGCGAGGACCCCTACCTCGTCGGCACGATCGCGACCGCCTACGTGCAGGGGCTCGAGCGGTCCGGCGTCGTCGCGACCCTCAAGCACTTCGTCGGCTACTCGGCCTCGCGCGCGGGGCGCAACCTCGCCCCCGTCTCGGTGGGGCCGCGGGAACTCGCGGATGTGCTGCTCCCGCCGTTCGAGATGGCCGTGCGCGAGGGAGGCGCGCGCAGCGTCATGAACGCCTACACCGACCTCGACGGGGTTCCCACGGCGGCCGACCGCAGCATCCTGACCGAGCTGCTGCGCGAGCGCTGGGGCTTCACGGGCACCGTCGTGGCCGACTACTTCTCGGTCGGCTTCCTCGCGAGCCTGCACGGGCTCGCGGCGGAGGGCGACTGGGGGGCGGCCGCCGTCCAGGCGCTCGAGGCGGGCATCGACGTCGAGCTGCCGACGCTCCGCGGCTACGGCGAACCGCTCGCGGCCGAGGTGCGCGCGGGGCGGATCGACGAGGCGGTCGTCGACACGGCGCTGCGCCGCGTGCTCGCCCAGAAGGTCGAGCTGGGGCTGCTCGAGGCCGACTGGTCGCCCACGCCCGCGGCCCTCGCCGGGGTCGCCGGCGGTGCGGGCGCGACGGATGCGACGGATGCGACGGATGCGGACAGCATCCGCGGCACCGTCGACCTCGACAGCCCCGAGAACCGCGCCGTCGCCGCGCGGCTGGCCGAGCACGCCGTCGTGCTTCTCACGAACGACGGCGTGCTGCCGCTCGCCGCGCCCCGCCGGATCGCGGTCGTCGGCCCCACCGCCGACGACCCCTACGCGGTGCTCGGCTGCTACTCCTTCCCCGCGCATGTCGGGGTGCAGCATCCGGGAACCCCGCTCGGCATCGAGCTGCCGACCCTGCTCGGCTCGCTGCGCGCCGAGTTCCCCGGCAGCGACCTCGTGCACGTGCAGGGCACGAGCATCGACGGGGGCGAGACGGGCGGGATCGCGGCGGCCGTCGCGGCGGCCCGCGACGCCGACGTCGTGATCGTCGCGCTCGGCGACCGGGCCGGGCTCTTCGGTCGCGGCACGAGCGGCGAGGGCTGCGATGTCGAGTCGCTCGTCCTGCCGGGCGCCCAGCAGCAGCTGCTCGACGCCGTGCTCGCATCCGGCACCCCCACCGTGGTCGCGCTGCTCGCGGGGCGCCCGTACGCGCTGGGGGCGGCACCGGATGCGGCATCCGCGATCCTCGAGGCCTTCTTCCTGGGCGAGGAGGGCACCCCCGCGATCGCCGGCGTGCTGAGCGGGCGGGTCAACCCCTCGGGGCGCCTGCCGGTGAGCGTGCCCGCGACGCCGGGCGCGCAGCCCTCGAGCTACCTCGCCGCGACGCTCGCCCACCGCAGCGGCGTCTCGAACATCGACCCGACCCCCGCCTTCTGGTTCGGGCACGGCCTGTCGTACTCGAGCTTCGTGTGGAGCGACCTCGGGGTCTCGGCGAAGGTCTTCTCGCAGACGGTCGAGGTGCGGGTGCGCGTGCAGAACACGAGCGGCGTCGACGGTGCGGATGTCGTGCAGCTCTACCTGCACGACCCCGTCGCGAGCGTGGTGCGGCCGGTCCAGCGGCTCATCTCGTACGCCCGCGTCGAGCTCGCCGCGGGGGCGTCCGCGACCGTGACCTTCCGCGTGCCGGCCGAGCTGGCATCCTTCACGGGGCGCGACGGGCGGCGCATCGTCGAGCCGGGCGCGCTCGTGCTGGGCGTCGCGCGGTCCGCGGGCGACATCGTGTTCGCGCACGAGGTGCAGCTCGCGGGCGAGACCCGCGTCGTCGACCACACGCGCCCCCTGCACGCCGAGGTGACGGTGCTCTGACGCCGCCACTCCGTACGGCGGGAGCAACCGCACCATCGGCGGGAGCAACCGCAGGCGCGGGCGGCCCAGCGTCCACGCGGCGGGAGCAACATCCCCCGCCGCGCGCGTCGTCATCCGCCCGGTGCCGGTACGTCACGCCGCCCGCGGCGGTCGCAGGCGGCTAGACCCGCGCCGTGCTCTCGCGCACCACGAGGCTCGTGGCGAGGTCCATCCGCGGCACCGACTCGAGCGGCGCCTCGCTCATCCGGATCACGAGGCGCGTCGCCTCCTCGGCCATGCGACGCAGCGGCTGACGGATGGTGGTGAGGCGCGGGCTGATCCACTTCGTGAGCGGGATGTCGTCGTAGCCGACGAGCGAGAGGTCCTGCGGCACGCGGAGCCCGAGCTCGCGCACCGCCTCGAGCACGCCGAGCGCCTGCAGGTCGGAGCCCGCGAAGATCGCGGTCGGCCGCTCGGCGCCGGACAGCAGGGCCCTGCCGTGCTCGTAGCCGCCCGTGGTGTGGAAGTCGCCGAAGCGGATCCAGTCGGGGCGGATCTCGAGGCCGGCCGCGTTCATCGCCGAACGGTATCCGTCGATCCGCGCGTGCGAGCACATCATGTCGTCGGGGCCCGTGATGGCGGCGATGCGGGTGTGGCCGAGCTCGATGAGGTGGCGGGTGGCCATGAGGCCGCCCGACCAGTTGGCGGAGCCGACCGAGGGCACCTCGGGCGAGGGGTCGCCCGCCGGGTCGATGATGACGAACGGGATGGCGCGCGAGCGCAGCGTCTCGCGGTACTCGGCGGGCAGGTCCGAGAACACGAGCACGACGCCCGCGGGGCGACGCCGCAGCACCCCCTCGATCCACTCGGGGCCGGGCGCGTGCCTGCTGCCACTCTCGGTCAGCACGACGCTCAGCCCGTGCTCGCTCGCGACGTCCTCGACGCCGCGGATGATCTCCATCGACCAGGCCGCCTCCAGCTCGTGGAAGACGAGCTCGACGAGCCCCGTCGCCGTCGCGGGCGAGGACTTGCGGCGCAGGTAGCCGTGCTCGGCCAGCAGCGCCTCGACGCGCGTGCGGGTGGCCGCCGAGACGTCGGGGCGACCGTTGAGCACCTTCGAGATGGTCGAGAGCGAGACGCCGGCGTCCTGCGCGATCTCGGCGAGCGTGACGCGCTCATCCGATCGCCGTCCCGGCATCCGCTCCCCCTCTCGGTCGGCCCATTCTATGTCGCGCGCTGTCGGAGCTTTCGCGAAACTATCGCTTCCCCGGCGGCCCTTCCATGGTATATGTTTGCTTTCGCAACATTTCCACGATGACGACGTCAGGAGCCGTTATGACCGCCCCCACCCGCGACGACAAGTTCAGCTTCGGCCTCTGGACCGTCGGCTACAACGGCACCGACCCGTTCGGCGGCCCGACCCGCCCCGCCCTCGACGTCGTGCACGTCGTCGAGAAGCTCAGCGAGCTCGGCGCCTACGGCCTCACCTTCCACGACGACGACCTGTTCGCCTTCGGCTCGACGGATGCCGAGCGCCAGAAGCAGATCGACCGGCTGAAGGGCGCGCTGGCCGACACCGGCCTCATCGTGCCGATGGTCACCACCAACCTCTTCTCCGCCCCCGTCTTCAAGGACGGCGGCTTCACCGCCAACGACCGCGACGTGCGCCGCTACGCGCTGCGCAAGGTTTTCCGCCAACTCGACCTCGGTGCCGAGCTCGGGGCCAAGACCTTCGTCATGTGGGGTGGCCGCGAGGGCGCGGAGTACGACGCGGCCAAGGACATCCGCTCGGCCCTCGAGCGCTACCGCGAGGCCGTCAACCTGCTCGGCGAGTACGTCACCGACAAGGGCTACGACATCCGCTTCGCGATCGAGCCGAAGCCGAACGAGCCCCGCGGCGACATCCTGCTGCCGACCCTCGGCCACGCGATCGCCTTCATCGACTCGCTCGAGCGCCCCGAGCTCGTGGGCCTGAACCCCGAGGTCGGCCACGAGCAGATGGCGGGCCTCAACTTCGCCGCCGGCATCGCCCAGGCGCTCTACCACGGCAAGCTCTTCCACATCGACCTCAACGGCCAGCGCGGCATCAAGTACGACCAGGACCTCGTGTTCGGCCACGGCGACCTGCACAACGCCTTCGCGCTCGTCGACCTGCTCGAGAACGGCGGCCCCGGCGGGGTGCCGGCCTACGACGGCCCGCGCCACTTCGACTACAAGCCCTCGCGCACCGAGGACGAGACGGGCGTGTGGGAGTCGGCCGCGGCCAACATGCGCACCTACCTGCTGCTCAAGGAGCGCGCCACGGCCTTCCGCGCCGACCCCGAGGTGCAGGAGGCGCTCGCCGCCGCCAAGGTGCCGGACCTCGCGACCCCGACGCTCAACCCGGGCGAGGGCTACGCCGAGTTCCTCGCCGACCGCTCGGCCTACGAGGACTTCGACGCGGATGCCTACCTCGGCGGCAAGGGCGGCGGCTTCGTGCGCCTGCAGCAGCTCGCCACCGAGCACCTGCTCGGCGCCCGCTGACCCCACCCCACCCCCACACCCACCCCCACACCCACCCACCCCCACACCCACCCACCCACCCCCGCTGACTGGTCGGTAAATCCCGTTATTCGGCACGAATAACGGGATTTACCGACCAGTCAGCGGGTGAACTGGAGAGCAGGATGACGCTCGTCGCAGGAGTCGACTCGTCGACCCAGAGCTGCAAGGTCGTCGTGCGCGACGCCGAGACGGGCGCCGTCGTGCGCACGGGGCGGGCGTCGCATCCGGACGGCACCGAGGTCGCACCCGCGGCCTGGTGGCAGGCGCTGCAGGATGCGATCGCGGATGCCGGCGGCCTCGCCGACGTCGCCGCGATCTCGGTCGGCGGCCAGCAGCACGGCATGGTCGTGCTGGACTCCGAGGGGCGCGTGATCCGCGACGCGCTGCTCTGGAACGACACCCGCTCGGCGGATGCCGCCCGCGCCCTGATCGCCGAGTTCGACGCCGACGCGCTCGCCCGCCGCACCGGCAGCGTGCCCGTCGCCTCCTTCACCGCCACGAAGCTGCGCTGGCTGCGGGATGCGGAGCCCGCCGCGGCGGCGCGGGTCGCCGCCGTCGCCCTCCCCCACGACTGGCTCAGCTGGCGCCTGCGCGGCTACGGCCCCGAGGGCGAGAGCCCGCTCGGCCCCGTGCTCGACGAGCTCGCCACCGACCGCTCCGACGCCTCCGGCACGAGCTACTGGAGCCCCGCGACCGGCGCCTACGACCGCGAACTGCTCACCGCATCCCTCGGTCACGACGCCGTGCTGCCGCGGGTCGTCGCGCCGGGCGAGGCGATGGGCGAGACGGCGGCCCAGGACGGCATCCCCGCCGGAATCCTGGTCGCATCGGGTGCGGGCGACAACGCGGCTGCGGCGCTCGGCCTCGGCGCGCGGGAGGGCGACGTGGTCGTCTCGATCGGCACCTCCGGCACGGTCTTCGCGGTCACGGATGCCCCCGTCGCCGACGGCACCGGCACCGTCGCGGGCTTCGCCGACGCATCCGGCGCCTACCTTCCGCTCGTGGCGACCCTCAACGCAGCGCGCGTGCTCGACCGGATGGCGGCGCTGCTCGGCGTCGACCACGCGGGCCTCGGCGAGCTCGCCCTCGCCGCCGAGCCCGGCGCCGGCGGCCTCGTGCTGCAGCCCTACTTCGAGGGCGAGCGCACCCCGAACCTGCCCGACGCCACCGCGACCCTCTTCGGCATGACCCTCGCCTCGACCACCCGCGAGAACCTCGCGCGCGCCGCGGTCGAGGGGATGCTGTGCGGCCTCGCCGACGGACTCGACGCCGTGCGGCGACTCGGGGTCACCGCGAGCCGCGTGCTGCTCGTGGGCGGTGCGGCGGCGAATCCCGCCGTGGCGCAGATCGCCGCCGAGGTGTTCGACGCGCCCGTCGAGGTGCCCGAGCCCGGCGAGTACGTCGCGCTCGGCGCGACCGTGCAGGCGGCGTGGGTGCTCACCGGGGCGCGGCCCGCATGGACCGTCGCGACGGCCGCGCGGCCGACCGCGGCACCCGTGCCGCGCATCCGCGAGCAGTACGCGGCGCGCGCCTGACCGCCGCGCCCACCCGCTGAACGAGCAGCACGCGCGCCGCGGGTCTCGATACACCGGCCTGCGGCCGGCACTCGACCAGCGGGGGTGTGCACGCGCCTCCGGCAGGCACTCGACCAGCGGGGGTGCGCACGCGCCTGCGGCCGGCACTCGACCAGCGGGGTGTGCACGCACCTGCGGCCGGCACTCGACCAGCGGGGTGTGCACGACCCTGCGGCAGGCACTCGACCAGCGAGGGTGCGCACGCACCTCGCCGGCCCGGCACTCGCTCATACCGACCGCCCGAGACGGGCGCGGAGTGACGGCGCGCGAAGGCCCGAAAGGGCCTTCGCTCAGAGCGCCGTCACTCCCACTCGATGGTCCCCGGGGGCTTCGACGTGACGTCGAGCACGACCCGGTTGACGCCGTCCACCTCGTTCGTGATGCGGTTCGACACGCGCGCCAGGAAGTCGTACGGCAGCCGCGTCCAGTCGGCCGTCATCGCATCCTCGGAGGAGACCGGCCGCAGCACGATCGGGTGACCGTAGGTGCGCCCGTCGCCCTGCACGCCGACCGATCGCACATCCGCGAGCAGCACGACGGGGCACTGCCAGATCTCGGCATCCAGGCCGGCCGCAGTCAGCTCGGTGCGCACGATGAGGTCGGCGGCACGCAGCGTCTCGAGCCGCTCCTCGGTGACCTCGCCCACGATCCGGATGCCGAGCCCCGGCCCCGGGAACGGGTGCCTGGCCACGATCACCTCGGGCACGCCGAGCTCGCGGCCGATCGCCCGCACCTCGTCCTTGAAGAGCGTCCGCAGCGGCTCGACGAGCTCGAACTGCAGGTCCTCCGGGAGCCCTCCCACGTTGTGGTGGCTCTTGATGTTCGCGGTGCCGGCTCCGCCGCCCGACTCCACGACATCCGGGTACAGGGTGCCCTGCACGAGGAAGCGGATAGGGTCGCCGTCCGCGGCGAACTCGGCCACGAGCTCCGCCTGGGCGGCCTCGAAGGTGCGGATGAACTCGCGCCCGATGATCTTGCGCTTCTGCTCGGGGTCGGAAACGCCCGCGAGCGCCGTCAGGAACTGCTCGCGCGCATCCACCGTCACGAGCCGGATGCCGGTGGAGGCGACGAAGTCCTGCTCGACCTGCTCGCGCTCGCCCGCGCGCAGCAGCCCGTGGTCGACGAACACGCACACGAGCTGGTCGCCGACCGCCTCGTGCACGAGGGCCGCCGCGACCGCCGAGTCGACGCCGCCCGAGAGCCCGCACAGCACGCGGCCCGTGCCGACCTGGGCGCGGATCCGCTCCACCTGCTCGGCGATGACGCTGCCGCTGTTCCAGTCGGCCGCGATGCCGGCGGCGCGGTGCAGGAAGTTCTCGAGCACCCGCTGCCCGTGCTCCGAGTGCTTCACCTCGGGGTGCCACTGCACGCCGTAGAGGCGCCGCTCGTCGTTCGCGAACGCCGCGACGGGGGTCGAATCGGATGCGGCGAGCACCTCGAACCCGTCGGGCGCCTTCACGACGGAGTCGCCGTGACTCATCCACGCGGTTTGCGCCGCGGGCTGCCCCGCGAGCAGCGTTCCGCCATCCGCGTCGCCCGCGAACCGCACCTCGGTCGAGCCGTACTCGCGCGCGCCGGTCTTCGCGACCTCGCCGCCGAGCTGGCTCGCCATCACCTGGAAGCCGTAGCAGATGCCGAGCGTCGGCACCCCGAGCTCGAGGATCCCCTCGTCGAGTGACGGGGCGCCCGGCTCGTAGACGCTCGACGGCCCGCCCGAGAGCACGATGCCGACGGGGTCCTTCGCGGCGAGCTCCTCGGCCGTGATGGTGTGCGGCACGATCTCGCTGTAGACACCGGCCTCGCGCACGCGCCGCGCGATGAGCTGCGCGTACTGGGCGCCGAAGTCGACGACGAGAACCGGGCGCTGAGCGGTCTCGCTCACGCGCTCACCTCCTTGGCGGCGGCTGCCGCATCCGTGGTCCGTTCGGTCGCCGCGATGCGCGACCGGATGTAGCGGGGCACGTAGATCTCGAAGTAGAACGAGAGGAACGGCACGACGCCCGCGAGCGCGATGAGCAGGAACTGCCCGAAGGAGTAGCGGGCGAGGCGCCACATCACGAAGTCGCAGGCCAGGTAGAGCACGTAGAACCAGCCGTGCATCGCGAGGATCACGATCGACAGGTTGATGCCGGTGATCTGCTCCTTCGGCGTGAGCGCGAGGAACCCGAACGGGCCGCCGAGCTCGATGTCGACCGCGTAGCCGTCGCGGAACACCATCATCACGACGAGCAGCAGCAGGAACACGCCCGTGATGGCGGCCGAGACCCGGTAGACCGTGAGCGCCTTCCTCAGGCGCGGGACGTCGGAGGGGCGGGGACCTGCGGGCATGCCCTCAGTCTACGGGGCGCGCCTCGAACGATTCCTCGACCTCGTGCTCCCACACGTCGCGCACGAGGCGGTACCAGAGGAACACCGCGAAGCCCGCGAAGATCACCCACTCGATCGCGTAGAACACGTTGAGCCAGTTGAGGCTCGTGTCGTGCACAGGCGGCGGCTGGTGGATCGCCTCGAGACCGGGGGTCGGCTCGGCGAGCACGACGTAGCCGGCGTACACGGGGCCGGGATCCGTCCACACGTTCAGCAGCTCGGCCACCGAGAGCACGCGGTGCTCGCCCTTCTCGACGGCGTTCAGCTCGGGCGACTCGCTCGGCAGGTAGCGGCCCGCGACGGCGAGCGTCTCGGGCACCGCGGCCTCCGCGGCGGCGGCGGATGCGGCATCCAGTGCCCAGCCGAGCCCCACGGCGAGCGAGGCCCCGTCGTCGGTCACGAGGTGCGCCACGAGCCACGCCCCCACCCGGCCGTCGTTGTCGCGCGGGGCGAGGATGCTGAAGTCCTCCGGCACGACGGTGCCGGATGCGGTGACCCGCTGGCCGATCGCCGGGTCGGTCATCGGGGCCTGCGGGCGCGCGACCGTGCCGAGCGCCACGGGCGTCTCGGTCGCGGCGACCGGCGGTGCCGCGTTCTCGACGCTGCGCTCGAGCTGCCACTGCCCGAGCGCGGCGAAGGCGGATGCGATGGCGAGCGCCAGCAGCAGCGCGGCGACCCAGCGCGGGCGGCGCGCCACGCTCGCGAACTGCGCGAGCGTGGGCCGCGGCGGCGGCGCGTCGGGGTCGCGGGCGGGCACGTCGGTCACCCTCCAACTCTCGCATGCCGCAGCTGAGCATCCGGTCCCCGGGGGCGGATCAGTACTCGGGGTCGACCTCGCGCGCGCGGCGTACGTCGTCCTCGGTCAGGGTGTCGACGCCGTCGCGCGCCTCCTCGGCGCGGCGCCGCTCGCGCTCACGTGCCGAGTCGAGATCGGGGGCGGTGTCCTCCAGCACCTCGTCGACGTCGACGGATGCCGTGGGCGCCTCGCCCGCGGCGGCCGGGGCCGCATCCGTCGCCTCCCCCTCCGCCATCGCCGCCTCGGCGAGGGCGATCGCCCGCTCCCGCTCGAGGTCGAGGTGGTGCGGCTCCACCTCGCGCGGGCGTCGACGGAACAACGCCCCGATGCGCTCGGAGTTGGCGGCGAACACGGGCCCGAGCACGGCCATCGCGAGCACGTAGAGGCCCGCGAAGGGCGTCAGCCGCGGGTCGAGCCCGCCGCCGGGAGCCGCGCTCGCGAGGGTCGCCAGGATGAGCACGAACTCGCCGCGGTTCACCAGGATCACGGCCGTGTTGAGGCCCGCCTGCGGCCCGAAGCCGTTGATGCGCGCCACGAGCTGGCCGGACGCGATGTTGAGCACGAGCGTCAGCACGATCGCGATGCCCACCGGCAGCAGCACCTCGCCGAAGGTCGACGGGTCCAGCTGCAGACCGAAGTTGAGGAAGAAGAAGGCCGCGAACACATCGCGCAGCGGCGTCGCCACCGCCTCGATGCGGGCCCGGAACCGGGTGGCGCCGAGCGCGAGACCGATGAGGAACGCGCCGATCGCATCCGTCACCCCGAGCAGGTCGCCGATCCCCCCGAACAGCACCGCGAGCGCGAAGATCAGCAGGGTGAAGAGCTCGTCGTCCTTCGTCTGCACGAGGCGCGAGATGACCCGACCGCCCCAGCGTGCCGCCGCGATCATGATCGCCAGGAAGGCGAAGGCGACGAGCAGCTTCGTCACGACGGCCCACACCTCCGTCTCGCCCGAGAGCACGACCGAGACGATCGACAGGTAGATCGCGATGAAGACGTCCTCGACGACCGTCACCCCGAGGATCATCGGCGTCTCGGGGTTCGCGAGCCGCCGCAGCTCGATGAGCAGCTTCGTGACGATCGCGCTCGAGGATGTCGCGGTCATCCCCGCGATCACGAGCGCCTCGCGCGTGCCCCAGCCCACCATCATCCCGAACACGAAGCCGACTCCGAGGTTGATGAGCACGTAGCTGCCGCCCGAGATGAGCAGCTTGCCGGCGTTGCCGAAGAACTCGTCCTGGTCGAACTCGAGGCCCAGGTTGAACAGCAGCAGGAGCAGGCCGAAGATCGCGATCAGCTCGACGTAGCCGGAGTCGAACTCGAGGGGGAAGAGGTGGAAGTGCGGGCTCGCGAGCAGCCCGACGAGCATGTAGATCGGGATCGACGGCAGCCCGACGAGCTTTCCCAGGCGTCCCAGAACATAGGAGATGAGGAACAGGATGCCGAGGACGATGAGCTCTTCACCGAGGTGCACGTCCATCGCTCAGCCCCCCGGCGGCGCGTCGGCCGAACGCGGCTTGAGCTCGCCGGTGCGGTAGAACTGGAACGCCTTGGCGACCTTCTCGGGCGCGCCCGCGACGACGAGCGTGTCGCCGGGGAAGACCTTGAAGTCGCCGTCGGGGCCGGGGTTGGCGGAGTCGCCGCGCACGACCGCCACGACGGTCACGCCGGGCAGCCCGCGCTCGGTCATCGAGCCGAGCGGCTGACCCGCGATGTGGTGGTCGTAGTCGACCGCGAACCAGTCGATCGAGAGGCCGGGGATCTGCTCGAGCCCCGACAGCGACTCGGTGATCTTCGTGCCGCCGAGCAGCTCGGCGAGGGTGCGCGCCTCGTCGTCGTCGAGACGCAGCGAGACCTTCTGCACGTCGTCGCCCTCCGCATCCGCGAAGGAGATCAGATCGGATGCGCCGGAGCGGTGCGTGATGACGCCCACCTTGCCGCCGTCATCGGTGACGAAGGTGTGCAGCACCCCCACTCCGGGAAGCTTGACCCGCCGGACGTCGACCATCGTGACTCCTCACGTTCGTTCGGGGTTCCGTCAAGCCTAGCCGAGCCGTCGCGTGGCCAGTGGTCGCGGGGCCGACGTCGCGGGCCCGGCGCGAGGGGCCCGGACGCGACGACGCCCCCGGGAGGACCCGGGGGCGTCGTCAGCGTGTCGCGTGGACTCAGCGCGCGTCGCGCTGCGCCGCCGTGCGGCGACGCACGAACAGCAGCACACCACCGAGCAGCAGCAGCGCACCGGCCGTCACCGCAAGCGGCGTCGCATCCTGAGCACCGGTCTCGGCGAGCTCGTCCTCATCCGCGTCATCCGCGTCGTCATCGTCCTCCTCGGCCGCGAGACCGAAGGTCGTGGTCTCACCGCCGAAGGTGATGCTCGCGACGACGGCGGCCGGGTCCTGCGGCGAGGCCCAGAAGCCGTAGCCCGAGTAGCCGAGCTGCTGCTCGTCGTTCACCGCGGTGAAGTCCTCGAGCGCGTCGAGGATGGTTCCGAGCGGGAGCGTGACGTTCTGCTCGACGGCGTTGGTGCCGGGGTTGTCAGGGTCGGGGATCGGCTTCGAGGTGCGCGCGGTCGAGGTCGCCGTCGGCACCGCGCCCGAGACCATGTCGACCTGCAGGGTGCCCCAGATGGTGCCGGCACCGCCGGTCGTGGCGTAGGGGACCTCGAGGATGATCGCCCCGGTGCCCACGATCGTCGCGCCGAGCACGAGGTCCTCGAACTCCTGGAAGGTCACGGGGAGCCCCGGCTCGCCCGTGTTCACGAGCCCGTTGAGCACGTAGCTGTTCGCGCCGTCGCCGATCTCGAGGCCGTCCTCGACGTCGACACCCGTGCCGGTCTCGAAGTGCCAGCCCAGGTACGGGTCGGTGCCGTCGACCCAGGCGCCCCCGGGACCGGAGCCGACGGTGATGTCGGCGGCGAGCACGTGGTCGGGGCCGGCCGCGAAGGCGGGGGTGGCGATGAGGGCCGACACGGCGACGACGGCGGTCGCGGTGAATGCGCCGGCGATCGACCGGCCCAGGGTGATGGCAGTCACGGGATGGTGCTCCTTGTTCGGGTGCGGGCACAGGCGTGCGTACCCACAAACTAACATCCCTCAGCATGCGATGTCGAATGCTTTTCGCTCCCCCGTGCGGGGGTCTCGAGCACACCGCGTCGCGCCCCTGGACGCCCCCCTGACGCGCCCCACCGGGCCCGGACGCGACGACGCCCCCGGGCGGACCCGGGGGCGCCGTCAGCGTGTCGCGTGGACTCAGCGCGCGTCGCGCTGCGCCGCCGTGCGGCGACGCACGAACAGCAGTACACCACCGAGCAGCAGCAGCGCACCGGCCGTCACCGCAAGCGGCGTCGCATCCTGAGCACCGGTCTCGGCGAGCTCGTCCTCATCCGCGTCATCCGCGTCGTCATCGTCCTCCTCGGCCGCGAGACCGAAGGTCGTGGTCTCACCGGCGAACGTGATGCTCGCGAGCACCGCGGCCGGGTCCTGCGTCGAGGCGTAGACGCCGTAGCCCGAGTAGCGGATCTGGTCGACGCCGTCCGCGAAGGCGTCGAGCTCGTCCAGGAAGCTGGACAGCGGCAGCTCGGTGCCGGCCGTGATGGCTCCCAGATTCTTGGACGAGCGGAACAGCGACGCGGTGGTGATCGCGGTGCCCTCGCTGATGGTGCCGTAGAGGGTGCCCCAGGTGAGGATCGTGGTGGGGTTCTCGTCGTCGGTGACCGAGTAGGGGATCTCGAGCGCGAAGTTGCCGGTGCCCTCGATGCTCGCCGTGGAGATCAGCGCGCCGAGCGCGGTGGCGTCGTCGACGGGGAGACCCGGCTCACCCGCGGAGACGAGGCCGTTGAGCAGGTAGCTGTTGGCACCGGCGCCGAGCTCGAGGCCACCCGTGACATCGGTGCCCGTGCCCTGGTCGAAGTGCCATCCCAGGTAGGTGGTCTCGTCGGGGTCGATGTCGGCGGCGGGCACGTGCGCGGCCATCGCAGGGCCGGCGACGAGCAGTGAGGCGACGGCCAGGCCTGCGGCAGCGGCGAAACCGCCGAGGGGGCGGACGAACCGGCGGTGAGACATGCGAAAACTCCAAGATGTGAGACGACGAGACCCAAACGGGCATCCCTCACAATGTAACCGCATCCAACCGCTGGGCGGAACCCCCCCGAACGCCCGCAGCCCGAACTCCCCAGCCCGGGGACCCGCATCCGGCACCCGGGATGGGCGCTCTCACACCTCGCGCGCCCGCAGTCGCACCCGATCGGCCGAGGCGTCATCCGGTTCGAGCTGACTCGCCCGCTCGGCGGCGACCCTCTCCAGGTAGCGCTCCACCTCGAGCGCGCGGCGCGCGTCATCCCAGCCGAGCACCCCGGCCATGAGCCCGGCGACCACGGGCGCCGCCGAGACGCCGCGGTCCCAGGCCTCCATCGACATCCGCGTGCGGCGCACGAGCACATCGTCGAGATGCAGGGCGCCCTCATGCGTCGCCGCATACACCGCCTCCGCGGCCAGGTAGTCCTCGGTGCCGGGCAGCAGCTCCCCCAGCTCGGGCCGCTCGCGCACGAGCGCGAGCACCTCGCGGGCGTGCATCCCGTAACGGTTGAGCAGGTGGCCGACGGATGCCGCGGTGAGCCCGTGCCGACGCGCGATCCGCCCGCGCCGGTTCCAGGCGGCGGGGTACCCCTCGGCGCCGGTGAGCGCGATGCGGTCGGTGACCGAGTCGGGAGCCGGGCGGCCGAGCCCGCGCACCACGGCATCCACCGTGTCCTTCGCCATGACCCGGTAGGTGGTGAACTTACCGCCCGCGACCGACACGAAGCCCGGAACCGGCGTCGCCACGACGTGCTCACGGCTGAGCTTCGAGGTCTCGTCGCTCTCGCCGGCCAGCAGCGGACGCAGGCCCGCGTAGACGCCCTCGACGTCGTCGCGGGTGAGCGGTGTCGCGAGCACGGTGTTGATGTGCTCGAGGAGGTAGTCGATGTCGGCGGCCGTGGCCGCGGGGTGGGCGAGGTCGAGCTCCCAGTCGGTGTCGGTCGTGCCGATGAGCCAGTGCCGCCCCCACGGGATGAGGAACAGCACGCTCTTCTCGGTGCGCAGCAGCAGCCCGATCGTGCCCCGGATGCGGTCGCGCGGCACCACGAGGTGCACCCCCTTGGACGCGCGCACCCGGAACGGGCGCACACCCGCGAGCTGCTGCACCTCATCCGTCCAGACGCCCGTCGCCGAGACGACCTGGCGGGCGCGGATGTCGAACACCTCGCCCGTCTCGCCGTCGCGCGCCTGCACCCCGACGACCCGTGCGCCCTCGCGCAGCAGGCCGATGACGGCGACCCGGCTCGCGGCGTGCGCGCCGTACTCGGCGGCCGTGCGCACGACGCTCGCGACGTAGCGCGCGTCGTCGACCTGGGCGTCGTAGTAGACGAGGCCGCCGAGGAAGGCGTCGGGCGCGAGGTCGGGAGCGGCCTTCGCGAGCTGACGCTTCGTGAGGTGGCGGTGGTGCGGCACACCGGGGGCGCGGCCGCCGGTCCAGGAGAAGAGGTCGTAGAGGGTCATGCCGGCGCCGATGTAGGCGCGCTCGACCACGGGCGTCGTAACCGGGTAGAGGAACTTGACGGACTTCACGAGGTGCGGGGCGATGCGCTGCAGCAGCAGGCCGCGCTCGACGAGCGCCTCGCGCACGAGCGGGAAGTCGAGCTGCTCGAGGTAGCGGATGCCGCCGTGGATGAGCTTCGAGCTGCGGCTCGACGTGCCGCTCGCCCAGTCGCGGGCCTCGACGATGCCGGTACTCAGCCCCCGGGTCACCGCGTCCAGCGCCGTGCCGGCCCCGACGATCCCGCCGCCCACGACCAGCACGTCCAGCTCCCGCCCGCGCAGCGCCGCGAGCGCCTTCTCCCGCCCCTCAGGGCTCAGCTCACCCACGCCCTCACCCTAGGCGCGAGCGGGTGCTCGCCGCAGGCACCTGCGGCGGTGGGGTCGTCGCGGCGGGTCGTCGTGCGGGCCGTCGGCGGGCTGTCAGGGACCCGTCGGTGGGTCGTCGGGGACCCCGTCGCGGCGGGCCATCGTGGGGCTCGTCGGCGGGAGCAACCGCATCCGCGGGCGGCGCACCGCGCAGGCGGAGGGAGCAACTGCTCCCGCCGCACTGCAGGATCCCCGCCCGCGCTCGACGGCGTGCGGCGCCCGCGCACGGTCGGGCGCGACGGGCGGATGCGGCAGGCGCGACGGGCGGATGCGGCGGGCGCGACGGGCGCGTCAGCTGTGGTGGTAGGGCGCGACGACGACCTCGACGCGCTGGAACTCCTTGAGATCGGAATAGCCGGTCGTCGCCATCGAGCGCCGCAGCGCACCGACCAGGTTGACCCGGCCATCCGGGTTCGACGAGGGGCCGAAGAGAACCTGCTCGAGCGGCGCGAGGGTGTCGACCTGCACGCGGTTGCCGCGCGGCAGCTCGGGGTGGTGCACCTCGGGGCCCCAGTGCCAGCCGCCGCCCGGCGCCTCCTCGGCGCGCGCGAGCGTGGTGCCCAGCATCACGGCATCCGCACCCATCGAGATCGCCTTCACGATGTCGCCGCTCGTGCCGAGGCCGCCGTCGGCGATCACGTGCACGTAGCGGCCACCCGACTCGTCGAGGTAGTCGCGGCGCGCACCCGCGACATCCGCCACGGCCGTCGCCATCGGTGCGTGGATGCCGAGGCTCGTGCGCGTGGTGCTGGCGGCACCCCCGCCGAAACCGACGAGCACGCCCGCCGCGCCCGTGCGCATGAGGTGCAGTGCCGCCGTGTAGGTCGCCGCGCCGCCCACGATGACCGGCACGTCGAGCTCGTAGATGAACTTCTTGAGGTTGAGCGGCTCGACCGATTTGCTCACATGCTCGGCGCTCACCGTGGTGCCGCGGATGACGAACAGGTCGACCCCCGCCTCGATGACGGCCTTGTAGTGCTCCTGCGTGCGCTGCGGGCTGAGCGCACCCGCGACCGGCACACCGGCGGCACGGATCTCGGCGAGACGCGCCGTGATGAGCTCGGGCTTGACCGGCTCGGAGTACAGCTCCTGCATGCGCGCCGTGGCACCCGTCGCGGCGAGCGCGCGGATCTCGGCGAGCACGGGCTCCGGGTCCTCGTAGCGGGTCCACACGCCCTCGAGGTCGAGCACGCCGAGGCCGCCGAGCTTGCCGATGGCGATCGCGGTGGCGGGGCTCACGACGGAGTCCATCGGGGCGGCCAGCACGGGGATGTCGAAGGTGAACGCGTCGATCGTCCAGCTGACGGACACGTCCTTCGGGTCGCGCGTGCGCCGGCTGGGCACGATCGCGATGTCGTCGAAGGCGTACGCGCGGCGGGCGCGCTTGGCCCGTCCGATCTCGATGTCGCTCACGCGTCAACCCTACCCGCGCTCACCCGGCTCCGATCGGCGGGAGCAACTGCGCCGTCGGCGGGAGGAACTGCACCCGCGGATGGGGTAGCGGACACGCGGCGGGGGATGTTGCTCCCGCCGCGTGTGATCATCGCCGCCCGCGCGGGATGCCCGCGGCATCCAGCTTCGCCATGAGCGCCGACGGATCCATCAGATCGGACCAGTACAACCGCACGACCGCGTACCCCTGCCGCCGCAGCTCGTCCTCGCGCAGCTTCTCCGCCCGGAGCACGGCCGCGGGGTCCCCGCCGTTCATCGACGGATCGAGGTACTTGCCGAACCCGTCGACCTCCGCGAGCACCCGCCGCCCCGGCCAGGCGAAGTCGACGAAGTAGCGACCCGCGGCGTGCGGAACCTCGAACTGCTGCACCGGGAGCTCGTAGCCCAGCACGTACATGAGCGCCCGCGCGTACGCCTCGGCGTAGGAGTCCGACAGTGGCGACGCGAAGGCGATCGCGCGCTCGACGAAGCGTCGGCGCAGGGTGGTGGGCAGCTTCGCGAGCTCGGCGGCGAGCTCCTCGCGGGAGACGCGGTGCGGGTTGCGGCGCCAGAGCGACCAGTCGAGGCTGCCGACGGCCGTGACGAAATCCGAGGACCGCGCCACGTCGACCGCCGTGCGCGCGACATCCGTGACGAGGTGTCCGTCGACGCGTCGCACCCCCGCGGATGCCGCTGCCGCCGTGATCCTGCGGACCCCCGGCTCGGAGCGACCGCCGCCCTTCCACTGGTCGAGGAAGGTGACCTCCTCGGGGTGCCGATGCAGCCACATGCCCCAGATCGTGGCGGCGGTCGCTCCCGCGAAGGGCAGCTCGTGCCGCGCGTCGCGCCCGGCGACCTCGGCGCGGAGCAGGTGGCGGGCCGCGTCGTCGGCGGCCTCCCAGACATCCGCGAGCACATAGGCGCCGCGGCGGAGTTTGACGAGCCGACCGCGTTCGACAGCGCGTGTCAGCTCGCGCACATCCGTGGCGATGCGCAGGACGTCGGAGGTGAAGACGAGGCCCCGCGGGGTGGCGAGCGTGGTGAGCGTGGTGAGATCCATGCCTGCAGGATCTCCGCCCGCGCGCTCGCCGGCGGCGGCGATCAGCAGAACTGGGGATAACAGTCGACTCCGCCGAATGTGGAGGACGGATGCGAGCGCAGCCCGCGGGGTGCCGCGCCGATCCGGCGCCCGGCTCCGGCATCCCCGCACCCGCACACCGCACGAGAGGCGCGCGAAGGTGCCATCCGTCATCCCTCTCGCGGACCCGACCGGACGGAGAACCCTGCACCCGGCGGGAGCAACTGCCCCCGCCGCACGGCGGGAACGCCGCCCGCGCACGCAGCTGCCCCCGCCGACCGCGCGGTTGCTCCCGCCGATCGACTCGTGCTTCCGGATGCGCGCCGCCGGGCGCCGTGAGCCGGGCGCGCACTGTGGCGAGCGCACCGTGGCGAGCGCACTGTGGCGAGCGCGCTGCCGTGAGCCGGGAGCCGCGAGCGCACCGCCGCCCCGCCGACTCAGCGGGAGTAGTTGGGCGCCTCCACGACCATCTGGATGTCGTGGGGGTGCGACTCCTTGAGGCCCGCGGGGGTGATCCGCACGAAGCGGCCGCGGTTCTTGAGCTCGTCGATCGTGCGGGCACCCACGTAGAACATCGACTGCCGCAGCCCGCCCACGAGCTGGTACACGACTGCGCCGAGCGAGCCGCGGTAGGCCACGCGCCCCTCGATCCCCTCGGGGATGAGCTGCGCATCCGAGGGCACATCCGCCTGGAAGTAGCGGTCGCGCGAGTAGGAGGTCTTCTTGCCGCGATCCGACAGCGCCCCGAGCGAGCCCATGCCGCGGTAGTTCTTGAACTGCTTGCCGCCCACGTAGACCAGCTCGCCGGGCGACTCGTCGGTGCCCGCGAGCAGCGATCCGAGCATGACTGTGTCGGCGCCCGCGACGAGCGCCTTCGCGATGTCGCCCGAGTACTGCAGGCCGCCGTCGGCGATCACCGGAACGCCCGCCTCGCGCGCCGCGAGCGACGCCTCGTACACGGCCGTCACCTGCGGCACGCCCACACCCGCGACGACGCGCGTCGTGCAGATCGAGCCGGGGCCCACGCCCACCTTCACGGCATCCGCCCCCGCGTCGATGAGCGCCTGCGCGCCCGAACGGGTCGCCACGTTGCCGCCGATGACGTCGATGTGCGCGAACGACGCATCCGCCTTGAGGCGCCGGATGATGTCGAGCACGCCCGCCGAGTCGCCGTTCGCCGTGTCGACGACGAGCACGTCGACTCCCGCGTCGCGGAGCGCGACCGCGCGGTCCCACGCGTCGCCGAAGAAGCCGATCGCGGCGCCGACCCGCAGGCGGCCCTCGTCGTCCTTCGTCGCGTTCGGATACTTCTCGGACTTGTCGAAGTCCTTCACGGTGATGAGGCCGCGCAGCTTGCCCGCCTCGTCCACGAGCGGCAGCTTCTCGATCTTGTGCTGCGCGAAGATCGCGACCGCGTCATCCGGGTCGATGCCGACGGGCGCGGTGATGAGCGGCGCCTTCGTCATGACCTCGCGCACGAGCGTGCTGCCCGCATCCGACGGCGACACGAAGCGCATGTCGCGGTTGGTGATGATGCCGACGAGCGTGCCGTCGCCCTCGACGACCGGCAGGCCCGACACCCGGAACTGCCCGCACAGCGCGTCGACCTCGGCGACCGTCGCATCCGGTGTCGTCGTCACGGGGTTCGTGATCATGCCCGACTCTGAGCGCTTGACCTTGTCGACGTGGGTGGCCTGGTCCTCGATCGAGAGGTTGCGGTGCAGGATGCCGATGCCGCCCTGGCGCGCCATCGCGATCGCCATGCGCGACTCGGTCACGGTGTCCATCGCGCTCGAGAGCAGGGGCGCCTGAACCCGGATGCGGCGGGTGAGCCGCGAGGACGTGTCGGCCTCGCTGGGGATGACGTCGGTGTGCCCGGGCAGGAGCATGACGTCGTCGTAGGTGAGTCCGACGAATCCGAACGGATCGGGCTGGTCCATGGTGCTCCCTGTGGTCGCGGAGTGGTGAGCCCGGCTGCGTCGTCGAAGACCGGTAGTCCATGTTAACGGTTCCCGGGCTCACGCATTCCGGCGCGCGTGCGTTGGACGGATGCCCATGACACCGACATACTGTTCGGACGCGATGATGCGTTCGGACCCCGAGGGCACCATCCGCTGAGTACGTTCAGGTGTCGCCGAAGCCACCCAGAGGGCCCCGGCGTCGACCGATCACACAGGAGGTGCCGGTGCCGATCACACGGAGACCGCCCACGACAACCCGACTCCGCCGCACCCTCGTCACCCTGCTCGCCGGGGCTTTCGGCGCCGGGCTGCTGCTCGGCCTCGCGACCCCGGCATCCGCCGACACGGCGACGCGGGCGGAGGACTTCCCGCAGGCGATCGCCGGAAACGTCCGCACGGGGGGCGAGCCCGTCGAGGGTGCGACCGTCCGCGTAAGCGGCGGCGACGGCTTCGAGGCGGAGGCGACGACGGATGCGAAGGGCTCGTGGCGGATCCCCGTGCCGAGCAAGGACGGCGTCTGGACGGTCGAGCTGCTCGAGTCGAGCCTCCCCGCCGACGTCACCGCCCCCGACGACTTCGCCTTCGTCGTCGAGGCGGAGTTCGGGGCGACGAGCACCGTCACCCGCAACTTCACCCTCGGCGCGGCGGAACGCGACGTGGCCAGTTTCTGGGACCAGTTCCTGTCACGCGCGGTGAACGGCCTCAACTTCGGGCTCATGCTCGCGCTCGCCGCGATCGGTGCGACCCTCGTGTACGGCACGACGGGGCTCGCGAACTTCGCCCACGGCGAGATGGTCACCTTCGGCGCCCTCGCCGCGCTCCTGCTGTCGACCGGCGCCCACCTGCCGATCTGGCTCGCGATCCCGCTCGCCGTGCTCATCTCGGCGGCGTTCGGCCTCGGGCTGGATGCGGGCATCTGGAGACCGCTGCGGCGCAAGGGGCTCGGCCTCGTGCAGGTCATGATCGTGTCGATCGGCCTCTCGCTCGCGCTGCGCTACATCATCCAGATGCTCATCGGCGGACGCACCCAGCAGCTTCCGGGCGGCGCGCACGAGACGATCGCCGACCTCGGCCCCGTGCGGCTGACGATGACCGACATCGTCAGCATGGTCGTCTCGGTCGTCGTCATCCTCGTCTTCGCCTGGTGGCTCATGCGCACCCGGATCGGCCGTGCGACGCGTGCCGTCTCCGACAACCCCTCGCTCGCCGCGGCGAGCGGCATCGACGTGGATGCCGTGGTGCGGATCGTCTGGGTCGTCGCCGCAGCCCTCGCGGGCCTCTCCGGCGTGCTCTGGGCCTACTTCCGGCCGGGCATCAAGTGGGACATGGGCACGAGCATCCTGCTGCTCATGTTCGCCGCCATCACGCTCGGCGGGCTGGGGACGGCGTTCGGCGCGCTCGTCGGCTCGATCATCGTGGGTCTGCTCGTCGAGCTCTCGACGCTGTGGATCTCCTCGGACCTCAAGTACGTGGGCGCGCTCGTGGTGCTCATCGTCATCCTGCTGTTCCGCCCCCAGGGCATCCTGGGCCGCAAAGAGAGAATCGGATAGCCGCCGATGGACATTGTGCAGATCCTCTCCCTCACCGCCGCGCAGATCCTGGCGCCGGTCACCCTCGGGTACGTGCTCGCCGCGATCGGGCTGTCGGTGCACTTCGGCTTCGCCGGACTGCTCAACATGGGCGTCGCGGGCTTCATGGCGATCGGCGCCTACGGCTTCGCGATCTCGATCCTCACCTTCGGCCTGCCGTGGCCCGTGGCCGCCCTCATCGGCCTCGTCGCCTCGGTGCTGTTCGCGCTCGTGCTCGGCATCCCGACGCTCCGCCTGCGCGGCGACTACCTCGCGATCGTCACGATCGCGGCCGCCGAGGTGGTGCGCCTGCTGTTCCTCACCTCCACCTACCGCGGCGTCACGGGCTCGGCGGACGGCCTCTCGGGCTTCCAGACGAGCTTCCGGCAGAGCAATCCGCTCCCGGCCGGCAAGTGGGGCTGGGGTCCGTGGACCTACCAGTCCGACCAGTGGTGGGTGATCGTGGTCGGCATCATCACGATCGCCGTCGCGGTGCTGCTCGTCTGGATGCTCATGCGCAGCCCGTGGGGCCGCGTCATCCGCGGCATCCGGGAGGACGAGGATGCGGTGCGCTCGCTCGGCAAGAACGTGTTCGCGTTCAAGATGCAGGCCCTCATCGTGGGCGGCGTCATCATCGCCGCGGGCGGCATCGTGACCGCGATGGGCACCAACGTCAACCCGAACGTCTACGTGACCTCGCAGACCTTCTATGTGTGGACCGCGCTGCTGCTCGGCGGCGCGGCGACGATCTTCGGGCCCGTGCTCGGCGCCGTGCTGTTCTGGGTCGTGCGGGCGTTCCTGTCGAACCTGCTGCCGGCGCTCGTCGACATCGGCTGGCTGCCGTTCCTCTCGACCGAGCAGAGCCAGATGCTCGTGTTCGTGCTCGTGGGCGCGGCGCTCATGCTGCTGGTCATCTTCCGCCCACAGGGCATCCTCGGGAACAAGAAGGAGCTGACCTTTGTCCGCTGACGTCGCAGCCCCGACCCCGCGTCCGAAGTCGACGGGACTCCACGAGGGCGACATCCGCCCCGGGGTGCCGAAGGTCGACCCGATCATCGTGATCGACGGGGTGCGTCGCGAGTTCGGCGGCCTCACCGCCGTCGACGTCGAGCACCTCGAGATCCCGCGCGGCGCCATCACGGCGCTCATCGGCCCGAACGGTGCCGGCAAGACGACGCTGTTCAACCTGCTCACCGGCTTCGACAAGCCGAACGCCGGGTCGTGGTCGTTCGACGGCACCGCGCTCTCCGGCATCCCCGCCTACAAGACGGCCCGCATGGGGCAGGTGCGCACCTTCCAGCTCACGAAGTCGCTCGGCCTGCTCACGGTGCTCGAGAACATGAAGCTCGGTGCGCCGCGGCAGTCGGGCGAGCGGATCTGGGCGGGGCTGCTGCCGTTCCTGTGGCGCACGCAGGAGGCCGAGATCGAGACGAAGGCCCGCGAGCTGCTCGCCCGCTTCAAGCTCGACGCCAAGGAGAAGGACTTCGCCGCCTCGCTCTCGGGCGGCCAGCGCAAGCTGCTCGAGATGGCGCGCGCCCTCATGAGCGACCCGCAGCTCGTCATGCTCGACGAGCCCATGGCGGGAGTCAACCCGGCGCTCACGCAGTCGCTGCTCGACCACATCCTGGACCTCAAGGACCTCGGCATGACCGTCGTGTTCGTCGAGCACGATATGCACATGGTGCGCCACATCGCCGACTGGGTGGTCGTGATGGCCGAGGGCAGGGTCGTGGCCGAGGGGCCGCCCGACACCGTCATGAGGGAGCAGGCCGTGATCGACGCCTACCTCGGCGCCCACCAGGACGTCGACCTCGGCGTCGTCACGGGACGCTACGCGGGCGAGCTGGATGCGGAGGGGCGCGAGCTCGCCGACGCCGCCCACGAGATCGACGACGCCATCGAGGCGGATGCCGAGGCCCACCACCGGACGGAGGACGGCAAGTGACCGACACCGCGAACGCGACGGCCGCGGCCCCCGCGAGCACGCAGAACGTCGTCGAGCTGCGGGATGTCGTGGCCGGCTACCTGCCCGGCGTCAACATCCTGAACGGTGCGAGCCTCACCGCGGCGAAGGGCGAGCTGATCGGCATCATCGGCCCGAACGGCGCGGGCAAGTCGACGATGCTCAAGGCGATCTTCGGGCAGGTCAAGATCCGCTCGGGCGCCGTCGTGCTCAACGGCGAGGACATCACGGGGCTGCGCGCCAACAAGCTCGTGGCGAAGGGCGTCGGCTTCGTGCCGCAGACCAACAACGTGTTCCCGAGCCTCACGATCGCCGAGAACCTGCAGATGGGGGCCTACCAGCGCCCCAAGGTGGTCGCCGATCGCGTCGACTTCGTGACATCCGTGTTCCCGGATCTCGCCAAGCGTCTGCAGCAGCGCGCCGGTTCGCTCTCGGGCGGCGAGCGCCAGATGGTGGCGATGGGCAGGGCGCTCATGATGGACCCGCACGTGCTGCTGCTCGACGAGCCCTCTGCGGGGCTCTCGCCGTCGCGCCAGGACGAGGCGTTCCTGCGGGTGTCCGAGATCAACAAGGCCGGGGTCACCACGATCATGGTCGAGCAGAACGCGCGCCGCTGCCTGCAGATCTGCGACCGCGGCTACGTGCTCGACCAGGGCCGCGACGCCTACACGGGCACGGGGCGCGAGCTGCTCAACGACCCCAACGTGATCGGGCTGTACCTGGGCACCCTCGGCACCTGAGCTGAAGCAGGTGGCAGCTGTGGCCCCCTTCGCCCGTCGTACGGGGCCACGACGGCCACCTACTCGCGCTCGGGCGTCCATCCCCCGCGCATGAGCGCGTCGCGGATGAGCGCGACGCCGCGACCCGGATGCGTGCGCACCTGCGCCGCGACGAGGCGCACCGTCTCGTACCCCTCCCCCGTGTATGCCGCGACCTTCTCGATGTCGCGCTGCCACTGCGCGCGGTCGGTGCGATGGTGGTCGCCCTCGACCTCGACGAGCACGTGATACTCCGCGAAGCACTGATCCGCGATACCCACGAGATGCCCGGATCGGTCGCGGATCTCGACATCCAGTTCGGGCTCGGGGAGCCCGGCGTCGACCTCCTCCAGCCGGGCGTCGGTCTCGAGCGGTGACATGCTGCCGACGCGGATGCGAGCGAGCGCGCGCAGGAGGCGCGCCCGGCCCGGCCGGCCGGGCACCGACGCCGCCACCCGCAGCTCCGCGAGGGTCGCCAGCTGCCGCTCCGGCTGGGGCCGCCCTCCCGGGCCGCGCGGGATCCGGACGATCGCGTCGCCCAGCCGGATGAGGTCGCGCTCGCCGAGGGTGCTGCCGAGCATCGCCCAGCAGGATGCCGGGTCGGCGACCCGCATCCCGTCGACGGTCACGACGTGCGCGAAGTCGGGCGCGACCTTGCGCCCGCGGATGCCGGCGCGGCGCGGGGCGCGTCTCGGCGCGAACACGGCGACCTCGAGCTCGGCCCCGTGCGTGACGGGGAGGCCGTGGATGACGGCAGCGGTGCGCCCGGAGAAGAAGGCATGGTCGGCCATCACCTGCAGGTAGGCGCGCGCGTCACGCACGACCGCATCCCGCACCGCGCGATCGCGGGCGAGCGGTCCCGCCGCGGGAGCCGGCACCTCTTCGACACGGCGGCGCACCCCGCGGTACGGGGCCTCGAGGTCGCGGGCGCGGAGGCGCTTGCGCGACGCGCCCGCCGCGCGGGCGTCGCTGTAGCGGAATGCGGCTCCGAGCCCCGAGGGCAGTGGACGTCGAGTGTGCGGCATGCCCGAGAGTCTGGCCAGCTTGTCCGCTGCGCGGGGCGCCTCGGCGCCGCATCCGGGATGAATCGCGTCGCGACATCCTGTGGAGGAACGACGAGGTGGCGCTCGTGCTCCCGCCGAACCCGCTGAAGGGGCCGGAAGTGCCACCTCCCCGAGATACGAAACGGCCCCGGTCCGAAGACCGGGGCCGCCTCGTGCTGTGTGGGTCAGCCCACGTTCAGGAACGAGTAGTTGTTGTCAGCGCCGTACTGGAAGACGCCGATCGACGCCTCCGTCGGGTCGCCGACCTCGTTGAACGTGATCGGGCCGGACACACCGTCGTAGTCGGCCACGCCGCCCCCGAGGATGATGTCCGCGCACTCCGCGTAGCTCGTGCACTTCGTGCCGCCGCCGACGCCGCCGGACACCTGCTGGAGGTGGGCGGCGACATCCGGGCCAGCCGAGGAGCCGGCCTCGAGCGCCGCGAGGGCGAGCAGGATGACCGCATCGAACGACTCGGGGCCGTAGGTGAAGTCGGCGAGCTCCTCGTTGCCCTTACCCGTCCAGTAGGACTGCAGCGAGTCGCGGAACGACTGGATGCTGGCCGGGTCGACCGCCGGGTAGGTTCCCTTGGCACCCGTGAGCGACCCCTGGGGGAGCTCGTCGCCGAAGTTGGCGAGGTTACCGTCGACGAAGTACATCTTGTCGGCCGCGAACTCCGCCTCGAGCAGCTCGGGGACGATCGTCTTGACCTCCTCGAAGGTGATCAGCGCGATCGCGTCGGGGTCGGCCGCCAGAACATCCTCGATCTGCGACGAGAAGTTCGTGTCACCGGTGTTGTAGAGCGCCGCCGACACGACCTCGCCGCCGGCCGCCTCGAACGCCTGCTTCGCGAAGCAGGCGAGGCCCGTGCCGTAGGCGTCGTTGATGATGATGAAGCCGAGCGACTCGTTGCCGTCCGCCGCGATGAGGTTGCCGAGCACCTCGCCCTGCAGCACATCCGACGGGGCGGTGCGCCAGTACAGGCCGTTGTCCTCGTAGCCCGTGAAGCCCGCGGAGGTGTTGGCCGGCGAGAACATGATGGCGTTCGCCGCGATCACCTGGTCGATGAACTGGAAGGAGACACCCGAGGATGCGGCGCCGATGATGGCGGTCGCGCCCTCGCCGAGCACACGCGGCACCTCGGTCTCGTAGGCCTTGTTGTCGGTGTCGCCCGAGTCGCCCTGGATGAGGTCGATCGTGACGCCCTTGTCAGCCTCGTTGACGAGCGACGCCGCGTACTCGGTGCCCGCGACCTCGGGCGGCCCGAGGAAGGCGAGGTTGCCGGTGGAGGGCAGCGACGTTCCGATCTTGAAGGTGAGGTCGCTCGCCGGACCCGTGGAGTCCGAGGAGTAGCTCGGGGTGTACGAGGCGGGCGCGGCCGCGTCGCAGTCGACCGGGAAGTCGAATGCGTCGGCGCCCGGCTCCGGCTCGGTGCCGCCGTCGTTCGCACAGCCGGCCAGGACGAGTGCGCTCGCGCTGATCAGGGCGACGGTGCCCATGATCTTCGCGCCGCGTGAACGTGTGAAGACGCTCATTGTGCTCCTTGCTGAATCCGTGGGCAGCCTTCCCGGCCGCCCGGTTGCTCAAACCTACTGGGATGCCGGTGCCGATGAGGTTGCGATGCGTTAACGGTGTGCCACGAGACCGAATCGTTACAAACAGGGCACGCGGATGCGGTCAGCCGCCGATCGTGCCCACGGCCCGCGGCCGGTTCTCGGCCGTGTAGCCGAGCAGCGCGAAACGCGCGACGGTCGGCTCGCCCGCCTCGTCGAGCCGCAGGGGCCCCACGACCCCCTCGTAGGCGATGTCGGGCTCGGTGCGGAGCACGTCGAGGCACGCGCCGTAGCTCGTGCACGGGATGCCGTCCCGGCTCGCCGCGCCGATCCGGGGCGCGAGCGAGCGGCCCCCGTCGTCCCCCGCCAGCTCGGCCGCGAGGGCGGCGATCACGGTGGCGTCGTAGGCCTCCGCGGCGAACCGCACCGAGCCGAGCCCGGGGTCCTCGACGCGCACCAGCGCGGCGAAGGCGTCGTCGGGGGCGATGCCGACGCGGAGCCCCCGCGTACCCTCCAGGGCCCCCTCGGGCAGCGCATCCGAGTAGTCCCCCGCGGCCGGGCTCGTGATCCACAGGCGGTCGCCCGCGTAGCCGGCCGCGGCGAGACGCTCGAGAACCGCGACGGTGAGCGCGCCCGCATCCGGGGCGGACAGCACCACGGCATCCGGCGCCGCGGCGACCAGCTTGTCGACGGCCCGCTCGACGTCCCACGAGGTGGTCACGGCGACCGTCGTCGTCAGCTCGGCGCCATGCTCCTCGAGCGCCTCGGCGAGCGGCGACGCGATCGTGCCGGTGAGCGGCCCGCCGACGACCGCGAGCGCGACCTCGTCCGCCCCGTCCGCGGCGAGTTGCGCCCCCAGCACCACGCCCTGCTGGGCGAAGGCCGGGATGGTGCGGGCGAAGAAGCCGCCCGCGTCGGCGCCCGGGCCGGGGGCCGTGGATGCGGCGGTGATGATCGGCACGCCCGCCGCGACCGCATCCGGCAGCACCCGCTCCACGAGCGCCGGCGAGGCCGGGCCGATCACGACGTCGACCCCCTCCGCGACGAGCTCGGCGAACACCGCCTGGATCGATTCGGCATCCCCCGAGTCGCGCGCGACCAACTCGACGCTCTCCCCGAGCACGCCGCCCGCCCGGTTGATCTCGCGCACCGCCGCGCGCACACCGGCGAGCTGCGCGGCCCCCGAGCCCGCACGCCCGCCCGCGGTGGGCAGCAGCGTGCCGATCCGCAGCACGCCGTCGCCGCTCGGCGCGAGGGTCGGGCTCGGGGTGGGGGTGGGGGTCGGCATCGGCTCGGGCGCGGTGCACGCCACGAGGCCCATGGTGAGCACAGATGCCGCCACGGCGGGCAGGAGGCGGTGGCGGCGGGCGAGGCGCGGCATCCGGGGTTCCTCTCCGAGCCGAGACGACCGGCCCGGTCGTGACCCTACCGCGCCGTCACGCGCCCGCCGCGGAGGCGGCGCGGTTGGCGCGGGCGGCGCGCACCATGTCGATCGTCAGCAGCACGAGCGAGACCCACACGAGGCCGAAGCCGATCCACCGCTCGAGCGGCATGGGCTCGTGCAGCAGCACGACCCCGGTCAGGAACTGCAGGAGCGGGGTGAGGTACTGGGTGAGGCCGAGGGCGACGAGCGGGAGGCGCCGCGCGGCGCCCGCGAAGAGCAGGAGCGGCACGGCGGTGACGACGCCCGCACCGACCATGAGGCTCGCGTGCAGGGCGCCCGCGTTGCCGAAGGTGAGCCCGATGACGGCGTCGGTGATCACGAGCTGCACGATCGCGACGGGCACGAGCCAGGCCGTCTCGAGGGTCAGACCCGAGACCGCGTCGACCTCGCCGCCCACGCGCTTCTTGAGGAAGCCGTAGATGCCGAACGAGAAGGCGAGGGCCAGCGCGATCCACGGGAAGCTCCCGTAGCCGATCGCGATCACCAGGATCGCGACGACCGAGACGCCGACGGCCGCCCACTGCAGGGGCCGCAGGCGCTCGCGCAGCACCAGCACGCCGAGGGCGACCGTGACGACGGGGTTGATGAAGTATCCGAGCGACCCCTCGACCACGTGGCCGGTGAGCGTGGCCAGCACGAACACCTGCCAGTTGATGTAGATGAACACGCCCGCGACGGCCATCGTGAGCAGCGTGCGCGGGCGGCGGATGATCGCCACGAGGGCGCCCCAGCCGCGGGTGACCGTGAGCAGCACCACGCAGAAGCCGAGCGACATGAGGATGCGGTAGGCGACGATCTCCCACGGGCTCGCGGGTTCGAGCAGCAGGAAGAAGAGCGGCAGGAAGCCCCAGAGACCGTAGGCGGCGACGCCGTAGACGAGCCCGAGACCCGGCCTCTCGCTGCGCGGCGCGGGAGGGGTCGGTCTCACCTCACGAGGCTACCCGCCTGCGCCGGTCGGCGGGGACGCGGAAGGCCCCGACGGCGGGGAGCCGCGGGGCCTTCCGGCAGGATGGGGTGCGTCAGCGGACGACGACCGCCAGCACGTCGCGGGCCGACAGCACGAGGAACTCCTCGCCGCCGAACTTGACCTCGGTGCCGCCGTACTTCGAGTAGAGCACCTTGTCGCCGACGTTCACGTCGAGCGGCACGCGGTTGCCGTTGTCGTCGATGCGGCCCGGGCCCACGGCGACGACCTCGCCCTCCTGGGGCTTCTCCTTGGCGGTGTCCGGGATGACCAGACCCGACGCGGTGACCTGCTCGGCGTCGACCTGCTTGATGACGATGCGATCCTCGAGCGGCTTGATGGAGACCGACACGTGTGACCTCTTTCTGAAGACTCAGGGTTTGGCACACTCACTGCGAGAGTGCCAGAACAACTATAGGCCCCGGTTAGCACTCATTCAATCCGACTGCCAGCCTCCCCGTCCCCGAGAGCACGCACTTTGCGGCCGCATCCGCCTCGTGAGCGCCCCCAAGCACATACTTTCGCGGATAGCGTGAGGGGGTGATGCGGGAGGAGCTGCGGGCGCTCTTGAGCCCCGAAGGCCTGCGGCTGCTCGACGAGGTGGGCCCGGTGGCGGCGGATGCGGATGTCGTGCGCCTCGTCTCGCGGCTGCGCGCGGCGGGCCACGCGCCCGAGCTCGTCGCGGCCGTGCTCACCCAGGCGCGGCTGCGCACCCGAGCGCGCGGGCGGTTCGGCGAGTTCGCCGAGCGGATGCTGTTCACCCCCGACGGCCTCGAGCAGGCGACGCGGCTGCAGGTGGCCGCGCAGCACGCGGGGCGCCTCGCGCGGGCGGGCATCGCATCCGTCGCCGACCTCGGCTGCGGCATCGGCGCCGACGCGCTCGCCTTCGCGGGCCTCGGCCTGCGGGTTGTCGCGGTGGAACGCGACGAGGTGACGGCGGCGCTCGCGGCCTACAACCTCGCCCCGTTCCCGGACGCCCGCGTCGTGCACGGCGACGCGCTCGACGACGAACCGGCGGATGTCGACGCGCTCTGGTTCGACCCGGCCCGTCGCGGGGGCGGACGCCGCCTCGCCGACCCCGCCGACTGGTCGCCGCCGCTCGACCGGGTCTTCGCGCGCGCGGCCGCACGCCCCACCGGCGTCAAGCTCGGCCCCGCGCTCGACCACGCCCTGCTGCCCGAGGGCGTGGAGGCGCAGTGGGTCTCGGTCGACCGGGAGGTCGTGGAGCTCGTGGTCTGGTCGGGCGCGCTCGCGCGCGCGGAGGTCGGTCGCGCCGCGCTGCTGCTCGGCGCGGGAGGCGTGCACGAGCTGACCGCCCCCGGCCCGGCGGAGGACGCCCCGGCGGGGACACTCGGCGACTACCTCCTCGAGCCGGACGGCTCCGTCATCCGCGCCCGCCTGATCGGCGAGCTCGCGCGTCGCACCGACGGCCGGATGCTGGACCCCACGATCGCCTGGATCACGACGGATGCCGCCCCCGCGACCCCGTTCGGCCAGGCGTTCCGGGTGCGCGAGGAGCTGCCCTTCGACGAACGGAAGCTCAAGGCGGCGCTGCGCGAGCGGCGGATCGGCACGCTCGAGATCAAGAAGCGCGGCGTCGACGTCGACCCGGCCGCGCTGCGGACGCGGCTCGCCCTGCGCGGCGAGGAGAGCGCGACGCTCGTGCTGACCCGGGTCGCGGGGCGGCGGACCGCCCTGCTCGTCGAGCGTCTCGCCGACTGAGCCCGGGAACGCACGAGGGGCGGGACGCCGCGCGCCCCGCCCCTCGTCGCGTGGGCTCAGTAGGTGCCGTAGGCGGCGACCAGCAGCCCCCACCCGATGAACGAGATCACGGCGATCCCGAGCCCGACGAAGCCGAGGATGAGGCCGGTCAGCCAGAGCCCCTTCGAGGCGAACGGCTCGCGCGCCTTGCCGAGGAAGCCGAGCACGACGGCCGCGGCCGGGATGAACAGCTGCATGATGCCGCCGATGAAGGGGATGAAGACGACGAACGAGCCGACCACGCCGATGATGCCCGCCACGAGCGAGATGATGCTCAGCACGGGGCTCTTGCCCGTCGGCGCGGGAGCGTAGCCGGGCTGCGCCGAGGCGTAGGGGTTGACCGCCGGGGCGGCCGGAGCCGCGGGGGTCGCCTGGGCCGCGTACGGGTTCGCCGGCGCGGCGGCGGGCGATGCGTAGGGGTTCGCCGGCGCGGCGGCGGGCGCCTCCGGCGCGGCGGGCGCGGCGGGGATCTCGGGGGCTGCGGGGGCCTCGGGCACGGGCGGGATGCCGCTGGTCGGCTCCTCGGGGGCCGCGGGGGTGACGGGGTCGGTCATCGGATACTCCTTCGATGGGGGAACCCGGCCCATGTTTCCAGCGCGCCCGGAAGGCTGTCAACGCGGCCCACCGCGGCGGCGGCTCAGCCGAAGGTCGTGATCATCCCCACGAAGAAGACCACGTAGAGGGCGATGCCGACGAGGGCGAGCGCCCCGAGCGCGTAGCCGATGATGACACCGGCCACGGCGAGACCGCGCCCGTTCTCTCCGCGGCTCGCGATCTGCGACATCGCGATGTGGCCCAGGATCACCCCCGCGATCGAGGCGAACAGCCCGAACACGAGAGCCCCGAGGGCGCAGACGAGCGAGGCGATCGCGAGGGGGTTGGTGCGCGGGCCGTACGCGTAGGCGACGCCGTTCGGCGAGTACGGCACGTAGCCGGGCGCGGCGTACGGGTTCGCGGCGTACGGGTTCTGGCCGTACGGGGTCGGGGCGTAGGGGTTCTGGGAGTACGGGTTCACGGCATCCGGGCTCACCGCGTAGGGATTCGCGGCGTACGGATTCGCCGCATCCGGGCTCACCGCGTGCGGCTCCGGCGGTGTGGTGATCGGATCGGACATGCTCCCCCTCGCGTCGCCGCCCATGCTGGCAGGCGCGGGCGCCCCGCGGCAACCCCGCGACAGCCCCGCGGCCGTGCGCCCTCAGGCCTGGATCGTGGTGACCGGCAGGGTCGAGTCGGCGCCGACGTCGAGGCTCGACGGCGCGTGCCCCGCCTGGATGAGCTGGGCCGCGAGCGAGGCGATCATCGCGCCGTTGTCGGTGCAGAGCGACAGCGGCGGGATGCGGAGGGCGACCCCGGCATCCGCGCACCGTTCGACGGCCGCATCCCGCAGCCGCCTGTTGGCGACCACCCCGCCGCCGAGCAGCAGCCGCGGCACCCCGAGGTCGCGGCACGCGGCGAGCGCCTTCGTGAGCAGCACGTCGACGACGGCCTCGCGGAAGCTCGCGGCGATGTCGGCGACCGGCAGCTCCCCGCCCGCCTCGCGCGCGGCCTCGACGTGCCGGGCGACCGCCGTCTTGAGCCCCGAGAACGAGAAGTCGTAGCGGTGCCGGTCGAGGTCCTTCGCGGCGGTGAGCCCGCGCGGGAAGCGGATCGCGGTGGGGTCCCCGGATGCCGCGGCCCGGTCGATCTCCGGCCCGCCCGGGTAGGGCAGCCCGAGCAGGCGTGCCACCTTGTCGAAGGCCTCCCCCGCGGCGTCGTCGATCGTCTCGCCGAGCAGCTCGACATCCGCCACCAGGTCGCGCACGAGCAGCAGCGAGGTGTGCCCGCCCGAGACGAGCAGGGCGATCGTGGGCAGCTCGAGCTCGCCCTCGCCGACGAGCGGGGCGTGGTTCAGCACGTCGGCGCCGACGTGGCCGACGAGGTGGTTGACGGCGTAGAAGGGCTTGCCCGTCGCGACGGCGAGCGCCTTGGCCGCACCGACGCCGACCATGAGCGCCCCCGCGAGGCCCGGCCCGCTCGTGACCGCGACGGCGTCGAGATCGGCGAGGGCGACATCCGCTTCGCGCAGCGCCTGCTCGATCGCGGGCGTGAGCGCCTCGAGGTGCGCGCGCGCGGCGATCTCGGGCACGACGCCGCCGTAGCGGGCGTGCTCGTCCATCGAGCTCGCGACGACGTTGGCGAGCAGCTCGGTGCCGCGCACGATGCCGATGCCGGTCTCGTCGCAGCTCGTCTCGATGCCGAGCACCAGTGCCTGCTTCATGTCAGCACCCTTTCCGCGGCGATTCCCATCTCACGGAGTCCCGCCACCCATCTCAAGGACCCCGTGTGGCACGTGTCACCCCGTGGGGCGTCTGTGGGGCTTCCGGATGCCGTACTCCGTGAGATGGGTTGCTCGGCTCCGTGAGATGGGAAGAGCGGGAGCGGGAGCGCCTGCCTCACGTCAGCACCGCCCGCATGACGACGGCGTCGACCCCGTCGGGCTGGTAGTAGGCGGGGCGCACGGCGATGCGCGTGAAGCCGCGCGAGAGGTAGAGCGCCTCTGCGCCCGGGTTGTCGGCGCGCACCTCGAGGAACACCTCGGCGGCGTCGCGCGATGCGGCCTCCGCGAGGAGCGCGTCGAGCAGCGCGGCCCCGATGCCCCGACGGCGCGCGGTGGAGGCGACCGCGATCGTCTGCACGTCGGCCTGGCCGCTGCCGCGGGGCGCGAGGAGTCCCGCGTAGCCGAGCACGGCATCCGTCTCGTCGACCGCGACGAGGTAGTGGCCGTGCGCGCCCGCGAGCTCGGCGGCGATGAGCTCGCGCGACCAGGCGTCGCTCGGGAAGGTGGCGTGCTCGAGCGCGTCGATCGCGTCGAGGTCGGAGTCGCGCGCAGGCCGCAGCATCCAGCTCACGCGGTCACCCGCTTGGGGCTCGAGAGCGTGACGTCGGGCGCGCGCAGGTAGACGGGCTCGGCGGGGCCGGGCTCGGCTCCGGCGTCGAGGCGGGCGAGGGCCAGCAGGCCGAGCAGGCGCACGTCGATCGTGGCGGCGTCGATCCGCACGTAGCCGGGCACCGCGGCCACCTCGTCGAAGTCGGCGACGGGGGTCAGCACCGGCCCCTCGATGCGCACCGGGTGGCCGTCGGCGGTGGGGGCCGCGTAGCGCGACCAGGCGAGCTCGCGGCGGCGCGCATCCGTCACGACGAGCACGCGCTCGGTGCGCCCGAAGGCGACCGCGTCGTGCGAGACGACCGGCAGCACGGGCCGCCCGATGCCGAGCGCGAAGGCGCGCGCGGCCGCGATTCCGACCCGCAGCCCCGTGAACGGGCCGGGGCCCATGCCCACCGCGACGGCCTCGAGCTCGGCGGGGGTGACATCCGCCTCCGCGAGCACCTCGCGGATGTAGCTGCCGACGACCTCGGCGTGCCCCCGGGTGTCGGGGGTCGAGCGGGCGGCGCGGGTTCCCGACCGTCCGACGACGGCGACGCTCGTCCCCGTCGAGGTGTCGATCGCGAGCAGCACCGCACCAGCCTATGCGCGCGTGCCGGAGCGGTGGTGCCGGCGGCGCTCGACCCCGAGCGGCAGCCCGGGCGGTGCAGCTGTCGGGCGGCGGGAGAAGCTGCTCCCGCCGGGCGGTGGGTTCGCCGCCCGCGCGTGCGGTTGCTCCCGCCGACGGGTCGGCAGGCGCTACAGCGTCACACCCTGCCAGCGCGCGCCGTGGGGGGTCAGGCGGATGTGGCGGGGGGCGTCGTCGGCGGCCGGGTCGCCGCCCAGCGGGCGCACGATGTCGAGCTCGAGCCAGGCGTCGACCGCGCCGTCGAGCTTGCCCGCCCCCCACTCGACGACCGTGATCGAGCCCGCGAGGTCGAGGTCGAGATCGTCCACCTCCGCGGCCGAGCCCAGGCGGTAGGCGTCCACGTGCACGAGCGGCGCGCCGGATGCCGTGGGGTGCGTCCGCGCGAGCACGAACGTCGGGCTCGTGACCGCCCCCCGTGCACCGAGCGCGGCCCCCAACCCCCGGGTGAGCGTGGTCTTGCCCGCACCGAGCTCGCCGTTCAGCAGCACGAGGTCGCCCGCGCGCAGCACCGCCGCGAGCCGCGCGCCGAGCGCCTCCATCGACTCCGCATCCGGCACCACGAGCTCGTGGGCGATGCCGGCCTCAAGCACGAGGCTCACGCGGGCACCCGCGCCACGCGGGGGCCGACCCGGGTGACCAGCTCGTAGCCGATCGTGCCGATCGCCGCCGCGAGCTCATCCGCGCCGGGCACGCCCGTGGCCGGGTCGCCCCACACCGTGACGGGGTCGCCGACCGCGACCGGGTGGTCGCCCACGTCGACGAGAAACTGGTCCATCGCGATGCGCCCCACCTGGCGGCACCGCGTTCCGGCGACGTCGACCTCGAGCACTCCGGAGGCCGCGCGCGGCACGCCGTCGGCGTAGCCGAGCGGCACGAGCGCGAGGGTCGTCTCGCGTTCGACGCGGTGGGTGAAGCCGTAGGACACGCCCGTGCCGTCGGGCACCCGACGCACGGCGACGACCTCGCTGGCGAGCTGCATGGCGGGCCGCAGACCCAGCACCGCGGCGTCGAGCTGGTCGGCGGGCGAGAGGCCGTACATCGCAATGCCGACGCGCACGAGGTCGTAGCGCGCGTCGGGGTCGGTGAGCGCGGCAAGGCTCGCGGCGAGGTGCCGCAGCTCGGGCCGCAGCCCGGCCGCGTACGCCTCGTCGACGGCGCGCTCGAACACGGCACGCTGGGCCGCGTCGTCGTCGGGCGAGGTGCCCGAGAGGTGGCTCATGAGCCCCCGCACCCGCAGCCGCCCCGCCCGCTCGAGCTCCGCGGCCCGGGCGAACACCGCGGCGGTCTCGGCGGGCGCGAAGCCGTTGCGGCTGAGCCCCGTGTCGAGTTTGAGGTGCACGGTGGCGCCCACGTCGGCGGCCGCGTCGAGCTGCGCGCGGGTCGAGACGCCCACGTCGATCCCCGCCGCGGCGGCGCTCCGGAAGTCGGGGGCCGCCCCGTGCAGCCAGGCCAGCAGCGGCGCGTCGACGCCCGCGCGGCGCAGGGCGAACGCCTCGTCGAGGTCGGCGACGCCGAGCCAGTCCGCTCCGCCGTCGAGTGCGGCGCGGGCGACCGTGAGCATCCCGTGCCCGTACGCGTCGGCCTTGACGACGGCCATGATCCGCGCCGAGCCGACCGCGCGCCGGACGACGGCGAGGTTGTCGGCGATCGCGGCGAGACGGATGCGTGCCTCGCGCAGCGGGGCCGTCATCCGCGCGCCTCCGCCACGACGGTCGCGACGGCGACCCCCGCGTCGTGGCTCATCGACACGTGCAGGGCGTCGATCCCGCGGCGCGCGAGCAGCCGCGCGAGGGCGCCGTCGACGACGAAGGCGGGGTTGCCGTTGGGTGCGTTGGCGATCACCATCTCGTTCCAGCCGACGTCCTCGGCGTCGCCGAGGGCCTTCACGAGCGCCTCCTTGGCGGCGAAGCGGCCGGCGAGGGAGCGCAGCGGCAGCATCCGTTCGCTCTCGGCGAACAGGCGCTCGCGCAGGCGCGGCGTGCGCGACACCGCACGCTCGAAACGGGCGAGATCCACGACGTCGACGCCGAGACCGACGATCACGCTCACTCCACCGTGACCGACTTGGCGAGGTTGCGCGGCTGGTCGACGTCGAGCCCCTTCGCGGTCGCGAGCTCCATGCCGAAGATGTGCAGCGGCACGACCGCGAGCAGCGGCTCGAAGAGCGGGGCGGCGAGCGGGATGCGGATCACCTCGTCCGCGAACGGCACGACCGCGACATCCCCGAGCTCGGCGATCGCGATCACGCGCGCGCCGCGGGCGCGGATCTCCTGGATGTTCGAGACGACCTTCTTGTGCAGCGAGTTCGGGTCCCTCGGGCTCGGCACCACGACGAACACGATCTGCCCCGGCTCGATGAGCGCGATCGGACCGTGCTTGAGCTCGCCCGCCGCGAAGCCCTCGGCGTGGATGTAGGCGAGCTCCTTGAGCTTGAGCGCCCCCTCGAGCGCCACCGGATAGCCGACGTGCCGGCCGAGGAAGAGCACGGAGGAGGTGTCGCTCATCCAGTGCGCGAGCTCCGCGATGCGGCCGGAGGCCGTGTCGACCACCTGGCGGATCTTGTCGGGCACCGTCTCGAGCTGGTGCAGCTGCGCGGCGACGGATGCGGCGTCCAGCGTGCCGCGGAGGCTCGCCAGGTGCAGCCCGAGCAGGTAGAGCGCCGTCACCTGCGCCACGAACGCCTTGGTCGAGGCCACCGCGACCTCGGGACCCGCGTGCGTGTAGAGCACGGCATCCGACTCGCGCGGGATCGTCGCGCCCTGCGTGTTGCAGATCGAGAGCGTGCGGGCGCCCTGCTCGCGGGCGTAACGCACCGCCATGAGGGTGTCCATCGTCTCGCCCGACTGGCTCACCGACACCACGAGGGTGTGCTCGTCGAGCACGGGGTCGCGGTAGCGGAACTCGTGCGAGAGCTCGACGTCGACCGGCACCCGCGCCCACGCCTCGATCGCGTACTTGCCGACCATGCCGGCGTAGGCCGCCGTGCCGCAGCCGAGCACGAGCACCCGGGTGATCCCGGCGAGGACGTCGGCGACCCCGTCGAGCTCGGTCAGGGTGATCGCACCGTCGTGCGCGCGCCCGCGCAGGGTGTTCGCGACCGCATCCGGCTCCTCGGCGATCTCCTTCTTCATGAAGCTCGGCCAGCCGCCCTTCTCGGCGGCGGACGCGTCCCAGGCGACCTCGAACTCCTTCGCGGATGCGGGTGCGCCCGCGAAGTCGATCACCTCGACCGCATCGGGGCGGATCGTGACGATCTGGTCCTCCGAGACCTCCATCGCGCGGCGGGTGTGCTCGACGAACGCGGCGACGTCCGAGCCGAGGAAGTTCTCCCCGTCGCCCAGGCCGATCACGAGCGGCGAGCTGCGCCGGGCGCCGACCACGACATCCGGGGCGTCCTGGTGCAGGGCGAGCAGCGTGAAGGCGCCGTCGAGCCGCGCGACCGTGCGCCGCATCGCCTCGGTGAGGTCGCCCGACTCGCGGTAGGCGCGCCCCACGAGCAGCGCCGCGACCTCGGTGTCGGTCTCGCTCTCGAAGGTCTCGCCCGCCGCCGCCAGCTCGGCCTTCAGCTCGGCGAAGTTCTCGATGATGCCGTTGTGGATGAGGGCGAGCCGCCCCCCGTCGCCGAAGTGCGGATGCGCGTTGACGTCGGTCGGGCCGCCGTGCGTCGCCCAGCGGGTGTGCCCGATCGCCGTTCCGCCGTCCGCGAGCGGGGTCTCGGCGAGGTCGTCGACGAGCACGCCGAGCTTGCCGGCGCGCTTGCGGACGCCCAGCTCGCCGCCCCGCGAGAGCACCGCGACGCCCGCCGAGTCGTAGCCGCGGTACTCGAGGCGCTTGAGGCCGCCCAGCACGACGTCGAGACTGCTGCCCGGGCCCACATAGCCCACGATTCCGCACATGTCACCGATCCTAGGCGGGCGGGTGGGGGCCGAGCCTGGGGCTTCCCGCACGAAAGCCGCACGACGCGCGCCGCGTCCGCCGGCGGCACGGCGGCTGCGGGGCCCCGCGTCCACCGGATGGGGGTATCGCCGCACCCGGCACCCGGTGCTAGCTTGCGTGCACCCGATGAGCGGGACCGGTGCTGCACCCGATCAGCCCCGGCCCCGCTCGGCAGCATCCGCACGACCACAACTGAACAACCCGACCCCCGACGCGTGCCCGAACATGCGGCGGGGTGCTTACCCGAAAGGTCACCGCGCGATGACACCCGCTCGCGCCGTGCTGTCGGTCGCGTGCGCGACCGCGCTGCTCGGCCTCACCCTCCTGCCCGCCCCCGCGTACGCCGCCGGCGGCACGGTCTACGTCGACGACGACTGGGCCGGAACCCCGCCGGGCGACGACCCGGATGGCGCCGGACCCGCCACCGCCTTCGGCGTCGACGCCTTCGCCGCACTCCCCGACGCCCTCGCCGCCGCCCCGGCGAGGGTCGAGGTGGGCCCGGGCGACTACCGCGGCCAGCTCGTGATCGACGCCGACGTCGAGCTCGTCGGCGCGGGCGAGGCCGACACCTTCCTCACGGCACCGGCGAGCCCCGGCGACTACCTCGGCTACTGGGGCGGGGTCAACGGCATCCTCGTGGTGGACGGCGCACGCGTGACCGTCACCGGCGTCACCATCCGCGGGCCGCAGCCCGGGGTGCCCCTCATGGTCGGCGCGCTCGTCGGGGGCGGCGGCACGCTCGAGTTGAGCGCCGTGACGATCCGCGACATCCGCGACGACCCCTTCGGCGGCGCACAGCGCGGTGTCGCGGTGCTGGCGGGGATGTCGGGGGGCGGCACCACGGGCGACGTCACGCTGCGCGACGTCGTCATCGAGGACTACCAGAAGCTCGGCGTCGTGATCCGGCCGGGCTCCACCGCCACGATCGAGGACACCGTGATCCGGGGCATGGGGGCGCAGTGCGTCAACGGCGCCAACGGCATCCAGGTGCAGGGCGCCGCGACCATCCGACGCACCGAGGTGCGCGACAACCGCTACGCGGACGCCCCCGGCACGCCCGGCTGCTCTGGCGGCCTCGCCGACGGCTTCGGCATCGCGGCATTCGACCCCACGGGCCCCGTGCACATCGAGGACTCCACCCTCAGCGGCAACGAGACGGGCATCTACCTCTCCGCCGGAGCGGGCCCCGGCGCGGCGGTCACCGTGACCGGCACGACGATCACGGGGCTGCTCGACGACCCGCTCGGCAACCCGCTCGGCGACACCTCGTGGGGCATCGTGTCCGACTGGCAGCGCGACGGCGGGGCCCTGATCAGCGGCAACACCGTGCGCCGCACCTCGACCGCACTCGAGCTCGCGGGTGGCCACGACGACGTCACGAGCAACGCGATCCGCGACAACGCGCTCGGGGTCATGCTGCACACGCAGCCGCAGCGCCTCGCCGCGAACGCCATCGTCGGCAACGACGAGGGCCTGCGCGCGGACGCCGCCGCGGAGGCGGGCCCGAACTGGTGGGGGTGCGACGAGGGTCCGGGGGCGAGCGGATGCGACGCGACCGCCGGCGCCTACACGGAGCCGGCGTGGCTCGTGCTGAGCCTCGAGATCGACGTCTGCACGGTGCAGCTCGCGCAGACCATCCCCGCCGTCGCCCGCCTCACCACGACCTCGACGGGCAGCCCGTACACCGACACGACGGTTCCGGCCACCGAGATCGCCCTCGCCACCAACGGCCTCGTCAGCGTGACCCCCGCGAGCGGCACGACGCTCGACGGCGAACTCCCCGTGACGCTCCGCGGCATCAGCACCGGCGCCGGAACCGCCGAGGCGCACGCCGACAACGGCTACGCGAGCGTTCCGGGTGCCGGCTGCAGCACGCTCACCGTGACCCCGCCCTCGCCGAAGCTGCCCGGTGACCCGGATGACGACACGGGTGATGCGGCGGATGATGACACGGATGCGGCGGACGACGACACGGATGCGGCGGACGACGACGCGGACACGACCCCGACGGGTGAGGGCGACGGCGCGCTCGCCGACACGGGCGCCGCCACCCCCGCATCCGGATGGGCGCTCGGCACCCTGGGGGCCGGCATCGCGCTCATCCTCGTCGCGACCCGGCACGGGCGACGCGGACACGGCACCGCGCGGGACTACGCTCGGGGGGATGGCTGAGAACGGTGAGCGGAGCGCGGCGACGCCGTTCCTCGAACTCGACCGCGCCGCGTGGGCGGCCCTCGCCCCCACGACCGCGCACCCGCTGACCGAGGACGAGGTCGTGCGGCTGCGCGGCCTCGGCGACGCGCTCGACCTGCGCGAGGTCGCCGAGGTGTACGTGCCGCTCAGCAGACTGCTCAACCTCTACGCGGTCGGTGCGAAGGCGCTGCACCGCTCCACGCAGACCTTCCTCGGCCAGGACGAGCCCGTCACGCCGTTCGTGATCGGCGTCGCCGGCTCCGTGGCGGTCGGCAAGTCCACCACCGCGCGCCTCCTGCGCGAACTGCTGGCCCGCTGGGACGACACGCCCCGCGTCGAGCTCGTCACCACCGACGGCTTCCTGCTGCCCAACGCCGAACTCGAGCGGCAGGGCCTCATGGACCGCAAAGGCTTCCCCGAGAGCTACGACCGGCGCGCGCTGCTGCGCTTCGTCAGCCAGGTCAAGAGCGGCGTCGACGAGGTGCGGGCGCCCGTCTACTCCCACCTCGTGTACGACATCGTGCCGGATGCGGAGATCGTCGTGCGCCGCCCCGACATCCTCATCGTCGAAGGGCTCAACGTGCTCCAGCCGCCCGTCCCCGGGGCGCACCTGGCCGTGAGCGACCTCTTCGACTTCACGGTCTACGTCGACGCGCGCACCGCCGACATCGAGCGCTGGTACGTCGAACGCTTCCTGCGACTGCAGCGCGGCGCATTCGCCGACCCGCAGTCCTACTTCCACCGCTTCGCCACGCTCAGCGAGAGCGACGCGATCGACGTCGCGCGCTCCATCTGGCACTCCATCAACGAGCCGAACCTCGAACGGAACATCGCACCGACGCGGGCCCGGGCCTCGCTCGTGCTGCGCAAGGCGGCCGACCACACCGTGTCGAACGTGCTGATCCGGAAGGTCTGAGTCTGTGTTGGTTGTGCGCCGCGATAACCCGCGGCGCCGGCCGGGCTGTGTCCTCCTTGCGCCGCGATAATCCGCGGCGGCGCCGGTTTCTCCCCACGAGCGCGGTCGCGGGGGAAACCGGGTGCCGAACACACGACGCAACACGCGGGATCCGCGGCGCGGGGGTCAGGGCTCGAGCGGCTCCAGCACGAACACCGGGATCTCGCGCTCCGTCTTGGTCTGGTAGCCGTCGTAGTGCGGCCAGACCACGTTCGCGCGCGCCCACCACAGGGCGCGCTCCTCGCCGGTGACGATGCGCGCGCGGTAGTCGCGCTTCACGGCGCCGTCCTGCAGCTCCACGTGCGGGTGCGCCACGAGGTTGTGGAACCAGCTCGGATGCTGCGGCGCCCCGCCCTTCGACGCGACGACCGCGTAGACGCCCTCGTGCTCCACGCGCATGAGCGCGTTCTTGCGCAGCTTGCCGCTCCGCGCCCCCACCGAGGTGAGCACGATGATCGGCTTGCCCTCCATGGTGTTCGCCTCGGCGCCGTCGGACGCCTCGAAGGCCTCCGCCTGCTCGCGCGCCCACTCCGCCGTGCTCGGCGCGTACTCTCCCGTCAGCGGCATGCCCGCTCCCTCCTCGTCGTCCTCAGGACAACGCGAGGCGCTCGCGCACGATTCCCGCGAGCTCGTCCGCGATCCGCTGCGCGTCCGCCTGCTCGCGCGCCTCGACCATGACCCGCACGAGCGGCTCGGTGCCGGATGCGCGCAGCAGCACGCGCCCCTCCTCGCCGAGGGTCGCCTCGTGGCCGCGCACCGCATCCGCGATGACCTCGTCGGAGCGCAGCGCGTGGTGGTCGACCCCGCGCACGTTCACGAGCACCTGCGGGTAGACCGTCATGACCGAGACGAGCTCCGCGAGGCTCCTGCCCGTGCGCGCCATCTCGGCCGCGAGCTGCAGGCCGGTCAGGATGCCGTCCCCGGTCGTGGCGTACTCGCCGAAGATGATGTGGCCGGACTGCTCCCCGCCGAGCGAGAGCCCGCGCTCGTTCATCGCCTCGAGCACGTAGCGGTCGCCCACCCCGGTCTGCACGATCTCGATGCCGTGCTCGGCCATCGCCATCCGCAGCCCGAGGTTGCTCATCGTGGTGACGGCGAGCGTGTCGTGCGCGAGCCGGCCGCGCTGCTTGAGCGACACGGCGAGCACGGCCATGATCTGGTCGCCGTCGACGACGTTGCCGTCGGCGTCGACAGCGAGGCAGCGGTCGGCGTCGCCGTCGTGGCCGATGCCCAGGTCGGCGCCGGCGAGGCGCACAGCATCCTGCAGCTTCTCGAGGTGGGTCGAGCCGACCCCGTCGTTGATGTTGAGACCGTCCGGGTCGGCGCCGATCACCGTGACGTGGGCACCCGCGTCGGTGAACACCTGCGGCGAGACACCCGCGGCGGCGCCGTGCGCGGCGTCGATCACCACCCGGATGCCGTCGAGCCGCACGTCGAGGGTGCCGAGCAGGTGCAGGATGTAGCGGTCCTCGGCGTCCGAGAAGCGGCGGATGCGGCCCACCCCCGCGCCGGTGGGCGCGAGCTTCGGCTCGGCGAGCGCCGCCTCGATGCGATCCTCGACCTCGTCGGGCAGCTTGACACCGCCGAGCGCGAAGAACTTGATGCCGTTGTCGGGGGCCGGGTTGTGAGACGCCGAGATCATGACCCCGAAGTCGGCCCCGACATCCGCCACCAGGAAGGCGGCGGCGGGAGTCGGGATGACGCCCGCGTCGAGGACATCGATGCCCGAGCTGGCGAGCCCGGCCGCGACCGCGGCGGCGATGAACTCGCCCGACACGCGGGGGTCGCGGGCGAGCACCGCCTGCGGGTGCCGCCCCTCGCCGCGCACGTGCTCGGCGTGGCGGCCCTGCCGCAGCACGACGGCCGCGGCCTGAGCGAGGCGCAGGGCCAGGTCGGCGGTGATCACCTCACCGTTCGCCAGGCCCCGCACCCCGTCGGTGCCGAAGAGACGCGGCATGCGCGGAATCCGCGAGGCGCCTTAGCGCTTCGAGAACTGCGAGGCCTTGCGGGCCTTCTTGAGACCGGCCTTCTTGCGCTCGATGACGCGGGCGTCGCGCGAGAGGAAGCCGGCCTTCTTGAGCGCCGGGCGGTTGTTCTCGCGGTCGATCTCGTTGAGAGCGCGCGCGATCGCGAGGCGCAGCGCGCCCGCCTGGCCCGAGGGGCCGCCGCCGGTGATCTTGGCCTTCACGTCGTAGGAGCCGAGCAGGTCGAGCACCTTGAAGGGGTCGTTGATGAGCTGCTGGTGCAGCTTGTTCGGGAAGTAGTCCTCGAGGCTGCGGCCGTTCACGGTGAACTCGCTGCCGCCCGGGACGAGGCGCACGCGGGCGATGGCCTCCTTGCGGCGGCCCACCGCCGCGCCCGAAACGTTGAGGACGGCGCGGGGGGCGCGGGGCGCCTCCTCGGCCGGGGTCTCGGTCGAGAAGGAGGTGAGAACCTCGTCCGACACGGTGTCTTCGATCTTCGCCATGGGTGTATTCCTTGGAAGTCTCTCGGCGCTTACTGCGCGACCTGGGTGAGGGTGTACTGCTTCGGCTGCTGCGCGGCGTGCGGGTGCTCGGCGCCGGCGTACACCTTCAGCTTCTTGATCTGGGCGCGGCCCAGCGAGTTCTTCGGCAGCATGCCGCGGATGGCCTTCTCGACGGCGCGGGTCGGGTGCTTCTCGAGCATCTCGACGTAGCTGGTCGCGGTGAGGCCGCCCGGGTAGCCCGAGTGACGGTAGGCCTTCTTCTTCTCGAGCTTCTGGCCGGTGAGTGCCACCTTCTCGGCGTTGACGATGATGACGAAGTCGCCCATGTCCATGTGGGGGGCGAAGGTCGCCTTGTGCTTGCCGCGGAGGATGGCGGCGGCGTGGCTGGCGAGGCGGCCGAGGACGACGTCGGTGGCGTCGATGACGACCCACTCGCGCTTGATGTCGCTCGGCGTGGGGCTGAACGTACGCGTCATGGAATGACTCGATTCTGGTCGGTGGTGTTCGTGAATCCCGCTCCGGTGTGCGTTCCGTTCGCGAAGCGCGACGGAACCCGACGGTGGAGGGCCCAACTGGTCGCCCGTGCGGCGCACAGACAACCTCAACAGGTTAGTCGATGGGACCCTCATCCGGCAAGCCGGGAACCGTGCGCTTACGCGCCGTCCAGGTACTTGCGCGCGATGAAGTCCGCCATCCCCGGCACCGTGAACGCCACATAGCCGCGGTCGGGCGCGTAGATGTGACCGTTCTTGATGAGCTCGTTACGCGACACCGAGAGGTCGCTCGTGCGCGACTTGCCCGTCCGGGTGACCAGGTCCTGGATCGCCGAGGGTCGTTCGCCGTCGATCGCCATCGCCTTCATCATCTCGCGTTGCGCCGGAGTGGCGCGGTCCCAGCGGGACTGATACAGGCCACGGTCGACCTCATCGCGGGCGAGCGCCACGCCGACTCGTGCGTCGGCTTCGTGAATGACGCCCGCGGATGCGGCATCCCACACATACTTTCCGCAGGCCTGGGCGAAATAGGGATACCCCTTGATCGAGTTCTTGGCGACGACCAGCGCCGCCTCGTCCCAGCTGACGCCGCGCGCCTCGGTGGGGCGGGTGAGCGCCAGCACGGTCTCTTCGTCCTCGAGGAGGCCGAGGCCCCGATAGTCGTACAGACGCTCTGCATAGCTCGTCGCATCCGCGAGCACCGCGGGGAGGGAGGGCAGGCCCGCGCCGATGACCAAGACAGGGACAGGACGCGGGCCCTGACCGAGGGTGTGCAGAGCGACGTTGAGCCCGTTCAAATCGTCCCGCGCCGCATCCTGCAGCTCATCGATGGCGATGAGCACGCCCATCCCGAGGTCTCGCGCCGTCTCGCCGAGCGAGGCGAGCACGTCCAGGACGTCGCGCTCGAAGTCCCCTGTGTCGGCGTAGCCGACGGCGGGCTCGACCTCGAATCCGAAAGCATAGGTGCCGCTCGGGTCCACCGTCACCTGGAACGAGCGGAAGACGCTGAGCAGGTTCCTCACCTTGTCGCGGATGAGGCCACCCGGTGTCGCGAGCTTGCGCACCTCCAGGAACAAAGCCTGCGCGATCCCTTTACGCAGGCTGCCTCCGGCCACCGCCTCGATCTTGACCGCGACCCAGTTCGCGTCATCCGCCGCACGCCGCACGAACTCGTTGAGCAGGACCGTCTTCCCGACACCGCGGAGTCCCGAGAGCACGATGGGCCGATCACCCTCCCCTGTCTCAAGGATCTGGTCCATCACCGAGATGACGTGCCCCAGGATCAGATCGCGCCCTGCGAGCTCGGGGGGCACCCGACCTGCGCCCGGCTTGAAGGGGTTCGCTCCGTGGCCGTCCATGAGCCATATTGTGTCACAAAGTCTATGGCTTTATAAGGACAAGTCTTATACGACTAGATATTCTCTTAGTCAATGGGACCCTCATCCGGCAAGCCGGGAACCGTGCGCTTCGCCCGCGTCTGCGCGGCGCGGGCGGCGAGCTCCGCATCCGGCGGGTACCCGACCTCGACGAGCGTGAGCCCCCGCGACGGCAGCACGATGAACTCGCTCGTGCGCTGCGCCTCGTCGCGGATGCCGGCCGCCCGGTCGGGCGCGAACCGCCCCTCCCCCGCGGCGACGCACGCACCGACGAGCGCGCGCACCATCGAGTGGCAGAACGCATCCGCCTGCAGCCGCGCCACGAGAACGCCGTCGGCGTCGCGCGCCCACGAGAACGCCTGCAGGGTGCGGATGGTCGTGGCCCCCTCACGCGGGCGGCAGTACGCTGCGAAGTCGTGCAGACCTAGCAGGCTGGACGCGGCGGCGTCCATCGCCGCGGCGTCCAGCTCGGCCGGATGCCAGAGCGTGTAGGCACGGGCGCGCGGGTCGCGCAGGGCCGCGGCGTCCGCGATCCGGTACTCGTAGCGACGCCAGACGGCGGAGAAGCGGGCGTCGAAGCCGTCGGGGGCGAGGGAGGCCCGCAGGATCTGCACATCCGCCGCCTGCCCCACGATGCCGTTAATCCGCCGGGCGAGGGACTCCGCGCCCGCGGCAGCCGCCCCGCGCCCCCGGGGACGGCGGTCGAGCTGGGCGAACTGCGCCGCGTCGAGGTCCAGGTGGGCGACCTGCCCGACCGCGTGCACGCCCACATCCGTGCGCCCCGCGACCGTGAGCCGCGGCGGCTCGGACCCCGCGCGCCCGAACAGGGTCGCGAGGGCGTCCTCGAGCACGCCCTGCACGGTGCGCAGCCCCGGCTGACGCGCCCACCCCGTGAAGTCGCTGCCGTCGTAGGCGAGGTCGAGCCGGATGCGGGTCGCGGCTTCCCGGGTGGTCACCTGGCGAGTCTAGGCTGGAGGGCGTTTCGCCATGACCCCTCGACCTGCACCCTCGGCCGCCGCACGGCCGACGACCACGCCGCCGCCCGCATCCGCCGCCCGCGTGGCGGGGCTCGACGGCCTGCGCGCGATCGCGGTCGCGGCGGTGCTGCTGTTCCACCTCGTGCCGGGCGTCGCGATCGGCGGCTACCTGGGCGTCGACGTCTTCTTCGTGGTGTCGGGCTTCATCATCACGCGGCTGCTGCTCGTGGAGCGCCTCCGCGACGGCGGCATCCGGCTTCGCGACTTCTGGGTGCGGCGGGCGCGGCGCCTGCTGCCCGCCCTCGTCGTGCTGCTGCTCGCGTGCAGCACCGCGGCGCTGCTCGTCGGCGGCGACGTGCTCGTCGGCCTCGGCGGGCAGCTGCTCGGTGCGCTCAGCTTCTCGGCCAACTGGTACTTCATCGCGAGCGGCTCCGACTACTTCACGGGCACCGCGCCCGAGCTGTTCCGCAACCTGTGGTCGCTCGGCGTCGAGGAGCAGTTCTACCTGCTGTGGCCCGTCGTGCTGATCTTCGCGGTGCTGCGGATGCCGCGCGCCGGGCGCATCGCGACGCTCGCCGGGGCGACCGCGGCATCCGCTCTCGCCATGGGGCTGCTGCTCGAGGGGTGGGGCGCGACAGCCGTCTACTACGGCACCGCCACGCACGCGTTCGGGCTCACCCTGGGCGCGCTGCTCGCGGTGCTGAGCGCCGACTGGTCGAGCCGCGCGCTCGAGTGGCCGCGCGGCGCCCGGATCGGGCTGGGCGCGGCGGGGTGGGCGTCGCTCGCCGGCATCGTCGCGCTCGCCGTCGTCATGCCGGGCGACGCGGCGGGGACCTATCGCGGGGGGCTCGCGGCGGTCGCGGTGCTGACCGCGGTGCTCATCGCGGCGTTCCTGGTTCCCGACTCGCCGCTCGCCCGCGCCGTCGACGTCGCCCCGCTGCGCTGGCTGGGCGTCCGCAGCTACGGCGTCTACCTCTGGCACTGGCCCGTCTTCGTGCTGCTCGTCGCGGCGCTGCCGCCGGAGGCGACGGATGGCCCGCTCGCCTGGGCTGTCGGCGGTGCGGCCGCGGCGGTCACGGTGGCGGTCGCCGCCGCGAGCTTCCGCTGGATCGAGACGCCGCTGCGCCGCGACGGCTTCCGTGCGACGGCGCGCGCCTGGTGGGCGTCCGTGCGGCGCTCCCGCCGGGCCGCGGTCGCGGGTTGCCTCGCGCTCGCCGTGGCGGTGCTCGGGGTCGCGGGCACGACGGGCGCGCTCATCGCACAGCCGGAGCGGAGCGAGGTGGCCGAGCGGGTGCAGGCGGGCGAGGACGCCATCCGCCCCGACCCCGCCGAGGTGTCACCGCCCGCCGCCACCCCCGCGCGCCCCTCCGCCGAGCCGAGCCCCGAGCCGGCGCCCGACCCCGCGGCGCCGCCCGTCGAGCTGCGCGGCGACCAGATCACGGCGATCGGCGACTCCGTCATGCTCGCGGCGGCGCCCGAGCTCAAGGAGGCCTTCCCGGGGATCTCGATCGACGCGGTCGTGTCGCGGCAGATGAGCAAGGCGCCCGGGATCCTGCGCAAGCTGCGCGCCGCCGACAAGCTGCGCCCCGTGGTGGTCGTCGCGCTCGGCACGAACGGCTCGATCTCGACGGCCACGCTCGACGAGATCCGCGGCATCCTCGGACCCGACCGCGAGCTCGTGCTCGTCACGGCGCAGGCGCCTCGCGGGTGGATCCCGGGCGTCAACACGACCCTCGCCGCCTATGCGTGGCAGTACCGCAACGTCGAGCTCTCCGACTGGCACGCCGCGATCCAGCCGCACCTCGACGTGCTCGCGCGGGACCGCATCCACTTCGCGGGCGCGGGGGCCCGCATCTTCACGGCGTCGCTGCGCGAGGCGCTGCAGCGGCTCGCCGCGCTCCCGCCCGTGCGCGACGGCGTGGCCGACGAGTCGCTCCCCCGCCCCGTCTGAGCCGCGCCCGCCCCATCCGCCGCCCTCAGACCCCCATCGGCGGGAGCAACCACCCCATCGGCGGGAGCAATCGCATGCGCGGGCGGGGTTCTGTGTGGGCGGCGGGAGCAGTTGCTCCCGCCGCCCACACAGAACCCCGCCCGGTACGTGCCGCGAACGCACACGGGCCCCGCTCGCAGAGAGCGGGGCCCGTGTGGTGAAGCGGATGCGGGGAGTTACTTCTCCTCGGCGGCGTCCTCCGCGGGTGCCTCGTCGGCGGCGGCCTCCACGGCCTCCTCGACGACGTCCTCGGCGGGAGCCTCGGTCTCCTCCACCGGAGCCTCCTCGGCGGCGGGCTTCGCCTCCGCCTTCGGGGCCTCGACGCGGGCGGCCGACTTCTTCGACGACGCCGGCTTCTTCACGACCGGCTCGAGCACGAGCTCGATGACCGCCATGGGCGCGTTGTCGCCCTTGCGGTTGCCGATCTTAGTGATGCGGGTGTAGCCGCCCTCGCGCTCGGCGACGAGCGGCGCGATCTCGGTGAAGAGCTCGTGCACGACCGACTTGTCGTGGATGACCGAGAGCACGCGACGGCGGGCGTGCAGGTCACCGCGCTTGGCGAAGGTGATGAGCCGCTCGGCCAGCGGACGCAGGCGCTTGGCCTTGGTCTCGGTGGTCGTGATGCTCTTGTGAGTGAAGA
>Ga0222419_100251_pt1 | contig 76259 bp, 66 predicted proteins | sample 1B20Ametagenome_FD_182474 | JGI IMG/M metagenome (GOLD analysis project Ga0222419, IMG submission 182474) | Enriched microbial communities from leaf-cutter ant dump, University of Wisconsin, Madison, United States - 1B20A (version 2) | ecosystem: Environmental > Terrestrial > Nest > Insects nest...
TGCGGGCGGTAGCCGAGCTCGGCCATGGCCTTCTCGACGCGCGACCTGGTCTCGGGGTCGACCCGGGGGCTGTCGTTCACGACGCGGGAGACCGTCTGCCCCGACACCCCGGCCTGCGCGGCGACCATCGCCATGGACACCCGGCCGGTCGCGGGCCGGCGGCGGCGCGGCTTCGGCTCGGCTCCGAGCCCGAGATCGTCGGCGGTCATCACGCTCCCCTGTTCACAACTCGCGATGTTGACGTTACCACGACGGGTGTGCAACCATGTTTACGTGAACACGCCTCATCTTCCCGAGCCGCGGACCGAGACCCTCGGCGCCGGCGTCGTCAAGCGCGCGACGACCCTCGCCGACGGCCGCGACCTCATCTACTACGACGACCCCGACACGACGCTCGACGCCGAGCGCGCCGTCGACGCCCGCACCCTCGATCCTCGGCCCGACACCGCGACGATACGCCTCGACGTCCTCACCGGCGACTGGATCACGGTCGCCTCGAACCGTCAGAACCGGGTCATGATGCCCGGCGCGGACGCCGACCCGCTCGCTCCGCAGACGCCGACGAACCCCTCCGAGGTGCCGTCGCGCTACGACGTCGCGGTGTTCGAGAACAAGTCCCCGGCGTTCGGCCCCGCCCTCGCCGAGGCCACAGGCGCGGCGCCCGCCGCCGCCAACCCGCCGCGCGGCCTCGACGACCTCGCCGCGCTCGGCCTCGGCCGCACGCGCACCTCGGTGGGCCGCTGCGAGGTGGTCTGCTTCAGCCCCGAGCACTCCGGCTCCTTCGGCACGCAGACCGTCACCCGCGCCCGCACCGTGATCGAGGCCTGGGCCGACCGCACCGCCGCGCTCTCGCAGCTGCCCGGCATCGAGCAGATCTTCCCGTTCGAGAACCGCGGCGAGGCCATCGGAGTGACCCTCCCGCATCCGCACGGCCAGATCTACGCCTATCCTTACGTCACCCCGCGCACCGCCCGGGTGCTCGACAGCATCGATCGCACCGCGCCCGACCTGTTCCAGCGCATCCTCGACTTCGAGCAGGGCTCGGAGCGCGTCGTGTTCCAGGGCGAGCACTGGACGGCCTTCGTCCCCTTCGCCGCGCGCTGGCCGCTCGAGGTGCACCTGATGCCGCACCGCCACGTGCCCGACTTCGCAGAGACGACGGATGCCGAGCGCGACGAGCTCGCACCGCTGTACCTGCGCCTGCTGCGCGGCGTCGACGCCCTGTACGACACTCCCACCCCGTACATCGCCGCCTGGCACCAGGCGCCGGTGCACGTGGGCCGCGACAGCGTGCGCCTGCACCTGCAGCTGACGAGCCCCCGCCGCGCGGCCGACAAGCTGAAGTTCCTGGCCGGGTCCGAGGCCGCCATGTGGGCCTGGGCCGCCGAAGTCGCGCCGGAACAGGGCGCCGCCCGCATCCGCGAAGCCATCGCCCGTTCCGAGGAGACCACCGCATGACCGCCGTCCACGATGCCGCGAAGGCCCTGTTCACCGAGCTGACCGGCCGGGAGCCCGACGGCCTGTGGTCGGCGCCGGGGCGCGTGAACCTCATCGGCGAGCACACCGACTACAACGACGGCTTCGTGCTGCCGTTCGCGATCGGGCACCGCACCGTCGCCGCCGTGGGCGTGCGCGACGACGGCATCGGCCGCGTGCGCGTCGCCTCGACCTTCGCCGCGGAGCCGGTCGAGGTCGCGCTCGACGAGCTGGGAGCGCTGTTCCCCACCCTTCGAGGACCCGGTTCTGACGGGCAGCCGGCCGTGCCGGAGTGGGCCGCCTACCCGCTGGGCGTCGCGTGGGCGCTGGCCGAGGCCGCCGCCCCTTCGACAGGCTCAGACCCTTCGACAGGCTCAGGGACCCAGATCGGCTCGGGCCCTTCGAGCGGCCCGGCGACCCGGTTCAGCGGAGTCGACATCGCGATCGCCTCCGACGTGCCCGTGGGTGCGGGACTCTCCTCCTCCGCCGCGATCGAGGGGGCGACGGCATCCGCTCTGAACGACCTGTGGGGCACGGGGCTCGACGGCGTCGCCCTCGCCCGTGTCGGCCGCAAGGCGGAGAACGAGGCGGTGGGGGCGCCCACCGGCATCATGGACCAGATGGCGTCGATGCTCGGCGAGACCGACACCGCGATCTTCCTGGACTGCCGCACGCTCGAGGCGCAGCCGGTGCCGCTCGGCGTCGCCGAGGCGGGCCTCGCGATCCTCGTGATGGACACCCGCGTCAAGCACGCGCACTCCACCGGCGGCTACGGCGAGCGCCGTGCCGCCTGCGAGCGGGGGGCGGCGATCATGGGCGTGCCCTCGCTGCGCGACGTGTCGGTGTCCGATCTGCCGCGCGCCGAGGAGCTCATGGACGATGTGACCTTCCGCCGTGTGCGCCACGTCGTCACCGAGAACCAGCGGGTGCTCGACACCGTGCGGGTGCTCCGCGAGCAGGGCGCCCGGGCGATCGGCGAGCTGCTCGTCGCCTCGCACGCCTCGATGCGCGACGACTTCGAGATCTCGGTGCCCGAGCTCGACACGGCCGTCGAGGCGGCGCTGGCAGCCGGCGCCCTGGGCGCGCGGATGACCGGCGGAGGCTTCGGCGGAGCGGCGATCGCGCTGATCGAGGCGGATGCCGAGGCCGAGGTGTCCGCGGCCGTGCGCGCCGCGTTCGAGGCGGCCGGCTTCGCCGCTCCGCACCTGTTCACGGTGACCCCCTCGGCGGGCGCGCACCGCGACGCCTGAGACAATAGACCCACACCTCCACCGTCCTGAAGGAGAAGCATGTCCTGGATCGTCACCGGCGGCGCCGGCTACATCGGATCGCACGTCGTCCGGGCACTGGCGGATGCCGGGCTCTCCCCCGTCGTCATCGACGACCTCTCCAGCGGCGTCGCCTCGTTCGTGCCCGAGTGCGTGCCGTTCGTGCGCGGGTCGATCCTCGACCGCGAGCTCGTGGAGAAGACGCTGCGCGAGCACGCGGCGGTCGGGGTGATCCACGTCGCCGGGTTCAAGTACGCCGGGGTCTCGGTGCAGCGCCCGCTGCACACCTATGCGCAGAACGTCGAGGGCACCCGCGTGATCCTCGAGGCCATGCAGGCCGCGGGCGTCGCGAACATCGTGTTCTCCTCCTCGGCCGCCGTGTACGGCACCCCCGACGTCGCGCTGGTCGTCGAGGGCACGGCGAAGAACCCGGCCAGCCCGTACGGCGAGTCCAAGCTCATCGGCGAGTGGCTGCTGCGCGATCAGGCGGTGGCGACCGCCGAGTCGGAGAAGCCGCTGCGGCACACCTCGCTGCGCTACTTCAACGTGGTCGGCTCGGCCGACCCGAGCGTGTACGACGTGAGCCCGCACAACCTCTTCCCGATCGTGTTCGAGAAGCTCATCGCGGGAGAGACCCCTCGCATCAACGGCGACGACTACGCCACCGAGGACGGCACCAACGTGCGCGACTACGTGCACGTCGGGGACATCGCCGCGGCGCACGTCGCTGCGGCGCAGCGCCTCGCGGGCGGCCAGTCCATCGAGGCCGCGTACAACCTCGGCTCGGGCTCCGGGCTCAGCGTGCGCCAGATCATGGACGCCATGGCCCGCGTCACCGGCGTCGACTTCACCCCGGAGATCGGCCCGCGCCGCCCTGGCGACCCCGACCGCATCGTCGCGAACGGCGACCTCGCCGCGCGCGACCTCGACTGGAAGATGCGGTACACGGTCGACGACATGGTGCGCACCGGGTGGGAGGCTCGTCGGGCGGCTCTCTGACGTCCGTTCCCCGGCTCCGTCTCGCGTTCGCATTTCCGCTGCCCTCCTCGTGAGTGCAGAGGGACCTACGCTTCGGGTGCGCTTGATCGACGTGCGGGCAGGTGACGCCCCGCTCACCGACCTGCGCACAATTGCCGCTCCGGGGCCGCACAGGCGACCGCAACACGCAACCCGAGGCGCGAGCGCGTATCAGAGGTCGCGGGCGCGGATCGGGTAGAGCCAGAAGCACAGCCAGGCGAGCGCGGTGAAGGCGAGCGGGACCACCGCGAGCATGAGACGGATGCCGCCGTCGACGCTGCCGGGCTGGGCGTCGCCGAGCGAGGCGTCGAAGCCGGACGCCGTCAGCACCGCCGCCGCGACGATCGCCTGGATCACGACCGATCCCCGCACGACGAAGCCGTTCACCCCGAAGTAGGCGCCCTCGCGCCGGTGTCCGGTGCGCCCGGCGTCCTCGTCGATGATCTGCGACAGCACCACCTCGAGCAGCTGCAGCAGGCCGCCGACGCCGACGCCCACCGCGACCCCGACCAGAGCGGCGGCGAGCACCGACCCCGGCAGCAGGTAGCCGACGACGGCGACGCCGAAGACCCCGACGCTCCACAGCAGGGCCGTGCGCGGCGAGGTCCTCCTGACGACGGCGCTCCACAGCACGATCGAGGGGATCGCGGTCACGAAGATCGCGCCCAGCAGCACGCTCCCCTCCTCCTCGGCCGCGTGCAGCGAGTACCGCACGTAGAAGGGAAGGGCCGCGAGGATGATCGCGATCGAGGTCTGCACGAAGAGCGACCCGAGCACGTAGGGCACGAAGGCGCGGTTCGCGAAGGTGAAGCGCAGCTGGCTCCGCCACGGCATGGCCTCGGATGCGGTCTCCGGCACCCGCCGTTCGATCATCCCGCCCGTGAACGACCAGGCCAGCATCACCAGGCACACCCCGCCCAGGGCGAGGGCCATGCCCGGCCAGCCGATCGAGCCGTAGAGCGCCGGGGCGCCCGCCGTGCCGAGGACCATGCCCAGGATCGCGAAGATCTGCCGCGGCACGTTCCCCCTGGCCCGCTCCTCGGTGGTGCGGAAGATCTCCGGGAAGAGCGCGGAGATGTTCAGGACGACCACCACGAAGGCGATGTCATAGGCCGCGACCACGATGAGGAACCACACGATCAGTCCGCCGGACGGCAGCGGAGGAGGCATCCACACCAGTGCGAACGCGACGACCAAGGGCACGATCCCCAGGCCGATCCACGGCACGCGACGCCCCCAGCGGGTGCGCATCCGGTCGGAGAGCGCGCCCACGACCGGGTTGAGGACGGCGTTGAGGATGCCGTGGACGATCATCGCCACGGCGACCCACGCGGGAGGCACCCCGAGACGGGAGACGTAGAAGTAGACGACGAAGGCGGAGAAGGTCTGCGCCATCAGCTGGGTGGGGAATCCGGAGGCGCCGAAGGCGATCGCCTGGGCCCGGGTGGGCGCCGCGTCGAGACGGCGGTCGCGGATGCCGGCGAGACCGGCGGCCGACGGCGACCGGACCGGGCCGCTCATCGCGCCGACCGCTGCAGGTCGCGCAGGCTGCGCCAGCCGATGCGCACCAGCCCCTCGTCGTCGATCGCCTGGAGGACCGCCGGGTCGGCGAGCAGCCGCCGTTCGTAGCCGCGCTTGGCCGCGGCGTAGTCGACCGCCGCGCGCAGCTCCTCGTCGTCGGCCATCGGATGCAGGTAGATCTCGGTGACGCCGGCGGGGACCGCGCGTAGGAGGGCGATGAACCCGTCCCGCACCTGCTCGTACGTCTCCTGCTCTGCGGTGCCCTCGCCGATCAGCTCGAAGGGGTGCGTCCACAGACGGTCGACGATCTCGACGCCCAGGGCGTCGGCGGCCGCGGCCGCCTCGTCGAGGACGTGCTGCAGGGCCGTATCGACGCCGACGCCGTCCATGCTGCGCGGCAGCCGGAACGGCAGTCCGTGGCGGGCGGCGAGCTCGAACACCTGAGGGAGGAAGTCGCGACCGGTGGCGAGCCCGTAGACGGAGCCCATGTGGTTGTCGAGGTGCGTGACGTCGACGCCGGCGTCGAGCGCGGCCCGCAGCTGCGCGGCGAGCTCGGCCGTCACGTCGGCGTCGGATGCGCGCTGCTCGACCGTCGCCACCTCTGCCGGGAAGAACCCCTCGGCGTCTACCAGCGTCGTGCCGGTCCCGGTGAGCGGACGCCACCGGTACCTGGTCCACTCGCTCGTGAGCACGAGGTGCACTCCGACGTCGAGATCGGTGCGGGATGCCGCGAACGCCAGCGCCTCCGGCGCCCACGCGCACGGCACCATGACGGTCGTCGAGTCGACGCCTCCCGAGGTCAGCAGCTCGACGATCGCGGAGTTCGCCGCATGGCACATGCCGAAGTCATCCGCGTTGACGATGACGGCGCGCGCCCCAGGGGCGAGCCCGAGCCGGTCTGCGAGGTCGGAGATCATCGGCTGCTCCTGTCGGGAAGGATGCGGGTGAACACCGTCGCGCGGAGCGCGGACGCCGCCTCGCCGATCGCGCCGACCAGCGGTGCCTCCGGACCGAAGTCCGAGACGAGGAAGCGCATCGGCAGCTGCGCGGCGAAGGAGTCGGCGACCCGGCGGACGGCGTCGACCAGCACGGGATGGGCGGCGGTGCCGGCGAGGACGAACGCCTCGGGGTCGACGATGAGCGCGACGCTGCCCGCGGCGAGGGTGATGCGGCGCCCCATCTCGGCGGCGATCGCGAGCGCCGCCTCGTCGCCCGCAGCAGCGGCCTCGAGGTGCTGGTGGACGGTGGCCTGCGGATCGCGCCCGTGCGTGAGAGCGAGATCGGCCACGACGGTGTCGCTGAGCACGGGCGCGCCGATCGGCAGCGGCGTCTGCGGCAGGTACATGACCTCGCCCGCGACGCCCGCGAAGCCGCGGTGCAGGGCGCCGTCGATCACGATCCCTCCCCCGAGGCCGTCGTCGAGGAGCAGGAGCACGAAGCTCGACAGCTCGGCCCCCGCTCCCGCAGTCAGCTCGGCGAGGGCGGCGAGGTTCACGTCGTTCTCCACCCGCACCGGCGCGCCCAGCCGGGCGGAGAGCGCCGCGCGGAAGACGCCGCCGTCGGGACCCTGGTCGTCGCGGATGCCGCCGTCGGCGGTGACGATTCCCGGCACCCCGACGACGGCGAGGTGCAGCGGTCCCTTCGCGATCCGGCGGCAGGAGTCGACGAGCCCGGCGATGTGCTCGACCCGGTCGGCGTGCGCGGGGAAGGGCGCGTGCTGCTCGGCGCGGACGGCGCCGGTCGGGTCGACGAGGGAGACGTGGGCGGAGTGGTGGTCGACGTGCACGGCGGCGGCGAGCCCGAGGTGCGGATGCAGGGCGACGCGCGTGGCCGCGGGTCCTCTCGTGTCGCGGTCCACGCCGGCCTGGGCCACGACCTCGGTGCTCTCCAGCATCCGCAGCACCTGCGTCACGGCCGTGCGGGACAGCCCCGTCGCGTCCATCAGCTCGGACCGCGTCTGCGGGCCCCGCGCGCCGAGCGTCTCGAGGATCGCCCTGCCGTTGAGGGTCCTCAGCAGCGACTGCGGGCCAGCGATCGGACGTGCCATGGTGATTCCCCCCGGAGACGGCGTCCGCCCAGCCTGACACATCGCGTCGTACTTGTCGACGGTCCTCGGCTCGCTCAGGTGCCAGATCCTCCGACCTCGGACCAGCGGATGCCGGAACAACCGCCACCCCGCCGGACGCGCACCCTCCGCGGCGCTCGGATCCCGCCCCGCCCTTCAGTCGAGCGCGCTCATCACGTGCTTGATGCGGGTGTAGTCGTCGAAGCCGTACTGGGAGAGGTCCTTGCCGTAGCCGGAGTGCTTGAACCCGCCGTGCGGCATGTCCGACACGAACGGGATGTGGGTGTTCACCCACACGCACCCGAAGTCGAGGTCGCGTGTGAACCGCAGCGCCCGCGCGTGGTCGCGCGTCCACACGGACGCCGCCAGCGCGTAGTCCACCCCGTTGGCCATCGCGAGGGCCTCCTCGTCGGTGTCGAAGGGCTGCACGGTGAGCACCGGCCCGAAGATCTCGCCCTGCACGGCCTCGTCGTCCTGCCGCATGCCCGAGACGACCGTCGCCTCGAAGAAGTAGCCGGAATCGCCCTGGCGGCGTCCGCCGACCTCGATCCTCGCGTGCGCCGGCAGGCGGTCGACGAACCCCTGCACCTGGGCGAGCTGCGCGGCGCTGGACAACGGCCCGTACAGCACGCCCTCCTCCCGGGGGCCGCCGGTGCGGGCATCCGTGCCGATCCTCGACACCAGCAGGGCCACGAGCTCGTCGTGGATCGAGGAGTGCACGAGCAGCCGGGTGGCGGCCGTGCAGTCCTGGCCGGCGTTGAAGAAGGCGCCGGTGACGATGCCGGTCGCCGCCTTGTCGAGATCGGCGTCGGGGAACACGATCGCCGGGGCCTTGCCGCCGAGCTCCAGATGCACGCGCTTGACGTCGTTCGCCGCCGACCGGGCGACGGCCATGCCCGCGCGCACGGATCCGGTGATCGCGACCATCTGCGGCACCGGGTGCTCGACGAGGGCGACCCCGGTGTCACGGTCGCCCAGCACCACGTTGAGCGCTCCGGCCGGCGTGTGCAGCGCCACGATCTCGGCGAGCAGGAGCGTGCTGAGCGGCGTCGACTCGGCAGGCTTGAGCACGACGGTGTCACCGGCGGCGAGCGCGGGGGCCACCTTCCACACCGCCATGTTCAGCGGATAGTTCCAGGGTGTGACCTGGCCGATCACCCCGATCGGCTCCCGGCGCACGTAGGAGGTGTGGCCCGGCAGGTACTCGGCCGCGGCACGCCCCTCGAGGCTCCGCGCGGCCCCGGCGAAGAATCGCAGCTGATCGACCGACTGCATGATCTCGTCGGCGACGAGGCTCGCTCGGGGCTTGCCGGTGTCCTGCGACTCGAGGTCGGCGAACTCCTCGGCGCGCCTCTCCACCTCGTCGGCGATGCGGAACAGCGCCAGCTGGCGGTCGGCGGGCGCGGTGTCGCGCCAGATCGGGAAGGCCGCGGATGCCGCGGCGTAGGCGGCGTCGACGTCGGAGCGGTCGGACACGGGCAGTTCGCCGTAGACCTCCTCGGTCGCCGGGTCGATGAGCGGGAGGCGGACGGAGCCGTTCACGGGCACGTGGCGGCCGCCGATGAAGTTCTGCAACGTCGTCGTGAGCATGCCGTTCATGCTAGCGAGCGATCCACGGAATCAGAAGACTTTTCCGCATTGTCGCGACTGAATCAGTTGCACATGCCTTCGACAAGTGTCAGGATCAGCACATGAGCACCGCCCCGAAGCATCCTGCCCTCGACGACATCTCCAAGCGGATCGTCGAGCTCCTGCAGGAGGACGGGCGCCGCCCCTACGCCGAGATCGGCCGTGAGGTCGGGCTCAGCGAGGCCGCGGCGCGCCAGCGGGTGCAGCGGATGACGGAGGCCGGGATCATCCAGATCGTCGCCGTCACCGATCCGATGCAGCTCGGCTTCCACCGGATGTCGATGATCGGCATCCGCGTCGACCGCGACCCGCGCGAGATCGCCCGGCAGCTCACCGGGATCACCGAGCTCGCCTACGTCGTGGTGACCCTCGGCACCTTCGACATCCTCGTCGAGGCGGTCTGCGAGAGCGACGAGGATCTCATCGAGCTCATCGCCAGCCGCATCCGCACGATCCCCGGCGTCGTGCACACCGAGAGCCTGCTCTACGCGGGACTGTACAAGGACCTCTACAACTGGGGTACGCGCTGAGGCGCACCCCGATCGCAACGGAGTGATCATGGGAACCACCGTCTTCGAACGCCGCCGACCGGCCGAGTCGGTCATCGACGCCTCCCTGCGCGACACCGGGCTCGGCGTGTTCTGGCTGGAGGACGTGGAGCGCGTCGAGCATCCGCCGCTCGCCTCCGACGTCTCCGCCGGCCTCGCCGTCGTGGGCGGCGGCTACGCGGGCCTGTGGACGGCGATCCGCGCCAAGGAGCGCGACCCGGAGCGACGCGTCGTGCTGCTGGAGGCCGCGCGCGTCGCATGGGCGGCCTCGGGGCGCAACGGCGGGTTCTGCGAGTACAGCCTCACCCACGGCCACGAGAACGGCCTGAGCCGCTGGCCCGAGGAGATCGACCGGCTCGAGGAGCTGGGACGGGAGAACCTCGACGCGATCGAGGCCGCCGTGCGGAAGTACGACATGAAGGTCGACTTCGAGCGCACCGGGGAGCTGGCCGTCGCCGTCGAGCCCCATCAGGTCGAGTGGCTCCGCGAGGAGCCCGGATTCCTCGACCAGGAGGCCGTGCAGGCCGAGGTGCGCTCCCCCACCTTCCTCGCCGGCGCGTGGGACCGCACCGGCTGCGCCATGGTGCACCCCGCGAAGCTCGGCATGGAGCTCGCCAGGGTCGCGGTCGAGCTGGGCGTGGAGATCCACGAGCGCTCGATCGTGCGGGCCGTCGATGGCGACGGATCCGGGCCGATCCGTCTGGTCACCCCCGGTGGGACGGTGACGGCGGATGCCGTCGCCCTCGCCACGAACGTGTTCCCCTCGCTGCTCAGGCGCAACCGGCTGATGACCGTGCCCGTGTACGACTACGTGCTCATGACCGAGCCGCTGACGGCGGAGCAGCTCGAGTCCATCGGCTGGTCGCACCGGCAGGGTCTCGCCGACAGCGCGAACCAGTTCCACTACTACCGCCTCACCGCCGACGACCGCATCCTGTTCGGCGGCTACGACGCGGTCTACCACTTCGGCGGCAGGGTGCGCCCCGAGTACGAGGACCGCATGGAGAGCCACCGCAAGCTCGCCTCGCACTTCTTCACCACGTTCCCGCAGCTCGAAGGACTGCGGTTCACCCACCGCTGGGCCGGGGCGATCGACTCCTCGAGCCGGTTCTGCGCCTTCTTCGGCACGGCGCGCAAGGGCCGGGTCGCCTACGCGACAGGGTTCACCGGGCTCGGCGTCGGGGCGGCGCGCTTCGCCGCCGACGTCATGCTCGACAAGCTGTCCGGCGAGGAGACCGAGCGCACCGAGCTCGCGATGGTGCGCGAGAAGCCCCTCCCCTTCCCGCCGGAGCCGGCCGCCGCGATCGGCATCAACCTCGTGCGCGCGGCGATGGACCAGGCCGACCACAACGGCGGCAGGCGCAACCTCTTCCTCAAGGCGCTCGACGCGGTCGGCATGGGATTCGACTCGTGAGCGCTCTGCCGGCCGGCCAGGGCGTGGACGCGGCGGCGCTGGAGCTCGCGCACGACCCGCTGCCGACGGCATCCGTCGTCGCAGGCCGCCCGTCCACCGCGGCGCTGCCGCTCGCGACGATCGGCGAGACGGAGATCGGGGTGTGGGAGATGACCCCCGGCACCGCGGCAGACACCGAGGCCGACGAGGTGTTCGTCGTGATCTCGGGGCGCGCGGTCGTGCGGTTCGTCTCGCCGACGCTGCCCGATCTCGCGATCGGACCGGGGTCGATCGTGCGCCTCGTGGAGGGCATGCAGACCGTGTGGACGGTGACCGAGACGCTCCGGAAGGTGTACGTGGCCTGAGGTCCGTCCTTCCCGTCGCGATCCGTGCCGCCGGGGACGCCCCGAGGCGGCACAGATCGCGACCGGAACAGCACGAGGTCGCGCCGAGGGTCAGCCGACCGCGCCGCGCAGCGCCTTCACCGAGGCGTACGCATCGGCGACGTCCCGCACGGGGGTGTCCCACACCCGCACGATGCCGGCATCACCCCGGTGCGTCGGCCACCCAGGGTCGCCGCCGAGGACGAACGACACGGCGGCCGCGTGCACCTCGTCGGCGAGCCCCTGCGGCGGGTGGGGCCCCGCCAGCGGCTCCATCGCGGGCCCGTCGAGGCAGTCGAAGAAGAACGGCACGTCGAGGCAGTGCTCGGCGAAGCCGAAGTGCCCCGAGGGCCAGGCGAACCGGTACACCCAGGTCGGCGCCGCCCCGCGGTCCTCCGCGACGTCCAGCACGGTGGTGCGGAACATCCGGTCGGTGAGCACGCGGCCGGCGAGCCGGGCCTTGCCGAGCGCGACCACGTCGGCGTTCGCGGCGAGGTAGCCCCTGCGGGCCGGCTTCGGCACGCCGAGCTTGCCCAGCAGCAGCGCCCGCGGCACCCAGCGCAGGGCCTTCGCCGCATCCGCCATCGCCATCGTGAACTCGTCGTCGGTCGCGCCGAGCACGAGCGGCTTGTCGGAGCCGACCCCCGCCGCGAGCGACTCGCGGGTCGGGCGGGGCAGCAGATCGCCGTCGACGGCCGGCCCGAGGGGCAGCCCGTCCTCCACGATCGTGTTGAGCGCGTCGGGACCGAGCTCGGTCGCCTTCTTCTGCAGCTCGAGCACGCGCTCCTCGCTGAGCGAGGAGAATCCCGCGACCGTCGGCTCCACCCCGCCCGCGATGGCGAGCGCGCGGCCGACCGCCTCCGAGCGCAGCGCCGAGACGTCGGCCAGGGCGCCCGAGATCGCGTACACGCCGTGGAACAGGTGCTGGGCCTTCTCCATGCCGAGCAGCGTGAGCACCGCTCCGCCGCCGGCGGACTGCCCGGCGATCGTCACGCGCGCGGGGTCGCCGCCGAAGGCCGCGATGTTCTGCTGCACCCACTCCAGGGCGAGCAGCCAGTCGCGGACCCCGCGGTTCGAGGGGGCGTCCTCGATCCAGCCGAAGCCGTCGAAGCCGAGCCGGTACGAGATCGTCACGGTCACGACGCCGTCGCGGTTGAAGTTGCGGCCGTCGTACCAGGGGCTCGCCGGGGACCCGGCGAAGTAGCCGCCGCCGTGGATCCACACGAGCACGGGGAGGGCCCCGTCGGGTGACGGCGTGAACACGTTCACGTTCAAGGTCGACTCCCCCGGCACCGAGGGCTCGGGGATCAGCGTCACCCCGGGGTCGCCGCGCTGCGCCGTGGCGGCGAACTCCAGCGCGTCGAGCGTGCCCTCCCAGGGCGCCTTCGGCACCGGGGCCTGGAAGCGCAGCGGTCCGACCGGCGCCTCGGCGAACGGGATGCCGAGGAAGGCCGCCGATCGCGCATGACCTCGCCCGCCGGTGGTGGGGCGCCAGCATCCGCGCACCCGGCCCGCGGCCGTCTCGATCTCGATGTATTCCGTCATCACAGCATTCTCAGTCATCGGACTCCCTTGATCGGTGCGGTGGCCACGGCGGCGAGGACCACGAAGACGATCGCGAAGGCGAACAGCATCGGGTAGCCGCCGAGAGAGGTGATGATCACGCCGCCGATGGCGGGGCTCAGCGCCTGGGGCACGTTGGTGGCGACGTTGAGGATGCCCAGGTCCTTGCCCGCCGAGACGCCCTCGTTCGGCAGCACCTCGGTCATCAGCGCCGCGTCGACCGACATGTACAGTCCGAAGCCGACGCCGTTGATGATCGCCATCAGGATCATCCCGGTCATGTCCGGCATGATCAGCGGCATCGCGAGGCCTGCGATCATGACGACGGATGCCGCGTAGATGAACACCTTGCGGCGGCCGGCCCGGTCGCTCCACCAGCCCGAGACCGCGATCGCGACGAGGGTCGGGACGAACGCGACCAGGGTGAGGGTGACCACGGCGCCCTGCGCCTCGGCGAGCGGAAGGCCGATGTAGTCGGTGAGCATGTAGAGCTGGTACGAGCTGACCACGAAGTAGCCGAGGATCAGCAGGAACCGGGCGGCGAACGCCCAGGCGAAGTCGGGGTGGCGGCGCGGGTCGATCCAGAAGCCCTTGATGAAGGCGAGCCAGCTGAACGGCTCGACCGAGGCGCCCTTCGACGACCAGTCGCGGTTGACGAGCGCGAACAGCACGGCCACCACGATCACCGCGGCGCCGAACGCCGAGTAGCCGACGCCGACCTGGGCGGCGAAGGCGCCGGCGAGCATGATGCCGATCGTCATCCCCAGCTGCGTGCCGAGGCCGATCATCGCGCTGGCCCCGCCGCGCTTCGAACGCGGGAACCGGTCGGCGGTGATCGCGGTGAGCGGCGCCTGGAAGAAGTTCAGGGCGACCTGGATGATCGTCCAGAACACGGCGATCAGCAGGATGTCCTGCAGCGAGCCGAGGCCGAACAGGAAGATGCCGCCGACGACGGCGCCGAGCACCATCCACGGCACACGGCGCCCGAAGCGCGAGCGGGTGCGGTCGCTGAGCGCGCCGACGATCGGCTGGGCGAACAGCGTGAACACGAACGAGATCGTCGTCACGATCGCGAGGTTCGCGACCTTGTTCTCCTCGTCGATCAGCAGCACCTGGCTGGGCAGGAGGATCGCGATGAGCCCGCCGTAGGTGGCGAACAGGGTCAGCGCCGCGACGAGCAGGCTGGGCAGCAGCCGGCGGTTCGCGGGCGGGCTGGCGGCGGGCTCCCCGGGCCCGGGGGCGGTGGATCGGATCGCGCCGGTCGGGGCGATCTCAGACGCGGGGTCGAGTACGGACATCGGGGCTCCTCATCGAGCGGAACGGTTTAATCCCAAACATCGTTCGGGATTGAAACATGCTGACAGATGAGACGCCCCGTCTGCAAGTGATTCACGAACATGGTTCGGTTTTCGAGACGAGACCGTTACTCTGGATCCATGGCGACTCGAGGGGCATACGCGAAGGGCGTCGCCAAGCGCGAGGAGATCCTCGAGGCCGCTCTCGCCGTCGTCGCGCAGCACGGATACCGCAGGGCCTCGGTGCGGGAGATCGCGGATGCCGCCGGCCTCAGCCCGGCGGGCCTCCTGCACTACTTCGGCACGAAGGAGGAACTCTTCGTCGCCATCCTCGAGGCGAGGGACGCGCGCGACCTGCGGGAGCACGAGGACGACGACTTCATGACGGCCTTCCTCGCGGTCACCCGGCACAACGCGGTCGTCCCCGGACTCGTGCAGCTCTACGCGCAGCTCGCGGCCGAGGCCGGAGACCCGGAGCATCCGGCGCACGCGTTCTTCACCCGGCGCACCGCCGAGGTGCACGCCGTGGCCGTCGAGGCGGTGCGCCGCGCCCAGACGGCGGGCGAGATCCGCGCGGACCTCGACCCCGCCTGGGTGGTGCGCATCTCGCACGCCCTGGCCGACGGCCTGCAGTCGGCGTGGATGCTCGATCAGACGATCGACATGGCGGCCGACATCGAGCGGTTCAACGAGCTGCTGCGGGCGTAGGCCGCTCACGGTCCCGTCGGCATGCCGAGATCTCGTCTGCATGCCGAGACCGCCGATCTCGGCATGCAGACGGAATCTGAGCCTGCGGACGTCACGCCATACGCCGGTCGACGGAGACCGTCACAGCGCCACGGTGCGGAAGCCCAGGTTGCCCGCGGTGGAGTCGGGGGCGCTGCCGCTGCGGGCGGCGACGCGGTAGCGGTTGCAGTACGAGTCGTGGCACAGGTGCGATCCTCCCCGCATCACACGGAACTCCCCGGCGGGCGGCCCCATCGGATCGCGAGCGTCGGAGCGCTCGTAGTAGTCCGCGGCGAACCAGTCCTGACACCATTCCCACACGTTCCCCGCGACGTCGTGGAGCCCGTACCCGTTGGCCGCATAGCTGCCGACCGGCGAGGTGCCGGAGAACCCGTCGGACGCCTCGTCGTGCGTGGGGAAGACGCCCTGCCAGATGTTGCAGCGATGCTCGCCGTCGGGAGTGAGATCGTCGCCCCAGGCGAAGCGCGCCGACCCCAGCCCGCCACGGGCCGCATACTCCCACTCGGCCTCCGTGGGCAGGCGCCGCCCCGCCCACAGGCAGTACGACACGGCATCCGAGAAGGCGATGTGCGTCACCGGATGATCGCCGAGCCCCTCGACCGAGGACCCGGCGCCCGCGGGACGACGCCAGTGCGCACCCGCCACCTCCAGCCACCAGGGCGCGGCCGCCGAGCGTCCGACCACGGTCGCCTCCTCGGCGACGAAGGAGTGGAACACCGCCGAGCTGCCCAGCCGCTCGGCGAGCGTCGCATAGCCGGTGGCCTCGACGAACCTCGCGAACCGCTCCACCGTGACGGGCGCCGCGTCCATCCTGAAGGCGCTGAGCTGCACCTCGTGGACGGGCAGCTCCCCGTCGCCGGCGTACCCCTCGCCGAAGGCGTCGCCCATCGCGAAGCGTCCGGCCGGGATCGACCGCTCGTCGGCGGGAGCGGGGCGAAGCGACGAGAGGCGCACGGGATGCGCGCGAGCACCCGCGCGCCCGCTTCCCGACGGCACGCAGCATCCGTCCCCGTGCGCCATCAGATCACCGCACCCGCCACCCGGCCGGTCAGGGGCGCCAGCCGCTCGTCGAGGTCGGCGAGCGAGGCGCGATCCAGCTCGACCTTCATCGCCGCCACCTCGAGGAGGGTCATCTGACCCGCCATCTGCGACATGTGCGGATTGTCGAGGAACGGCATCGCGGCCAGCACGACGTCGCGGACCTCGTCGTCGGCGAACAGCTCTGCGATCGTCATCGAGGCGACGACGGAATCCGCGCCGAGGTCGGATGCCGTCGGTGCGACGGAGAGACCGCGCTGCACCTGTTCCCACTGCCTCTCGACGAGCAGGTGCTCGGCGGTGACGGGTCCCTCCTCCGGGAGGCCGAGGCGCTGATACTGCTCCGGCGGGGCGTCCGTCTCGCGCATCATCTCGACGAGCAGCGTCGCCATGCGCAGCTCGAGCCCGTCGTCACGCAGCGGGCGGTTCTGCTCCGGGTCCTCCGCGAGGTCGAAGAGGAGAGTGCCGTACGACCACGAGCTTCCGAACGCGAAGCCCGGGACCTTGAGCACCGGGGCGCCCTTGGTGAACGAGAACCCGGGGTGCAGCTCGGCCGCAGCCAGCTCTGCCGGCGCGAAGCGCCCGCCCATGTGCGTGGGCATCAACGTGTAGTCGTACAGCGGGCCGTTCGACTCGTCCGCGCAGGCGCGCATGTAGACGTAGCGCCCGTCGGTGACGTTGACGTGGCCGCCGGCGTTGCCGAACAGCCCCGCACGGCGCACCGGCTCGTCGGACGCGACCGTCCGCGCGAGCGCCCTGCCCTGCATGTCCGGGGTGGCTGGGACGCCGAAGAAGTCCAGGAGCGTCGGACCGAGGTCGATCGTCTGCACGAGCGACGCACGGCGCTCGCCCGCCACCCCGGCCCGGGGATCCCAGACGAACAGCGGGATGTGGATGTTCTCGTCGTACCAGGGCTGCACGTTCTTGCCCCACCAGTTGTGCTCGCCGAGCAGCAGGCCGTGGTCGGTGCACACGATGAGCATCGTGTCGTCCCACATGTCGTTCTCGTCCATGAAGTCGAGCACGCGGCCCAGCGAGTTGTCGCACATCGTGACGAGCGCCATGTACTCGTTGCGCATCTGCTCGACCTCGGAGTCGTCCTCGATCACGCGGCGGTACGCCGGCCAGTCGAAGTTCGGCCCCTCGTAGCCGGAGTCGTACAGGCGGCGGTACTGCTCGTAGCTGAAGAACGGCTCGTGCGGATCGAAGGCCTCGATCTGCAGGAACCAGTCGTCGGAGCCGACGTTCGTCTTCAGGAACTCGATGCCCGCGTCGAAGGTCAGCGTCTGCGGATGATCCGCCTCGTCCCGCAGGTGGTCGCGGTTGATCCAGTCCTGTCGCCACACCCTGTCGCTGCGGTGCACGACGGTGTCCGGGATGTCGGGATCGGCGACACGTCCCTTCCAGGCGTCGCCCTCCTGACCGCGGAAGAACTCGAAGGTCGAGAAGCGGCCGTGATACGTCGCTCCGCCGTCACCCCAGTAGTGCCGGTTGTCGGTCGTCAGATGCGTGTGGACGCCGGCGTTGCGGAGCATCTCCGGCACCGAGTCGTCGAAGGGCTCGAGCGGACCCCAGGAGCGGTGCAGGAAGTTGTAGCGCCCGGTGTGCATCTCGCGACGCGCCGGGACGCAGGGCATGGACCCGGCGTAGCAGTTGTCGAAGACGGCGGTGCGCTCGGTCAGCCGGGAGAAGTTCGGCGCCACGACCTGATCGGCCCCGTAGGACGGCAGCAGCCTCCTGTTGAGGGTGTCGTACATCACCATGATGGCTCTCATCGTCTCTCCTTGTGCAGAGTGCGGGTGTCATACGGTCCGTCGCACACGCGGCGGGCCGAGGGGCGGTCAGTCATCGGCGTTGTCCTCGGCCCACCATCGGACCGACATCACCTTCGGGTCGAGGCTGATGCGCTGCACGGCCCGTTCGAGCATCGCGGCGTCGGCTCCCGCGCTGGCGAGGAGATCGGCGTGCACGACCACCCGGGAGTTCTTCGCGCTCGACGACTGGATGGATCGCAGGGTCAGCTCCGGCCGGTTCACGGCCTGCAGGACGAGCGCACGCACGCGGTGCTCGCTCTTGTCGTTCGTCTTGGCCTCGAGGATGTACTCGATCGGCTGCAGGGGGCCGTCGTCGTCATCCGCGCCCTCGATCTCGAGCGGACGACGACGGCTGTTGACGAGGCGGCTCACCGGCCGCATGAGGGTGTTGGCGCCGACGACGAAGGCGGCGCCGACGAGGGCCAGGACGTACAGGCCGGCGCCCGCGAGGGAGCCGATCGCGGCAGCGCACCACAGGGTGGCCGCGGTGTTGAGACCGCGGATGTTCATCCCCTCGCGCAGGATCACGCCCGCGCCCAGGAACCCGATGCCGGACACCACCTGCGCCGCGACCCTGGTCGGGTCGGCCGTCACGCCTTCGAAGCCGTAGGCGCCGAGCACCACGAACAGCGCCGATCCCCCGGAGACGAGAGCGTTGGTGCGGATCCCGGCCATCCTGGAGCGCCACTGCCGCTCCAGCCCGATCGCGCCTCCGAGGAGGATCGCGGAGGCGACCCGCAGCGACAGGTCCAGAGTCTGCAGGGTCAGATCCATGGGCTCATCCCCTCAGACCGCCTCGGCGCGCGCCTGCGCCTCGGCTTCGAGCATCGCCCGCCGCTCCGCGCGGCGGGCCTGCTGCTCCGCCGGGTTCGGCACCGGCGCCGCCATGAGCAGACGTCGGGTGTAGGCGTGGTCCGGGTCGGCCGTGACGACCGCGCCGCGGCCGAACTCGACGATGTCCCCGCGGTACATCACGGCGACCCGGTGGCTGACATGCCTGACCACGGCGAGGTCGTGCGAGACGAACAGCATGGCGACGCCCGTGCGCTCCTGGATCTCGATGAAGAGGTCGAGGACACGAGCCTGGGTCGAGAGATCCAGCGCCGACACCGGCTCGTCGCAGACGATGAGCTTCGGCTGCAGCGCGAGCGCCCTGGCGATCGCGACGCGCTGGCGCTGGCCGCCGGAGAACTCGCGAGGGAGCCGCCCTCCGGCGTCCTCGGGCAGGCCGACCTGGCCCAGCAGCTCCCTCACGCGTGCACGCGCCGCCTCACGGCCGACGCCCTGCACCCGCAGCGGCTCGGCGAGGATGTCCTCGATGCGCAGCGCGGGGTTCAGGGAGCCGTACGGATCCTGGAACACGACCTGGATGTCGCGGGCGAGACGACGACGATCCGATCTGTCCACGCTCGTGATGTCGGCGCTGTCGAAGCGGATGGCGCCGCCGGTGACCGGGGCGAGGCCGAGGATCGCACGCCCGAGCGTGGTCTTGCCCGACCCGGATTCGCCCACCAGTCCGACGGTCTCCCCCGGGCGGACGTCGAGCGACACCCCGTGCAGGATCTCGACGGGCGGACGGCGGAACCCCTTGCGCGGGTACGCGACGCGCAGGTCCCGGACTTCCAGCAGCGGAGCGGTCACAGCGCCACCTCCTTCTCGGCCGGTGCGGACACGTGCTCGTCGTCCTCGTAGTCGGGGCGGGCGGGGCCGCCGTCGAGGATCGAGCCGAGGAGCATCGCGGTGTAGGGATGCTGCGGGGCTTCGAAGATCGCCTCCACGGAACCGGCCTCGACGACCCTGCCCGTCTGCATCACCACGACGCGGTCGCACAGGTCCGCGACGACGCCGAAGTTGTGCGTCACGAGCATCATCGCCATGCCGCGCTCGCGCTGCAGGTCGCGCAGGATGTCGAGGATCTCGGCCTGCACCGTCACGTCGAGCGCGGTGGTCGGCTCGTCGGCGATGATCAGGTCCGGCTCTCCCGCGATGGCCCCGGCGATGAGCACACGCTGCGCCATGCCGCCCGAGATCTCGTGCGGGTACGAGTCGAAGACGCGCTTCGGATCGGCGATGCCGACTCTCTCCAGCAGCGACAGCGCTCGCTCCCTCGCCGCCGCCCTGCTGAGCCTCGAGACGACGACCAGCGGCTCCATGAGCTGGGCGCCGATCCTATAGGCGGGGTCGAGATTGCTCATCGGCTCCTGCGGGATATAGGCGACGCGGGTGCCGCGCAGCCGGCGAGCCCCGGTCAGAGGGTCCAGCTCTCTGCCTTCGAACAGTATCCGCCCGCCGGTCACGCGCCCGTTGCTGGGGAGCAGGCCGAGGATGGCGAACGCGGTCTGCGACTTGCCGGATCCGGACTCTCCCACGACGCCGAGCACCTCCCCGGGCCGGATCGAGAAGGAGACCGACTCGACGACCCTCTTCACGCCGCCGTCGCCGTCGGGGTAGCCGACCGACAGGTCGTCGACGCGGAGGAGGACGTCCTCGTCGGCCGGGTCGTCAATGACGACGGGCTTCTGGACGGTGCGCACCGCGGTGGTCGACGTGCTCGGCGCCGCGGAGACGTTCAGCGCGGCATCCGTGCCCTCCAGCGCGTCGCGCACGGCGTTGCCGAGCAGCACGCAGGCGGCGACGAACAAGCCGATCGCGAGGCCGGGCCAGAGCAGCATCGTCGGCGCCGTGTACATCGCGAGGAAGGCGTCCTGCAGCATCCCGCCCCAGGTGGGGGTGTTCGGGTCGCCGAGGCCGATGAACTCCAGACCGGCCTGTATGACCACGGCGATGCCGGCGACGAACGCGGCCTGGATGATGATGGGGGCTCGCACCGCGAACAGCACGTGCTTGCCGATGATCGCGGCGTCCGAGAGCCCCGAGACCCGGGCGGCGTCCACGTACAGCTCGTTCTTCACCCCCATGACGAGGTTGCGCACCAGACGGTAGAACTGCGGGGCCACCATCACGCCGAGCACGGCCATCGTGACCAGCGTGTTCGGGCCGATGACCGCGAACAGCGCGACGAGCACGATCTTGCTCGGCAGCACCAGCACGAGGTCCGAGATCCAGCCGGCGACCAGGTCGAAGGTCTTGCCGAAGTAGCCCGAGACCAGGCCGACGATCACGCCGAGCAGCACCGAGATGACCACGGTGACCGCGGCTCCCGAGAGCGTGAGCTGACCGGCCACGAGCAGGCGGCTGAGCACGTCCCGTCCCGAGGCGTCGGCGCCGAGCAGGTGCCCGTCGGCGCCCGGGGGCACGTTCGCCGCGGTGATGTCGACGTAGGCCGGGTCGTAGGGGGCGATCAGGGGCGCGAGGACGCTGATCAGCACGATCAGCGCGATGACGATCAGGGACGCCGCCCCCAGCGGGTTGCGCAGCACCGCGCGGAAGACGCTGGGCCGGTCGCGCCGTCGCGCCGTCGCGAGGGCCTGGGTAGTGGGAGTTGTCATTGGACACGCACCTTCGGGCTCGCCCAGCCGTTGACCAGGTCGATGAGGAGATTGACGATCACGACGACGACGGCCATCGTCATCACGACGGCCATGACGATCGGGATGTCTCCGCGCAGCGTGGCGTTCAGCGCCAGCATGCCGAGACCGGGGATCGCGAAGACCTTCTCGATGACGACCGATCCGCCGATCATCGCGATGAACTGCAGGCTGAGCACGGTCATCGCCGGGCCCAGCGAGTTGCGCAGGATGTGGTTGGTGATCACCCGGCGCTCCGGCAGGCCCCGCGAGCGCAGCGTGCGCACGAAGTCCTGGCGCGACACGTCCAGCACGGAGCCGCGGATCTGCTGCGCGGCTCCGGCGATGCCGCCGATCGTGATGGCGATCACCGGGAGCGTGATCGACAGGAGCCAGCCGCTCACGCTCTCTCGCGGCTGCACGAATCCGGTCGCCGGGAACAGCGGCACGGCGATCGCGAGGGTCAGCACGAGCACGAGGGCGACCCAGAAGTTCGGCAGGGCGACGCCCACGACCGACAGCACCTGGACGACCTTGTCGACCCACCCGCGGCGGATGGCGGCGACGACGCCGAGCAGCACGCTGATCACGGCGACCGCGATCAGCGAGACGACCACGATCGAGAGGGTCACCCCGAGGCGCGACACGACGGCGTCGCTCACGGACTCCGCGGTGAACCAGGACCGCCCGAAGTCGCCGGTGATCATGTGGGTGAACCACGACCCGTACTGCACGAGCAGGGGCTGGTCGAGGCCGAGCTCCGCGGCCTTGGCCTGCGCCTGCTCCTGCGTGGCCTCGGGCCCGAGGATGCTGCGGGCTATGTCGACGCCTCCTGCGTACATCAGCGCGAAGGCGACGAAGGAGATCGCGACGACGAGCACCGCGCCGGCGATCAGCCGTCTCAAGAGGAATATCAGCACGTTCGGCTCCTTCGGGTGCGGGGCCGGCCGGAGCCGGCCCCGCACGACTCACTCTGCGGGCGCGTAGCTCGACAGGTAGGGGACGTTGCTTCCGAGCTGCATCTGCGTCGACGTGTGCGCGTCGGTCAGCTGGATCACGGAGGTGAACAGCCAGATGCCGAACCAGGCGTTGTCGGTGACGTACTCGTTCACCGCCTGGTACGCGGCCGTCTGCTCGTCGCCCGAGGTCCTCTGGATCTCGGCGAGGAGACCCTCGAGCTCCGGGGTGGTCGTGTGCAGCGGGTTCCAGGCGCCGTCGGCCGAGATCATCTTGAAGATGTCGCGCCACGGATGGCCGGAGCTCGAGCCGAACGATGCGACGGCGTACTTGCCGCCGAGGATGTCGCCGACCAGGTTCTCCGACGCGACCTTGTCCCACTTCACCGTGACGCCCACGTCCGCGAGCTGCTGGGTGATGTACGGCTGGGTCAGGTCGCCCTTGACCTCGGGCATCGTGATCTCGAAGCCGTCGGGGTACCCGGCCTCGGCCAGCAGCTCCTTCGCCTTCTCCGGGTCGTACGGGTAGGCGTCGTCCAGATCGGCGACGAACGCAGGGCTGTCCGGGTTGAAGATCTGCTGGGACTGCGCGCCGTTGCCGCCGTAGATGTTCTTCACGATCGCCTCGCCGTCGATGGCGTGGTTGAGGGCCTGGCGCACGCGGACGTCGCCGAGCGCGGGCACCTGGGATCCGTCGCGGTCGAAGAAGATGAGACCGAGCCAGGTGACCTGCGCCTCGTTGACGGTGAGGCCGGCGGCCTCCGCCTCCTTCAGCACGCTCGCATCGACATCGGTGGTGTTCACCTGCCCGGACTTGATCGCGTTCAGGCGGGCGGTGATGTCCTCCATCGGCTTGACGACGATCTTGTCGTACGGGTACGCGTCCGGGTTCCAGTAGTCGGGATTGCGCACGTAGCTGTACTGGCTGCCGCGGATGGTCGTGTCGGCGTCGAGCAGGTAGGGCCCGGATCCGACCGGCGTGGTCGCGAAGGCGTCGGTGCCGAACGCGTCGGGAGAGGCCATCGCGCCGGCGACGAGGCACAGGTAGTAGGTGAACGCGGGGTCGGGCGCGGTGAGGTGGATCTCGACGGTCAGGTCGTCGACGACGACGACCTCGTCGACCAGGCCGACCATGTAGACGGCGACGCCGGTACCGGACTGCAGGTGCTCGATGTTGGCCTTGACGACCTCGGCGTCGAACTCCGCGCCGTCGCTGAAGGTGATGCCTTCGCGGAGCTTGAGGGTCAGGACGGTGTTGTCCTCGTTGTACTCGAACTCCTCTGCCATGTTCGGCTCGATGTCGCCGGTCGGCGTGTAGCGGAGCAGGGTGTCGTACACCGGCTGCCAGTACTGCACCTGGAATCCGGTGTCGAGCTGTCCGGTGTCGAAGGAGGCCACGTCCTGGCGGGCCGCGATGGTCAGCGTCTGCCCGCCTCCGCCGCCTTCTCCTCCGCCACTCGCACCGCCCGTGCCGCCGCATCCGGCGAGCACCAGCGCCGCGCTCACCGCGACGGCGATGCCGCCCACCAGCTTCTTCCATGACGATCGCATAGGACCTCCTTGTCGACATGCTGTTGCAAGAGAAAGACGGACCGGGTGCTCCGCCTTTCGTAAAACTACCGTGCACTTGGTCGGTTTATCAATACTCAATCTCGTAAGGTTTTCATCGGGCGCCTCGCCTCGACCGGAGGCGGGGCGCCGATCGCTAGTCTGAGACCCAGCCCGCACGGAAAGGAATGCGATGACAGCCGCGTCGGAGCACAAGACGTCACGCAAGCGCCGCAACCCCAAGGGCGAGGCGCGCCGGGAGCACATCCTCGACGTCGCGCGCACCATCTTCTCCGAAGGCGGCTACCACTCGGCATCCATCGCAGACATCGCCGCCAGGGCCGGGATCTCGCAGGCCGGGCTCCTGCACCACTTCCCCTCCAAGCCCGACCTGCTGCTCGCCGTCCTCACGGCCCGCGACGCCGACGCCATACGCCATCTCCGCGACGAGGAGCTGACCGGGGTCGCCTACCTCAACGCCTATCTGCACACGCTCAAGGACCATGCCGCCGACCCCGTGCTGGTGCAGCTCAACGCCATGATCTCCGCCGAGGCGCTCGCCGACAGCCACCCTGCGCACGACTACTTCGTCGAGCAGCACCGGCTGCGCCTGTCCGAGTTCACCGCCAGCATCCAGGACACGTTCGACTTCGACGCCCTGCCCTCCGGCGTGACGGCCGAGACCATCGCCCGCTGGGCCATCGCGCTCTCCGAGGGCATGCGGCTGCAGATGCTGTACGAGGAGCCGGGGCGCGTCGACCGCGCCGACACCCTCGCCCTGTTCTTCGAGACCCTGCGCCCCTATCTGCGCGATCGGACCCAGATCTCCGCGGACGACCCGCCCGCCACGGACTGACTCAGCCGGGCCGCACGACCTCGGCGTGCGGCAGCCCCGCCCCGGCCGCGACCTCTCCGCCGACCACGGTGCTCACGACCCGGGCCGTGAGGAACGCCTCGACCCCGTCGCGGAACGGGTCGCCGTCGAGCACCACGAAGTCCGCGGCGGCTCCTGCGCGCAGCACGCCGAGCTCGCCGTCCCAGCGTGCGGCGTAGGCCGCATCGCGCGTCGCCCTGCGCACCGCATCCGCCGCCCCCATCGCGTTCTCCGGGACGTTCGCCGGCAGCGACGGATCGGATGCCGAGCGCCGCGTCGTCGCGATGTAGAGGTTCGCGAGCGGGTCGAACGGCGCGGTGGGGGCGTCGGTGCCGAGGGCGAGGGTCGCCCCGGCCCGGACGAACTCGCCCCACGGGTAGCCGCGCTCGACCCGGTCGTCGCCCAGCATCGCGCGCCAGTTCGCCTGGATGGCGGGGTCGCAGTGCACGGGCTGCATCGATGCGACCACCCCCAGCCGCGCCAGCCGCAGCGGCGTCTCGGGGTCGACGGTCTCGAGGTGCTCGAGCCGGTGACGACGGTCGGCACGAGGTCCGTTCGCGGCGACCGCGGCCTCGAGAGCGTCCAGGGCGAGCGCGGATGCGGCGTCCCCGATCGCGTGCATCGCGACCTGGAGGCCCGCGGCGTCGGCGGCCGTGACCACGGCCGCCAGCGACGGCTGATCCCACAGCGCATCGGGGTGCGAGCCGTCGTGGAACGCGTGCCGCATCGCGGCGGTGCAGCTGTCGATCACGCCGTCGACGAAGAGCTTGATCCCGGTGACCCGCAGCCACGGGCCGGCGTGGGCGTGGGCGAGCGCGACGGCTCTGGCCACGCCTTCCAGGTCGCCCTCGGGGGTCGCCGTGCGGTTCACGACCCAGTGCCCGGCGATGCGCATCGGGAGCGTGCCGCCCCGCCGGTCCTGAAGGCCGGCCAGCGCGCGCAGCTCGGGCTCGCCCAGGCCCATGTCGACCGCGGCGGTGACCCCGGCGGCGAGGTACCCGTCGAGGGCCGCGACCAGCGCCCGCTCGCGCTCCTCGTCGGAGACCAGCTCGTCGAGCCGGTCGCGCATCAGGCCGAGCGAGGCGTTCTCCCACAGCATCCCCGTGGCCGCCCCCGAGCCGTCCCGCTCGATCCGGCCGCCGAGCGGGTCGGGGGTGTGCTCGTCGATGCCGAGCTCGGCGAGCGCCGCGCTGTTCACCCATGCCGAGTGGCTGTCGTTCGCGTGCAGGTACACAGGACGGTCGGGGATCACGGCGTCGATCATGTCGCGGTGCGGCCTCGCCCCGCCCAGCGCGGAGAACAGCCAGCTGCGCCCGACGAGACGGGGGGCGTCCGAGCCGGCCGCAGCGGCGAGCAGCCGCCGCTGGATGTCCGCGAGGTCCGCGGCGTCCTGCAGATCGACCTGGGTGAGCGACTCCCCCGTCGAGACGAGATGGGTGTGCGCGTCGACGATGCCCGGCAGCACGAGCCTCCCGTCGAGCTCGACGACCTGGTCCACGGGGAGGGCGGATGCCGTCGCCTCGTCTCCGACGAACACGATGCGGCCGTCGCGCACCACGATCGACTCGGCCCAGGGCTCGGTGTCGGAGGTGAAGATCGCTCCGGCACGGTAGCGGACGGCGCTCACAGGGACTCCTTCGATCGGGCGGAGGTGCGCACGAGCACCAGGTAGAGGGCGAACGGCACGATGAGGCCGACCGGCACGGAGAGGTCGACGCCGCCGAGCGCGGCGGCGATCGGCCCCGTGAACACGAGGGTCGAGCTGCACAGCAGCGACAGCGCGATGCCGCTGAGCACCGCCACGGCCCCGGAGACGTGCACTCCGCCCGAGAACCAGAAGCGGCTGCCGCGGGAGTCGTCGGCGAGCGCGGCGCCGTCGTAGCGGTTGCGCCGCCACAGCATGTCGGCGAGGTACACGCCCATCACCGGGGCGAGCACGGTGACCGCGAGCTGCAGGGCGCTCGACACGCTGTCGAGGAAGTTCCAGATCAGCAGCGCGAACAGCGTCATCAGGACCCCCACCGTGCCGTCCAGCAGCACGGTGCGGGTGCGCGGCAGGCGGACGCCGACGGCCTGCAGGGCGAGGCCCGAGCTGTATGCGGTCATGGCGTTGTTCGCGATCGTCCCGACGATCACGGAGATGAGGAAGACCGGGGCGAACCAGTCGGGCAGGAACTGCTCGAGCCCGGCCTCCGGATCGCTCATGTCCACGGCGGACGCCGCGAGCGCGCCGACGAAGGTCGCGAGGATGCCGGGGATCATCATGCCCAGGCCCGTCCAGGTCGCCACGTCGCGGACGCGCGTGCGCGCAGGGAGGTAGCGGGCGAAGTCGGCGCTGTTCGTGTACGAGAGCGGGCCGGATGCCGTCAGCGCGATGCCCGCGCTCATCATGACGACGAGGTCCATCCCCTCGAGGGGCTGAGCGGGCGCGAAGCCCCACTGCGCGCGACTGACCACGAACACCGCCATCACGATGAAGATCAGGGCGAGCACGATCGCGAGGGGCTGGTACAGGCGCATGATGAGGCCGTGGCCGTACACGCTGATGACCATGGTCGCCGCGGCGATCAGGATCGCGCTGATCGCGATGGTCCAGCCCGTGGCCGGCACGCCGAGGCGGCCGAGGAGCCCGACCATCACGGTGGTCGCAGCCGCCCAGTTGATCGCCAGGTAGCAGACGCTGATCAGCCAGCCGGCGATCGCGACGTTGACGCGGTTGCCGTTCACGCCGTACATGGCCCTGGTGATGATCTCGCTGGGCGCGCCCGCGGCGGGCCCGGAGCCCGCCACGATGCCGGTGACGATCGAGAACAGGTTGCCGATCACGATGGCGATGAGCGCCTGCCACAGGCTCAGCCCCATCAGCACGAGGGTCGCGCCGATCACGACGGCGAGGAAGTTCACGTTCGGGGCCGCCCACACCGCGAAGAGGTCGCGGGCGCGGCCGTGGCGCTCCGCGTCGGGGATGTGGTCGATGCCGTGGGTCTCGACGCGCGTGGCGCTGTCGTTCGCGGCTGCCGCGCGTGTGATCGCGGCGTCGGTTGCGGGTGCCGCGGTGCCGGGCGTCACCTGTGACATGGGTCCTCCAAGATCTGCGTGCGACGTCGTCGTCGCGCCTGAAAGGACACGCTAGATACCCAAAACGATTTGGACAAGGACTTTCCGCGGGTATCGTGAAGTCATGACCCGCACGCGCGCGACCATCCGCGACGTGGCGCGCCGAGCGGGCGTCTCCCCCACCACCGTCTCCCACACCTTCTCGGGCAACGGCACCGTGAACCCGCAGACCCAGTCGCGGGTCCGCGCCGCGGCATCCGCTCTGGGCTACCACCCCGACGTCGTCGCCAGCGGCCTCCGCCGCAGCCGCCTCGGCGTGATCGGCCTCGTGCTGCGCCCCGCCGTCGGGGCGGAGCCGCAGCAGCTCGGCGACGTCGACTACTTCCCGCGCTTCGCGGGCGCCGCCGCCCTCACCTCGCTCGCCCACGGGTACGCGCTCATGCTCGTCGCCGATCCCGTCGTCCCCGGCGCCCCGGTGACCGCCTACGCGTGCGACGGGATCATCGTGACCGACCCCGTCGAGCGCGACCCGCTGACCGCCGCGATGCGCTCGAGCGGCATCCCCTACACGCTGGTGGGCGCCGACATCGCCGACCCCGCCGATCCGCATGTGATCGACATCGCCACCCCGCTCATCACCGACCGCGTGCTCGACCATCTCGCGGCGGCGGGCAGCGAGCGCCCGGCGCTCGTCGTCGGCACCGATCCGATCGAGTGGAACACCGCCACAGAGGCCCGCTACCGCGAGCGGATGCAGGCGGCGGGCCTCCCCGAGACGGTCCTCCGGGTGCACGAGCGCGCGCCGCGGGACGAGGCCGGGCTCGCGGCCGACGAACTGCTCTCGCTGCCCGAGCCTCCCGACGGCGTGTACTGCATGACGAGCGACCACGCGCGGGGCCTGGTCGACCGCTTCACCGCCCTGGGCGCGCGGGTGCCCGAGGACGTCGTCGTGATCTGCGGCTCCGACGCCGAGTGCCTGCGCGATCGGGAGCCGACGATCTCGACCGCCGACCTGCAGCCCGAGGCTCTCGGCCGTCAGGCCGCTGCGGCGCTGCTGCGGCAGCTGGAGCCGGATCTCGACCTCTCGGCGCCCGAGCCCGACCACGGACGGCTCATCGTGCGGGCGTCCACCGCCCGGGCCGCCGCTCCGTGAGGGCCTCCAACGCCGCCTGCGGCATCCGCTCGGCGCACCGCGTTCCCGCCCGCCCCACGGTCGGCGTCAGTCGCCTGCGTCCGCGGCGCCCGCGTAGACGAACTCCAGCTGGATGTCCGGGTCGACCGGCTCAGCCGGCGCGCGACACCTCCGCGTGCGGCATCCGCTCCGCCATGACCCGGACGGCCTCGGGGTTGTCGTCGACGAGCACGGCGTCGCGTCCGAGCACGGAGGCGACCGCGCCGGTGGTGCCGGAGCCCGCGAACAGGTCGAGCACGCGGTCTCCCGGGCGGCTCGACGCCGCGACGATGCGACGGAGCACACCCTCCGGCTTCTGGGTCGGGTAGCCGGTCTTCTCCCGACCGGTGGTCGGCACGATCGTGTGCCACCACACATCGGTCGGGAGCTTCCCCCGCGCGGCCTTCTCGGGGGTGACGAGCCCCGGCGCCATGTACGGCTCGCGGTCGACCTCTTCGGAGTTGAACACGTACGCGCGCGGGTTCTTCACGTAGACGAGGATCGTGTCGTGCTTGGTCGGCCACCGCCGCCGCGACTTCCCCCCGTAGTCGTACGCCCAGATCAGCTCGTTGAGGAACGAGTCACGGCCGAAGACGGCGTCGAGCATGACCTTCGCGTAGTGCGCCTCGCGGTAGTCGAGGTGCAGGTAGAGGGTGCCGTCGTCGGCGAGCAGCCGCCACGCCTCCTCCAGCCGCGGCATGAGGAAGTCGCCGTAGTCGTCGAAGCTGTCGTCGTAGGCGCGCAGCATGCCCCGCACCCGCTCGTACCGGTGCCCGTGGAAGCCGTGACGGATCTCGGCGGCACGCTCCTGCTGAGCCGGCGCCGGTTCGAGACTCGGAGCGGGCGCCGCGGCATCCGCTCCCGTCGATCCGTCCTGGGCCGCGACCGACCTGCGGGCCGTGACGACCTGCCGCTCCCTGGCGCGGCCGGTGTTGAACGGCGGGTCGAGGTAGACCAGCGTGAACGATTCGGCGGGGAGGGAGGCCGCGACCGCGAGATTGTCGCCCTCGATGATCGTGACGGAGCCTCGGCGCCCTTCGTCTCGTCGCTCCGCTCCTCGCTCAGGAACCGGACTTCCCGTAGTCACGGAACCCGGTGCAGCCACGCGTCGGTGGCGAACTTCGACGCGACGAGCGCCTCGGCGTCGGCGTACTCCTCGGCGGTGATCGCGCCGTCCTCCGCAGAGGTGAGCGAGCGGAAGGTGTCGGTGAACCGCTCGATGATCTCGGCCCGCGACAGCCCGGTCTGGCTGCGCAGCGGATCCACGCGCTTGGCGGCGGAGGTGGTGCCCTTGTCGCTGAGCTTCTCGCGGCCGATGCGCAGCACCTCGGTCATCACCTGGCCGTCGATGTCGTACGACAGGGTCGCGTGGTGCAGCACGCCGCCGTTGGCGAGGCGCTTCTGCGCGGCGCCGCCGATCTTGCCCGACGACGAGGCGATGTCGTTGAGCGGCTGGTACACCGCGTCGATCCCCAGCGAGCGCAGCGCCTGCAGCACCCAGTCGTCGAGGAAGGCGTAGGAGTCGGCGAACGTCATCCCCGCGACGAGGGATGCCGGCACGTACAGCGAGTACGTGATGATCTGCCCCGCGGCCATGAGCATGGCCCCGCCTCCGGAGATCCGCCGGACCACGTCGAAGCCGTGCCTGGCCGCGCCCTCGGGGTCGACCTCGTTGCGGTACGACTGGAACGAGCCGATCACCACGGCCGACTCGTCCCACTCCCAGATGCGCAGCGTGGGGCGCCGGCGGCCCTCGCCCACCCGCGAGGTGAGCACCTCGTCGAGCGCGAGGTTCATCCGGGGGGACACGGCCTTCTCGTGCACGATCTCCCAGTCGAAGTCGCGCCAGCCGGGGGCGGTGACCAGCGCCCGGCGCACCGCCGTCCCCACCGCCTCGGGGGTGAAGCCGAGCAGCTGCGCGCCCTCGGGCAGAGCCGATCGCACCGCGGCGGCGATGGCGGAGGCGTCGGTCTCCTCCGGAAGCCCGTTCACCGCGGCGTCGATGGCGTCGAGGGCCGTGTCTGGCTCGAGGAAGAAGTCTCCGGCGAGGCGGAAGCCGGCGATCCTGCCGTCGATCACCTCGAGGTCGACGAGGACGAGCTTTCCACCAGGGACCTTGTATTCACCGTGCACGCCTCCAGCTTAAGCCGCAGCCGCGGCTCAGCGGCCGAGGACCACGGCCCGCTCCCCCGCCCTGATCGACGCGGCGTAGCGGTTCTCCGGCAGCGGCAGCGGGCACACGAACTGGTCGGAGAAGGCGCACGGCGGAAGGTACGCGCGGTTGAAGTCGATCCACGCCGACCCGTCCTCGGCCGGTTCCTCGACGACGAGGAAGCGGAAGCGGTAGGTCTCCAGGCCGTTCGTGCCGTCGGAGAAGACCGCCCGCAGCTCCCCGCGGGATCCCCGGGTCACGGCGAGCACCTGCGGGCTCCCGTCGAGCGCGAAGCGCAGCCGGCCGGCCAGCGGCGTCTCGGAGCGCACCCCGTCGGCGGCGGTGACCGTGACGTGCTCGCCCTCAGCGGCGGCCTCGAAGCGCGCCGGCACCCGCCATGCCTGCCGCGGCGGATAGGCGTCGATCGCACTGAAGAGCTGACGCTGCGGGCGCTGCGGGTTGAACACGCGCAGACCCAGCGCCTCCTTCCGGGCGAACACCCGCAGCTCGCGACGACCCAGCCGGATCGTCTCGCTGCCGCGCAGGACCACGCTCGCCCCGGCCGTGCCGAGGTCGCTGCCGCGGATGCCGCCGTCTCCGGTGAGCGCCCAGAGCCCCGGCACCCCGTCGACGGCGGCGGGTTCGGTGATCAGCCAGTTCGTCGACTCCAGTGCGGACGGGCCGTACTCCGCGCCCGCGTAGCTCTCGCGCGATGCATGCCATGCGCGCCAGTCGTCTTCGAAGCTCATCTGCGCCTCCCTCTCGCGGCGAATCTATGACGCGAGAGGTCGTGGGGGCGCGGGTGGCGTCACGAAGGATCACCCGAGGTAATGTCAGGACTCCGGACGAAATGTTTCAGCGTCGGGGAATGCGCGCGTCGAGCCATGACAGCAGATCGGCGCGCACCTCCTCCTGCTGCAGCTCGTTGAAGATCTCGTGCCGCGCATCGGGGTACACGAGGGTGGTCACATCGGTGAGGCCGGAGCGGGTGCGGTACTCGTCGGCGAGCTTGTGCACGCTGCGGGGGCCGCCGACGGGGTCGTCCCTGCCGACCATGAGCAGCATCGGGATGTCGCGCCCGCCCCTCGCCGCGCTCAGCGATCGGCTCGGGCGGCCGTAGAGCCTGGCCGCCTCGATCGGCCCGAACAGCTTCAGCAGCGGCACGTCGGTGGTAAGCGGGTCCTCGTCGAACGCCGACCACACCGCCGGGTCGCGGGAGAGCCATTCGAATCCGGTCGCATCCGCGCCGGCCCAGCGCTTGTTCAGCGGGGCGGCGTTGAGGGATCCGGGCATGCGCAGCGCGGACCCGGAGAGCACGACGGCGTCGTAGGCCTCGGGATGGTCGTTCACGAGCATCTGCGCGAGGAACGATCCCCACGAGTGGCCGAGCAGCACGAGCGGCAGATCGGGGTTCTCGGCGCGGATGATGCCGGTGAGCTGCCATACCGCCTCTTCGGCGGCACGCAGACCTCCCCGGCCCAGGCGCCCGAGCTTGGCGGGTCCGCCGTGCTGGCGGATGCCCGTGCGCCCGTGCCCGCGGTGGTCGTCGGCGTACACGATGAAGCCGGCCGCGGTGAGGGCGGAGACGAGCGCGCCGTAGCGTCCCGCATGCTCGCCGACGCCGTGCAGCAGCTGCACGACGCCGCGGGGCGCGCCGGCCGCGGGATGCACGTCGTAGACGATGGCGATGCCGTAGGAATCCGTGAACTCTCGCGTGTCCGTCACGCCCCCACCCTACTCACGGCTCGGTCAGCGGGCGAGAGCGGCCACGAGGGCCCGAGCGGTCGCGAGGTCGGTGACCTCGTAGCCGCCGACGCCGTCCGCGGCCGATCCCATCCGCACGCCGCCGTCCTCGAGGACGGCCCGCTTGGCCGAGAAGTGCAGCGCATCGACGCCGGTGTCGGAGAGGGCGAGGGCGGATGCCGCGGTCACCCCGCTGCCCGCCATGACCTCGATCCGCCCCTCGGCCGCCGCGACGAGCTCGCGCAGCACCGGGATGCCGTCGACGGCGGCGGAGGCGCCGCCGGAGGTGAGCACGCGCCGCAGCCCCAGCGACCGCGCCGCGACGAGGGTGGCGACGGGGTCGGCGGTGACGTCGATCGCACGGTGCAGGGTGACGGATGCCGCGCCCGCCGCGTCGCGCAGCCGGGCCATGGCGTCGAGGTCGAGCCGTCCGGCGTCGTCGAGCGCGCCGACCACGACGCCGTGGGCGCCGGCCGCGACGGCGCGGCGCACGTCGAGCTCGGACACGGCGATCTCGTCGGCGTCGTAGCGGAACCCGCCGGCGCGCGGGCGGATGAGCACGTGCACCTCGACCCCGGCCTCTCCGGCCGCCGCCAGTGCGAGCTCCAGGGTCGCGGGCGACGGCGTCAGCCCGCCGAGGGCGAGGGCCTGGGCGAGTTCCACGCGGGCGGCCCCGACGTCTCCGGCGATGCGGACTCCGGCGGGGTCCTGCACGGCGATCTCCAGCTCGAGCGGCATGGAGAACATGCTCGCACATCCGCGGGCCCGATCCGACCCCGCCGCTTCCCCTCGCGCAAGTGTTTAGTTAGACTAACTAAACAATGCGCGACGATCTCAGCACCACAGCATCCGATCTGCGCCATGCCGTCTTCCGCCTCACCCGCCGGCTGCGCTGCGTACGCGCCGTCGACGCGATGAGCGACGCCCAGTTCGCCACCCTCGGGGCGCTGCGCATGCACGGCAGGCACACCATCTCCCAGCTCGCCGACCGCGAGCGCGTCACGGCGCCCACCATGAGCGCGACCGTCAACGGGCTCGCCGAGCTCGGCCTGGTGGTGCGCGTCCCCGACGACGACGACCGCCGGAAGGTGCACGTCGAGATCACCGAGGAGGGGGAGCGCGTGGTCCTCGCCACCGTGCGCCGTCGCGACGAGGTGCTCGCCGGCATGATCGACGATCTCGGCCTCGACGATCGCGAGCTGTCCGTGCTGCACGAGGCCGCCGCCCTGCTGCGGAAGCTGGCCGAGCGATGAGCGCCATGTTCCGCTCGTTCGCGAACGTCAACTACCGCATCTGGTTCGCCGGCGCCCTGGTCTCGAACATCGGCGGATGGATGCAGTCGACCGCTCAGGACTGGGTGGTGCTCACCGAGCTGACGAACAACGACGCCACCGCCATGGGCGCCACGATGGCGCTGCAGTTCGGCCCTCCCCTGGTGCTGGTGAGCGTGACCGGCTGGGTCGCCGACCGCTTCGACCGCCGCCGCATCCTGCTCCTGACGCAGAGCGCTCTGCTCGGCCTGGCGATCGCGGTGGGCGTGCTGCTGCTCACCGACGTGATGACCCTGCCGATGATGCTCTGCTTCGCGGCCGCCTTCGGCGTGGTGAACGCCTTCGACGCGCCGGCCCGTCAGGCCTTCGTGTCCGACATGGTCTCCAGCGGCGACACCTCCAACGCCGTGGCGCTGAACTCGGCGTCCTTCAACATGGCGCGCATGATCGGCCCTGCCGTCGGCGGTCTGCTGATCGTGGCGATCGGATCGGGGTGGGTGTTCATCGCGAACGCGGCCACCTTCCTCGCGATGCTCGTGGCGCTGCTGCTCATGCGGCGCAGCCAGCTCGCCCCGCGTCTGAAGAACCGCAGCCGCGGAGGCCTCGCGGCGGGCTTCCGCTACGTGTGGGGCCGCAGCGACCTGCGGGTCGTGTTCGTCACCGTGTTCCTGCTCGGCGCCTTCGGCATGAACTTCCCGATCTTCGCCTCGACCATGGCGATCGAGTTCGGCGCGGGCGCCGACGGCTACGGCGTGCTGAGCTCGGTGCTCGCGATCGGATCGCTCACCGGAGCCCTGCTCGCCGCACGGCGCGATCGGGCCCGGGTGCGCGTCATCGTGCTCGCGGCCGGCGGCTTCGGCGCGGTCTCGTTCCTCTCCGCCTCGATGCCCACCTACCTCTCCTACGCGGTCACCCTGGTGTTCACGGGCTTCACGATCGTGACGCTCCTGACCACCGCGAACGGCTACGTGCAGACGACGACGGATGCCGCGCTGCGCGGCAGGGTTCTCGCGCTGTACATGGCCGTCATCATGGGCTCGACGCCGCTGGGCGCGCCGATCGCCGGGTGGGTGGCGGACGCCTTCGGTCCGCGCACCGCGATCATGCTCGGCGGCACGGCGGGACTCGCGGCCTGCGCGATCGGCTTCACCTGGATGCTCACCAGCGGGCGCCTGCACCGTGACGAGAGCCGCAGGTTCCTGATGACGATCGACGAGACCCGCCCGATCGAGATCGTCGACCCGGTGGAGTTCAGCGACGAGGCGGCGGCGACCACGCCGATCCGGGCGCCGAAGAAGTCCGGCTGAGCCGGGCGGTCAGAGCTCGGGCCACTCGTCGTAGGCGTAGGTCTGCTCGAACGCGCCGTCGGCGGGATCGTATCCGCCGAGCTCCTCGAACAGATCGTAGGCGTCGCCCCACCACGTCGGCGAGCTGAGCGACACCCAGACGCGATCGTCGTTCGCGGAGATCTCGACGACGTTGCCGTGGGGGTCGACGATCGCGCCGCGCTCGCCCTCGGTCCAGCCCTGTCTGAGGAGCTCGGCCGCCACCGCGTCCGCGTCCACGGACTCCCCGGGCGACGCCCGGTGCTCGAACCGCAGATCGAAGCCGTAGCTCTCGACCGCCTCGGAGAACGAGGTGCGCGTGTCGATGCCCCGGGACGACAGCTCCCAGCCGTCCTCGGCGATCATCCCGCGCACCGCCGACAGCTGCGCCTGGGCCCGGTCGTGCCTCTCCACCGCGCGTGCGGCCTGCTCGCTCAGCGGGAGCGCCTGCACCTCGGCGACGGTGGCCCCCGCGGCGTCCCGCTGCTGCGCGGTGACGACCCCGCCCAGCCAGATCGTCGCCACGAGCAGCAGGGGCAGCGCGAACGCGGCGATCCACGCGGCGGCCGTCCAGCCCTTCGCCCCCTGCCGTCGGGCCGGCTCCGCGCGCGAGGCGACCACGATCGCGATCACGAGCACGGCGATCCAGCAGGAGACGGCGATCAGGGAGGCGCCCAGCAGCACCGCCGACAGGAATCCGCCCGAGATCGGGAGCGGCGACAGCACCTGCATCACCGCGGGGATCGGACTGCCGTCGGTCGCGCCTGGCGGCGTGATCATGGCGGCTCCCCACGCCCACCACTGCAGGAGCAGCAGTGCGGTGATCGGGGCGGGCGTGGTGACGGCCCCGGACCTGCGCAGGACGAAGCGCGGCAGCGAGCCGAGGAGCCCTGCCGCGGGGACGAGCACGGGCGAGACGACCAGGAGCAGCAGCAGCGCCCAGCCGCCGTTGCCGACGCAGAGGATCCCCACGACCGGCAGCAGCCAGTTCATCCAGGGCCAGAGGGACCACGTGAACGAGTGGATGCCCTGACGCCCTCGCCGAGGCGCCTCACGGGCGGGCTCGACGGGGCTGTACAGCAGCCACGGCTGATCCGTCATCGCTCTCCCCCCTGCCACAGGATACCCGCGAGCCCCGACAGGGGCGCCGTCGGATGTCAACCCCCTGCAGTCCCCCGTCGGCGGCGGCATACGGTGAGCGGCATGGACCAGAACACGCACCGCACACCTCACCCGGAGGATCCCGCGGAGGGCGCCTCCGACATCGACGGCGCCGACGACGCCACGACGAGCACGGGAGGGGACCGGCATGCCGGCGGCGGCGACCCGTCGACGATCCCCGAGCACAACACCGCACCCGACGGCTTCGCCACCGCTGACGGCCCCCACGGCGGGGCCATCCAGGGCGACGCCTCCGACGGAGGGACCGGCGGGGCCATCCAGGGCGACGCCGGGCCCGACCGTCAGGCGCCTCTCGGCGGCCACGAGACCACCGAGGAGCAGCTCGACGCCGACAACGAGGTCGAGGGCGACACCCTGAAGACCCTCGATCCCGACGATCCGCCCGCCTGAGCCGCCGCCTCCCGCGGCGGCCTGATCACGCCGATCGGCCGATCAGGACTGCCCCTCGAGCACGAGCCGGAGCTGCTCCACCGCCCAGTCGAGCTCGGTCGCGCGGACCACGATGGGCGGCGCGATGCGGATCGTCTGGCCGTGCGTGTCCTTCACGAGCACACCGCGCTCCATGAGCCTCTCGGCGATCTCGCGCCCGGTCCCGAGCGCCGGATCGATGTCGACGCCGGCCCAGAGCCCCGCGATGCGCACCTCGGTCACGCCGTGGCCGATCAGAGGCTGCAGCGACTGCGCGAGGTGCTCGCCCAGAGCGCGGGCGCGCTCCTGGAACTCGCCGGACTCGAGCATCTCGACCACGCGCAGCCCGACGGCCGCGGCCAGCGGGTTGCCGCCGAAGGTCGAGCCGTGCTCGCCCGGCCGGATGACGCCGAGCACGTCGCTGTCGCCGACGACGGCGGACACGGGCAGGATGCCGCCGCCCAGAGCCTTGCCGAGCAGGTAGAGGTCGGGCACCACGCCCTCGCGGTCGCACGCGAAGGTCTCGCCCACCCGTCCCAGGCCCGACTGGATCTCGTCGGCGATGAACAGCACGTTCCTCTCGTCGCAGATCTCGCGGATGCGCCGGAGGTACCCCTCCGGCGGGATGATCACGCCGGCCTCGCCCTGGATGGGCTCGACGAGCACGGCGGCGGTGTCGTCGGTGATCGCGGCGGCGACGGCATCCGCATCCCCGAAGGGCACCATGTCGAAACCGGGCGTGTACGGCCCGAAGCCGTCGCGCGCCTGCTCGTCGTCGCTGAAGCTCACGATCGTGGTGGTGCGGCCGTGGAAGTTGCCGGCCGCGACGACGATCCGGGCCTTGCCTGCGGCGATGCCCTTGACCCGGTAGCCCCAGGCGCGGGCGACCTTGATGCCGGTCTCGACGGCCTCGGCCCCGGTGTTCATCGGCAGGACGAGGTCCTTGCCGCACAGCCTCGCGAGCGCGTCGGCGAACGGCTCGAGCCGGTCGTTCATGAACGCGCGGCTGGTGAGCGTGATGCGTCCGAGCTGCTCGGTGGCCGCCGCGACGAGGGCGGGATGCCGGTGGCCGAAGTTCACCGCGGAGTAGGCGGCGAGGAGGTCGAGGTACCTCTTGCCCTCGACGTCGGTCACCCAGGCGCCGTCGCCGCGGGAGATCGTGACCGGCAGCGGGTTGTAGTTGTGGGCGAGCGCGCTCATCGCCCGACCTCAGAGCTCGTCGCCGCCTGGGTCCCTGAGCTCGCTGCCCGGGTCCCTGAGCCCGCCGCCTGGGTCCCTGAGCTCGTCGAAGGGCGCAGCTCGAGGGTGCAGCACTTGATGCCGCCGCCGCCGAGGAGCAGCTCGGACAGGTCGATGAGGATCGGGTTGTAGCCGCGCTCGCGCAGCTGCTTCTCGAAGCCCTTCGCGCGCGGCGAGATGACGACGTTGTATCCGTCGCTCGCCGAGTTCAGGCCGAAGACCGCGCCGTCCTCGTCCGACACGAGGATCGCGTCGGGGAAGCGCTCGGCCAGGACCTTCTGCGAGGCCTCGTCGAAGGCGTGCGGAAGGTAGGCGATGTTCGCCTGCTGCCCGTCCTCGACCACGGGGTCGAGGACGGCGATCGCGGTGTCGAGGTGGTAGAAGCGCGGGTCGACGAGGTTCAGGGAGACGACCTCGCGGCCGAACACCTCGCCCACCTCGCGGTGGCTGTCTCCGGTGGAGCGGAAGCCGGTGCCGGCGAGGATGACGGAGCCCGCGAGCAGGAAGTCTCCCTCGCCCTCGTTGACCTCCTCCGGGATGACGGTGTCGTAGCCGTTCGCCCGGAACCAGTCGGCGAACGCGGGGGCCTCGCCCGCACGCTCCACGAAGCGGAACCTGGGCACGTACGCGCGGCCGTCGATGACGAAGCCGCCGTTGGCCGTGTAGACCATGTCGGGGTAGCCGGGCAGGGGATCGATGAGCTCCACCTCGTGGCCGAGCTCGACATAGAGGTCGTACAGCGTCTGCCACTGCGCGACCGCCTTGGCGGTGTCGGTCGGGTTGGCCGGCTCCATCCACGGGTTGATCGAGTAGTTCACCGTGAAGTGCTCCGGCCTGCACATCAGGTAGTGGCGGTGGTGCGCGGTGCGGACGGGGACCCCGACGGGTCCCTGAGCGTGCCGGAGTGCGGCTTCGGGCGTCGACATGATGCTCCTTGACGAACAGGTGCGGCGGACGCTGTCCAGGGGCCCGGCGGTCCTTCGACCCGTCATCCGTGAGCGGATGCCGAGGAAGATGCGACTCGGGCACGCCGGCATCCATTCTTCCATCCGACTCCTGTGCACCGCCAGAGCGCGCCGACGTCCTCGGCGGGCTCAGCCGGGCAGGACGTCCGCGACCGCGGCGACGTAGTCGTCGGCGGAGAACCCGGTGAAGACCACGCTCTGCAGGGCGAAGCCCTGGGCGATGCCGATCACGACGAGGGCGGTGCGGTCGGCCCACTCGTCGAGGTCTCCGGTGACGGCGGAGGGATGCTGCGATCCCCAGCCGGTCATGGAGCCGACCAGCAGCCTGCGCACCTCGGGGATGATGCGGTTGGCGATCGTGCGCAGCTCAGGGTCGGTCACCGCCTCGCCCCAGGTCTGGATGATGAACGGCAGCTTGTCGAGGGTGCGGAAGCCCTCGATCACGAGCAGCGCGAGCTCCCTGGGCGAGCGCGCCGCGAGCTCGCCGTCCTCGTCGAGCCCGATCTCGGCCACCCGGTTGGTGATGATCGATGCGGCGACGGCCTCGAGGAGCTCCTGCTTTCCCGCAAAGTAGCCGTAGATCGCGCCGGCCGACAGCCCCGACTCCTCGATGATGTCCGCCATCGAGGTGCTCTTGAGCCCCTTCCTGGCGAAGCACCGCCCGGCGGCCTCGATGATCTCCGCGCGGCGTTCCTCCCGACGAGCGTCGCTGATCTTCGGCATCCGAACCTCCTCATTTGACATCCCAGCCTGACAGGTGGATTATACAAAACGAACATTCATTCTGTTTGGAGATCCCATGAGCACATCGACGCCGCACACCCCGTGGCCGCGTGTCATCGTCACCGCCCTCGGCGCCTGCCTCATCGTGGGCGTGGTGCTGCTCGGATTCGCCTGGCCCTCGGTCACGGCAGAGCCCAAGGACCTGCCGGTCGGCGTCGTCGGCGCCTCGGAGCAGGTCGACCAGATAGAGGACGCGATCGACGAGAAGGCCGGCGGCGCGGTGGCGCTCACCGAGTACGACGACCGCGCGGCCGCCGTCGACGCGATCGAGTCGCGCGAGATCTACGGTGCGATCGTCCTCGGCGCCGAGCCGACCGACGCCCCCGAGGTTCTCACGGCCTCGGCCGCCGGCGCCGCTCCCGCGCAGCTGCTGCAGGGACTCGCGACCGGCCTGCAGGCCCAGATCGACGCGCAGATCCGCGCGAGCGTCGAGGCCGGGGTGCAGAAGGCCGCCGCGGCAGCGGCGGCAGGGCCGGAAGCGGCGGCCGCGGCCGCCGGCGCCCTCGCCGACTTCCACATCCCCGCCGTCGAGGTCACCGTCACCGATGTCGTGCCGCTCGCCGACACCGACCCGCGCGGCACCGGCCTCGCGACGGCGATGTTCCCCCTCATCCTCGGCGGGATGATGGGCGCGATCATCATGTGCTTCGCCGTGACGGGCGCCGCCCGCCGCTTCACCGGCGTGGTGCTCTACTCGGCCGGCGCAGGCCTGCTGCTCACCGGCATCCTGCAGGGCCTGTTCGGAGCCCTCCAGGGCGACTACCTGCAGAACTCCGCAGCCGTCGCCCTGTCCATCGCGGCTGTGTCGGCGCCGATCATCGGCCTGTACAGCCTGATGGGCACGCCCGGCATCGGCATCGGCGCGGCGTTCACGATGCTCGTCGCCAACCCGCTGTCCTCTGCGACGCAGCCGTTCCAGTTCCTCCTCGCACCGTGGGGCGCCTTCGGACAGGCTCTCGCCCCCGGCGCCGCCGGCACCCTGCTGCGCAGTCTGTCCTACTTCCCGAACGCCGACGCCTCCGCGCAGTGGCTGACGCTCTCGGCCTGGGCCGCCGGAGGACTGCTCCTGATCGCGCTCAGCGCGTTGCGCAGGCCGAAGACCGACGCGACCGCGGTCGCCTCCGAAGCGATGGCGCCCGAGCCCGTCACCGTCTGAGCCCGGGCGTCACGGGGCAACCGCCTCCCGACGCCCCGCCCGGCTGCGAGGCCCCTGCTCGGCTGCGACACCGAGCAGGGGCCTCGCGCATCGGCAGGGGCGCCGACACCGAGCCCGCTCACGCCACCCGCACGACCAGCTTCCCGGCCACGTGCCCCGCGTCGATGCGGGTGAGAGCCTCCCCCGCCTCCTCGAAGGCGTACTCCCTCTCGACCACGGGCGCGAAGCGCCCGGCCGCGAGCAGCTCGAGCATCTTCGTGATCACCTCGGGCCGGTTCGTCGCGGCGAGCGAGCGGATGCCGGGGCCCGAGCCGATCGACAGGAGCGCCGCCGACAGCATCCGCGGGACGGGCCCGAGCACGTGGCCGCCGTCGCCGGTGACGAGCACGATCGTGCCGTCGGGCGCCACCAGCCGCCGCAGGTCCCGCAGATCGATGCCGCCGGCGATGTCGACGACCGCGTCGAAGCGCCCGGCCGGGATCGCCGAGAGCGGCTCGCGACGATGATCGAGGGTGCGCACGGCGCCGAGCCCCTCGACGAGAGGACGATTGCGCTCGGCGCAGCTCGCCCACACCTCGGCGCCGCGCAGCACGGCGAACTGCACCGCGAAGGTGCCCACTCCCCCGGAGGCGCCGATCACGAGCACGCGCTCCGTGCGGGCCCGCAGGCCCACGCCGGCGAGGTCGAGCGCCTGCCACGCCGTGCCGCCCGCGACCGGCAGGGTCACGGCGGAGAGGGCGTCGACGCCCGGAGGCAGCGGCTGCAGCCGGCTCGCCGGAGCGGTCGCGTACTCGCCGAGCCCTCCCCCTCCGCGCAGCTCGCCGATCACCTCGTCGCCGACCTCGACGCCGATGACGTTCGGGCCGGTCCGGACGACCTCGCCGACGGCGTCCATCCCGCGGACCGGGAACCGCGGGCGGGCGAGCCCGAAGGCGGGCCGCACCAGGAGCGGGTCGCCGCGCATGAGCCGCACGTCCCCCGCGTTGAGCGAGGTCGCGCGCATGCGCAGCAGCACCTCCCCCGACCCCGGCGCCGGGATCGGCACCCGCTCCAGGCGCGCCCCCGAGGCCGGCCCGTAGGCCTCGTTGCGCCAGACCCTCATCGACTCAGTCATCTCGTGCCTCCGGATACTGGAACAGCTCGTCGAGACCCACGCCGAACGCGCGCGCGATCTGGAACGCCAGCTCGAGCGTGGGCGAGTACCGCTGCTGCTCGATCGCGATCAGGGTCTGCCTGGTCACCCCGATCGTGCGGGCGAGCTCCGCCTGGGTGAGGCCGGCGCTCTCCCGGTGCGAGCGGATGCTGTTCGAGACGAGCGTCGGCTTGACCATCACAGGAGCCCCCGGCGGTACGCGATCACGCGGGCCACGCCGCCGACGACCGAGGAGACGGCGAAGCCGGCGAACATCGCGTTCGCGATCCAGAACACGTCGGCGCCGAGGGCGCACAGCGCGATGACCCCGAGACCGGCGATCACGAGGAACGCCTGCTCGACCCGCCCGCCCATCCGGCTGATGTCGCGGTCGCGGATGTCCGAGGCCGATGCCGCCTCGGGGTCGCGCCGGCCGGCGACGATGCCCCAGACGATCGTGATGAGGATGCTCAGCGCGATGCCGGCGCCGATCGACCACAGCATCGGCGGGAACCAGTCGGACTCTTCGAGGGAGCGCCCGGCGGCGCTGCGCAGGACGAGCACGACGTAGCCGACGATCGTGGCGACGGCGGCGATCAGACCCGCCCATGCGGCCCTCTCGTGATAGACCATGCCGAACTCCTATGTAAAAGATTCTTGACACCCTCACGGTACGCCGCAGCATCCGCTCATGTCAAGAATTCTTTACACCCCTCCCCCTCTCACCTTCTGTTCCGGTCGCGAACCTGGCTCGATTTCCTCGAGAAATCGAGCCAGGTCCGCGACCGGAACGAGGGATGAACGCGGGGAGGCGGCTCAGATGACGGCGGCGCTCCAGTGGTCGGGCGCGCCGGCGCTGAGCGCCGCGATCGAGATCGACTGCTCCCGCACGAAGGCCAGCAGCTCGATGCGGCCGGCCGACGTGACCTCGCCGTCGTGGATCACCTGGTCCAGCGGATCGGGCGATGCCTCGACCAGCCGCGCACGGAGGGCCGCCACGGCATCCGCCTCGCCCACCAGGCGCACCCGCTCGGGCCGCGGCTCCCCCTCTTCGGCGGGCACGGGACGGCTCCGGCGCTCGAGCCACTCCTCGTCGCTCTCCAGACGGACCGCGACGTCCAGCTCGCCCAGCACGTGCCGCACCTCGGCCGGAAGGCCCTCGGGCACCGACAGCACGAGACCGGAACCGGCCCGCACCGCGGCGATCACGACGCGCAGCAGCTCCTGCAGCCGCGCGTCCGCGGCGACCCGCACCTCGGCCGGCACCGGACGGTAGCGGAGGAGGTCGCGCTCCACGCCGAGCCGGGACACGTCGCGGACGCGCCCGAACTCGCGGTCCCAGGCCAGGGCGTCGGACAGCGCCGCCCTGCGCAGCCACTCGAACTCCTCGTAGCCGAGCGAGGGCTGCGCCGCCTCGATGAGCGCCGTGATGCGCGAGTCGAGCCCGCGCAGATGCAGGGTGCTCGACAGCGCCGACGACGGTCGCGACCGCCACGATCCCAGGGCGATCAGGCGGTTCGGGCCGCCGCTCTTCGCCCCGGGGCCGACGGACGACTCCGCCCAGCCGCCGAACGGCTGCCGCTGCACCATCGCGCCGACGGTGCTCCGGTTGACGTACAGGCTGCCCGCCTCGACCCGGTCGAGCCAGAGCGCCAGCTCCTCCGGGTCGCGCGAGTGGAGTCCCGCCGCCAGGCCCGTGCCGACGGCGTTCTGCAGCTCGATCGCCCTCTCGAGGGTGGGCGCGTGCAGCACCGCGAGCACGGGCGCCGCCTGGTCGTCGGCGAGGAGCCGCGAGTCGGCGCGCACCCCGATGCGGATGCCGGGGCTCCACAGGCGCCCGGCCGGATCGGCGCCGACCAGACGCGGTCGCACCAGCCACTCCTCGTCGCCGTCGAGCTCGATGAGAGCGCGCTCGACGGCGCCCTGCGGCTTCTCGATCAGCGGCCCCACCTGCGAACGCGGGTCGGCGGGCCATCCGGTGTGCAGGGAGCGCGCCGCGTCGGCCAGCTGCCTGGCGAGCCTCTTCGAACGGCCGGCCGCCCCGGCCAGGATCACGACCCCCGCGGCCTCGGCGGACTGCCCCGCGCGGGCGAAGGCGCTGCGCACGATGTCGGATGCCGCCTGATCGACGTCCGCGGAGCCCGTGACGATGATCGCGCTCCGCCCGCAGGCGCGGCCGAGCAGCGGCACGTCCGGCCGGCGGGCCGCGAGCCGCCCGGCGTGCTCCCTCGTGCCGGAGAGGATCACCCTGTCGATGGCCGGGTGCGTGATCACGACGTGCTCGTGTGCGCCGTCGACGAGGGCGAGGACGTCGCGGGGGATCCCCGCCTGCCAGAGCGTCTCGGCGAGCGCGGCCGCGCTGCGGTGCGCCCGGGGATCCGGCATGAGGACGACGCCCGATCCCGCGGCGAGCGCGGCGAGGGCCCCGTCAGCGGCATCGGCGAGCGGCGAGCGCCACGACGAGACGACGAGGGTCGCGGCGGCGGGGACGAACGCCGCCCCCGCGATCGCGTCCAGCTCCCGCGCGGTGGCGGCGTAGTAGCGCGAGAGGTCGATCACGGAGCCGACCTCGGCATCGGCGTCGGCGAACAGCACCCCGGTCTCGGACGCGGCGAGCGCGATCAGGTCGCCGCGCGCGCCTTCGAGGGCGGCCGCGGCGCGCATCAGGATCTCGGAGCGCTCGGATGCCGGACGGGAGCCCCAGCCGGCGCCGGCGTCACAGACGCCCGCGACGACCTCCTGTACGGCGGCCTCCTCCGCGGAGCCGGCATCCGTCGCGGTGGCCTCCTCCGCGACGGCGATCCGGGCGAAGACGGCGCGGGCCCACTCGCGGTTGGCCGGCAGCGACGGGTCGCTGTCGGCGGAGTTCGCGAACCCCGGCGCCCCGCCGGCATCCGCCGGGATCTCCCGCTCCGAGTAGACCGCGGTCTCGAAGAACGACTGATCGTCGGATCCCCTGGCGATGCCGAGGACGGCCTGGGTGAGCTTCTCGTCGGCGTGCGGCACGGCGACGACGGGACGCGCGGATTCGTGCACCGGAGCCGCCCGGTCCTGGGTGCGGCGCGGACCCGTGCGCAGCGACGGCTCGACCGACCGGTTCAGTGCCGCGAGGAAGCGCCGGTCCCCCGGTCCTTCGCCGGAGGCGCCGTCGGCATCGATCGCGCGCACGACGCGGCCGATCGCGACGTCGACGTCGACGGGCGCCACGACCGCCGCGCGGATCAGCACGCCGCCGGTCTCGAGGGCGATCGCCGGGGCCAGGCCGGGTGCGACGCCGTGGGTCAGCTCGATCCCGACGGCGTCGGCCACTCCCTGATCCTGGGCGCGCAGCCAGGCGTAGGCGGCCGTGCAGGGGTCGTCTCCGACCACGCCGACGCGCACCGCCCTGGTGCGCTCGGGCCGCAGCGCCCAGTCGAGGCAGCGCAGCCGGTTCGCCTCGGCGTCGAGCGCGGAGTCGTAGGGCGCCGGCGTCCAGCCGTGCAGGAGCGCCTCGGCGCGCTCCGCCGCGGTGTCCACGCCCCTGGCCAGCCGCACGGTGATGGCCGCTCCGCCATGATCCACCCGGTCCTGCGCCCACGCCGTGAGCTCCTGCAGCGCGGGGAGGGCGTCGGGCAGGGCGGTCGGCAGGGTGATCGCGGCCTCGAGCGCGGCCAGGCGATCCTGCTCCAGCAGCCGCGTGAACACGGCGATGGTGAGGTCGAGGTCGCGATGGGCCCGCACGTCGAGCGTGATGACGACCCCGGCGCCGACTGCCGTCAGGAACAGGGGCATGAGCCTCTCCACCGCCCGTTCGACGGTCTCGTCGAACGCCCAGTCCGCGACGTCTCCGACGGCCTCCGTCACGGTCAGGACCACGTGGCCGACGTCCTCCCTGCGGATCAGGTCGTGGATGCCGTCGAGCCGGCGCCGTGCCTCGGCTTCGCCGAGCACCCGCGCGCCGAGCGGCTCGAGGTCCAGGCGGATGCCGCGACCCTGCGGACCGCTGATCCGCTCGATGTCCGCGCCGAGCCGCGACGCCCGTCCGTCGGCGACGAGCGGGCGCAGCGTCTCCCGGAGCATCAGCCGGGTGATCGGCACGACCGGGACGGGCAGCACCGGGGCGACGCCGCCGCCGACGCGCACGGCGCCGCGCACGTACCAGGGCAGCGACTCGGGCACGGCAGGGGCCGAGCGGCGCAGCTGCGAGGCCGCGGCGGACAGGCTCCCTCGACGCATCACGCCCTCGGCGACGTCGATCGCGAAGCGCCGGCCGTCGGCGTCGCTCAGCAGCGCGGCGAGCCTCGCCGCCGCCGGATCGGTCTCGGCGCCGGCAGCCTCCGTCATCCAGCGCCGGGCCAGCTGCACGGCACGCTCGGCGAGCGGAGCGGATGCGGGCGACGACGGCTCTGACATGGCTTCAGCCTAGGTGCGCGACCGCCGCGTTCCGGGGCGCGACGCCGTGCGCCGGGCGACCTGTCCCGCCGAGTCCTAAGCTGATGCCGTGGGGGAAGAGACGGCGAGCGATCCGGCGGCACGCGCCGCGACCGCCCGAGCGAACGCGGGCGCCAGGGCGAAGCTGCTCGGCTGGGCCCGGCAGAGCATCGACCTGATCCCGACGCCGTGGCTGATCACGGGAGCCGGCGCCGTGGCGCTGGGCGCCACCGCCGCCTTCGGCGGTCTGGCGACCGCCCCGGTGGAGCCGATCCCCGAGCTCTCGGTCGGCGAGTCCTTCCGGGGATCGGACTTCGACATGACGGTGCTCGGCGTCGAGCTGCGCGACGACGACGACGGCACGCTCGTCTTCCTCGACGAGGAGAAGGGCGAGAGGGTGCTCGTGGTGACGCTCGACGTGACGAACACCTTCCCCGCGCCCCGCTCCTCGGCATCCGGCTCCGACAGGCGCATCGCGATCGACGGCATCCGCGTCGAGGGGGTCGAGGGCGCTCCCGTGCTGACGCGGGCGGACGACGGCACCGGATACCCCATGCTGCAGCCCGACGTGCCGGCGCGCCTGCTCGCCGCCTGGGTGGTCGGGCCCGACGACCTGCACGACGGCGACGAGGTCGTCCTGAGCCTGCCCGACTCCACCCACTACGTCGGGAAGAGCCTGACCAAGGGCGACTACTGGTGGGACGAGCATGTCGGGGCGACCCTCACCGCCACGATCGACGAGGTGACGACGCCATGACCGCGCGGACGCACGTGCTCTCCTGGGGCCTCACCCTCGTGCTGCTCGCCGCAGCCTGGGGCGTGGTCGAGGTCACGCTGCCCGACGACGCGGCGCAGCAGCCGTTCCCGACCACGGCCGAGATCGGCGAGGCCGCCGTCTCGCGCAACCTCGTCGTGACCGTGACCGACGTGCGCGCGGCGGCGCGCGTGACCGACGATTCCGGATGGTCGGCCGACGGCACCTGGCTGGTGGTCGACCTCGAGGCCTCGTCGCAGGTCACGCAGGAGAACGCGCTGCTGGGGCTGTCCCGCCTGATCGTCGGCGACCGCACCTTCTCCGCGACCGATCGCGGCACCACGTTCGCGGAGCAGCGGCTCGTGACCGGGGTGCCGCGCAGCGGCAGTCTCGCCTTCGAGCTGCCGGCCGATGCGCTGACCGGCACGGCGACGCTGCAGCTCGGCGTGCCCACCGGAGCGGTGGGGCAGGTCCCCCTGGACGGCATGATCACCCTGACGATCGACCTCGACGCCCTGGAACCCGACGGCGAGGCCGCGCTGCTTCCGAACGGATGGGCACGATGACGATCCCTCCCCCGCTCTTCCCCGCCCCCTCCGATCGCGACACGGAGTCGCCCGATGCCGCCGCCGAGAATGCCGCGCCCGTCTCCTGGTGGCGGCGCAATCGGCTCGCGCTGATCGTGCTGGTCGCCGTCGCGCCCCTCACGGCCGCGGGGATCCTCTGGCACGAGTGGCATCAGTTCTACGGATACGACGCGCGCCCCTTCATCCCGGTCGCCGTCGCGGAGGGGGACACGGCCGAGCTCGCCGGGGCGACCTGGGGTCCGGTGCGCAGCGCCGAAGTCGACGACACCGGCGGATTCGACGTGCCCGCCGGCGCGAAGCTGCTCGCCGTGGCCGTGCCCGTCGAGCCCGGCGACGACGGCATCGGCTGCCGCGCCCCTCGCCTCGTCGAGCAGGCCACCGGCAGGGAGTGGGAGTCGGCGAGCCTGGAGATCGGCCTGCTTCCCACCGCCGACGAGCCCGAGTACTGCTCGACGCTCGACACCGCCCCCTACGAGCTGATCGTGCCCTTCGTGGTGCCCGACGACGTCGAGGGCCCGTTCTGGGTCGACGTCTGGCCTCAGAGCGCCGGCGGCTCGTTCCTGAGGTTCCCCGTCGATCCCTGACCGCCCAGCACGTCGCGCTCCGGCGCCGTGACGAGCGCGGCGGCGACGGCGTCCGCCGAGGCGGGAAGGAGCCCCGCGGCATCCGCGACCGCGCGGATCTCGGCCTCGGCGGGCGAGACCCCGTCGGCTGCCGATCGCTTCTGCTGCTTGCGGCGCAGCCGTCCGAGCGTGGCGTCGTACGCGCCGCTGATGACCGCGATGCGCACGGGCTCGATGATCACGGCGGGCAGGAGCGAGACCAGGGGCAGGGCGATCGACCACCACACGAAGTCGTGCGGTCCGATCAGGCGGGTGAGACCGAGCGAGAGATACGACTCCAGCGCCTTGACCACGACGTAGACGAGGGCGTACGAGGCGACCAGTACCGGGCCCGCGCGCCACATCAGCAGCAGCGCGCGGCCGATCGGCCGGAACCGGGCGCCGAGCTCCTGGCCGAGGTCCTTCAGCCGGCGCACGAGCGGGTTCGGGATCGCGCCGGCGTGCTCGCGGAACCGGGAGACCAGCTCGCCCTCCACCCGCAGCTTCTCGGCGACGATCGCCTGACCGAACACGATCCCCGCGATGGTGAGCCAGGCCAGCGGGGCGAGCAGCACGGGGCCCGCCTCCGAGAGCACCCAGCCGACGGCATCCGTCAGCCAGCGCAGCGGAGCCACGGCGTCGAGGATCCGCTGCCTGAGGTCGTCGAGCACCGCGATCACGACCCGTCCGTCGACCCAGGTCTTGACCGCGTCGACGACGTCGCCGATCACGAGCACCGAGAAGAACACCCAGACGACCTCGAAGTACACCGCGACCGGCGAGAGCCAGGCCGCCAGCTTCGCCGACCACTTCGACCAGGCCCACCGGCCGGCGAAGGCGAGCACGATGATCGCGACGGTCCAGACGCTCAGCGGCAGGTTCTGCACCGTGTCGTCGCTGCTCACCGTCTCGCCGTTCTCGAGCACGGCCACCGCGATGATGCTCTTGCGCACGTCGAGGGCGCGCAGCGAGTACGCGATCACGTCCTCGTTCAGCAGCCCCTGGGCCCAGTAGACGGCGAAGAAGGGCAGGATGCCGGCCAGCAGCGCCGAGAGGAAGGTGCGCCGCCGGTCCGCCGGGGACTCGGGCAGCGGGGCGACCTGCTGCAGGTCGCGCAGGCCGTCGCGGACCACGAGGAACATCGCGACGATGCTGATCAGCCGGGCGAGGATCGCGAGCGGCAGCACGAGGAACCCGACCGTGGCGGTGTAGGCGCCGATGAACCCGGCGATCTGCACCACGAGGTAGTGCACGCCGACGCCGCCGAGGTACCACGCGAGGAGCGCCGGCCAGTGCCTGGCGAGCACGCGCCCGGCCGTGGTCAGGATCTGCAGCACGTCATCACGCTATCGGCTCGGCTGCTTCCACTCCCAGCTCGAGACGACCTGGTCGATCTGCTCGTCCCCGTTGTCGTAGGGAGTGGTCACCGAGATGATGAACAGCGTGGTCTGCTGGCCGCCGACGTCGTACGCCTCGGGCACCAGCACGGTGATGAAGGCCTTGGTCTTCGTGTCGGCCACGGTGCTGTCCACCCGGGTGACGGTGGCGGGCACGCCGTCGAGGGTGACGGGCTCGTGCAGGCTGATGATCGCGCCCTGCTGCGAGAAGTACTGCTGGGTGCTCTCGATCGCGTCGACGACGGCGTCCACGTCGCCGCCGGGTGCGAGCGCCTCGGCGTTCGCGGCGGAGTACGGGTCGACCTGGATCTGCCCGGCGACCTCACCGGCGCCGGTGGGCAGGAACGTGCCGTCGGCCTGCCATTCGCCCCACAGCTCGAGAGCTCCCCTGCACGCGTCGGCGTCGCCCTGCGAGATGTTGTTCACGAAGTGGACGGGCCCGTCGTAGGACCAGCACGGGGTGTCGATCCACTGGCCGGACACGGCGGACCAGGCGTCCTCGTCGGATGCGGAGGGCGCGGAGGACTCGTCCGGGTCGTCGGAGTACGGCGTGGGCTCGGAGATCGCGTAATCGTGCGAGCTCGATCCGAGGACCGCGAGCGGGATGATCAGGAAGACGATCGTCGTGACGATGCTGGTGAGCGCGGCGAGCGCGGACAGCCCGATCGCCGCCCAGCCGAACGCCCTGCGCTGAGGCTTGCGCACGGCGATGACACCCAGCACGACGCCGACGACGGCGATGATCAGGCCGAGGACCGGGATCCAGCCGAGCACGAAGGCGACGATGCCGACGACGAGGGCGGCGATCGCGAGGCCTCCGCCCGAGGGAGACGGCTGCGGGGGTCCGTACACCCCGGGGTATCCGGCTCCCGGGTAGCCCGCGCCCGGCATGGGCTGCTGCGGTCCGGGATAGGGCTGCTGGCCCGGGTACTGTCCGCTGTTCGACATGGTGCGCTCTCCTCCGGTGTGCACCGCGGTGTCCCCCCCACGGCGTCGTCGCTTCGAGCGTACTGGAGGAGCGGTGCCGGCCGCCGTCAGCTCCAGACGCTGGGCGCGCTCGTGCGGACGGGCGGAAGAGCGGATGCCGCGGCCCACTCGTGCACCCACTCGTCGATCACGGGCAGCCCGTCGGGGCGGCCGACGGCGGCGAACAGCTCCTCGTTGCTCACCGTGCCGCCGGTGCGGCGCAGCATCCGCGCCCGGACGATCGCCCGCGCGTAGACCTCTCCGTCGACGACCGCGCGGTGCTCCATGAACAGGGCCTTGTCGTCGTGCCCGATGAAGCGGGACTGCACCTCGAAGCGCTGCCACAGCTGCAGGGACCTGCGGAAGGTGATGGTCTCGCTGGAGACGACCGCATACCAGCCGCGCTCCTTCATGGCGTCTGCGAGGCCGGTGCGGATGAGCTGGTCCCAGCGTCCGAGGTCGAACAGCGACAGGTAGCGGCCGTTGTTCATGTGCCGCAGGATGTCGAGGTCGGTGGGGAGCGTCGTGACCGTGATGGTGCCGACGGCCGTCGGATCGAGGGACTTGCCCTGCCGCACGCGGCGGCGGGCGCCGAGGATGACGAGAAGGGTGCGCCAGATCACATTCACGAGCAATGATCGTAGCCATGAGCGCACGATCCGCGAACATCGTTGTGCGAAACCTCCATCGACGCGCAGGGGGCCGTGCACGGCATCCGCTCGATTTCCTCTTCGCCCGACCCGCGCGTAGAGTCGCGGCATGAGCGCCGAAGCCCAGCCCCAGATCACTGTCCGTCCGGTCCGCGATGTGGATGCGGAAGCCCTCGGTCGCGTGCATGCGCAGTGCTGGCACGAGACCTACGACCACCTCATCAGCAAGGCGGCGCTGGAGAAGATCTCGCCTCGTCGCATGGCCGAGCTGTGGACGCACTGGGCCGTCCAGGGCCCCGAGTTCAAGATGAGCGCCGCGCTCGTCGACGGCGAGATCGTCGGCTTCGTGGGCTCAGGACCCGCGCGCGACAAGGACGCCCCGGCGCTGCGCGAGCTGTACTTCATCTACCTGCTCGACGCGTACCACGGCACCGGGATCGGGCAGAAGCTGTTCGACGCGGCGGTCGAGAAGGACGAGCCGCTGTACCTCTGGGTCGCCGAGGACAACCCCCGCGCGCACCGCTTCTACACGCGCAACGGCTTCGCCCTCGACGGCGCCAGCCACACCGAGCCCTTCCTCGGCGAGACGCTGACCGAGGTGCGCTTCACCCGCTGACCCGCGCGCACGACTCCGAGGATCGGCCGCCATCGTCGCGATGGCGGCCGATTCCGCATCCGCGGTCGACGCTCTTGCGGAGCCGTGAACGTCTAGCGGCCGGAGACGGTGCCGAACAGCTTCGCGATCGGGGCGATCACGAGCGGGCGGGCGGCGGCCCAGCCGGCCGCGATCACCGCCAGGGCGGCGACGAAGACCCAGAAGCCGGCCCATCCGGCGGCGTCGGAGGACGCGAACATGTGGTTGAGGTTCGCGAGCATCCCGGTGAGGAACACCAGCGCGACGTGGGCGATGATGAACAGCACGAAGTACAGCATCACGGGGAAGTGCACCTTGCGCGCCCACTCGATCGGATACGCCTTCGACAGCCGCTCGGCCTTCTTCGGCCACAGGCCCGACATCCGGAACCCGGTGACGGCCGCGAGCGGGGCCGCGAGGAACACCGTGACGAAGTAGGCCAGCTGCTGCAGGCTGTTGTAGTTGTTCCAGCCGTTCTCCGTCGGCCAGTCGAGGGACACGTACTGCAGCGCCGCGGACAGCGCGTTCGGCAGCACCTCCCAGCTCGTCGGCACGATCCGCACCCAGTGGCCGGTGGCGAACAGCAGCACCACGAAGACCGCACCGTTCACGAGCCACAGGACGTCGAGCGCCTGGTGGAACCAGATCGTCAGGCTGACCTTGCCCTTGGGGTTCTTCCTCGGAGTCCAGAACGCCGTCGGGCGCTTCTCGCGCCGGATCGTCAGACCCGAGCGGATGATCAGCACCATCAGGAACATGTTGAAGAAGTGCTGCCACCCGACCCACGGCGCGAAGCCGGGCTCGACGTTGATCGCCGGCTCGTAGTGCCCGGGGAACGCCGCGAGGAACTCCTGCAGCGGGTCCAGGCTCAGCAGCGTGCGCACGAACGCGACGGCCGCCGCCGCGAGGACGCCCAGACCCGCCGCCGCGAACAGACCGGCGACGGCCTGCGGCCACGTCGGACGCCTCTTCGCGGCATCGGATGCCGGGGTCGCGGGCACCCGTCGAGGCGCCCGCCCGTCCCACACCGTCCGCACGAACGGCAACGGGCCGGATCCGCCCGCCGGCACGACCGGAGCGACCGCGGCCACGGGCGCGGCGCCTTCCGCGGCGAGCACCGCCGGGGACTCGGTACCCTCGAACGCCGCCTCGTCGAGTGCGGCCTCGTCGAGTGCGGCCTCGTCGAGCGCGGCCTCGTCGAGCGCCGCCTCGCCGAACGCGGCCCCGTCGAGCGCGGCCCCGTCGAACGCCGCGGCGGTCGCACGCGCGCGGGCCACGGTTCCGGCCGGCGGCCACGGGTCGCCTCCGGCCGTGCGCGGCAGACCGCGGCGCAGCGGGATGCCGTCGGCGGCTTCCGCCCGTTCCGTTCCGGGGGCCGACACGCCACTTCGGGGGACCGATTCGCGATTACGTCCGACATCCGGCGTGTCGGCCCCCGAAGTGCGGGGCGCGGTGTCGGATGCGACGGCATCCGTCCCTGCGTCTGCCCGCCCGACCGCGGCGCCTTCCCGACCGGCCGGCTGCCCCGCCGGTATCGCGGCCGCGACGGCGACACCGGGCTCGACGGCGGGCGCGGTGCCGGCCGGAGGCCACGGCTCGCCGCCCGGGACCCGCGGCAGCCCGCGACGCAGGCCCGCCGGCGCGGTACCGGTGCCCGCAGCGCCGACGACGGCTCCCGCGGATGCGGCGCCGACGCCCACGGACCCGGCCCCGGCATCCGCGGACGCAGCACCGACGGCATCCGCCTGTTCCGTTCCGGGGGCCGACACGCCACTTCGGGGGACCGATTCGCGATTACGTCCGACATCTGGCGTGTCGGCCCCCGGAGTGGTCGCCACCGCGGATGCCGGCACGACCGCTTCCGGCGCGACGACGCCCGCGACGACCGCACCCCCGGCGCCCGCGACGACCGCACCGGGGCCGACCGCACCCCCGCCGACGGCACCCGCGGCGACGCCGTCGGCGTCCGGGACCTCGACCGCGACGTCTGCGGGGGGCCACGGCTCACCGCCGGGCACGCGCGGCAGTCCGCGCCGGAGCATCCGGGGGGCCATGCCTACTTCTTCCGGGCCTCGAGCAGCGAGATCACCTGCGGCACGACCGTGAACAGGTCGCCGACGATGCCGAAGTCGGCGACGTCGAAGATCGGCGCATCGCCGTCTTTGTTGATCGCGACGATCGTCTTCGAGGTCTGCATGCCCGCGCGGTGCTGGATCGCCCCGGAGATGCCGAGAGCGACATACAGCTGCGGCGACACCGACACCCCGGTCTGCCCGACCTGGTGCGACTGAGGGATGTACCCCGCGTCCACCGCCGCCCGCGAGGCACCCACCGCCGCGCCGAGCGCGTCGGCGAGCTCCTCGACGAGCACGAACTTCTCCTTCGAGGCGAGCCCGCGTCCGCCCGACACGACCCGGGCCGCGCCGCGCAGCTCCGGACGCGAGGAGGCCTGCTCGACCGCCTCGATCACACCGGCGGATGCCGTCACGGCGCCCGACCCGGTGACCGCGAGCTCCTCGACCACGGGCGCTGCCACGGCCTCGGCCCGCGCATCGATCGCCCCCTGCCGCACCGTGATCACCGGGGCGCCGAAGGTCGGCGCCGACTCGGTGAGATACGCACCGCCATAGACGGAGTGGTGCGCGACGATGCCCTCGTCATCACGGGAGACGCCCACCGCGTCCACCGACAGCGCCAGCCTCTCCCGCACCGCGAACCGCCCGGCGACGTCGCGCCCGGCGATCGAGTTCGAGATCAGCACCGCATCCGGGCGCACCCGCTCGAACGCCGTCTGCAGGGCGTCGACGACCGGCACGGTCAGCGCCGTCGCGTCCCCCGCCGCGGTGAGCACGACCTGCGCGCCCGCCGCGGCTGCGGCATCCGCCGCCGCCGGCGTCCCACCCACGACCAGCGCGACCGGGGCCCCGATGGTCGAGGCGGCGCCGATCAGCCCCGCGGTGCTCGACGCCGCGTCCCCTGCGGGGTCGACGTCGATCAGGACGAGGATCGGGTTCTCGGGATACGACATCTCACACCAGCCTGTTCTGCACGAGGTACTCCACCAGCTTCTCGGCGGCATCCCCCTCATCGACGATCTTCACCCCGGCGGCGCGCGGCGGCCTCGACGCCACGGCCGTCATGATCGACCGCGGTGCGAGGGAGGGATCGGCCGACACGTCGAGGTCGGCGAGCGACAGCACCTCCAATGGCTTCTTCTTCGCCGCCATGATGCCCTTGAAGTTCGGGAACCGCGCATCCGGCAGCGCCTCCGTGACCGAGATCACGGCCGGCAGCGTCGCCGAGACCTCCTGCGAGCCGGCATCCGTCGCACGCGTGCCCTTCACGCCCTCGGCGGAGATCTCCACCGAGGTCAACGCCGTCGCCTGCGCCCAGCCCAGATGCTCCGCGAGCATCGCCGGGATCACTCCCCCCGACCCATCGGTCGACAGATTCCCGGTGATCACCAGATCCGGCGCGCCACGGCGGATGGCGGCGGCGAGAACCTCGGCGGTGAGCGTCAGATCCGCGCCGGCCAGCTGCTCGTCCGCGACGTGCACCGCAGACCCCGCGCCGATCGCGAGCGCCCGGCGCACCGACGCCGTCGACCCGGCCGGAGCCATCGACAGCGCGACCACCTCGGTGCCCTCGTTCTCGTCGGCATAGCTCAGCGCGACCTCGAGCGCCCGCTCGGTGATCTCGTCCAGCACCACGTCTCCCGCCGCACGATCCGCCAGCCCCGTCTCCAGGTTCAGCGCGCGATCGCCATAGGTGTCAGGCACCTCTTTGACCAGGACGAAGATCTTCATCGATTGCTCCTCACGACTGGCTCGATTCTAGCCCTCTGATACTGAGTGCCACCTGCTGCGCAACTGAGACTCATCACCGTCCGATGCCCTACCGTAGAGATGTGGCCCAGCCCCGTCCCCTGCCCGTTGATCCGCTCGCCGAGGCGAAGCGGCAGTGGCTCGCGCACGGATGGACGGATGCCGCCGACGGCATGACCGTCGTGACCTCGGTCATGCGGGCGCAGCAGCTGCTGCTGGCCCGCGTCGACGCGACCCTGAAGCCGTTCGCCCTGTCTTTCGCCCGCTACGAGGTGCTGCGCCTGCTGGCCTTCAGCAGGACGGGGCGTCTGCCGCTGTCGAGCGTCGTCGCCCGGCTGCAGGTGCACGCCACCACGATCACCAGCACCGCCGAGCGCCTGGTGCGCGACGGCCTCGTGCTGCGCGAGCCGCACCCGCACGACGGACGGGCCGCCCTGCTCTCGCTCACCCCGGCCGGCCGGGATCTGGTCGATCGGGCGACGACGGCGCTGAACACCGAGGTCTTCGCCGATCCCGGTCTCAGCGCCGAGGACGCTGCGGAGCTCGTGGCGATCGTCGCGCGGATGCGCAAGGCGGCTGGCGACTTCGCCGATCCGCGCCCGCAGCCCGAGCCGCTCTGAGATGGCGCGGTTCGTGCTGGAGCGGGTGATCGCGGCGGCGCCCGCTGCGGTGTTCGCCGCATCGCTGGATCCGGCGCTGCACGTGCGCTCGATGGCGCGGCACGGGGAGACGATGGTCGAGGCGCCGGCCGGAGGCTCGTTCGCCGAGGGATCGACCGTGACCTGGCGCGCGCGGCACTTCGGCATCGCGTTCCGCCTGCGCTCGCTGGTCTTCGACATCGAGCCCCCGCGGCGGTTCTCCGACCGCCAGATCGCGGGCCCGTTCGGCGCGTTCCTGCACGAGCACGAGTTCTCCGAGCATCCGCGGGGAACGCTCATGCGCGACACGATCACGTTCCGCTCGCCGTTCGGGCCGCTCGGACGTGTCGTCGACCGCCTCGTCATGACCCGGTACCTGCGCCACCTGATCGCCGAGCGCAACGACGTCCTCGCCGCAGAGCTCGAGGGGCGTAGCCTGTCGGGATGACCGAGCTCCGACTCCGCACCGTCCTCGCGGGCACCGGCCCCGCGGCCGCGATCCTCCTCAGCGACGAGCAGGTGGCCGCACTGGGCGCCGGCAAGGCGTTCCCCGTCACCGTCACGATCGACGGCCGCACCGCCCGCCTGCGCCTCGCCCGGATGGGCGGCGCGAACATGATCGGCTTCAGCAAGGCCGTGCGCGCCGAGCTGGGCGTCGAGATCGATCAGGAGGTCGACGCGGTCATCGCCGTCGACGCCGGCGAGCGCACGGTCGACATCCCGCCGGCCCTGGCCGAGGCGCTCGACGCCGATCCGGCGCTGCGCGCCGCGTTCGACGCCCTGTCGTACACGAACCGCAAGGAGCACGCGCGTTCCGTCGCCGAGGCCAAGCAGGAGGCCACGCGAGACCGCCGGCTCGCGAAGGTCGTCGACTCCCTGCGCGGATAGGCGCCCGGCATCCGCTCGTCTCATCTGTTCTGGAAGTCCGGGGCGCGCTTCTCGCGGAAGGCCGCCATGCCCTCCTTCTGGTCGACCGTGTCGAACAGCGCCGCGAAGGCCTGCTTCTCGTGGGCGAGGCCATCGGCCAGGGTGGTCTCCATGGCGGCGTCCAGCGCGGCCTTGGCCGCATAGACCGACGGCAGCGACTTCGAGGCGATGGTCGTCGCCAGTCTCTCGGCCTCGGCGAGCAGCTCGGATGCCGGCACGACACGCGAGACGAGCCCCGATCGCTCCGCCTCCTCCGCGCCCATGAACCGGCCGGACAGCACGAGCTCCGCGGCCTTGTAGTAGCCGACCGCGCGGATCAGGCGCTGCGTCCCGCCCATGCCGGGGATCACGCCGAGGTTGATCTCGGGCTGCCCGAACTTCGCGGTGTCGGCGGCGAGGATGATGTCGCACATCATCGCCAGCTCGCAGCCGCCGCCGAGGGCGAAGCCGGACACCGCGGCGATCACCGGGGTGCGGACGGCCGCGAAGTCGCGCCAGACGCCGAAGTGATCGGTGGCGATCATCTCGGATGCCGACATCGACTCCATCTCCTTGATGTCGGCGCCGGCCGCGAAGGCCTTCTCGGAGCCGGTCACGACGATGGCTCCCACTCCCTCGTCGGCGTCGAAGGCCGTCGCCGCCGCGGTGACCTCCTCGGCCACACGGCTGTTCAGCGCGTTCAGCGCCTCCGGTCGGTTCAGGGTGATCCAGCCGACCCGTCCGCGCTGTTCGACCAGGATCGTCTCGTGGTCGGTCATGGTGCTCTCCCTCCGGTTCGTCGGGCTCCGGCCCGACGAACATCCGTATTCCGCGACGTCCTGCCCGACGATACCTCGTGCGCGTGCGTCAGACGCGGTCGTCGCGGATGTCGGTGATGATGCCCGAGAAGTCGCGGGTCGCTCCGTCTCCTGCGGCGAAGGCCGCGTACAGCTGCTGCGCGAGCCGCCCCATCTTCGCGTCGGTCGAGGTCTGCTCGATGGCCTGCAGCGCGAGGCCGAGGTCCTTCGCCATCAGGGCGCCGGCGAATCCGGGCTGGTAGTCGCGGTTCGCGGGGCTCGTGGGCACGGGGCCGGGCACGGGGCAGTTGGTCGTGATCGACCAGCACTGACCGGACGCCTGCGAGACGACGTCGAACAGCGCCTGGTGCTCGAGCCCCAGGCGCTCCCCCAGCACGAACGCCTCGGCGACCGCGATCTGCGACACCGCGAGGATCATGTTGTTGCACACCTTCGCCGCCTGGCCGAGCCCCGGACCGCCGCAGTGCACGATCCTCCTGCCCATGACCTCGAGCAGCGGGAGCGCCGCGGCGAAGTCCTCGTCCGACCCGCCCACCATGAACGCGAGGGTGCCGTTCTCGGCGCCGACGACTCCGCCGGAGACCGGGGCGTCGATGCTGCGGTGCCCGGCGGCGAGCGCGAGCTCGTGGGCGGTGCGCGCCTCGTCGACCGCGATGGTGGACGACTCGATGAAGAGCGTGCCGGGCTCGGCCGCGGCGAGCAGCTCGTCCTGGTAGGCGGCGATGACGTGCCGGCCGGCCGGGAACATCGTGATGACGACCTCTGCTCCGGCGACGGCATCCGCTCCGCTCTCGGCGACGGGGATGCCGGCCGCCCTCGCCGCATCGACGGCGGCGGGGACGAGATCGAAGCCGTGCACCTCGTGGCCCGCCGCGACCAGGTTCCTCGCCATCGGCAGGCCCATGTGGCCGAGGCCGAGGAAGGCGATGCGGGTCATGACGAGCTCCGCATCGATGCCGATCCCGACGCGCGCAGCATCTCGCGGCCGACGATGAGTCTCATGATCTCGTTCGTCCCTTCCAGGATCTGGTGCACCCGCAGGTCCCGCACGACCTTCTCGATCCCGTAGTCCTGAAGGTACCCGTAGCCGCCGTGCAGCTGAAGGGCCCTGTTGGCGACGTCGAAGCCGGCGTCGGTGGCGAAGCGCTTGGCCATCGCGCAGCGCATGGTGGCGTCGGGGGCCTTCTCGTCGACCGCCTGCGCGCCGTCGCGCACCATGAGGCGGGCCGCCTGCAGGTCGGTGCGCATGTCGGCGACCTGGAAGAGGATCGACTGCTTCTCGGCGAGCGGCTCGCCGAACGCGACCCGCTCGTGCACGTACTGCACGGCGCGGTCGAGCGCCCACTGCGCACCGCCGAGAGAGCAGGCGGCGATGTTCAGGCGGCCGCCGTTGAGGGCGGACATCGCGATCGCGAAGCCCTTGCCCTCCTCGCCGAGCATGGCGGATGCCGGCACCCGCACGCCGTCGAGGATGACCTGGCGCGTGGGCTGGGCGTGCCAGCCCATCTTCTTCTCGGGGGCGCCGAAGCTCAGCCCCTCGGCGTCGCCGGGCACGAGGAAGGCGCTGATGCCCTTGGCCCCCGAGCCGGCGGCGCCGGTACGCGCCATGACGACATAGACGCCCGCCTCGCCCGCACCGGAGATGAACTGCTTCATCCCGGTGAGCAGGTAGTCCCCGCCGTCGTGCACGGCGCTGGCGGCGATGTTCGCCGCGTCCGAGCCCGCCCCGGGCTCGGTGAGGCAGTATCCGCCGAACTGCTCCATCGCGGTGAGCGACGGCAGCCACTCGCCGCGCTGGGCCGCGTCTCCGTAGGTGTCGATCATCCAGACGACCATGTTGTGGATCGAGATGTAGGCGGCGACGGCGGGGTCGCCCTTGGCGAGCTCCTCGAAGATCGCGACGGTGTCGGCGCGGCTGAGCCCGGTGCCGCCGAACTCCTCGCTCACGTAGATGCCGCCGAGTCCGAGCTCTCCTGCGCGGTGCAGGCTCTCCCGCGGGAAGAGGTGCTTCTCGTCGCGCTCGAGTGCATACGGGGCGAGCTCGGTGTCGGCGAACTCGCGGACGGCGCCGAGGATGGCCTCGCGCTCCTCGGCGGTGGTGGTGACGGTGGTGAGTGTCATCGTGGTTCCTTGTGAAGTGGGTCCCTGAGCCTGTCGACGGGTCAGTGCATGGTGGGGATGACGAAGCTGGCGCCCTCTCGGATGCCGCTCGGCCACCGCGAGGTGACGGTCTTGGTCTTCGTGTAGAAGCGGAAGGCGTCGGCGCCGTGCTGGTTGAGGTCGCCGAATCCGCTGCGCTTCCAGCCGCCGAAGGTGAAGTAGGCGATCGGCACCGGGATCGGCACGTTCACGCCGACCATGCCGACGTCGACACGGGCGGCGAAGTCGCGGGCCGCGTCGCCGTCGCGCGTGAAGATCGCGACGCCGTTGCCGTACTCGTGCTCGTTCGCCATGCGCAGCGCCTCTTCGTAGTCGGCCGCGCGGGCGATCACGAGCACCGGACCGAAGATCTCCTCGCGGTAGATCGCCATGTCGGTCGTCACATGGTCGAACAGCGTGGGGCCGAGGTAGAAGCCCTCCTCGTGACCGGGGACCGTGAACCCGCGTCCGTCGGCGAGGAGCGTCGCCCCCTCGTCCACGCCCTGCTGGATGTACCCCTCGACGCGGTCGACGGCGGCGCGGTTGACGAGCGGACCGTAGTCGACGTCGGCCGCGAGCGAGGGGCCGACCCGCAGCTTCGCGACCCGCTCGACGAGCTTCGCCGCGAGAGCGTCCGCCGTCTCCTCCCCGACCGGCACCGCGACCGAGATCGCCATGCAGCGCTCCCCGGCCGAGCCGTAGCCCGCGCCGATGAGGGCGTCGACGGCCTGATCGAGGTCGGCGTCGGGCATCACGATCATGTGGTTCTTCGCGCCGCCGAAGCACTGCGCGCGCTTGCCGTGAGCGGACGCCGTCGTGTAGATGTACTCGGCGATCGGCGTGGATCCGACGAAGCCCACGGCCCGGATGCGGTCGTCGGCGAGCAGAGCGTCGACCGCCTCCTTGTCGCCGTGCACGACGTCGAGCACTCCGGCGGGCAGCCCCGCCTCGAGGAAGAGCTCGGCGAGCCGGACCGGGACGGAGGGGTCGCGCTCGCTCGGCTTGAGGACGACCGCGTTGCCCGCGGCGAGCGCTGGCCCCGCCTTCCACAGCGGGATCATGGCGGGGAAGTTGAACGGGGTGATCGCGGCGACCACGCCGAGCGGCTGCCGCATCGAGTACACGTCGATGCCCGCGCCGGCGCCGGTGGAGTACTCGCCCTTGAGCAGGTGCGGGGCGCCCGCCGCGAACTCGATGACCTCGAGCCCGCGCTGGATGTCCCCCTTGGCGTCGTCGACGGTCTTGCCGTGCTCGCTCGCGAGCAGCTCGGCGAGCGGCTGCATCTCGCGCTGCACCAGGTCGAGGAAGCGCAGCAGCACGCGGGCCCTCTTCTGCGGGTTCGTCGCCGCCCACTCCGGCTGGGCGGCCGCGGCGACGGCGACGACGCGGCGCACCTCGTCGGCCGAGGCGAGCGGCACGCGCGCCTGCACGGCTCCGGTGCTCGGGTCGAAGACGTCTCCGAAGCGCCCGGAGTCGGGGGTGAGGAGCGATCCGCCCACGAAATGCGGAATGGTACGAGTCATTGTGCGAGATCCCTTCGTGCCTTCGTTGGCACAATGAAATATTACTCCGTCCACAGACTATTTACTAGGAAGTCCTACTAAATCGACCTCACGCGATGTCGTCGAGCCCCAGCACCCGTGCCCCGCGGTTGTGCAGCACGAGCTGCGCGCGCAGCGGCACCTCCAGGGCGGCCGCCGCTCGGTGCATCGCCTGCGCCCACTCGCGGTCCTCGACGCCCACCACGCTCGACCCGAGCCGCTCCCACACGAGCACCACGGCCTCGTTGCCGGTCATCTCGCGCAGCGTCCCGATGCGGTGCGTCAGCAGGGTGGCCTGGTCGACGTCGCCGAGATCGTCGGTGCGGGTGGTCTCGGTCGGGTCTTCGGGGTAGTCCTCCATCGGCATCAGCGGGTCGCCGAGGCATCCGCGATCGTCGATGAACAGCAGCCACATCCGGCGTCGAGTCGCGCGATCGAGCAGGAGCTCGATCAGTGCACGCAGGTCTTCGACGTTCTCGAGCGGACGGTCCTTCAGGGGGATGGTCGTGTCGGTCATGCCGTCGATCCTGCGTCATCCGCGGCATCGCGCTCCGCGTGATTCCGCGACCTGTGGACAAGATCCCGGCATCCGCTCTCCTGTGCAGGAAGAGCGCCCGCCCGCGTCGCGACGGCGAGCGCTGGCGCACGAACCCCGCGTTCCCTCCGCGTTCACCGGGCGGACACCTTCACCGACTACAACTGCTCGTGCGCGGACGGAGGCTTCGACCGGATCGGGTAGTCACGGCATCCGCGCGATGCGACCCCTCTTCGCGGTGTTCGCACAAGACCCCCGCCGAATCGGGTCGGCGGGGGTCTTCTCCTGTCGTCGAGGGGTCACAGCCTCTCGACGATCGTGGCGTTGGCCATGCCGCCGCCCTCGCACATGGTCTGCAGGCCGAACCGGCCCCCGGTCGCCTCCAGGTGATCGACGAGGGTGCCGAGCAGCCGGGTGCCGGAGGAGCCGAGGGCGTGACCGAGCGCGATGGCGCCGCCGCGCGGGTTCAGCCGGGACGGGTCCGCGTGCAGCTCGGCCGTCCACGCGAGCGGCACCGAGGCGAAGGCCTCGTTGACCTCGTAGGCGTCGAGGTCGTCGATCGAGAGCCCCGCGCGATCGAGCACCCGCCTGGTCGCCGGGATGGGACCGGTGAGCATCATCAGCGGGTCGTCGCCGATCACGTCGACCGCGCGGAATCGCGCGCGCGGGGTCAGCCCCAGGCGCTCAGCCCGCTCGGCGCTCATCAGCAGGGCGGCCGAGGCTCCGTCGGTGAGGGGAGAGGAGTTCCCGGGGGTGATGCGCCACTCGATCTCCGGGAACCTCGCCGCCAGAGCATCGGTGCGGAAGGATGCCGGAAGAGCCGCGAGCCTCTCGACGGTGGTGCCCTCGCGGACGGTCTCGTCGCCGCCGACGTCCGGAGCCTCCGCCACGGACACCACCGTGCGGTCGAAGAAGCCGTCCGACCAGGCTCGCGCCGCGCGCGCATGGGACTCCGCGGCGTAGGCATCGAGCTCGTCGCGGCCGAGCCCCCAGCGCGCGGCGATGAGCTCGGCGCTCACGCCCTGATTCACGAGGCCGTCGGGGTAGCGGTCGCGCAGCCGCGGGGAGAGCGGGGTCCCGCCAGCCGTCGCGGACCCCAGGGGCACGCGGCTCATGGACTCGACCCCGCCGACGACCACGGCGTCCGCGTGACCGGCGGCGATCGAGGCGACGGCGAAGTGCACGGCCTGCTGGCTGGAACCGCACTGCCGGTCGATCGTCGTCGCGGGCACCGTCTCGTCGAATCCGGCCGCGAGGACCGCCTGTCGGGCGATGTTCGCCGACTGGTCGCCGACCTGGCTCACGCAGCCGAGCAGCACGTCGTCGATCTGCCCCGATTCCAGCCCGTTGCGTTCGAGCACGGCCCGGAGCACTCCGGCGGCGAGGTCGACGGGGTGCACGTGCGACAGCGCTCCCCCGGGTTTGCCGCGCCCGACGGGCGTGCGGACGACATCGACCAGGACGGCTTCGCTGCGCGTGCTCATGCGTCCAGCATCCGCCCTCCCCCGTTCCGGTCGCAAACCTGGCTCGAATTCCGAAGGAGATCGAGCCGGGTTCGCGACCGGAACGGGAAGGGAGAGGGGAGAGGGACGGAACGGGAAGGGAGAGGGAAGAGGGACGGGGTCAGCGCGGGGGTGCGGTGCTCTCGCGCACCACGAGGCGGGGGCGCTCGGAGGAGAGCCTCTTGCCGTCACGGCCCTCGATCTCCGCGAGGAGCAGGTCGAAGCCGCGACGCCCCATGCCGGCGAAGTCCTGCCGGACCGTCGTCAGCGGCGGCGACCACAGCTCGGCCAGGGGATGGTCGTCGAAGCCGATCACCGAGATGTCCTCGGGAACCCGCTTGCCCGCGATCCGGATGCCGCGGATGACGCCCATCGCGATCTCGTCGTTGCCGCAGAACACCGCGGTGACGTCGTCGTCCGCGGCGAGCGCCTCGCCGATCGCGACACCGCTGCGGGCCTCCCAGGTCGCATCGAACGGCTCGGGGACCGCCGCGCCCGCGCGGCGCAGGGCGCGCCGCCAGCCCGTGGTGCGGCCGTCCTCCTTGCGCGAGGGAGGCACCCGCACGTGGTGCACGGTGCGGTGGCCCAGCGAGAGCAGGAACTCCGTGACCTCCTCCGCCGCCCTGGCCTCGTCGAGCAGCGCCTGCGGCACCGAGGCGTCGCGGACGCCGGACAGGGCGACGACGGGCAGCTCGGGCGGGATGCGCTGCAGCGCCACGACGCCCGGAGGGTCGAACTTGAGCACCACGACGCCGGCGAGGGGCTGACTGAGGGCGGCGTCGATCGCGCGCTCCACCTCGTCGGCGTCGGTGCTCTCCACGACCGTGATCATGACCGTGTAGCCGCCGGCGCGCGCCGCCTCCTCGACGCCGCGGATCGCCTCGGCGTAGCCGTAGCGCGAGGTGTCGCCCGCGATCACGCTGATGACCATCGGCCGCCGCGAGGCGAGCACGCGCGCGGCGCCGCTGGGGCGGTAGTTGAGCTCGAGGATGGCGGCCTCGACGGCCTCGCGCTTGGCCGGGCTGACCTTCGCCGCCCCGGTGAGCACGCGCGACACGGTCGGCACCGAGACCCCGGCGCGCTCGGCGACGTCCGTGATGGTCGCCACCTTGGTCATGCCTGCTCCTGTCCGTCGGGGTGCGACGGCAGTGCTCATTTCACCGCCCCGCTGGTGATCCCGGAGATGATCTTGCGCTGCGCGATCATGAAGGTGATCAGCAGCGGAAGGCTCATCAGGATGATATAGGCGAAGATCAGATGCCAGTTCTGCAGGTAGAGCCCGGCGCTGGCCACCTGGAACAGGTTCAGCGGCAGGGTGTCGAGGCGCCCGCCGACCACGAACAGCGCGTAGAACACGTCGTTCCAGATGTAAAGGCAGATGAGGATCGTCGCCGTCGCGAGCACGGGCATCAGCAGCGGCAGGATGATCTTCGCGAACACCCGCACCGGCGAGGCGCCGTCGACGCGGGCAGCCTCCTCGAGCTCGACGGGGATCGTGCGCACGAAGCCGGTGACGAAGAAGATCACGGTCGACAGGTACATGCCCATGTAGACGCCGATCATCCCGACGGCGGTGCCGGCGAGCCCGAGCTGGCGCAGCAGCAGCACGATCGTCACGACCGCGGGAGGCAGCACGATGCCGCTGATGGCGAGCGCGTAGACGACGGCCAGCCACCTCGACGAGCGCCGTCCCAGGATCCACGCGGCCATCGAGCCGAGGATCAGCACGCCCAGCACCGAGGGGACCATGACCAGCAGGCTGCCGCCGAGGGCCGCCAGCATCCGCCCGTCCGTGATCACCGTGGCGAAGTTGTCGAGCAGGTGCCACTCCTGCGGCACCCGGAGGTCGGGCCGGAGGGCGGATGCCTGGTCCTTGGCCGCCGTCATCACGACGATCCAGAAGGGGACGCCGAGGAGCACGACGGCGGCGAGGACGGCGACGATCGGCTGGACGACGCGTACGGGGCGGATGCGGCCGCGCTCCGAGGTGGAGGTGCTCACAGGACGTCCTCTCGCTTTCGCAGGATTCGGATGACGGGGAAGGCGAGGATCATCACCATCAGGAAGAGCACGAGGCTCATCGTGGTCGCCTGCGCGAACAGGCCCTGCCCGAAGGTGCGGAAGATGAAGATGTTGACGAGCTCGGTGGTGCCGCCGGGGCCGCCGGCCGTGGTGGCCTGCACGATGTCGAACCCGTTCATCGAGCCGAGGAGCGCGGTCGCGACGTTGAAGGTCACCGCGGGGGCGAGGAGGGGGAACCGGATGGTGCGCAGGGTCGTCCACCAGCCCGCGCCGTCGAGACGCGCCGCCTCGACGACGTCGTCGCTGATCGTCTTGAGCCCCGCGAGGTAGATGAGCATGGACAGCCCCATCCACTTCCACGCGTGGATCAGGGCGACCACGACGATGGTCCAGGTCGTGCTGCCCAGCCAGGCGATGTCGACCTCGCGCCCGAGGAGGAACCCGAGGATGCCGTTGAGCGCCCCGTCCGGCTTCAGCAGAGCCTGGAAGACGTAGCCGACGGCGAGGGCCGACATGATGACCGGGATGAAGAAGGCCACCCGCACGGCCCGGTTGACGCGGGTGTCCCGCTCTAGCAGCAGCGCGAGGATCAGGCCGAACAGGTTCTGGAACACCGCGACCAGCACGGCGTAGACGATCGTGATCCACAGCCGCGTGAGCAGCGCGCCGCTGGAGAAGAGGTCGACGAAGTTGCCGGCGCCGATGAAGTCGATCTCGGTCTTGAAGCTCGACCAGTTCGTGAACGCGTAGATGAAGTTGAACAGCGTGGGGATGAAGAAGAACACCACGAGGACGACCAGTGCGGGCACGAGGAACCACAGCGGGTGGTCCTTCCTCGCGCGGCGGTCGGTGGCGAAGCTCCGGGTCACGAGGGCGCGCGTCGCGTCCCTGGGGCGATCGAGGGTAGCGGTCATGGCGTACGGCCTTCTGCGGGTGAGGATGGGTGCGGGGCGACGGATGCCTCCGCCGCCCCGCGCGGATTCAGAAGCCCGAGGCGCCGACGGCCTTGGCGAGCTGGGCGAACTGGTCCTGGGTCGCCTGCGCGACCTCGACGGGCGTCTTGGTGCCCTGGATCATGTCGCCGAGGTTGAGGTACAGGTCGGGGTTGACGATGGCCAGCGCCTGCATCGAGCCGACCGAGGAGCCCAGGGAGTCGCTCACGTCGAGCAGCGCCTGCGGGACGCCCGCCGGGGTGTCGACGCCGTCCTGCAGCGAGGGCGTCGACTGCGCGTCGACGAAGTCGGCGTAGCCGTCGCCGAGCCAGTAGCTCAGCAGCTGTCGCGCTGCGGCCTCGCGCGTCGCGTCGCCGGTCTTGAAGGCGACGAGGGCGTTGGACTGGTCGGGGATGAAGGTGCCGACGTTGCCGGTGGGCGAGATCGGGAAGAAGCCGATCTTCTCATCGAGCTCCGCCGTGTCGGCGAGCGACTGCAGCTGGCCGAAGAAGGAGTTCACCTGCACGGCCATCGCCGCCGAGCCGTCGAGCAGGGCAGCCCCCTGGTCCTCGAAGGTCGCCGTCTTCAGATCGGCGTTGAACAGACCCTCGTCGATCAGGGCCTTGTACTCGTCGATCGCCCCCTGGATCGTCTCGTCGGTGAACCTCTCCTCCCCGGCGTTGACGCGGTCCCAGAGCCCGTCCTTCGCGGCATCCGCGAGCTGCACCTGCACCCACCACTGGGTCGCCCACGGCGTGCCGCCCCCGAAGTCGAAGAACGGCGTGACGCCGTCGCCCTTGAGCGTGCGGGCGACCTCGAGGAAGGAGTCCCAGTCGGTGGGGAGGTCGGTGATGCCGGCATCGGCGAACACCTGCTTGTTGTAGTAGACGCCCTGGACGGCCGGCGTCGAGATCAGCGCGGCGTAGCGGGTGTCGTCGAGGATGCCGGTGATGTCGCGCACGTCGTCGCTGTAGGAGTCGAGGAACGGCGCGTCGTCGAGCGGCTGCAGGTTGGTGGCGGCGTTCAGGGCCGTGAGCATCGAGGCCGTCGGCTGCCAGAAGGCGAGATCGGGCTTGTCTCCGGAGGCGACCTTCGTCTGCACGCTCTGCTCGTAGGGGTCGGGGATCGTGACGACCTCGACATCGGCGCCCGTGAGCTTCTCGAATCCGGCGACGACGCTGTCGGGCACCGTGTTCGAGTTCTGGGCGGCCCAGATGGTGAGGGTGACGCCGCTCAGGTCGGCGTCCTGCGCCGGCCAGTCGGCGGGGGCGGTGTCGCCCCCTGAGCCCGATCCGGGGTCCGAGCATCCGGCGAGGACGATGGCAGAGGTGGCGACGGCGGCGACGAGGGCCGCGGCGCGGAACCGCTTCTTCATTGAATTGCTCCTTCGGGGGTGGGTCATGCAGGGTGTGGTGCGGGTGTGACGCGCAATGCACGGGCGGCCGTCTCGGGTCCTTCCGTCCGTATGCGCAGGGTTCCCGTCGCGGCGTCCCAGTCGGTGCGCCATTCGGGGAGGTCGAGGGGGAACACGGTCTCGACGGAGACCTCGCTCCCGGCGAGATGCGGCAGGCGCAGCTCGACTCGGTCGGCGGCCCCTCGCCGCCACACGGCGAGGAGATCGGATGCCGGCCCGCTGAGGCCGAGCGCGACCCAGTCGTCGTTCCACTGCGGGAGGCCGGCGGGCCAGTGCGGGTCGCTCACGCGGATCTCGTCGCGCAGCTCGCCGGCGACGGCGATCGCGGCGGCCACGCGCTCGCGCTGCTCCGCGGTCATCAGGTTCAGGTGCCCCGACACGTAGTAGCGTCCGAGCAGGCCGGTGACCAGGCAGAACGAGGCCTCCTCGGCATCCATCTCGGGCTGCGGGTACGCCCAGCTCGCCGCCTGCTCCGGCAGCATCGACAGCGGGGCGGATGCCGCGATCGGCGGATACCTGCGGAAGTCCTGCTGATCGGAGGTGGACTGCATCGCGAGACGCGACAGCATGGCGAAGTCCATGCGCATGGCCCCGGATCCGCAGTTCTCGATGACGAGATCCGGATGCCGGTCGAGGAGCCGGTCGAGCCAGGCGAGGTGCGCGCGGTTGTGCGCGAGCAGGCCCGCACCGACGCTGGGGGCCGCCACGTCGGTGCCGCTGCCCGGATCGACGTTGTAGTCGAATTTGAAGAAGCCGATGCCGAACTCGGCGATCAGGCGGTCGACGACGGCGTCGAGGTGGGCGACGGCGGCGGGGTGCCGAAGGTCGAGGTGGTACCGGTCGTGCTCCACGATCCTCGTGCCGTGCCGCTGCAGGAAGGCGTCGGCGGGCAGGGAGTCGGCGATCGGGCTGCGCACGCCGACGACCTCGGGCTCGAGCCAGAGACCGGGCGCCATGCCGTGCGCCCTGATCGCGTCGACGACCTCGCCGAGGCCCCGGGGGAAGCGCGTGGTCGACGGCAGCCACTCCCCGACGCTGTCCCACCAGTGGCCGCTGTCGTCGTACCAGCCCGCGTCGATGCAGAACACCTCGGCGCCGACCTCGGCCGCCGCCTCGATGAGGGGCAGCAGCTTGGCCGTCGTCGGATCGCCGTCGAGGGTGTTCATGTAGTCGTTGAAGACGACGGGCATGGCGGTGTTGTCGGCGTGCTCGCGCCGCGCCGCGCGCCGGTGGGCGGTGAGCGCGGCCACGGCGCCCGTGAAGTCCTGTGCGACCGCGATCGTCGCCGGCACCGTGGTGAACGCCTCGCCGGGCGCCAGCGGCTGCGTCCAGGCGGAGTCGGCGTCGGTGGGGCCGGACAGGGCGAGGTACGCCCCCGCGGTGTCGGAGCCGATCTCCCAGCGCCAGGCGCCGTTGTGCTCGATCTGCCAGGCGAGGGCGATCCCCAGGTCCGCGTGCGTCAGGATGCCGGTCGGCAGCTCGCGCCCCGTCGACCAGGTGCCGTCGGAGGAGACGCTGAGGCTGCCCCGCGGATCGTGGCCGGTGCGGTCCTCGGCGAGCTCGGGGAAGTCGGGGCCGCGCAGGTCGCGGGTGCTCCATCTCCCCTCCCCCAGCCAGTCGCTGCGCCCGGAGGAGAGCGTCCAGCCGGCGAGCGGGTCGGCGGCCGAGCCACGCGGGAGCCCGGCGACGATCGACGGGAGCGCGCGGAGCACGACGGCGCCCGATGAGTCGTTCACGACGGTCGTCGTGACGCGCACGGCGGACGCCGGGCCGACCGTCTCGACGCGGGTGATCGCGAGCAGGCCGGCTCCGCGCTGCTCGATCTCGAGGGCGCCGCCCGCCACGTGCGAGCCGGCGAAGCGGAGCTCGGCGCCGGTGCGCGTGTGCGCCAGGCGGTCGGATGCCGGCGTGTGCCCGCCGTCCACCAGCAGGGGCTCGACCAGCGGCACGGCGTGCGTGGCGGCATCCGCGGATCCGACCCGCACGCGCTCCAGCCGGACGGGACGGTCCGAGGCCCACGCGAACGTGAGCTCGGCTGCGCCGGCGTGCCACGTGAGCGAGGTGGTCGCCGAGGCGGCCGTGTGGTGCAGCAGTGTCATCGGATCTCCGTCGGTATCGGGGCAAGCCACGACGTTACACGATCTTGAAAGCGCTATCAAGAAATTTTGAAAGCGTTATCATCTGACCCTTGATAGCGGTACCAAGCCACTGCTAGCTTGAGTCGCGTTCGGCGCGCCGTCCCGCGCGCTCTCAATGAGGAGAAAGGGCCCCCACCCGTGAAGAAGATGAGATCCATGGCCGTCTGCGCGACGGCGGCCGTCACCCTGACGGCTCTCGCGGCCGCGCCACCGGCGATGGCCGCCGACCAGGTCCTCGCCGTCGACTTCTCGCAGACGACCGGAGACTTCCGAGGCGGCGCGACCGGAACGCTGTACGGATTCGGCGACGAGGGGGCTCCGACCCAGGCGCTGATCAACGGCGCGCACATCACGAACACCTCGCAGAAGGCGCCCTACGGCACCCAGCATCCGTCCGGAGACGCCCTGTCCGTCGAAGACGGCTTCTTCGCCCAGAACGGCGAGGACATGTACATCTACGTGCAGGACTACTACCCCGACTGGTCGTACAACGGAGGCGTGCGCCCCGGCGACGACCGCACGTACGACCTGACGGACGGCACCTACACGCAGACCCCCAACGGCGTGTGGGACTACCTCGAGGTGGTCGAGTTCGTGGCGGATGCCGTCGCGAAGGACTCCGCGCACCCCGAGAAGTACGTCTTCATCCCGTTCAACGAGCCGGACGGCGGCAACTGGTACCCGAACTGGTCGACGCAGAAGGCGCAGTTCCTCGCCGACTGGCAGAGCACCTACGACAAGATCCAGGAGGTGTGGGCCGCCCACGGTCTCGGCCACGCCCGCATCGGCGGCCCAGGCGACACGCGCTGGCAGCCCGAGCGCAGCGCCGACATCCTCGCCTACGCGAAGGAGCACGACTCGCTGCCCGACGTGTTCATCTGGCACGAGCTGGGCATCGACAACCTCGCCACCTACCGCTCGCACTACGCCGACTACCGGGCGCTCGAGCAGTCCCTCGGCATCGACCCGCTGCCGATCAACATCACCGAGTACGGGATGCTGCGCGACATGGGCGTCCCCGGGCAGCTCGTGCAGTGGTTCTCGATGTTCGAGGACACCAAGGTCGACGCGCAGACCGCGTACTGGAACTACGCGGGCAACCTGTCGGACAACACCGCACGTCCCAACGGCGCGAACGGCGGCTGGTGGATGTTCAAGTGGTACGGCGATCTCGCCGGCAGCCAGACCGTGAAGGTCACCCCGCCGTCGCCAGACACCGTGGACACGCTGCAGGGCATCGGCGCGATCGACGAGGCGAACCGCCGCGCGACCGTCCTGTGGGGCGGCACCGACAGCGACGTGTCCCTGGATCTCAGCGGACTGCCCGCCGACCTCTTCGGCGACGCCGTCGACATCGAGGTGCGCGAGGTCGCGCTCACCGGCGCCGAGGGGCTCGCCACGACGCCTCGGGTCGTGAAGGCCCTCGCCGGGGTGCCGCTGTCCGCCGGCGCCGCCACGATCTCGGTGCCCACCTACGACCGCTACGCGGGCTACCAGCTCATCGTCACCCCCGCTCAGAGCCGGGACGTGGCCGCCGGCGCCGCCGCCCAGGCGTGGACGGTCTCGGCCGAGGCCGAGGACCTGGCGCTCACGGACGCGCAGAGCTACGTGCAGGACCCGCTCTCCGGGGGCGGCTGGAAGTTCCTCGCCTCCGGGGGCAAGGACGTCGGCTCGTTCAACCGGGTCACCTCGAAGGCCGACTGGACGATCACCGCGCCGCACGACGGCACCTATCGCCTGCAGGTCATCGGCGGCGCACCGGGCGTCCCCGGCCGGCACGCGCTGTTCGTCGACGGCGTCGCCGCCGGCACCGTGCAGTACGCCGCAGACCTGGCGCTGAACAGCACCTCGAAGTGGCAGTACCGCGGCAGCGCGGAGCTGCTGGTGCCCCTCACCGCGGGGGAGCACGTGCTCTCGATCAGGGCCAGCGCCGACGGCACCACGCGGCTGCCGAACTCCGACATCACCCTCGACAAGGTCACGCTCACGGACGTCACGGCGGGAGAGCCGGTGTCCTACCCGGCATCCGGGTTCCGCCTCGCGGGCGGCGCGAGCCTCGACTGGGACGGCGCCGCCAAGGGCGCGGCAGCGCTGACCGGCGACGCCACGGCCACGCTCTACGCCACGGCCATGGACAGCGGCTACTACGACGTGTCCGTCGCCTGGGGCTCCGCATCGGCATCCGCCGTCTCCCTCGAGGTGAACGGCCGCGCCGCCGCCGAGCTCACCGCCGAGGGCGCGGGCTCGTGGATCTCCACCGCGCGCGTGCGGCTGAGCGAGGGCATCAGCGAGCTGGCGCTGCGCTCCGCCGACGGCGCGACGGTGAGCACCGTGACGACGACCAGGGTGCGGGACGCCGATGGCGCGGCCGTCACGGTCGAGGCCGAGAGCGCGACACTGCTCGGCGCCGCATCGGCCACGACCCTGGCGGCGAGCACCGGCACGAACGCCTCGGGCAGCGCCTTCGTCGGCAACGTCGGGCAGGGCCGCGGCAACGCGATCTCGATCCCGCGGCAGGCCGGGTTCGCGGCCGCTGGCGCCTACGACGTCGAGATCCAGTACGCGAACGCCGAGCTCGTCGGCGACCACGCCTACAACCCGCAGGTGGTCGACCGTCGGCTCGACGTCGACGAGGGCGACACCTCCGTGGGTCACGCGTACTTCCGGTACACGTACTCGTGGAACTCGTTCTCGCAGCGCACCATCCCGGTGACCCTGAGCACCGCGGACCAGCCGCTGCGGCTGTACAACAGCACGGCCTGGGCGCCGAACGTCGACCGGATCGTGATCGCACCGCTGGTCGTCGGCACGCCGACGACGGTCCCCGCGGCCGCCGATGTCACGGCATCCGTCACCACCCGGTGCGTGGCGGGCAAGGTCGCCGTGGTCGTCTCGGTCACGAACCACGAGTCCGGCGCCGCCGAGGCGCGCATCGAGACCGCGTACGGCACGAAGCCGGACCTCGCGGTCAAGGCCGGCGCGACCGTGAGCACGACGATCTCGACCCGTCAGGCCGCGGTCGAGGCGAGCCCCGTCGAGGTGACCGGCACGGCCGCGGACCTCGCGTTCGATCTGCAGGTCCCGCTCGCCCCGCGCACCTGCTGACCCGCTCCGCCGACACCGCTCCGGTCGCGGACCCGGCTCGATCTCCTTCGGAATTCGAGCCGGGTTCGCGACCGGAGTGTCGTGTGTCGGAGGGATCAGCCGCAGCTCGCGGAGGGATAGCCGACCGTCAGTCGCTCGTCGCCGAGAGCGAGCGTCACGGCGCCCGCGGAGATCGACGCGCTCCGGGTCGAGAAGCTCACCGAGGTGGTGGCCGCCGGGGCGATCGAGGCGGTGTCGCGGTCGCCGAAGACGGTGCCGACGCCGACAGCCGCGGCATCCGCTCCCTCGTTGCGCACGCTCGCGACGAGCTGGACCTTCCCGACGACGCATCGGGCGGCGACGGTCGCCGACAGCGTGCTGCGCGTCTCCCCCACCGCGATCGCCGGGATCTTCAGATACGACCCCGGCGTCGCGAAGGTCAGCCGCACGGCCGAGGCGAGCACGGCGTCGAAGGAGATGGTCGTGGGCGCCCCGTTGGCCCGAGGGACGACGTCCTGCGCCGTCGTGGCGTGCCACGTTCCCTGCGCGTCGCGGTACTCCACGCTCACTCCGGCGATCGTCCCCTCGGTGTTCGTGAAGCCGACGCTGCCGACGACGTGCGGCTGCGCCGGCTCGACCGTGAAGGTCGCCGACGGCCGCTTCGTCGAGTCCCACGTCGACCACACGGTCGTCGCCTTGCCGTCGCAGGCGTTCGACGCCGGCAGCGTCTCGTAGAGGGTCTGCGAGAAGCTCGCAGACACGGTCGTGCCCTCGGCGGTGCAGATGTCGCGCGCGTCGTCCGCGCCCCAGATCTGCACCTCCGAGACCGACTGCCAGACGTTCGCCGCCGACGTCAGCTGCAGCCGGATGCCGTTGGTCCGCGGCAGCGCGGAGACGTCGAGGGTCGCGACGGGAGCGGATGCCGCGGCATCCTGCACCAGGTCGGCCGATGCTCCTGCCGCCACCCAGGCTCCGGAGGAGTCCATGTACTCGACCGCGACCGTCGACGGCCACGAGGCGTTGTCGCCGTCCTTGTAGGTGTGCACCACGACCTCATCGACGTCCTGCGAGAGCGGCCAGGTGAACGACAGCCAGCTCGCCTTCGGATACGCGCCGCCCGACACCCAGTCGTCCCAGCCCTTGCCCTTCACGTCGCCGTCGGCGACGGTCGCGGCCAGATCGACGCGGCTCGACGCCGACACCGCGGAGGCCGGGGCGAGGTTCACGACGCCCTCGGTGGCGACCTCGATCGTGCGGGTGAACGTGCGCCCCGCCGTGAACCGAGAATCGGCCGCAAGCGTGCCGGTGATGGTCTGCGGGCCGCGCTCGGCGAAGGAGGTCGCGCTCCAGGAGACCGCCGTCCGAGTGGTCACGCCGTCGACCTCGACGGGAACGGTCGAGGGCAGGGAGGCGCCGAAGTCCTCACCCGGCTCGACGGCATCCGGAAGGCCGTCGTCGACGACCGACCAGATCTCCGTGCCCCGCCCATGGGAGTCGAAGTACGAGGCGTCCCAGCCGCCCGCCCAGCGCGCCGGATCCTCGACGGCGGGGTTGCGCAGCTCCGCGCGCCCGTTCTCGCCGATCGTGATCGGCAGCCACACGTAGGTGGAGTCCGCCTCGCCGGAGTTCCAGCGGTCGCCCATGTAGACGAAGCGTCCGCCGCCGAGGTCGAGCACGTTCGTGGACTGCGAGCCGAACGTCGTCCGCCGGCTGTCGCCGATCGAGAGCAGGCCGTCGCCGCCCTCGGGGATCGAGCTGTACGACGCGTTCTCGTAGACGTCGCCGCTCTCGACTCCGCGGATCCACGATCCGAGGATGCTGTCGGCCGTGTAGTAGGTCTGCGGGTTGGGCGCCCAGCCCGTCGCTCCCGATGCCACCGCGTAGTACTTCCCGCCGTGCTGGAAGAGCGCGGGCGCCTCGAGCATGCCGCACTCCTTCACGATCTGGAAGTCCTCTCCGCGCACGGGCGCCTCGGCGGTCCCGTCGGCGAACAGGTAGGGGTAGCGTCCGTCCTCGGAGTACTGGTGGGCGCTCGCCATGTCGGTCGTCGTCGTGTGCGTGACGTTCGTGTACGAGGCGTCGAGCTCGGCGACGTAGAGCGAGCGGTTCTCCTCCGAGGAGTACACGATGTACGCCGTGCCGTCGGCATCCTGGAAGACGGTCATGTCGCGCGCCTGCCCCGGCACCGCCGCGGTCGTGCAGGCCTGGTAGTCGGTGCGGTTCGGCATCCGGTACACGCCGGTCAGGCGGAAGGGGCCGGTGGGGCTGTCGGACACGGCGACGCCGGCCATGGAGCGGGCGTACATGCTGCCGCCCGGCGTGGTCTGCCCGTCGGAGTGCCACCACAGGACCCACTGGCCGGTGCTCTCGTTGTACAGCGCCTTGGGGCGCTCGAAGATCGTCGTGTAGTCGGCGGCCTCGTTCGTGTCGAGGTGGTAGTCGAGCTCGGCGATGCGGTCGGAGCGCGGCTGACCGTCGTCGTCGACGGTGTCGTAGAGGTCGTCGAAGTAGGCGGACTCGAGGTCGGATGCCGAGGACACCCCTCGGAGCACGACGCCCTGGTCCTCCCAGTTGAGCGTG
>Ga0222419_100253_pt1 | contig 75676 bp, 68 predicted proteins | sample 1B20Ametagenome_FD_182474 | JGI IMG/M metagenome (GOLD analysis project Ga0222419, IMG submission 182474) | Enriched microbial communities from leaf-cutter ant dump, University of Wisconsin, Madison, United States - 1B20A (version 2) | ecosystem: Environmental > Terrestrial > Nest > Insects nest...
CACCCTCAGCACCGGCGAACACCTCGCCGAATACACCCTCGACCCCACCAAGAACTACCAACGCAAAAACGGCTGAACCCCCGAAAACCGGGGGTTCAGCCGTTCACGATGTCCTGAGACATCACAACTGTGCGCGAGGGGGGACTTGAACCCCCACGTCCATACGGACACTGGCACCTGAAGCCAGCGCGTCTACCATTCCGCCACTCGCGCGAGCGTCTCGCTCCGAAGAACTCAACTTCCCAAAGATATCACGCGTTTCACCGTGTCGAGAACTCGGCGTCCGCCGACTCCGATTCCCCCGACCGGCCCCGCGTTCCCGCGGCATGCGGCACGCGGCGAGCCGGATGCCGACGGGCGAAGCGGGCTTCGACGGCGTCCATCAATATGCCGCGCAACGGCGTTCACCCAGGACACCTGGCTACGATGTACCCACCGGTCGGCATGCCAGAGGAGCCCAGTGGGACTACTTGACAGCTTTGAGAAGGGTCTCGAGCGCGCAGTGAACAGCGCGTTCGCGAAGACCTTCCGCAGCGGCATCCAGCCCGTCGAGATCGCCTCGGCGCTCCGGCGCGAGGCCGACACCAAGGCGGCTGTGGTCAGCCGCGACCGCATCATCACGCCCAACAGCTTCGTCGTGCGCCTCAGCCCCGACGATGCGGAGCGGATGCTGGGCCTCGGCGGCGCCCTGACCGATGAGCTGCACGCACTGCTGACCGCGCACGCGAAGTCGCAGGGGTACAGCTTCGCGGGCCCGCTCGCGATCACGCTCGAGTCCGACGAGGGCATCACCACCGGCACCGTGCGCGTGAGCTCGGGCACGGTCGAGGGCCGCGTGAACTGGCAGGCCGTGGTCGACGTCGACGGCCGCCGCCACTCGCTCACCCGTGCGCGCACGATCATCGGACGGGGATCGGATGCCGACATCACGATCGCCGACGCCGGATCCAGTCGCAAGCACGCGGAGATCCTGTGGGACGGCGAGCGCGCCATGATGCGCGACCTCGGCTCGACCAACGGCACCAAGGTGAACGGGCAGAAGCTCCGCGAGGCCCCGCTCCCGACCGACACCACGATCACGATCGGCCGCACCGACCTGGTCTTCCGGATCGTCCCGGTCGCCGCCCCGGCACGCCCCGCCCGCCCTCGCGACGACGACGCGACCCGCGCCTTCGGGGTGATCTGATGCCTGAACTGCCTCTCCTCCTGCTGCGGCTCGGGTTCCTCCTGCTGCTGTGGTTCTTCGTGTTCGCGGTGGTCTACTCGCTGCGCGCCGACCTCTTCGGCGTGAAAGTGCGCAAGCTGCCCGCCGAGCAGGCGGCCGCCGTCCCGGCATCCGCTCCGGCGAGCGCGGCCGCCGCGCCGACCGCGCCGAAGCCGGCATCCGCGAAGCCCGCCGGCACCGGCCCCGCGACGATCGCCACCGCGAAGCGCCTGGTCATCACCTCCGGACCGAAGGCGGGGCTCGAGCTCCCGCTGGGCGGCGAGAGCCTGTCGATCGGACGGTCCAGCGAGTCCGCACTGGTGATCCGCGACGACTACACCTCCAGCCACCACGCGCGCCTCGTGCTCCGCGGCGACAGCTGGACGATCCAGGACCTCGACTCAACCAACGGCACCTTCGTGAACGGCAAGCGGGTGACCGGCTCGGTCTCGCTGACGCTCGGCACTCCCGTCAAGGTGGGCGCGACGACCTTCGAGCTGCGAGCGTAAGGACCCCGCACCGAGATGGTCTTCGAGGGCTCGAGCGCCGCGATCTCCCACACCGGGAAGGTCCGCTCCAACAACCAGGACTCCGGGTACTCCGGCGCGAACCTCTTCGTCGTCGCCGACGGCATGGGCGGGCACGCGGGAGGCGACGTCGCCTCGAGCATCGCGATCCAGCGGATGGAGCCGCTCGACCAGGTCTACGCGTCGACCGACGACGCCCAGGCGTCTCTGCAGGCCGCGGCGACCACGGCGGCGGGAGACCTGATCCGCGCCGCCAAGGAGCGCCCGGAGCTCGCGGGCCTGGGCACCACCCTCAGCGCGATCATCATGGTCGACGACTACGCCGTGATCGGCCACATCGGCGACTCGCGCATCTACCTGTACCGCGACGACGCGCTCACCCAGATCACGGCGGACCACACCTTCGTGCAGCGGCTCGTCGACTCCGGCCGCATCACGCCGGAGGAGGCCCGCTACCACCCGCGCCGATCGGTGCTCATGCGCGTGCTCAGCGACATGGACGCCGACCCCGAGCTCGACATGTTCGTCATGCACACCCAGCCGGGAGACCGCTGGCTGCTGTGCTCCGACGGGCTCTCCGGCGTTGTGGACGAGACCCACATCCTCAAGGCGATGCGCCTGGGCGCCGCCCCCGGCCGCACCGCCGACAGCCTGCTCAAGCAGGCCCTCGACGGCGGCGCCCCCGACAACGTCACCATCGTCCTCGTCGACGTCGGCGGCCAGCACGCCCTCTCCAGCGGCACCCCGACGATCGTCGGCTCGGCCTCGAACCCCGCCAACATCGCGATCCCGGCCGCACGCTCCTCGCTCAGCAACTGGCTGCACCCGGTGCGCCAGGCCGCGAACGAGCCGAGCCACTTCGAACCGGCCCCCGAGTACCTCGAGGAGCTCATCGAGGAGGACCGACGGCGCGCCAAACGCCGCCGCCTGGGCTGGATCGCCGGGATGCTGGTCGTGCTGGCCATGCTCGGCGTCGCCGCCTTCGCCGCCTACAGCTGGACGCAGACGCGCTACTTCATCGGCGCCGACGAGGACAGCGTCGTGATCTTCCAGGGCGTGCAGCAGAACATCGGCCCGATCACGCTGTCGACGCCGCTGCGGGACACCGACATCCTGCTCGCCGATCTGCCCGAGTACCAGCGGCTCTCGGTCGAGCGCACGATCAACGCCCGTTCGCTGTCCGATGCCGAGGCCATCGTCGCGCGCCTTCAGGCGGGCGCCGACGCCATCACCGGCACGCAGACCCCGCTGCCGACGCCCGTGCCCACTCCGACGGAGGACGCCGGATGAGCATCGACGTCGCCGCCGACACCAGCGTCATCAAGGCGCTGCGCCGGATCCGGATGCCGCAGACGCAGCGCAACCGGGAGTTCGGCCTGCTGCTGTTCGCCACGGTGATCAGCGGAGGGGCCCTGACGCTCGTGCAGCTGGGCGCCCTCGGCACGATCGACCCGATGATCCTCGCCATCGGCGGAGGCCTCGCGGTGCTCGCCTTCGCCCTGCACATCGTGCTGCGCGTCGTCGCGCGCGACGCCGACCCGTTCGTGCTGCCGATCGCGACGCTGCTCACGGGCCTCGGCATCGCGATGATCTACCGCATCGACATCGCCAAGGCCTACACCGGCTGGGACGCCTACTCGACGAAGCAGCTGGCGTGGACCGCGATCTCCCTCGCCGGCGCCATCGCCACCGTCATCCTGCTGCGCAACTACCGCGTGCTGTTCCGGTACACGTACATCTTCGGCCTCACCGGCATCGTCCTGCTGCTGCTGCCGTTCGTGCCCGGTCTGCGCGTCGACGAGGCGAACGCCGCCGTGTGGGTGTCTCTCGGCGGGTTCATCTCGTTCCAGCCCGGCGAGATCGCGAAGCTCTGCCTCGCCGTGTTCTTCGCGGGCTACCTGGTGCGCACGCGGGAGAGCCTCACCTCGGTGGGCACCCGGTTCCTCGGCATCACCTGGCCGCGCATGCGCGAGCTCGGCCCCGTCCTCGTCGTCTGGGTGATCTCGCTCGGCATCATCGTGATCCAGCGCGACCTCGGCACCGGAACCCTCATCTTCGGCATGTTCGTGGCGATGCTCTACGTCGCCACCGGCAAGACCAGCTGGGTGCTCATCGGCCTCGGGCTCGTCCTCGCCGGCGCCGCCGTCGCCACGCAGGTGCTCAGCTACGTGCACGGCCGCTTCATCAACTGGCTGTTCCTGTTCGATCCGGAGCAGGTCGACCCCGACGGCGCCGGTTACCAGCCGATGCAGGGCCTGTTCGGCCTCGCCCACGGCGGCCTCGTCGGCACCGGCTGGGGTCAGGGCCGTCCGGAGGTGACGCCGCTCGCGCAGAGCGACTACATCATCACCAGCCTGGGCGAGGAGATCGGCCTGATCGGGCTGTTCGCGATCCTCTGCCTCTACATGGTGTTCGTCAGCCGGGGCGTGCGCATCGGACTCGCCGGACAGGACGACTTCGGCAAGCTGCTCGCCACCGGCCTCTCGTTCACGCTCGCCCTGCAGGTGTTCATCATGGTCGGCGGCGTGACCCGCGTCATCCCGCTGACCGGGCTGACCACCCCGTTCCTCGCCGCCGGCGGATCGTCGCTGGTCGCGAACTGGCTCATCGTCGCACTGCTGCTGCGGATCTCGGATGCCGTGCGCTCCCAGCCGAGGATGGTGATCGGATGACCTCCTTCCGCCGATTCTCCACTGGGTCCCTGAGCTTGTCGAAGGGCCACCCCACGACGCTTCGACAGGCTCAGCGACCCACAACGGCTTCCCCGGGCTCCCAGCGACCCAGAACGGCGGTGATCGCATGACCAAAGAGCTCCGCCGCCTCAGCGTCGTGATGCTGTTCATGTTCCTGTCCCTGTTCGTGGCGACGAGCTGGATCCAGGTCGTCGACGCCGACGCCCTGGGCCAGAACAGCAACAACAAGCGCACGCGCCTGGACAGCTACGAGATCCAGCGCGGATCGATCATCGTCGACGGCGTGGCGATCGCCTCGTCCGTTCCCAGCGACGACATGTACCGCTTCCAGCGCGTCTACACCGACGCCCCGATGTGGGAGTCGGTGACCGGCTGGTTCAACCCGGCCCTGCAGTCGGCGACCGGCATCGAGCAGGCGCTGAACACCGATCTGTCCGGCACCGGATCGAACGCGTTCTTCGCCGAGATCGAGCGGATCGTGTCGGGACAGCCGCAGCGCGGCTTCAGCGTCGAGCTGACGCTGAACACCGCGGCCCAGCAGGCCGCGTACGACGCGCTGCAGGGGCTCGAGGGGGCCGTGGTCGCGATCGAGCCGAAGACCGGACGCATCCTGGCGATGGTGTCCACCCCCGGCTTCGACACCAACACCCTCGCCACGCACGATGCGGACGCGGCGAACGCCGCCTACGACCAGCTCGTCGCCGATCCGTCCAAGCCCCTGTACAACCGGGCGATCGCGGGCAACCTGAACCCGCCGGGATCGACCTTCAAGATCGTGGTGGCCGCCGCGGCGTTCGCCAGCGGCGACTGGACCCCCGAGTCGACCCTGCCGAATCCCGCCCGCTACCAGCTGCCGCAGTCGAACGACACCGTGTCCAACGCCTGGGGCGGCACCTGCGGCGATGGCGACACCGTGACGATCGCGGAGGCGATCCGGCTCAGCTGCAACATCCCGATGGCCGAGCTCGCCGTCGAGCTGGGCGACGACGCGATCCGCGAGATGGCGGAGAAGTTCGGCTTCAACCAGAGCTTCGACACTCCGCTGGAGTCGACGCCGTCCAGCTATCCCCGCGCCCTCGACGACCCGCAGACCGCGCTCACCGGCTTCGGTCAGGGCAAGGTCACCGCGACCCCGCTGCAGATCGCGATGGTCGCCGCGGGGCTGGCGAACGACGGAGTGGTCATGAACCCGCGCCTGGTCGACGCCGTGATCGGCAACGACCTGTCGGTCGTGCGCTCCTACGAGAACACCGAGTACGGCACCGCGACCGACAAGGAGGTCGCCGACGAGGTGACCGCCGCCATGGTCGCGAGCGTCGCTACGGGCGCGGCGCAGGGTGCAAGAATAGACGGGGTCGACGTGGCCGGAAAGACCGGGACCGCGGAGAACGGAAGCAATCCGTACACGCTGTGGTTCACCGGCTTCGCGCCGGCGGACGACCCGGCAGTGGCGGTAGCAGTCGTCGTCGAGAACGGCGGCGGTAAAGGGCAGTCCGGAACCGGCGACACCATCGCCGCTCCGATTGCGAAGAAGGTCATAGAGGCGGTGCTGGGCAGATGAGACCGACGCAGGGTGTGTCGTTCGGTGGTCGCTACGAGCTGCAGTCGCGAATCGCGATCGGCGGCATGGGCGAGGTGTGGGAGGCGACGGATCACGTCATCGGACGCACCGTCGCCATCAAGATCCTCAAGGACGAGTACATGGGGGACCCCGGGTTCCTCGAGCGGTTCCGCGCCGAGGCGCGGCACGCCGCGCTCGTCAACCACGAGGGCATCGCCAGCGTGTTCGACTACGGCGAGGAGAACGGCAGCGCCTACCTCGTCATGGAGCTCGTCCCCGGCGAGGCCCTGTCGACCATCCTCGAGCGCGACGGATCGCTGAGCGCCGACAAGACGCTCGACATCGTCGCCCAGACGGCATCCGCTCTGCAGGCCGCGCACGCGGCCGGCCTCGTGCACCGCGACATCAAGCCCGGCAACCTGCTGATCACTCCCGACGGCCGGGTCAAGATCACCGACTTCGGCATCGCGCGCATCGCCGACCAGGTGCCGCTCACGGCGACCGGCCAGGTCATGGGCACGGTGCAGTACCTCTCGCCCGAGCAGGCGTCCGGCCACCCCGCCTCCCCCGCCACCGACACCTACTCGCTGGGCATCGTCGCCTACGAGTGCCTCGCGGGCAAGCGGCCGTTCACCGGCGAGTCGCAGGTCGCGATCGCGATGGCGCAGATCAACGAGCAGCCGCCGCCGCTGCCGCCGACCGTGCCGATCCCGGTGCAGAACCTCGTCATGGCGATGATCGCCAAGAAGCCGAGCGACCGCCCCTCCTCCTCGGCGACGGTCGCGCGTGCCGCGCAGGCTCTGCGCCGCGGCGATCTGAACTCGGCCGCGATCGCGGTGCCGGCCATCGCCACGGGCGCCGGATCCGACGACGCGACGCGGATGCTGACGGCATCCGGCGACGACGGCGCGACCCGCATCCTCCCCACCACCGCGACCCTCCCCGCCGAGGGCACGGAGGACGAGGAGCCGGAGAAGAAGAAGCGCAGCCCGTGGACGTGGCCGCTGGTCGCGCTCATCGCGCTGCTCGTGATCGTGCTGGGCGGCACGCTGTGGGCGCTGTTCGGCCAGGGCGACGGCGAGCCGAAGCCGACCGACTCGAGCACGGTCTCGCAGACCCCGAAGGACACGCCGACGCCGGAGCCGACCGAGACCGAGGACCCGCCGATCAACGTCGGTGATCTGGGGCTCGTCGGGCTGAACTGCGAAGAGGCGATCGGCATCGCCACCGAGGCGGGGCTCGTCCCCTCCTGCCAGGACGGCTCCGCCGCGACGAGCGCCGACCAGGTGGGCACGGTCGAGCGCGTGAGCCCCGAAGGGCAGCTGCCGAAGGGCACCGCGATCTCGCTGTTCCGGTTCACCGATCAGGTGCCGATCGGCGGCCCGACGAACGCCCCGACCTTCTCGGCCGCGACCACGATCGTCGAGGGCGGCGAGGCCACGCTCAGCTGGACGAACTTCACCTGCCCGTCCGGCACCGGCAACCTGACCGCCTACGAGGTCACGCTGACGAACGGCACGTTCACCGGCGGCAATACCGTGAGCAACTTCGACGGGAACACCCGCACGTCGACGTTCACGGTTGACACCGGCAAGGCGGGCCAGGTCGTCACGGCCACGTACAAGGCCTTCTGCAACGATCGGGCCTCGGACGTGTCCCCGCAGGGCCAGTCCTCGACCATCCTTCCGGCGGTCAGCGGCGACGACTCAGCTGAATAGAAGCACGAGCATCGTAGGCTGATCGCACTGTCATCAGGTTTTCCAGGGGGTTTGGTCCGTGTCCACAGAGCCACGTGTTCTCGCGGGTCGGTACCGCGTCGACGAGCTCATCGGGCACGGCGGCATGGCCAAGGTGTACCGGGGCTACGACCTGACCCTGGGGCGCGACGTCGCGATCAAGATCCTCGACCCCGAGCTCGCGCGTGACACGGCGTTCCGCACGCGCTTCCGGCTCGAGGCGCAGTCGGCCTCGCGCATGTCGCACCCGTCGATCGTGCGCGTCTTCGACGCGGGCGACGACCCTTCGACAGGCTCAGGGACCCAGGGGGGCGGCTCGGGGACCCCGGGCGGCGGATCGGGCACGGTCACGCCGTACATCGTCATGGAGCTCATCCACGGCACCCTGCTGAAGGACATCATCGCCGCCGGCCCCGTGCCCGTCGACGATGCGGTGAGGTACGTCGACGGCATCCTCGAGGCTCTCGACTACTCGCACCGCGCCGGGGTCGTGCACCGCGACATCAAGCCGGGCAACGTGATGGTGACCGACAAGGGCCAGGTCAAGGTCATGGACTTCGGCATCGCCCGCGCCGTGTCCGACTCCTCGTCGACGGTCGCCGAGACCACGCAGATCATCGGTACCGCCGCCTATTTCTCCCCGGAGCAGGCCAAGGGCGAGTCCGTCGACGCGCGCGCCGACCTGTACTCGACCGGCGTCGTGCTCTACGAGCTGCTCACCGGACGTCAGCCGTTCCGCGGCGAGTCCCCGGTGGCGGTGGCCTATCAGCACGTCAGCGAGACGCCGGTCGCGCCCAGCGAGGTGAACGAGGACTCTCCCGGCGCGCTCGATCCCATCGTGCTGCGCGCCCTGGCGAAGGACCCTTACCAGCGGTACCCGGATGCCGCGCACTTCCGCGCGGCGCTCGACGCGGCCGTCGAGGGGCGCACGCCCAGCCGCAAGGAGATCGGCGCGCTCACCAGCGAGCTGTACGGCCCGAGCCCGAAGCAGGCCCAGGAGACCGCGCGGTCGCTGCGGCAGCTTTCCACCGACACCACGATGGCGCGCACGCAGTCGGGTCCGCCCGTCGCCTGGATCTGGGCGGGGGTCGCCCTGCTCGCCGTGCTGCTGACCTCGGTGCTGTTCTGGGTGATCTCGATCAGCCGCCCGGATGACGGCTCGTCGACCTCGCGGGTCGTCCCCAACGTGGTGGACATGTCGTCCGAGCGTGCGCAGAGCACCCTCGGCGAGCTCGACCTGACGACCAAGCTGGTGCTCGAGCCGAGTTCCGAAGTCGCCGAGGGCAACGTGATCCGCACCGATCCCAAGGCGGGCGTCGCGGTCGCCAAGGGCGACGAGATCACGGTCTACGTCTCATCGGGCAAGGAGACCGTGGTGGTGCCCACCCTGGTGGGGCTGTCGCTCGCGCAGGCCAAGGACGCGCTGGCCGGGGCGGGCCTGCAGCTGGGCACCGTGATCCAGCGCAACGACAAGAGCCTGCAGGCCGACACCGTGATGGAGGCCAGCGAGAAGGCGGATGCCGAGGTCCCGCCCGACACGATCGTCAACCTCGTGGTCGCCAGCGGCAGGGTCACCCTCACCGACCTCACCGGGTGGACCGTGGATGCGGCGACCCGCCAGCTCGAGCAGATCGGGCTGGCCGCTCAGCCCGCCGAGCTCACGGACTGCCCGGCCACCGACCCGGCCACGGTCGTCTCGATGTCGTCCGCACCCGGGGACATCGCGATCGGATCGACCGTCGAGCTGCGCTACTGCGCAGCCCCCGCCGAGTAGCGCCCCACGCCGCCGCTCTTCTCGGCTCAGCCCCGGGAGAGCGGATGCAGCGACTCGGCGCGGGCGACGGCATCCGCGTCTCCGGCTGAGGCGAGCCAGTTCGCCAGGATCCGGTAGCCGCCCTCGGTGAGCACGCTCTCGGGGTGGAACTGCACTCCGAGGATCGGCAGCTCGATGTGGGCGAGAGCCATCACGGTCCCGGTGTCCGTGCGCGCGGTGACGCGCAGCTCGGCGGGAAGAGCGGATTCAGCGACCGCCAGCGAGTGGTACCGGCCGACGTCGAAGGGCGAGGGGATGCCGGCGAACAGCGGCGAGGAGTCGTGCACCACCGACGAGACCATGCCGTGCATGAGCTCGGGAGCCTCGGTGACCGGGGCGCCGAAGGCCTCGGCGATGCACTGATGGCCGAGGCACACGCCGAGCAGCGGCATCCGCCTCTCCGCAGCGAGACGCACGACGGCCGTCGAGGCGCCAGCGTCGGCGGGGGCTCCCGGTCCGGGGGAGAGCATGATCGCGTCGACCCCCGCGACGAGCTCGTCGCCGGCCGGCCGGCTCAGCGAACCGCCGTCCCCGATCGCGTCGGCCTCGACCATCGTCACCTCGGCGCCGAGTTCGCGCAGATACCCGACGAGGGTGTGCACGAAGCTGTCGTGGTTGTCCACGACGAGCACTCGCGTCATTCGACGTCGACCTCGCCCGGGGTGATGAACGGGCTGACCCAGGGGAAGACGTACCAGAACAGCGCGTACAGGATCGCGGCGACGAGCACGAGCAGGATGAACAGCCTCAGCCACCACGGACCGGGCAGCAGGCGCCAGAGTGCGGCGTACATGATTCTCTCGTTCCTCCTACACCGAGGGCGCGGCCGGGGGCGGCGGCGGATCGGTCAGCGCCGCGGGAGGACCCTCGGCGCGCGGCTGGAAGCTCTCGAACACGCCGTAGGCGACGATGCGCTCGGCCAGCGAGTACAGCGGAGAGCAGGCGGTCAGGGTGATGTACTGCTCGCCCGTCTCGGCGCCCGGCACCTGCGGGACGTCGAGCAGCACGTCGGTCTGGGTGGGCTTGACGTACTCGAGGGTGCGGAAGCGATAAGTGAACCAGCCGTCGGGCGTCTCGACGACGATGGCGTCGTTCAGCTGCAGCTTGTCGAGCTGGTTGAACGGCTTGCCCCAGGTGGTGCGGTGCGCGGCCATCGCGAAGTTGCCGGGCTCGCCGGGCATGCTGGAGTCGGTGTAGACCCCGATGCCGAGCTTGTCGAGGGTGCCGGCACGCGTGGTGCCGCCGTAGATCCCCACGTTGTAGTCGGCGCCGAAGCGCGGGACGTGCATCCTGCCCAGCTGCTGCGTGTCCGCCGGGGCCTCGGGGACGACGGGCTGATAGACCACGGTGCCGTCATCCGTCTTCTCGAAAGGCGGCAACTCAGGAGCCGGGGCGGCGGCCCACTGCGCGGAGATGGCAGCGCCCTCGTCGTTCTTCTGCGCGCTGATGATGATGTCGCCGATCCACATCTGCCAGGAGACGAACAGCAGCACCAGCACGCCCGCCGTCAGCAGCAGCTCTCCGAGGACGCTCGTGAACGTGGCACGTGATCGAGGTCGGCGTCGCCTCCCGCGTCGCTCCCCCGAAACGACGGATGCACTCATGGCGCCGATCCTATCCGGCATTGCTGTGCACGCGCCTCGGATGCGCTCGGATGCCGGAGATGGAGACGAGGCCCGTCATGGGTAGAATGTCGGCATGGCACGAGACCGCAAGACCGAAGAGCCCGAAGTGACGCGCGCCGAAGGCGACGCCGCGCCCAACGCGGTGTGGTTCAAGCCGGTCATGATCGGCTTCATGCTGCTGGGGCTGGCCTGGATCCTCGTGTTCTACATCTCCGGCATGGCGTTCCCGATCCCGGGCCTGGGCAACTGGAACCTCGCCATCGGCCTCGGCATCGCGCTGATCGGCTTCCTGATGACCACCCGCTGGCGCTGACGCCGGCATCCGCTTCTTCGAAGGGCCCCTCGCACCGCGAAGGGGCCCTTTCGCTTTGCCTCGAGCGAGAGCAGCGATGTGGAAAGGGCGCAGGGATGCTCGTGTGCGGCGAATCGGGGAAGGGGCCCCGCTCTTCGCCTCACACGAGCATCCCGGAGCCCGACCCGAAAAACCTGCCGAGCGAGAGTTATCCACAGATCTCTCCACAGCTGGGGAGAATTACACGGTTGTTATTCACAGGGGTTGAGAACCCTGTTAACAACTCTCGATCAGGCGTTAAGAATCAGCGGCGGAACGACGAACACCACAACCATCAACAGAATGGTGATAACTCCGAGCAGAACGCCCTGCCAGACGCGCTGTTCCCGGCGACGCGTGCGCGTGAACACGAAGGCCACGAGGGCGCCGACGATCGCACCGCCGAGGTGGGCCTCCCACGAGATGCCGCCGGCGAAGAATCCGAAGGCGAAGTTGATCGCGAGGATCACGAGGATGCCGGTGACGTTCGCTCCGATGTGACGCCCGATGATGAGCAGAGCGGCCATGAGGCCGAAGAGCGCACCGGATGCGCCCACCACCGCGGTGAGCGGCGCCAGGCATGCCGCCATGACGGACCCGCCGAGACCGCTGATCAGGTACAGCGTCAGGAACCGCGCGCGACCCAGCATCGGTTCGAGCGTCTGCCCCAGCATCCACAGCGCCAGCATGTTCAACGCGAGGTGCACGAACCCGCCGTGCACGAAGAGCACGGTGAGCAGCCGCCACGGTTCGAACGGATAGACCGAGAGAGTCGGGTAGAGATAGGGAGCGGCGAACAGCAGCTGCGAGGTGATCGCGTCTCCGACGCCGGGGATCAGCTGCAGCAGGCCGATGAGGGATGTCACGGCCAGGAGCGCATAGGTGACGACCGGGCGCCCGCTGCGCACGATCGTGGCCGTGCGCCCGCCGCCCCAGCGCCGCGCCGCCTTCTTCTGCGCGGGCGTGCGGTTCTTGCGCTCCGCCTTCATGCACTCGGGGCAGATCACCCCGACGGCCGCCTGGGTCTGGCACTCGGGGCAGATGGTGCGCATGCACCGCTGGCAGAGCGCGAAGCTCTGCCGATCCGGATGCCGATAGCAGTAGTTGTCGCGATTGCTCGTGAACTCGGAGCTCGTCATCCGGATCGGCTCGCTCGGCGTCAGGCCGCGACGATGTCGATCGACTGCAGGACGACCGGCTCGATCGGGCGATCGCCGGCGCCGGTCGGCACGGCGGAGATGGCGTCGACGACGGCCTTGGACGCGTCGTCCGCGACCTCGCCGAAGATCGTGTGCTTGCCCTGCAGCCACGGCGTGGGGTCGGTCGTGATGAAGAACTGCGAGCCGTTGGTGCCCTCGACCTGTCCGGTGATCGCATTGCGGCGAAGGCCTGCGTTGGCCATCGCGAGGATGTAGGGCTCGTTGAAGTCGAGCTCCATGTTGATCTCGTCGTTGAAGTTGTATCCGGGGCCGCCGACGCCCTGACCGAGCGGGTCGCCGCCCTGGATCATGAAGTTCGGGATGATGCGGTGGAAGACGACGTCCTTGTAGAGGGGACCCTCGCCCGGCTTGCCGGTGGCGGGGTGCGTCCACTCCTTGGTGCCGTCGGCGAGGCCGACGAAGTTCGCGACCGTCTTCGGGGCGTGGTCGCCGAAGAGGTTGATGACGATGTCACCGTGGTTGGTGTGGAGGGTTGCGACATGAGAAGCGTGGACCATGTCCACATTCTCGCAGAGCTTCCGGTGAGTTCGCCGGGGTGCGAGGCATGAATCGCACGATGACGCAAGGGGGCGGCGATTCCCTCCCCCCTTACAGCCAGCCGTGGCAAGATGGGGAACCCGTACTCCAATCGACAGGAGAGCATCGTGAGCCTCAGCCGCAAGCGGAAGAAGGAACTGCGTCGTCTTCAGGATGACGCGAACCAGCTCTGGGAGAACCAGCAGGTGCTCGTCGGCCACGCCGCCGACATCGCCCGCGAGGCCGGTCGCCAGCTCGGCAACTTCAACCGCGAGCAGGTGGTCCCCGTCGTGCAGGACACGTACAACCGCAAGGTCGCGCCGGTCGTCGATCAGGGCGTGCGCTTCGGCAAGCACGTGGTCGACGACAAGGTCATCCCCGTCGTCGGCGGAGTCGTCGGCAGCGCGCTGACCGCCTGGGACATCGCGAACGCCAAGCGCCAGGGCGTCGCCCCGCGCTCGCGCGCCGTCGCACCGGCGAAGAAGGGTCCGGGGCTCGGCTCGGTCGTCGCCCTGATCCTCGGCGCCGCGGCTGCGGTCGGGGTGCTCTACGCCGCATGGCAGGCGCTGCGCGCCGACGACGAGCTCTGGGTCGCCGACGACCCGCTCACCGCGCCCGACGCGTGACGAGCGACCCGCACGCACGGGTGCGGGATGCCGCGGCATCCCGTGGCCTGGACATCGACATCCGCGAACGGCCGAACGCCAAGAGCCTGTTCGAGGCGGCCGAGCTGCTCGGCATCGAGCCGTCCGGCATCGTGAAGACCCTCGTGGTGAAAAGGTCCGATGACACGTATCTGTTCGCGCTGATCCCCGGCGGCCGGTCGATCTCGTGGCCCAAGCTGCGTGCGATCGTCGGGGTGAACAAGCTGCGCCTGCCCGAACCCGAGCTCGCTCTGGCCGCGACCGGATACGAGCGCGGCACCATCGTGCCCATCGGCAGCAGCATCGACTGGCCAGTGTACGCCGATGAGACGATCGTGGGCCAGCGGATCGCCATGGGGGCGGGTGCGCACGGCTACAGCCTGTTCGTCGAGGCCGACGATCTGATCTCGGCATACGGGGCGACGGTCGCCGACATCTCCGTGCCCGACGCCGATCGTCCGGCTCAGGACCCGCAGGGAGCCTAGATCCCGGCCATCCGCAGGGCGATGTCGACGAGCTTGACGCGCTGCAGGTCGGCGATCGACCTGCGCGGGAACCACTCGGCCATGTCGGTCGAGCCCTCCTTCTCGAACCGCAGCCTCCCGCCCGTGACGGACGCCCGGTAGACGATGCGCAGGGTGTGCAGGGGGGCCGCCGACCTCTGCACCCGCTGGCTCGCGGGGATCACCCGGGAGTGGATGCCGAGCAGCTCGCCGACCTTGACCGTGTAGCCGGTCTCCTCGCGCAGCTCCCGGCGCACGGCGTCCTCGGGGGCCTCACCCGGTTCGAGTCCGCCGCCGGGCATCGTCCACGCGACACGGCGGCCTTCGACCCATCGCGCCAGCAGGATGCGGTCGTCGTCATCGGTGACGACCGCATATGCCGCGACGCGCATGTCCATGGATCACACGATAGCTCCCGTCGCCCTTCCCGGAACGCCGTATGTCGGACGCATCGATCAGGAATCGAGAAGCGACGGCCTCACGGCATCCGTAGCCTGAAGGAACCGCCGACACGAAAGGGGCATCTCATGGCCGACGACGAGAAGAACTTCACCGCAGAGGAGCGCGAGGCCATGAAGGCCGCCGCCGCAGAGAAGAAGACGGCGCGCTCCCGCGCGAAGAAGTCGCCCGAGGAGATCCGGGCCGCGGGCGAGGCCGACCTGAAGGCGGCGATCGACAAGCTCTCCGACGACGACCGGGTCATCGCCGAGGGCCTGCACGCGCTGGTGTCGGAGGTCGCGCCGCACCTCGTGCCGCGCACCTACTACGGGATGCCGGGGTGGGGGAAGGACGGCAAGGTGCTGTGCTTCTTCCAGCCGGCGAGCAAGTTCAAGACCCGGTACGGCACCTTCGGCTTCGAGCAGCCGGCACAGCTCGACGACGGCACGCTGTGGCCGGTCGCCTACGCCCTGCTCGAGCTCGACGGGGAGAACCGGGCGTTCCTCGCGGAGCGGATCCGGCTCGCGGCCGGCTGAGCGCCCGGAATGGGGTAGGGTCTTCTGCATGACCCGTTGGTATGCGTATTTCGAGTCGGCTCTGGAGGGGCCGACGCGACACTGACGCGTACCGACACCCTTCAGAGCCGACAAGCCAGAGCAACCGCTCTGGCTTTCGCCGTTTCGGCGGGCTCTGCATCGGGTCCGCCCTCACCGGACAGGACCCGCACATGAACGACACCGCCACCGTCGACGCCACCTCCGACCTGCACGTCGCGAGTTTCACCAGCATCCCGTCGCCCGCCGACATCTCCGCCGAGCTGCCGACGGGCGACGAGCGCGCGGCTCTGGTCACCCGCACCCGCGACGAGGTGCGGCGCATCATGGCGGGCGACGACGACCGGCTGCTCGTCGTCGTCGGACCGTGCTCGATCCACGACCCTGAGGCCGGTCTCGAGTACGCGGGCCGCCTGGTGCGCGAGGCCGAGCGCCACCGCGACGACCTGCTCGTCGTGATGCGCACGTACTTCGAGAAGCCGCGCACCACGGTCGGCTGGAAGGGCCTGATCAACGACCCGCACCTCGACGGCAGCCACGACATCGCGGCGGGGCTGCGGATGGCCCGCGCCTTCCTGCGCGATGTCACGGCTCTCGGGATGCCGTGCGCGACCGAGTTCCTCGAGCCGATCAGCCCGCAGTACACCGCCGACCTCGTGAGCTGGGGAGCGATCGGCGCCCGCACCACCGAGAGCCAGATCCACCGACAGCTGGCGAGCGGGCTGTCGATGCCGATCGGATTCAAGAACGGCACCGACGGCGGGCTGCAGGTGGCCCTGGATGCGGCGGCCGCGGCATCCGCTCCGCAGGCGTTCCTGGGCATCGGCGCCGACGGGCGGGCGAGCCTGGTGTCCACGACCGGCAATCCCGACACCTCGGTCATCCTGCGCGGCGGGGCGGACGGCCCCAACTACTCGGCCGAGCACGTGCGCCGGGCCTCGGAGCGCCTGGCCGCCGCGGGCCTGACCGAGCGCCTCGTCGTGGACGCCAGTCACGGCAACAGCGGCAAGGACCACCTGCGCCAGTCGGAGGTCGCCGCCGAGATCGCGGCGCAGATCGCAGAGGGCGCCGCAGCGATCGCCGGCGTGATGCTGGAGAGCAACCTCGTCGCCGGGGCCCAGAGCCTCGACGTCGCGGCCGGGCCCGCGGGACTGGTGCGGGGCCAGAGCGTCACCGACGCCTGCATGGGATGGGAGCCGACCGTCACGGCGCTCGCGCAGCTCGCCGCCGGCGTCCGCTCCCGCCGTCTCACCCCCTGACCCCTGACCCCCTGACCCACCCGTTCCGGTCGCGAACCTGGTCCGATTTCTCGGAGAGATCGGACCAGGTTCGCGACCGGAACGGAAGAGGAGGGAAGGAGAGGAGGGGTCAGTCGAGGTGGCGGACGTTCAGCAGCTGCCAGCCCTCGGGGACCTTCGCGAGCAGCGCGTCCATGTCGTCGGCCTGGACCTCGGTGACCTGATCGCGGCGCGCGAAGGTGCCGACGGCCTTCAGCACGGCGGCGCCCTTGATCATCTCCACCGGCGAGGAGACGAGGTCGAAGCCCGCGGGACGGTGCGACTCGAGCTGCGTCTGGATCTCCTCGAGGCTCGCTCCCTCGACGGGGACGGACGTGGTTTCGACGGGACGCATGAGACCGATCAGCACGCCTACGAGTCTAGGCGCGAGCGCTCACCGCACGACGGCGGTGACGGTGGCGAGCCGCTGCAGGACCTCGTGGCTGATCGACCCGAGCAGGAACCGGCGCAGGGCGCCGCGACCGTGCGTGCCCACCACCGCGAGCACCGCCTGCTCCGCGAGCCCGTTGATCACGACCGAGGGGTAGCCCTCGGCGATCCGCTCGTCGATGACGAGGTCGGGGTACGCACGGCGCAGCCCCGCCAGCGACACGGCGAGGGACTGGCGGGCGGCCTCCTCCATGGCGTGCCGGTACTCGCTCATGTTCACCATGATCGCGTTGCGCGGGGCGTCGACCGGAGTCCACACGGTGACCGCGATCAACGGCTCGTCGAGGCGATCGGCCTCGGCAGCGGCGAAGGCGATCGCCCCCTCGGATGCCGGCGAGCCGTCGACGCCGACGACGATGCCGTGACGCCCGGGAGCGGGCTCGGCGTCGGGAACGACGACCACGGGGCAGTGCGCGGAGGCGGTGATGCGGATGCCGTGGACGCCCCGGGCGGGGCCCGATCCCGGTCCGCGGTAGTCGCTGCCGATCACGAGCAGGGCGGCGTCCTTCGAGGCGGTCGCCAACGAGGCGACCGGGTTGCCCGACTCGACGCGGACCTCGACGACGAGCCCGTCGCGGGCGATGCGCTCGGCCTCCGCCCGCAGCGCCTCGGCGGCGGCATCGCGCGCGGACGCGATGACGGCCGCCTCGCCCACGGCGCCGATGGCTCCGCCGATCACGGTCATCAGCTCGAGCCGCTGTCTGCGGGCGACCGCGCGCGACGCCGCCCAGTCCACCGCGCGACGGCTCGCGTTCGCGTCGATGACACCTACGATGATCTTCTCGGACATGCCGGGCTCCGTTCGTCGGTACTCACACTCTACGGTCGCCGCCGCAGCATCCACCAGGCTCCCGGCCGTGCAAAAACGACGGCTGACCTGGGACCTGTCTCAGCGTCCCATGCGATCCAGGGCCGACGCCAGCCGGTCGACCGCACCGTCGACGTCGGCGAGCTTGTCGAGCCCGAACAGCCCGATGCGGAAGGTCGAGAACGACTCCGGCTCCCCGCAGTGCAGCGGAACCCCCGCCGCGACCTGCAGGCCCTGCTCGCGGAACAGCGCGCCGCTGCGCAGGCCCGGGTCGTCGGTGTGCACGACGACGACGCTCGGGGCCGCGAACCCCTCGGAGGCGACCGAGGGCAGCCCGCGCTCGGCCAGCAGAGCGCGCACCCGCCCGCCGAGCTCGAGCTGGGCGGAGCGGAGTGCGGCGAAGCCGCGATCGCGCGTCTCGATCATCGGGGCGAGGTTGTGCGCGATCGTGTCCGTCGGCATCGTGGCGTGGTAGCCGGCGGCTCCGTCGCGATAGCCGTCGGAGATCGCGAGCCAGCGGTCGAGGTCGAGGGCGAAGCTCGTCGGCACGCCGTCGACGACGGCATCCCTCCCGCGCTCCCCGAGCATCACGAAGCCGGTGCCGGGAGATCCGCTCCAGCCCTTCTGCGGCGCGCTGATGAGCACGTCGACGCCCAGATCGCGCATGTCGACCCACATCGCGCCGGAGGCGACGCAGTCCAGCACCAGGACACCGCCGACCTCGTGCACCGCCTCGGCGAGGGCGCGCACGTAGTCGTCGGGCAGGATCATGCCCGCGGCCGTCTCCACATGCGGCGCGAAGACCACCTCGGGACGCCCCGAGCGGATGAGCGAGACGACCTCGTCGATCGGGGCGGGGCTCCACGGCGACTGCACGCCGTCTCCGTCCGGCCGGGCGGTGCAGACGGTGACGGATGCCGCGATGCCGCCCGTCTCGAGGATCTGCGACCACCGGTAGGAGAACAGGCCGTTGCGGACCACGAGCACCCGGCGCCCGGCGGCGAGCCGACGGGCCACCGACTCCATGGCGTAGCTGCCGCCGCCGTTGATCACCACCGCATCGGCCGCGCCGTACGCCGTCCGCAGGATCTCGAGCGTCTGCTGCATCACGGAGATGAATCGGGCCGACATGTGGTTCAGCGATCGGTCGGTGAAGACGACCGAGTACTCCAGCAGCCCGTCGGGGTCGATGTCGTCGTGGGGGAGGCTCATGGTGTCAGTCTGTCAGCCCCGGCCGGTCCGCGGCAGGGCGGATCCGAGAACGCGGAACCGCCCCTCCCGCGGCGCGGGAGAGGCGGTTCCTGATCCGAGCGGGGGCCTCAGACCTGCCGGCGGCGACGCACCACGAGCACGCCGCCCGCGGCGAGCAGCACCAGCAGCAGACCGATCAGGGCGTACGGCACGGCGCCGCCGGTTCCGGCGAGGCCGCCGCCTCCAGTCGAGGCCGCCGCCGTCACCTGCAGAGCGCCCTCGGCGGTCAGGCCTGTGTCGGCGCCCGTGGCCACCACGGTGTGCGCGCCGACCGGAGCGGCCGCCGGCACGGTGACCGTGATCCGGAACGCGCCGGAGCCGTCCGCGATCACGTCCGTGAGGGCGATCGGGTCGGAGTGCAGGACGATCGAGACCTTCTCCCCGGCGCCGAAGCCCCGGCCGATGACCTCGAGCGAGCCGCCCTGCACGACGCTGTCCGCGCCCAGCACGAGCTCGGCGTCGAGAACCGGCGCGCTGCGCACCTCGACGGTCAGCGCCTGCGACGTCGATCCGAGGAAGGCCTCGGGATCGGCGGGCGTGAACCGTGCGACGTAGCTGTGCGCACCCGAGGTCGCGATGGTCACGTCCGCAGTCGCGGTGCCCGCCGAGACGGCCGCCGATCCGACCACGGCGTCGCCCTCGAGGAACTCCACCTGGCCCGCGGCCCCCGACGGCGTGACCGTCGCGGTGAGCGGGATCGACTCGCCGGCGACCGGATCGGTCGCGGAGGTCGAGAGCGTCACCGTGGTGCTCACGGCGCCGGGCTGCCGCGCCTCGACCCGCACCTCGGCCCGGGCCTCGACGTTCGACTCGCCGCCGAGCGCGACCACCGGGTGCACGCCGTCCACGGCATCCGCCGGGACCGTGATCTCGGCGCTCACCGTGCCGTCGTCCTCGGCCGTCACGACCACGGGTTCCTCGTCGTCGATGCGGATCGACACGCTCTCGCCCGGGGCGAAGCCGGTGCCGGACACGTGCACCGTGTCACCCGGCTCGACCGTGCCCTCGTCGACCGTGATCTGCGGGTCGTAGACCGGCTCGGGGTCGGTGACGACGATCTGCAGCGAGGCGTCGGCGGACTTCACGCCGTCATCGGCCGTGACGGTCACCGTGTAGGCGCCGGCGGTCCGATAGGTGTGCGATCCGGAGACGCCGCCCGCGGCGACGTCGACCGAAGAGACAGGCGTGCCGTCGCCCCAGTTGACGATGGCCGTGGCCTCGCCCGTGCCGCCGGAGACGGTGGCGAGGGCGGCGTCGAAGGCCGTGCCGGAGACCTGGTCGGCCACCGTCTGCGCGGTCACCGTGAGGGGAGCCGCGGCCGTGCGGTCGCCGTCCGAGGCGATGGCGAACACGTGCACGCGTCCGTCGCGCAGGCTTCCGGCCTCCTTCGGCATCGTCAGCGACTCGACCACCTTCGGCGCGCCGTTCCCGTCGACGTCGAGCGTGATCGGAGCGGTCGCGTAGATCGCCGTGTTCTTCACCGTCGACTCCGCGGCGGTTCCGGACAGGCGGCCCTCCGAGATCGTGAGCACGGAGTTGCCGAACTCCGGGCTGCCGGATGCCCCGACCCAGTCTCCGAAGGAGATCTTCACGCTCTGCGTGGTGCCGTCGGTGAAGTGCAGCACCGCCTCGGGCTGACGAGCCTTCTCGGTCGCGGTGCCGATGAACGCGATCTGCGTCGCACCTGCACCCAGGTCGACCTTGACGGTCTGGCCCTCACCCGTGATGTTGTCCGGGGCGCCGGGGGCGACCGCGGGCAGATCGTAGGTGAGCGAGGTGCCGGGGATCGTCAGGGTCTGCCCCTGCACGAAGCCGTCGGCGGCCAGCTTGTCGCGGAAGTATCCGTAACCCTGGTCGTCGCAGTTCGCCGCGGTCACGCCGAGGTCGCCGATGCAGACCGTGTTGAAGCTGCCGGCGAGCGTCTCGTCGCGGTAGACGGTGACGGATGCCGCGGCGGATGCCGTCTCACCCGTCGAGTCGGTCACGACAACCGTCGCCGTGTACGTGCCCGGTGCCTGGAAGGTGTGCGGAGCGCTCACCTTCCATCCGCCCAGCGCGTCGCGGGTCAGGGTCGCGTCGGCGACGGCGGAGCCGTCGGCGTAGTCGACGGTGACGGTGTAGCCGTCGGCATCCGTCTCCTGGCCGATGATCGTCGCGAGGGGTCCGTCGAACGCGGCGCCCACCGCCACCCGCTGCTCTGCGGCAGGGGTGATCGAGAGGGAGCCGGATCCCGCGGACTTCGCGAAGAGCTCGATCTCGGAGAGCGACAGCGCGTCGCCCGAGGTCGACAGCGCCAGCTTGAAGCTCGTGAAGCCTCCGGTGCCCTTCGCCGTGAACGGCCGCGTCTGCGAGTCCCAGGCGAAGGTCTCGTCCTGGCGCGAGTCGAGCTCGGTCCAGGTCGTGCCGTCGGTCGAGCCCGAGAGCGTCCAGCTCGACGGGGCGCCGCTCTTCGCGGCGTCCGTCAGGGTGTACTGGCTCACCGAGACCGGCCCCGACTGCGAGGTCCAGACGATCTCGGCCGTCGTGCCCGCGAACGTCGTCTTCGAGTTCATGTTGTCGTCGACGAGGGATCCGACCGGGGTGCCGTCGGATGCCGCGGTCGTGCCGTAGCCGGTCTTGGTGGCGTCGACCAGGGCGGTCGGGACCTCGAGCTGCGCGCCCAGGTCCTTCGCACCCCAGGTCGAGGGCGTGGCGCTCATCGTGAAGTCGAGCGTGCCGCCGGCGCGCACCAGATCTCCGTCGAAGGTGGTGTCGGCGATCTCCTGCCCGTTGATGCTGACGCCCGCGACGTAGTCCTTGCCGCTCGACGCGCCAGGGGCCTTGATCACGAGGTCGGTGTCGCCGATCGACAGGGTGGCGCTGTCGAACAGCGGGGTGCCGACCGTGTAGTTCCCCGAGCCGACCTCCATCGGGTAGAAGCCGAGCGCCGAGAAGACGTACCAGGCCGAGAACTCGCCGTTGTCCTCGTCGCCGGGGTAGCCCTGGCCGATGTCGGATCCCACGAAGAGACGGTCCTGGATGTCGCGGATCAGCTCCTGGGCGCCCGAGGGGTCGCCGGCCTCGGCGAGCACGTACGGGATGTGGTGCGAGATCTGGTTCGACATGCCCAGCATGCCCAGGCGCACATCGCGCGCCTCACGAGCCTCGTGGATGCCGGAGTAGTCGGCCTTCTCGCGGGTGGTGAGGAACGCGTGCAGGTTGTCGAGGAGTCCCTGGCGTCCGCCGTAGAGCGCGGCCAGGCCGTCGACGTCGTGCGGGGCGTGGTAGCCGAAGGTCCAGGCGCTGGCCTCGGTGAACGCACCTCCCCACGCCTTCTTGTCGAAGTCGGCGCCGCTGGTCCAGCTGCCGTCGGCGTTGCGCGAGGTGAACGTGCCCGCCTCCGGGTTGAACATCTCGACGTAGTGCTCGGCACGCGCCTCGAAGTAGGTCGCCTCCTCCTTCAGCTGCTCGACGCGGGACGCCGGGGTCTCCGGGTCCTCCGCCAGGGCCTTCGCCATCTCGGCGATGCCGAAGTCGTTGATGAAGCCCTCCAGGCCCCACGAGGCGCTCTCGTGGGTCGTCGCCTCGGTGTAGCCGAGGAAGATCGACTGCGCGAGGCCCTTGCGGCCGACGGCGTTGGACGCCGGGAGCACGGTGGCGTTCTTCACGGCGGCGTCGTAGGCCTCGAGCGCCGTGTCGGTGTCGAGGGCGCCGGCCAGGTAGGCCTCGGCGAACGCGACGTCGGAGCTCGTGCCCGTCATCAGGTCGGCGTAGCCGGGGGAGGACCACCGGGCGATCCAGCCGCCGTCGCGGTACTGCTGCACGAAGCCGTCGACGAGCTCTTCGGTCACGTCGGGGTAGAGCAGAGAGTAGAGCGGCCACGCCGTGCGGTAGGTGTCCCAGAAGCCGTTGTTGACGTAGATCTTGCCGTCGACGATCTTGGCGTTGGTCTGGGTGTCGGTCGCGGAGCCGCTGGTCGCCGACACGGGGCTGGCGTACTTGTAGACGGGGTTCGCGGCCGAGCCGGTGTTCTCGAACTGCGAGTTCGGGTACAGGTTGAGGCGGTACAGGCTCGAGTACAGGTTCACGAGCTGCGCATCGGTCGCCCCCTCGACGTCGTGCACCACGCCGAGACGGTCGTTCCACGCCTTCTGCACCGCGGCGTGCGCCTGGTCGAAGGAGACGCCGGCGAGCTCGAGGTCGAAGTTGTGCCGGGCCTGGTCCTGCGAGATGAACGAGGTCGTCAGCCGGAGCTCGACCGTGCGGTCGGTCGACGTGTCGAACGCCGCGTAGCGGGCGGTGCCGTTGCGATCGCCGCGCGTGGTGGCGCCGGACGCCGTGGGCTGCCGGTCAAAGGTGCCGTAGACGAACATGCGGGTGCGGCCGGGGTAGCCGGAGCCGCCGTCGACCCAGCCGGTGACGGTGTCGCCGGCGACCGTGAGCTTCGACGAGTTGACGAGCTGGTCGACCACGACCGAGCTCGCGTCGCCGGTGAACTCGAAGCGGTAGATCACGCCGTGATCGGTGGCGGTGACATCGGTCTGGATGCCGTTGTCGAAGCCGACGCTGTAGATGTCGGGGCGGGCGATCTCGTTGTCGTGGCTGAAGGTGAGCTTGCGGTCGTTCAGCGACGAGGTGGGGTTGCCGTTCGCCGCCGGCATCACCGAGAGCGAGTTGCGGTCGCCCATCCAGATGCTCGGCTCGTGGGAGATGCCGATGCCGTTGAGCGTCGGACGGTTCTGCGAGTCGTTGGCGCGCTGGTACTGGTACAGCGTGCCGGTGTTGTCGGCGTTCGTCATCGGGGTGATGAAGTTGAAGCCGTTCGGCCAGGCCACCGCGGGGAAGTTGTTGCCGCGGGAGAAGCCGCCGGTCGAGTTCGTGCCGCGGCGGGTGTCGACGTAGGAGACGAGTCCGTCGGAGGTGTCGCGCGGGGCGACCTCGGTGATCGTGACGTCGTCGAGCCATCCGGTGAACGCGGTCGGCGCGGTCGGCACCTCCACGGCGTGCACGTCGGAGCCGGGGTGGTCGAACGTGAAGAGCACGTCCTGCACCGTGCGTCCGGCGAACTGCCCGAGGTCTACCGTGACCTTGTTCCACTGGTCGGGCCAGAGGCTGTTCGACTGGCCCTTCGCGCGGGCGTTCGCCTCGTAGCCGTAGGAGTCCACCGCGCCGCTGGTCGACAGCGTGCTGCCGTCGGTGAAGCGCAGGTCGACCGCGACGAAGGTCGCCGCATAGGTCTGCTCGCCGTCGAGCACGGGGAAGACGAGGTAGGAGAGGGCGGTGTCGTCGTCCACCGCGATGTCGACGTCCTCGTACAGCGTGGTGGTCGATGACGCGGGTCCGGCCCCGAGGGTGCGGCCGGAGTACTGCAGCGCCTTCACGCCGGTGAAGCCGACGCCGGTCTTCGCGGTGTTCGAGCTCGCGGGCCCGGACCCGACGGACAGGAACAGGTCGCTGGGCGGGGGAGTGGCGCCGTCGACGGCGATCGGCTCCCAGCCGGCGAGCTGGAGGATGTTCTTGCTGGGGTCGCGCACCGCCTGCACGTCGAGACGGTAGTAGGTGTACGCGGGGCTCGGGGTGGCGAGCGTGAAGCTGCGGGTCTCGCCGCGACCGGTGAACAGCTCACCGGTGCGCTCGTCGACCGTGGTCCAGTCGGTGCCGTTGTTCGAGCCCTGGACCCGGAAGTCCTTCGGGTCGCGCTCCTGCGCGTCGCCGCCGGAGGTGAGCGTGTAGCGCACCATCGGCTGCGGGGAGCTCAGCTGGTACTGCACCCAGCCGGTGTTCTGGAAGGTCAGCCACTTGCTGCCGGCGTCGCCGTCGGCGACCTTGGCCGCTCCTTCGTTGACGCCGTTCTCGGCGGATGCCGTCACCGCCGTGACCGCACCGAGCACGCTGCCCGGGGTGAACCGGTCTCCGGTGACGTTGACGGCGTCGCCGGTTCCGACCAGGACGGGCGCGGCATCCGTCGTCTCGAACGACGATCGGAAGGTGCTGCCGCCCGCGGCCAGCGCCTGTGCGGGCGCCAGCAGTGCGAGCGTCACGGCCAGGGCGACGCCTCCGGCCAGCCAGCCGGATCGGCTGGGTCGTGCGTTCCCGGGGAACGGAACGGTCATGGGTTGCTCCTTGAACTCCACTGCGGTGTGTCGTCTGCGGCGATAGTGCGGGTGCCGCTGCGCTGTCAAACCTGACAGCGCTGTCATATGATGAGGACGCTATCACAGCGGATGCCGTGGACGGAAGACGCCGTCCCCACCCGGCCCGCGATAATGGGGATGCCCGACCGCCCACAGGGGGAACGATGACGAGACCGGATGCCGCACCGACCGGCCGGCCGACGCTGGCGCAGGTGGCGGCGCGCGCCGGGGTGAGCCTGAAGACGGCCTCCCGGGCACTCGGCGGCGAGTCCTACGTGAGCGAGAAGACCCTCGCCGTCGTGCTCGAGGCCGCGCGGGAGCTCGACTATCAGCGCAACTCCGCCGCCAGCCTGCTCGCCTCCGGCAGGCTGGCCGACTCGATCGGCCTGATCACCGGAGACTTCACCAACCCGTTCTACTCCGCGCTGGCGCAGGGGATCGAGGACGAGATCCGCACGCACGGCATGCATCTGTCGGTCACGAACTCCCGCGAGTCCGCCGAGCAGGAGCGCCGCGTCGCCCACGACCTCGCCGACCGGCAGACGAAGGCCGTCGTCACCGTCTCGGCGATGCCCGACCACGAGGAGTACGCGGCGCTGCAGGCCCGCGGCATCCCGGTGGTGTTCGTGGACCGCCCGGCCGACGACCTCGACGCCGACTCGGTCGTGTTCGACAACCGCGAGGGCGGGCGGCTCGCCGCCAGGCACCTGATCGACGCCGGCCACACGCGCATCGCGTTCATCGGAGACTTCGCGTGGCTGCCGACGTTCCGGGAGCGCATGGCCGGCATGGGCGACGTGCTCGACGACGTGTCGCCCCGCTGGCGAGACCTGCTGCGCACCGACGCGCACGACGTGGAGTCGTCGCGCGCCCGGGTGCACGAGCTGCTCGGCCTCGAGCATCCGCCCACCGCGATCGTCGCGGGCAACAACCGCATCCTGCTCGGCGTGATGGAGGCGCTCACCGCGATCCCCGCGGCGGAGCGGCCTGCGGTGCTCGGCTTCGACGACCCGGAATGGGCGCAGGTTCTCGGCATCACGGTGGTCACCGGCGACGTCGAGGAGCTGGGCCGCTCGGCCGCCCGCCTCGCGGTGGCCCGGCTCGGCGACCGCGGGCGGCCCTTCGAGAACGTCGTCCTGCCGATGCGCCTGATCGTGCGGGGCGCCTGAGCGTCCCTTGTCACTGCTGGGCGAGCGCCGCGGGTCGAGGTGACGAAGGGCGTCTCACAGCACCGCGAGGCACTCCTCGATCGTGACGAGGTCGGCCATGGTCACGGCATCCGCCCTGTTCGATTCGACCATCCGCACCGCGGCGAGCGCCGTGAGCCGGCCGGTCGCCTCGGACTGCCCTCGCCCCTCGGCGTGCAGCCGTTCTCCGGTGCGCCGATTCCGCGCGACGACGTGCCACGCGTCGATGCCGAGGTGCGGAGCCGGAGTGAGCAGGCCGCGCAGCGCCGGCATCCGTCCCACCATCCCGAGGGCAGCCGTCATCGGGGCCGATCCCAGGGTCAGGTACGAGCGCACCCGCCGGCCGAGCAGCACGTGATCGGGGAAGTCCGCCCGCAGGTACCGCCGGGTGCGGCCATCCGGCCCCGGCGCCCGCACGCTCTCGCGGAGGTTCCGCACCGGCGCGCCCTCCGGCGGGCGGTGCAGGTCGACGCCCACGAGCCCTGCGGTCCACGCCACGGCGGCGGGTCCGTGCTGCTCGCCGCTGCCGAGCATCACCAGCACGTCGATGTCGTCCCCCGGCTCCGACGAGAGGCGCGAGACCAGCACGGTGCTCAGCCCCGGCGCCAGCCCCGCACCGAGCAGGACCGGACCGGATGCTGTCAGCCGCAGCGCCTCGAGGTACGAGCCGCTCGCCGAGACGTCGACGAGCCTCGCCCCTCCCACGGCGACGGCAAGGTCCGCCCGTTCGACGCCCGAGGCGTTGATCACGGCGTCGTGGCCCGCGGCGAGCCCCGGCAACTCCCGCAGCTCGCCGCGGAGGTCGAGCCGCGCACCGTCGACCTCCGACCTGCTCGCGGAGGTCACGGTGTGTCCGCGGCTCTCCAGCTCGCGTCGTACGACGCGGCCGACGGCCCCGCGGGCTCCCAGCAGCAGCATCCTCATGGTGCGGTCCTCTTCTCCGCCCTCGTGCAGGGCGAGGACCATGCTCGCGCCGTCGGGTGCTGCGAGCCTCACCGGTTTGCGGAATCTGCAAAACTGGACCGGTGGACGCGGGGATCGAGCAGCTGATCGCGGCGATCGGGCCGCGTCTGCGGCGCCTGCGCCGATCGCGCTCCCTCGCTCTGAGCGATGTCGCCGCCCGCACCGGCCTGTCGATCAGCACCCTGTCGCGGCTCGAGACCGGCCGACGCCGGCCCACGCTCGAGCTGCTGATCCCGCTCGCCCGCGTCTTCGAGGTGTCGCTCGACCGCCTGATCGCCGCGCCCGAGACCGGCGACCCCCGGGTGCACCTCGAGCCGCGGCTCCTGACGACGGGCGGGGTCGCGGTGCCGCTCACGCCGCACGCGGGGAGGGTGCAGGCGTTCAAGCACGTGCTCGGACCCCGTGAGCCCCGGCTCTCGACGCACGAGGGTCAGGCGTGGATACACGTGCTCGCCGGGCGGCTGCGCCTGATCGTGGGCAGCGGGGAGCATCTGGTGGATCCGGGCGACAGCGTCGAGTTCGACGCCACGACGCCGCACTGGTTCGGTCCCGCCGACGATCTCACGGTCGAGATCCTGCACCTGTTCGTCCCGGACGGCGAGCGCCCGACCACCCGCAGGATCCCCTGACGGCTGGCGAGACTTCACAGATGACACGTTTCTGCCTCGAAAACGTGACATCTGTGAAGTCTCGCGAGCTGATCAGACGAGGGCGCCGGCGGAGCGGACCTCCTGCTCGCGCATCGCGCGCTCGACGGCCTCGACGTCGCGCACGGCGCCGCGGTCGGCGGAGGTGGCCATGGCCGCGTAGGCGCGCAGCGCCAGGGACACGGGGCGCTGCCGGTCGACCGGACGGTAGCCGCCGTTCTCGAGCAGACGCGCGCGGCGCTCCTCGAGCACGGACTCGTCGACGCGCAGGCTGAGTCCGCGCGTCGGGATGTCGATGTCGACGATGTCGCCGTCCTCGACGAGGGCGATCACGCCGCCGCTCGCCGCCTCGGGGGAGACGTGGCCGATGGAGAGTCCCGAGGTCCCACCCGAGAAGCGGCCGTCGGTGATGAGCGCGCAGACCTTGCCCAGGCCCCGGCCCTTGAGGAACGAGGTCGGGTGCAGCATCTCCTGCATGCCCGGGCCGCCCTTGGGGCCCTCGTAGCGGATCACGACCACGTCGCCCGGCTGCACCTTCTTACCGAGGATCTTCGCGACGGCCTCCTCCTGCGACTCGCAGACCACGGCGGGCCCGGAGAAGACGAGGATCGAGGGGTCCACCCCCGCGGTCTTCACGACGGCGCCGTCGACGGCGAGGTTGCCGCGCAGCACCGCGAGACCGCCGTCTGCGGAGTAGGCGTGCTCGACGTCGCGGATGCATCCGTTCTCGGCATCCGTGTCCAGCGCCGCCCACCGCTCGGACTGCGAGAAGGCGCTCGACGAGCGCACTCCGCCGGGAGCGGCGTGCCAGAGGTCCTGGGCGGTGTCGGATGCCGTGCCGCCGCGGACGTCCCATTCGGCGAGCCACGAGCTCAGGGACTCGGAGTGGATAGACGAGACCTCGTCGTTCAGGAGACCCGCCCGGTTCAGCTCGCCGAGGATGGCGGGGATGCCGCCGGCGCGGTGCACGTCCTCCATGTAGTACATGCGGCCGTACGCCGGGTTCGGGGCGATCTTGGCGAGGCAGGGGACGCGGCGCGAGATCGCGTCGATCTCGTCGAGGCCGAAGTCGATGCCGGCCTCGTGCGCAGCGGCCAGCAGGTGCAGGATCGTGTTCGTCGATCCGCCCATCGCGATGTCGAGGGCCATCGCGTTCGCGAAGGCGGCGGGGCTGGCGACCGCACGCGGGAGCACCGAGGCGTCGTCCTCGTCGTAGAAGGCGCGGGTGATCTGCACGGCGACCTCGCCGGCCTTCTCGTACAGCGCCCGGCGCGCGGTGTGCGTGGCGAGCACCGAGCCGTTGCCGGGGAGAGCGAGTCCGAGCGCCTCGACGAGGCAGTTCATCGAGTTCGCCGTGAACATGCCGGAGCACGAGCCGCAGGTCGGGCAGGCGTTCTCCTCGATGCGCTGGATGTCGGCATCCGACACGGTGTCGTTCGCCGCCTCGGAGATCGCGTCCACGAGGTCGAGCGTGCGGACGGTGCCGTCGACGAGGGTGGCGCGGCCGGACTCCATCGGGCCACCCGAGACGAACACGGTCGGGATGTTCAGACGCAGTGCGGCCATGAGCATGCCGGGTGTGATCTTGTCGCAGTTCGAGATGCACACCAGCGCATCGGCCTGATGGGCGTTGACCATGTACTCGACCGAGTCGGCGATGAGGTCGCGCGAGGGCAGCGAGTACAGCATCCCGCCGTGGCCCATCGCGATGCCGTCGTCGACGGCGATCGTGTTGAACTCGCGGGGGATGCCGCCCGCGGCCGTGATGGCCTCGGAGACGATGCGGCCGACCGGCTGCAGGTGCGTGTGGCCGGGGACGAACTCGGTGAAGCTGTTCGCGACGGCGATCATCGGCTTGCCGAAGTCGGCGGCGTTGACGCCGGCGGCGCGGAACAGGGCACGGGCTCCGGCGGCGTTGCGGCCGTGCGTGACCGTGCGGGAGCGAAGAGGGGTAGGCATTCTTCCACCCTGGCCGTTCCGCGTCATGGCCGGAAGACGGCGCTGATACTAGTACTGAGAGCACTAGGTTTGATGTATGACCGCCGAAGAGCAGCAGCGCAAGGAGCTGGGCGCCTTCCTGCGCGCCCGCCGGTCGCTGCTGGAGCGGGCCTCGTTCGGCCTTCCGCCCGCCGGGCGCGGACGCACGACAGGCCTCCGCCGCGAGGAGATCTCGTACCTCTCCGGGGTGAGCGTGACCTGGTACACCTGGCTGGAGCAGGGACGCGACATCAATCCCTCGAGGCAGGTGCTGGATGCCGTCGCCACGGCGCTCCGGCTGACGGTCGCCGAGCACGACTACGTGCTGACGCTCGCCGGCTTCGCGCCGACCCGGCTCGGGCCTCGGACCGAGGTCGTCTCCGCCCCCGCCCACGTGCAGCGCTTCCTCGACGCGCTCGATGAGCATCCGGCCTTCGCCCTCGCACCGGACTGGGGGATCGCCGGCTGGAACGCCGCCTACGAGGTGCTCTTCCCGAACGTCGCGACGACGCACCCCGAGAACCGCAACCTGCTGTGGCTGATCTTCACCGACCCCGCGGTGCGCGACCTCCTCGACGACTGGGACGACACCAGCCGTCGGTTCCTCGCCGAGTTCCGCGCCGAGGCGGGGCCGCGACTGGGCGACCCCCGCTACCGCGATCTCGTCGGACGGCTGCGTGAGGCGAGCTCGGAGTTCCGCGAGCGCTGGGACAGCCACGGCGTCGGCGGATTCGAGTCGCGGGAGCGGGTGTTCCAGCATCCGTCCCTCGGACGCCTGGTGTTCGAGCACCACCAGATGCGGCCGTCGGATCAGACCGACGTGCAGCTCGTCGTGTACACGGCGGCCGATGCCGGGACTCGGGAGAGGTTCGCGGGCCGGGGAACGCGACCGGTGGTCTTCACGGCGTTCGATCCTCGGTCGCGGGCCTCCGACCCCGGAGCGCACGGTCCGCGGATCGACGCGGACGGCGGGAGCAGGCAGTGAGAACCGCTCACGGCTCGCGAGTCGTCTCCGTCGCGATCGGGTCCGCTGTCGCCCTCCTGCTCGCCGGGTGCACGGCCACGGCATCCGCCCCGGCATCGACCTCACCCGTCGCATCCCCCTCGCCGTCGCCGCGGACCTCCCTCGCACCCGACGCCGCCCTGGCGGACGCCGACGGCCGCCAGCGGATCGAGATCGGCGACGCGGCGATCATCCTCGGCGACGCGGGACGGACGATCGGCTCGATCACCCTCCTCCAGGTGACCCGCGACGTCGTCTGCGACAGCTCGATCGACGAGCCTGCGGTCAACGACGGCTTCATCGGGCTGCGGTTCGAGGTCGTCACGGAGCCCAACACCCCGGAGTATCAGGACGAGCAGGTCGCCGATCTCGACCTCAGCGCGGAGCACCTGTGGGGCTACACGGCGGACGGGACGTTCATCCCCGACATCGTCGGCACCGGCTACCTCTGCTCCGACGACGCCATCGGCCCCCACTTCTACGCCGACGACACCCGCACCGGCTGGATCGTCCTCGACGCGCCGGACGAGCTCGCCTTCGTCGCCTTCGACGCGGATGCCGACCACGACCTGCAGTGGATGTGGCTCGTGCCGTGAGGTGAGCCTGGGAGACCCCCGGAATCGCTCAAAAACGATAGATGCGAGAAGGCCCCCGGGCTGCGCTCGGGGGCCTTCTCGCATCTGTGGAGCCTAGGAGATTCGAACTCCTGACATCCTGCTTGCAAAGCAGGCGCTCTACCAACTGAGCTAAGGCCCCGTGAGGGGTGTTCTTGAATTACCGGTGGGGCTACCAGGACTTGAACCTGGGACCTCTTCATTATCAGTGAAGCGCTCTAACCGCCTGAGCTATAGCCCCGCAACCTCAAAGACTTTACCGGATGATCCCGCAGAATCCCAATCGGGGGAGGGAGCAGCGGATGCCGGGCCTGCCCGACCGGCACCCTCCCGGTACCCGCGCGCCGTCCCGGTACGGCGGCGACGTCGGGAGGATACCGGTTCGACGGGAGCGCACCGGTACGGCGCACCCCCGTCGAACCCCTCGATCAGCTGCCCGGACGCAGTGTGACCGACCCCGCGGAGAGGGTCACCTCGATCGAGTTCCGGGAGTTCGACGACTGCTCGAGCCTGTTGTCGAGGTGGCCGGCACTCACGGTCTGGAAGACGCTGTACCCGGTGTCCGGGAGGGTGATCTCGGCGGATCCCGCGCTCACGTCGATGGACACCTCGGACGGCGGGGCGCCGGTCAGCTCGACGGAGAGGTCGCCGGCCGACACCGACAGATCGGCCTCGTCGACGCCGTCGAGCAGCAGGTCGGCACGCCCGGCGCTCATGTCGGTCTCGAGCGACCGCGCCGACCCGTCGACGCGCAGATCGCCGGCCGCCATCTCGACGTCGAGCTCGCCGTAGGATCCGGTGACGTCGAGGCCCCCGGCGTTCAGCACGAAGGTCGCGTCGAGGCCCTGAAGCCGGTCCGGCAGGGTGAGCACGACCGTGCGGTCGTCGTCGAACCAGCGCCCGAACCACCAGCCGAACCACGTGTCGGGGCTGCGCACGAGCAGCTCGTCGTCGTCGCGCGTGATCGTCCACGCACCGCCGCGACCGCCCCTGACCGACAGCTCCGCCTCGTCGACGTCGCCGAACTCGACACGCACGTCGCTCGCGCTGGCGTTGAGGTCGAGGCTCTCGACGCCGTCGACGTCGACCCTCTGCACGGTCTCGGTGCGGGCGATGTCCCCCGACGCCGCGACGGCGGCGGTCGCTCCGGTGCCCACGATGGCCAGGCCGCCGAACACGGCGAGGGTGATCGTGATCCAGCGATGCGGCGCGCCGGTCGACGCCGTCGGCGGCGCGGTCTGCGCGGGAGGGGGAGTGAGGGGGTTCTCTTCGGTGCTCATCGTGCGGTTCCTGTCTGACCGGTCGGCGGCGTGGCGCCGCCGAGATTCTCGATGTGGGCGAGGGCGGCGAGCACGCGACGGTTTCCCGACTCGTCGGGCTCGAGCCCCAGCTTCTGGAAGATGGACGTGATGTGCTTCTCGACGCTCGCCTCGGAGAGGAAGAGCAGACCGGCGATCGCCTGGTTCGACTTGCCCTCGGCGATCAGCGCGAGAACCGTGCGCTCGCGCTCGGTGAGCCGGAGCATCCGATCGTCGCGATTGCGCCTGGTCAGCAGCTGCGCGACGACCTCGGGGTCGAGCACGGTGGCGCCCTCGGAGATGCGGCGCACCGACTCCAGGAACTCGGACACGTCGGCGACCCGGTCCTTGAGCAGGTACCCCAGCGGCCCGCCCTGGGCGGCGATGAGGTCGGATGCGTAGCGCTCCTCGACGTACTGCGACAGCACGAGCAGAGGCAGCTCGGGATCCCGCGCCCGCAGGGCGAGCGCCGCGCGGATGCCCTCGTCGGTGAACGTCGGCGGCAGGCGCACGTCGAGGATGCAGAGCTCGGGCGCGGCATCCGCCACGGCCTCCTCCAGACCGTCCGTGTCGGGGAGCGCGGCGACCACCCGATGCCCGGCGTCCTCGAGGAGCCGGACGAGCCCCTCGCGGAGGAGCACGGAGTCCTCGCAGATCACGATGCGCATGGCACGTTCACCTCCAGGCTGGTGGGTCCGCCGTAGGGGCTGTCCAGCCGGAACGTCCCCCCCGCGGCGAGGATGCGGTTGGCGATGCCGTCGAGCCCTCCGCCGGGCTGCACCTGAGCGCCGCCCATGCCGTTGTCCTCGACGCGGGCCCACAGGATGTTCCCGTCGCGCAGCCGCACGGTGACCCTCGCCTCGCTCGCGCGGGAGTGCTTGGCCGCGTTGGTCAGCGACTCCGCGATCGCGAAGTACACGGCCGCCTCGGCGTCTCGTCTCGACCCCGTGGTCCCGGCGCCCGTCGACGGGTCCAGGCGGACGTCGAGGCTCACCGGGATATGCGAGCGCCCCGCCAGCGCCGACAGCGCCGCGTCGAGGCCGCGATCGTCGAGGACCGAGGCGTGGATGCCGCGGGCGAGCTGACGCAGCTCGGTGATGGCCGCCTTCGTGGACGTGTGCGCCTCGGCGATGAGGTCCTTGGCCGCGGCCGGGTCGTCGTCGATCTTCTGATGCGCGAGTCCGAGCGTCATCCCGACCGAGACCAGCCTCGGCTGGACGCCGTCGTGCAGATCGCGCTCGATGCGGGTGCGCTCGAGGTCGGCCGCCCGCACGGCGCCCTCCCGCTGCGCGGTCGTGGTGCGCACACGCTCGGTGAGCTCGGCCTCACGGCTCTGCGCGACGATGGCGAGCGAGAGCACGCGATGCAGCAGCGCGAGGCCGATGATGCCGGCGATCGAGGCGAGCACGCCGAGGATGCCGACCAGCGGAGCCCATGCGGCGTCGATGAGGTTGCCGAAGGGCCCGGCGACCGGAGCGTCCCCGGTGAGCGGCGCGAAGGAGATGACCGCCGACCACACCACCGCCCACGCCAGCCGCAGCACCAGGCCGCCGGCGATGCAGGCGATGGCGAGGTTCGCGAGAGCACGCCACATGCGTCCGTCGATGCTCTGCCGCCCGATCGAGCGGACCCACCCGGCGAAGCCGGGGCGGTCGCTGCGGCGCCGACGGAGCGGGGCGATCGGCACGCGGTAGAGCGCGGCGACCCTGGCGACCTCGAACCAGCCGAGTCCGAAGAGCGCGTAGACGAGCGCGACGAGCAGGAAGACGCCGATGCCGAAGGCGAAGAGCAGGCCGAGCCCGGCTCCGAACAGGCCCGTGAGGGTGCCCAGGATCGCGGCGCCCAAGACGCCGAGCGCGGCGAGATGGAGGATGGTCACGACGATCCGCAACGGCGGTCTGGTCGTGCCCACCCGCTGTGGGGTCGCAGTCTGTGTGGTCATGATCCCAAGGTACGGCGGTGGCGTACGCGACGACACGGGGGCATCCGGACACTGCGGTTCGGGTTTTCCCTACTGTCGACGGCCCAGGGCGCGGCGCGGTCTGCTTCACTGTGAGCATGACCGTTCACGAGGGGGAGGAGCACGGCGCGGGCCTCGGCCAGCGGCTGAACTGGCTGCGCGCCGGGGTGCTCGGGGCGAACGACGGCATCGTCTCGGTGGCATCGCTCGTCGTCGGCGTGGCCGGCGCGACGACCGACAGCGCCGCCCTGCTGACAGCCGGGCTCGCCGGACTCGTCGGCGGCGCCATCTCGATGGCCCTCGGCGAGTACGTGTCGGTGAGCAGCCAGCGCGACAGCGAGAAGGCCCTGATCGCCAAGGAGCGCGAGGAGCTGCGCACCATGCCCGCCATCGAGCTCGCCGAGCTGGAGTCCCTCTACCGCGACCGCGGCCTCAGCGAGGAGACCGCCCGCAGGGTCGCCGAGGAGCTCACCGCCCACGACGCCCTCTCCGCCCACCTCGAGGTGGAGCTCGGCATCGATCAGGACGACCTCGTCAACCCCTGGCATGCGGCCATGTCGTCGGCCATCGCGTTCACCCTCGGCGCGCTGCTGCCGCTGCTGGCCATCCTGCTGCCGCCTCCGCAGTGGCGGGTGCCGGTCACCTTCCTCGCCGTCCTCCTCGCCCTCGCGATCACGGGCGCGGTCAGCGCGCGCATCGGCGGCTCCCCTCCCGTGCGCGCATCGATCCGCCTGGTGGTCGGCGGTGCGCTCGCGCTCGCGGCCACCTGGCTCATCGGCACCCTGCTCGGCACCACGGGGATCGCCTGATCCAGCTCCCCGCAGACGCAGGAAGGGCGGATGCCGCAGCATCCGCCCTTCCTGCGTCGTTCGCGAGGGTCAGTTCGACATGAAGCCGACGAGCAGGCCGCCGGTCACCTTCACCGCCAGGTTGTATATGCCCGCGACCACGGCGCCGAGCACCGTGAATACGATGAGGTTGAGGATCGAGACCACGGCCGCGAACGCCATCACCTGCGGGAGCCCGGCCACCTCGGAGAGGCGGATGCTGTTGTCGGTGAAGCTGGCGACGAAGTCGTCGGCCTGGGCGAGGATCCCCGTCGCCTGCAGCACCATGTAGATCAGGAAGAACGACACCATCGTGACGATCGCGAGCGCGACGGCTCCCAGGAACGAGAGCTTCACGGCCGACCAGAAGTCCACGTAGACCAGGCGCAGGCGCACCTGCTTGCCGCTGGTCTTGCGCGTGGACTTCTTCGCCAGCTTGTCGGCTACTGTGCTCATGCGGTTTCCTCAGGGGTGTCTGTCGTCTCGGGGGCCGCGGATTCGGCATCCGCCTCCGCCTCGTCCTCGCCGAGTCCTCGCTCGCCGTTGCGGGCGATCGCGAGGATGCGGTCTGCGTCCGTGGTCCGTGCGAACACGACACCCATGGTGTCGCGGCCCTTGGCGGGCACCTCGGCCACGGCAGAGCGTACCACCTTGCCGCTGGACAGAACCACCAAGACCTCGTCGTCCTCCGCGACCATCAGACCGCCCGCGAGAGTGCCCCGATCGTCGTTCAGCTTGGCCACCTTGATGCCGTATCCGCCTCGTCCCTGCACGCGGTACTCGTCGATCGCGGTGCGCTTCGCATAGCCGCCGTCGGTGACGACGAACACGTACTGGCCGGGGGCGGCGACGGATGCCGAGAGCAGGCTGTCGCCGTCGCGGAACTTCATGCCCTTGACGCCGGCGGTCGCCCGTCCCATCGGGCGCAGCGCCTCGTCGGTCGCGCTGAACCGCACCGACATGCCCTTGCGGCTGATGAGCAGGATGTCGTCCTCGGCGTTCACCATGAGGGCGGAGACGAGCTCGTCCTCGTCGTTCAGGCGGATCGCGATGACGCCGCCCTGGCGGTTGGTGTCGTAGCTCGACAGGGTCGTCTTCTTGACCAGGCCCTCGCGGGTGGCCAGCACCAGGTAGTCGGCCACCTCGTAGTCGCGGATGTCGAGGATCTGCGCGATCTTCTCATCCGGCTGCAGGGCGAGCAGGTTCGCGACGTGCGTGCCCTTGGCGTCGCGGCCGGCCTCCGGGATCTCGTAGGTCTTCGAGCGGTAGACCCGGCCCTTGTCGGTGAAGAACAGCAGCCAGTGGTGCGTGGTGGTGACGAAGAAGTGCTCGACGATGTCGTCGGCCCGCAGCTGCGCGCCCTTCACGCCCTTGCCGCCGCGGTGCTGCGAACGGTAGTTGTCGCTGCGCGTGCGCTTGATGTACCCGTCGCGCGTGACGGTGACGACCATCTCCTCTTCGGCGATCAGGTCCTCCATCGAGACGTCGCCGTCGTAGCCGTGCAGGATGTGCGTGCGGCGCTCGTCGCCGAAGCGGTCGACGATGCCGGTGAGCTCCTCGCGGATGATGTCGCGCTGCAGGGCCTCGTCGGCGAGGATCGCGTTGTACTGGGCGATGAGCTTCTCGAGCTCGGTCGCCTCGTCGAGGATCTTCTGGCGCTCGAGGGCGGCGAGCCTGCGCAGCTGCATCGCGAGGATCGCGTCGGCCTGGTCGTCGTCGATGTCGAGCAGCGCCTTGAGCCCCTCGCGGGCCTCTTCGACCGTGGGCGACCGGCGGATGAGGGCGATCACCTCGTCGAGCGCGTCCAGCGCCTTGAGGTACGCGCGCAGGATGTGCATGCGCGCCTCCGCCTTGGCGAGGCGGAAGCGGGTGCGCCGGACGATGACCTCGATCTGGTGCGTGATCCAGTGCGTCACGAAGCCGTCGATCGCGAGCGTGCGCGGCACGCCGTCGACGATCGCGAGCATGTTCGCGCCGAAGTTCTCCTGCAGCTGGGTGTGCTTGTACAGGTTGTTCAGCACGACCTTCGCGACCGCGTCGCGCTTGAGGACGACGACGAGACGCTGTCCGGTGCGGTCGGAGGACTCGTCGCGGATGTCGGCGATCCCGGTGATCTTGCCCTCACGGGCGAGATCGCCGATCTTCACCGCCACGTTGTCGGGGTTGACCTGGTACGGCAGCTCGGTAATGACCAGGCAGGTGCGCCCCTGGATCTCCTCGACGTTGACCACGGCACGCATCGTGATCGAGCCGCGGCCGGTGCGGTACGCCTCGTGGATGCCCTTGGTGCCCAGGATCTGCGCTCCGGTCGGGAAGTCCGGTCCGGGGATGCGCTGGATGAGTCCGTCGAGCAGCTCGTCCCTGGGCAGCCCGGGGTTGTCGAGCGCCCACAGGGCCGCCTCGGACACCTCGCGCAGGTTGTGCGGCGGGATGTTCGTCGCCATGCCGACCGCGATGCCGATCGAGCCGTTGACGAGCAGGTTCGGGAACCGCGCCGGCAGGACGTCGGGCTCCTGGGTCTGGCCGTCGTAGTTCGGCGAGAAGTCGACGGTGTCCTCTTCGATGTCGCGCACCATCTCGAGCGCGAGCGGAGCCATCTTCGTCTCGGTGTACCGGGGGGCTGCCGCTCCCATGTTGCCGGGAGAGCCGAAGTTGCCCTGGCCGAGGGCCAGCGGATAGCGCAGCGACCACGGCTGCACGAGGCGCACGAGGGTGTCGTAGATCGCCGAGTCGCCGTGCGGGTGGTACTGACCCATGACCTCGCCGACGACGCGGGCGCACTTCGAGAACGACTTGTCGGGGCGGAAGCCGCCGTCGTACATGCCGTAGATGACGCGACGGTGCACCGGCTTGAGGCCGTCGCGCACGTCGGGCAGCGCGCGGCCGACGATGACGGCCATCGCGTAGTCGAGGTATGACCGCTGCATCTCCTCCTGGAGATCGACCTGGTTGATCTTGCCGTGATCGTGCTCGGGCTCGGGCCGAATGTCGTCAGTCATGTGTGTGTTTCGATTCCGGTCGTTCAGTTCTGGGTCGCTGAGCTTGTCGAAGCATCCGGGCGCCCTTCGACAAGCTCAGGGACCCGGTCGATGTTCAGATGTCGAGGAAGCGGACGTCCTTGGCGTTGCGCTGGATGAAGCTGCGACGGGACTCGACGTCCTCGCCCATCAGCACGCTGAAGATCTCGTCCGCGGCGGCCGCGTCGTCGATCGTGATCTGGCGGAGCGTGCGCGTGGTGTGATCCATCGTGGTCTCCCAGAGCTCCTTCGGGTTCATCTCTCCGAGACCCTTGTAGCGCTGGATGCCCGCGTCCTTCGGCAGGCGCTTGCCGTTCGCGGCCCCGTCCTTCAGCAGGGCGTCGCGCTCGATGTCCGTGTAGACGTACTCGTGCGCGGCGTTCGTCCACTTCAGGCGGTACAGCGGCGGCATCGCGAGATAGACGAAGCCCGCCTCGATGAGCCCGCGCATGTAGCGGAACAGCATGGTCAGCAGCAGCGTCGTGATGTGCTGGCCGTCGACGTCGGCATCCGCCATCAGCACGATCTTGTGGTACCGCGCCTTCTCGATGTCGAAGTCCTCGCCGATGCCCGTGCCGAAGGCCTGGATCATCGCCTGGACCTCTTTGTTGCCCAGGGCCTTGTCGAGGCGCGCACGCTCGACGTTGAGGATCTTGCCGCGCAGCGCCAGGATCGCCTGCGTGTGCGGGTCGCGGCCCTGCACGGCCGAACCGCCTGCCGAGTCCCCCTCGACGAGGAAGATCTCGCTGATCGACGGGTCCTTGCTCGTGCAGTCCTTGAGCTTGTCGGGCATCGCGGCCGACTCGAAGACGCTCTTGCGCCGGGCGGTCTCGCGTGCCTTTCGGGCGGCCAGGCGAGCGGTCGCCGCGTCGATGGCCTTGCGGATGATGTTCTTCGCCTGCGCCGGGTTGCGGTCGAACCAGTCGCCGAGCTGGTCGCCGACGATCTTCTGCACGAAGGCCTTGGCCTCGGTGTTGCCGAGCTTCGTCTTCGTCTGGCCCTCGAACTGCGGTTCGCCGAGCTTGATCGAGATGACCGCGGTGAGCCCTTCGCGCACGTCGTCGCCGGAGAGGTTGTCGTCCTTCTCCTTGAGCAGGTTGTTCGCACGGGCGTAGCGGTTCACGAGCGTGGTGAGCGCCGCCCGGAAGCCCTCCTCGTGCGTGCCGCCCTCGTGCGTGTTGATCGTGTTCGCGTAGGTGAACACGTTCTCGGTGTACGAGGTGGTCCACTGCATCGCGATCTCGAGGGAGATCTTGCGCTCGGCGTCCTCGGAGTCGAAGGCGATGATCTCCTCGTTGACGACCTCGGCGTGGCGCACCCTGTTCAGGTACTCGACGTAGTCGACCAGGCCGCGCTCGTAGAAGAACACGTCGCTCGGCTGCGTCAGGACGGGCTGGCCGTCGACCTCGGTCTCGTAGGCCGAGGACTCGCGCTCGTCGCGCAGCTCGATGCGCAGCCCCTTGTTGAGGAACGCCATCTGCTGGAAGCGGGTGCGCAGGGTGTCGTAGTCGAACTCGATCGTCTCCTGGAAGATCTCCGCATCCGGCCAGAACGTGATGCTCGTCCCGGTCTCGGTCGTCGCCTCGCCCTTCTCGAGCTTCTGCTGCGGGGCGCCGCCGTTCGCGAAGCTGTGCCGCCAGACGAAGCCCTTCTGCTTGACCTCGACGTCGAAGCGCGTCGACAGGGCGTTCACGACGGAGGATCCGACGCCGTGCAGACCGCCCGAGACGGCGTAGGCGCCGCCGCCGAACTTGCCGCCGGCGTGCAGGATCGTCAGCACGACCTCGACCGTGGACTTGGTCGGATCGGAGGAGTGCGGATCGACCGGGATGCCGCGCCCGTTGTCGATGACGCGGACGCCGCCGTCGGCGAGCAGCGTCACCAGGATCGTGTCGGCGTAGCCGGCCAGGGCCTCGTCGACCGAGTTGTCGACGATCTCGTAGACGAGGTGGTGCAGACCGCGAGGACCGGTGGAGCCGATGTACATGCCGGGGCGTTTGCGCACAGCCTCGAGACCCTCGAGGATCTGGATGGAGTCTGCGCCGTACTCGCCCGGCTGCTGCTTCTTGGGGGTCGATTCCTCCGTCGGTGTCGGGGTCCCTGAGCCCGTCGAAGGGTTCTCATCCGGGGACTCGGTCCCTGAGCTTGTCGAAGGATCAGGCGTCATCAGAGGGCAGTCTCCACATCGATATCACGAACTCCCATTCTAGCGGGCTTTCGCGGCGAATCGACGCTAGAACGCCGTGTGTGGCCGTCTGAGCGCGTCGGACCCCATATCTGGTCCCCTACCCGTAGGTATCGCGTGGACCCCGCCCTGGAACGACTCTGGGACCCCATTTCCACGAGGGGACGTCCGGTCCGATGAAGCGCAGGTTCTCGACGCCCGCGTCCGGATAGCGCCGTCCGATCTCGGTGAGGATGGTCGCGCGCATGTACTGGAGGTTCTTCGCCCACGCCGTCGAGTCGCACTTCACGGTGAGCAGTCCGCGCTCGAGCGACACCGGCTCCGAGTGCTTCGCGGTGTCGGCGCCGGCGAGCTCGGACCACTGCAGGACCAGATCCTCACGCGCCAGGGTGGCCTGCCACCCGGAGTCGCGGGCGAGCTTGTCGAGGACGGCGCCGAGGGAGCCGGGGTCGCGGCCGGGCGTGAACGGCGCGTTCTCGTCGTCGTCGGAGACGCGGTGCTTGCGCCTCCAGTTCTTCGAGCTCGGCTTCAGGCCGCGCAGCCGGAGATAGGTCGCGATGGTCTCAGGGGCGTCGGATGCCGTGGAGACGGGGTTCTCGGAGATCTCCGTCATCTCTCGCCTCCGGTCTCCTCGGTGCGCTCGTCGCTGATGGTTCCCGCGCTGATCCGCACGACGTGCCGGTGCAGGACCTCGGGGATATCCTCCTCCACGGCGGCGGTCACCACCACCTGCTCGTACCCCGCGGTCAGCGCCGCCAGGCGCTGTCGGCGATCGGCGTCGAGCTCGGCGAACACGTCGTCGAGGATCAGCACCGGATCGCCGGCGGGCGATTCGTTGCGCAGGAGCTCGGCCGAGGCGAGACGCAGAGCGAGGGCCACCGACCACGACTCGCCGTGCGAGGCGTAGCCCTTGACCGGAAGGCCGCGCACCCTCAGGATCAGATCGTCGCGATGGGGGCCGGTGAGGGTGAGCCCGCGCTCGAGCTCCTGCGTGCGCTTGGCCGCGAGAGAGGCACGGAACATCTCGGAGCACTTCGCCGGGCTCAGCGATCCGTCCTCGAGGTCGGCGGCCGCATCCGTCCCCTCCTCCGGGTCGCCGCCGCGCACGGACAGCGCCCACTCGAGCTGGGGACGGTGGTCCTCGCCGGCGATCGCCTCGTACGCCGCGGCCACCGGCTGCTGCAGGTCGGCGGCGAGGCGCTGGCGCGCCGCGATGATCTCGGAGCCGAGCGCGACGAGCTTGTCGTCCCACACGTCGAGCGTGCTCAGCGCCTCGCCGCGGACGCCGCGCGCCCTCGCCGACTTCAGCAGCGCCGTGCGCTGCTTGAGGACGCGGTCGTAGTCGCCGAGCACGGCCGACATGCGCGGCGTGCGCTGGATCAGCAGCTGATCGGCGAAGCGGCGACGCGACGAGGGGTCGCCGCGCACGATCTGCAGATCCTCCGGGGCGAAGAGCACGACGTGCGCGTAGCGGGGGAGCTCGCTCGTCTTCGACGGGGAGCCGTTGATGCGCGCCTTGTTGGAGCCCTGTCGGTTCAGCTGCACCTCGGCGAGAACCTTGCGCTCGCCGTGCGACAGGCGCGCGCGGATGATGGCGAACTCCTGACCGTCGCGCACCATGGGGGCGTCCGACGAGACGCGGTGCGATCCGAGCGTCGCGAGGAAGACCACGGCCTCCGCGAGATTCGTCTTGCCCTGGCCGTTCCGGCCGACGAGGACGTTCGGGCCGCGATGCAGCGCGAGCTCGGCGGTCGCGTAATTGCGGAAATCGACCAGACTCAGGTGCTCCACAATCACGGAGCCAGCCTAGCCGCCGGCTCCGACAGCGGGGTCTCCGGGGCAAGACGGCGGGGGTGCCCCGATCGCTCGGAGCGCCCCCGCCGGCCGGTCATCCGAGCGGGCCGAACAGCGCCGGGGACGTCCGCGCGTGCGTCGCCTGCTCGAAGGAGTAGGCGAGACCCAGCAGGGTCCCCTCGTCGAAGTCGCGGCCGAGGAACTCGAGGTTCACGCCGCTGCCCGGCGCGGTCTCTCCCTGGGCTGTCTGCCCCATCGGGACGGTGACCGCTGGCATGCCCGTGTTGGGGCTGAGCCGCATGTTCGTGCCCTGGGTCCCGTAGGCGTTCGTGCTCGGGTAGATGAGCGCGTCGAGGTCGAGGTCGTCCATCAGCTGGGTGACCAGGTCCTTTCCGGCGGCGAGCTGGATCGTGTGGCTGCCGCTGGGACCTGCCCAGCCCTGATACGTCTCCTCGGAGACGCCGTTGCGAGCGACGTACACCGACTGCCGCGAGGTGACGTAGTTGCCCGTCGCGAGGATGTCGCTGAGCGTGCGCGCCTCGACGTCGTCGCCGAGATGGGTGTCGATGTACTGGTTCAGGTCGTGCAGGAACTCGTTCGTCGACCCCGAGCCCTCGTTGAGCACCGCGGCGAAGCCCTGCGGCGCCGTGACCTCGACGACCGTCGCGCCCTGCGCGCCGAGAGCCGCGGTCGCCTCGGAGAACAGCCGCACCGTGCCGGCGTTGCTGCCCACCATGGACCCGATGTACCCGATGCGCGCGCCCGCCAGGGCGGTCGGGTCGAGGTACTCGGTGTACGACTCCGGCACCTCGCCCTCCTGGCGCGCCGTGACCGGATCGGCCTCGTCGACGCCCACGACCGCGTCCAGCGCGACCGCCGCGTCGAGGACCGATCGGGCCATCGGCCCGCCCGTGTCCTGCGAGAGCGCGAGCGGGATGATGCCGTCGCGGCTCGCGAGTCCCACCGTGGGACGGATGCCGACGAGCTGGTTGTACGACGATGGGACGCGGATGGAGCCGCCGGTGTCGGTGCCGAAGCCGATCGCGGCGAGGTTCGCCGAGATCGCGGCTCCCGTGCCGCCGCTGGATCCGCCGGCCGTGCGCGACGTGTCGTACGGGCTCGCGACCAGGAGGGTCGATCCCGGCTGCTGGAACGACGAGAACTCCGAGACGAAGCCGTAGGCGAACTCGTCCAGGCTCGTCTTCGCGATGATCACGGCGCCCTCTGCGCGCAGGCCGGCGACCATGGCCGCATCCGTGTCGGTCTGGTTCTCGTCCCAGCATCCGCACCCGCCGGTGGTGACCATGTCGGCCGTGTCGTAGTTGTCCTTGAGAGCGATCGGCACACCGAGGAGCATGCTCGTCATCCCCTGGCTCGCACGGACCGCATCGGCCGCGGCAGCGGCGTCGAGCGCCGCATCGCTCACGGTGATGACGGAGTTCAGCGGACGACTGGCCCCTGTCACCGTGACCCGGTCGTACGCGGCGATCCGGTCGAGGTACGCCTGCGTGATGCTGACGGAGGTCTCCACACCGGCGTTCATGGCCGCCTGCATGTCCAGCACCGAGGCCTCGACGAGCTCGAAGGGGCCGTCGTCGTAGATGATCCGGTGCGACAGGTCGGTCAGATCAGCGATCGTGAGCTCGCCGTCGGCGTCGGTGTCGAGGACCGACAGCGCCGCCCACTCGCTCGAGGACTCGGTGATCCCGATCGCCGCCGCGGCGACGGCGAGGTCGTCGGTGGTGACGCGGTCATCCCCGGTGACGTCGAGCTGGGTGTAGTAGGGCGCCAGGATCGGCGCGGTCGCCGTCGGCGCGGCGCTGGCTGCGGAGCCGAACGCCCCTGAGGCGGCGACGACCGCGACCGACACCGTGGCGATCGAGGCGAGGCGGATGGCGGTGGTCTTCACGGTCTTCTCTCCGGTGCTGTGGTCGGGGGTGCGTGCCTGGCGCGTCATCGGGTCCTCCGTCGCATCACGAGGACGGATCCGGCTGCGGCGAGGATCACGGCGATGCCGGCCGCGAGCAGCCAGGGCGCGGCATCCGCACCGGTGGTGGCGAGCGATCCCGCGCCGGTCTCGGGGTCGGCGTCGGCGCTCGCAGAGCCGCTCGCGGAGCCGGCGGCGCCGGAGGCGCCGGAGCCCTCGGCGGATCCTCCCGCGTCGGCGCCGGAATCGTCGACGGCCGTGATCTCGACGACGGCCGAGAGTGGATCGGATGCGGTGTCGAGCGGAGTCGCCGTGCCGTTCGAGTCGACGAAAGTAGCGCTGATCAGGGATATGTCTGCCGAACCCTCGGCCAGGGCGGTGAAGGCGAGGGTGACCAGCGTCTGATCGCCCGACAGCCCCGGCGACGTTCCGAGGCGCGTCGCGACCACGGAGACGGTGCCGCCGTCGGCGGTCGCCGATCCGAATCCGCCGTCGGGTGTCGTCTGGCTCCCCAGCACGAAGGCGAGGAGCTCCGGGTCCACCTCGACGTCGAGGTCGTAGGCGTAGGCGTCGACGAGCCCGGTCGCCGCGACGGTGACCGTCACGGTGTCGCCCACCGAGACGGAGGACGGTTCGGCGGTGAGGACGACGGCGTCGTCGGGGACGACGGCCGCGGAGGCGGGAGCTGCGACGCCGACCGCGAGGAGCGCGGTGACGGCGATCGTCAGTCCGGCGGCGAGTGGCCGGGGAGTTCGGGCAGGGGAGTGTTCCGACATGCGAAGCGTCTTTCGTCTCGGGGGGAAGACGAGCTCGGCTGCACGGCGTGTGCGGAGCAGCCGTGCTCTTCGGGTACGGCTGACTCTCGCAGGGGCATGTTTCGAGGACTCGGCATCGCCGTTTCCGGGACGTAACGGCACGGTCAGGGGTGGTCTGAGGCGCTGCCCGACCGCGAATGGAGCGGGATGCGGGGTCTCAGAGCGCACCGGAGGATCGCTCTCAGAGACGATTTCGGACCGATCCGCGACGAGGCCGGCCGCTGACAGCGCGAAATCGGCGCTGAGAGCCACGGAGAGCATCCGGTCGGACCCGTCGCTCCGCGGGCCGAGCGGGCTCAGGCGGGCGCGGGAACGAGCGGGATGCCGTGGAGACGACGTCTCCAGGCCGATCGGAGTCCCTCAGGACCCGTCGTCAGGGCTCAGCGCAGCAGGAGGTTCGGCTGCAGCAGGTACTTGAAGGAGTCGAGTCCCGCCTGGTCCACCGAGGTCTGGCTGGTGATCAGCACCGGGCTGAGCTTGTTGGCGTTGTCGCTCGAGGTGAACGTGACACGCACGAACTCGCTCTTCACGGCGCCGAGCGCCTCGGTCAGATACTGCGGGTTGAGGCCGAGAGTGACGTCGTCTCCGCCGTGCAGGATGGCGTCGACCGACTCGGATGCTCGTGCGTGCTCGCTGCCGGACGCGTCCATCGTGACGCTGTCGCTCGTGAACGTGAACCGCAGCGGGGCGGCGCGATCCAGGACCAGCGACACACGGCGGACGGCCTCGGTGAGATCGGCGGTGTTCACGACCGCGTAGTGATCGGTCTGCTCGGGGAAGAGCCGGCGGACCGGGGGGAAGTTGCCCTTGATCAGCAGGGAGGTCACCGTCTTGTTGCCGGCGGTGAACGCGATGATCTCGCGATCGCCTGCGCCCGAGAACGCGACCTGGATCGTGCCCGCATGCCCGAAGGTCTTGCCGACCTCGACGAGGGTTCGGGCGGGGACGAGGGCGGTGGTCTCGGCGGCCTGGCCGTCCCAGGGCACGTCGCGCAGCGACACCCGGTAGCGGTCGGTGGCGACCAGGCTCAGCTTCTGACCTGCGACCTCGAGCTGCACACCGGTGAGCACGGGGGTGACGTCGTCGCGTGACGCGGCGAATCCGACCTGCGCGATCGCGGTGCCGAAGTCATCGGCGGGCACCACGCCGGAGGATCCGGTGACCTCGGGGATCGACGGGTACTCCTCGACGGGCATGGCGGCGAGGGTGAACCGTGCGGAACCGCAGGTGACCGCGATGCCGCCGTCCTCCTCCACCGCGATCTCGATCGGAGCGTTCGGCAGGCGGCTGGCGATGTCGGACAGCAGCCGGCCGTGCACGAGGATCGTGCCGGGGGTGTCGACCGTCGCCTCGATGGTCGTGCGCGCAGATGCCTCGTAGTCGAAGGCCGAGAGGGTGAGTCCCCCGTCTCCCGCTTCGATCAGGACGCCGGCGAGGATCGGCTGGGGGTTGCGCTGAGGGAGCAGCTTGACCACGAAGGAGACCGCTTCGCTGAAGACATCGCGGTTGACCTGAAACCTCACGGGTGCTCCTCGTCGTTCTCTGAACATCGCATCGGGGTCGGAATGACACGATGCGCGCGCCTCTGCCGGTGCAGGGCTTCCCATGCTAGCCCCACAGTCGCGCAGTTCCCTACGACGTGCGAGTCGAGGAGGCCGGCCGCGGGTCTCCCGCCGTCTGGTGATCGGATCGCGCCTGAAACGGGTTAACTCCTTAACGGTGTTAACAACTGTGGAAACTGTGGATAAGTCGGTGGAAAGCAGACGCGAGTAGGGAACTACACGGTTGTCAGTTGTGGAATCCCTGAGGAATCCGCGGGTCTGGGGCATCCGCTCGTCTGTGGAGAGGTCCCGAGTTATCCACAACTTGTCCCGTTAACCCCACAGCCGTCCCGACCCGATCGGGATTCATCCACAAGTTATCCACATGTGTGCAAACCCGTTATCCGAGGGCTCAGATGCCTGTCAAGTCGGCAAAAAGGGGGACACAGCGTCCGAACGGACACCGTGTCCCCCTTTTCGAGGTGAGACGGATGCGAGGGCGCTCAGCGCCTTCCGAGCTGCGTGGTGATCTCGGTGACCTGGTTGTAGATCGACCGGCGCTCCTTCATCAGATCGCTGATCTTCTTGTACGCGTACATCACCGTCGTGTGATCGCGGTTGCCGAAGAGCTGGCCGATCTTCGGCAGCGACAGGCTCGTGCGCTCGCGGCACAGGTACATCGCGATCTGGCGCGCGGTCGCGATCTGCTGCGACCGGCTCGACCCGTAGAGGTCGTCGACCGTGAGCTTGAAGTACTGCGCGGTGGCCGTGATGATGTCGGTCGGCGAGATGACGTTGTCCTCGGCGGTGTCGACGATGTCGCGCAGCACGGTCTGCGCGAGGGAGATGTCGAGTGCGGAGCGGTTCAGGCTGGCGAACGCCGAGACGCGGATCAGCGCGCCCTCGAGCTCGCGGATGTTGGACGACACCACCGTGGCGATGTACTCGAGCACCTCGTCGGGGATGTGCAGCGACTCGCTCTGCGCCTTCTTGCGGAGGATGGCGATGCGGGTCTCGAGGTCGGGCGCCTGCACGTCGGTGATGAGACCCCACTCGAAGCGGCTGCGCATGCGGTCCTCGAAGCCGGTGAGCAGCTTCGGAGCCACATCGCTCGTGATCACCACCTGCTTGTTGTGGTCGTGCAGCGTGTTGAACGTGTGGAAGAACGCCTCCTGCGTCTCGGCGCGACCCTGCAGGAACTGGATGTCGTCGATGAGGAGGATGTCGACCTCGCGGTAGCGGGCCTGGAAGGCGGCGCCGCGGTTGTTCGCGATGGAGTTGATGAAGTCGTTCGTGAACTCCTCGCTCGAGACGTACCTCACCTTGACCCCGGCGTAGAGCGACTGCGCGTAGTCGCCGATCGCGTGCAGGAGGTGCGTCTTGCCGAGGCCCGAGTCCCCGTAGATGAACAGCGGGTTGTACGCCTTGGCCGGGGCCTCGGCGACGGCGACGGCCGCCGCGTGCGCGAAGCGGTTGGACTGGCCGATCACGAAGTTGTCGAAGGTGTACTTCGGGTTGAGGCGGGACTCGTGGCGCAGCGGGGTCGGCTGCTCCATCGGCGACTCCGGTCGCGGCTGCTCCTGACGTCCGTAGTCCGGCACGGCGATGGGCGCCGTCGGCTGCTCGGCGAGCTCGTGGTTCACGACGACCCGGTACGAGGTGACCTCGTCGCCGATGTGCGCGAGGGCCTCCATGATCGGCAGCCGCAGGCGCTTGTTGATCTGCGCGGCGGTGAGATCGTTCGGCACCTCGAGGTAGAGGGTCGCGGCCATCACGCCGGCCGGGACGGCGAGGCTGAGGAAGCCCTGCAGCTGCGGGGTGACGCGGTCGTCCGCTTCGAGCAGCTCCTGCACCGTGGTCCAGATCGGAACGTCGGGCTGGGCAGGTGAGGACATGACGCTCCGGGCGGGGATGGAGGGAGGGATGCCGCGAAACACGTCCCCCCTGTGGATAACTTCGGATGCCACGGTAGTCACCTGTGCACAGATCGGCAACCTGCCCTTGAAAATCCGCGGGCGTGTTGCGTGTCGCCGGTGCGATGGGGTTGTGGATAATGGCTGTGCGGTTCTCCGTGGACGAGAGGCCGGTGAGCGCGCAGATTTGCTCTGCGCGCCGGCAGGACGTACCCTTAATCGGTTGACTTATGCCTGAACGGCAGTTCCCTATGTCTCCGGTCGAAATGGTTCCGGTGGCAGCATTCCCGGAGTGATCCCATGAGCAAGCGCACCTTCCAGCCCAACAACCGTCGTCGCGCCAAGAAGCACGGCTTCCGCGCCCGCATGCGCACCCGCGCCGGCCGCGCCATCCTCTCGGCCCGCCGCGCGAAGGGCCGCGTCGAGCTCTCCGCCTAAGCCGCTGTGCTCGCCCGCCCGTTCCGGCTGACCCGCGGGAGCGACTATCGACTGGTCGTTCGACGCGGTTCCCGTTGTGGCGGGGCGCGCGTGGTGACCTCGATGCTGCCGACGGGCGAGAGCAGAGCCCCGAGGTTCGGGTTCATCATCAGCAAGCAGGTGGGAACCGCCGTGGTGCGCAACACCGTGCGCCGGCGGCTCAAGGCCGTCTGCGCGGAAGCGCTCGCGCGGGTCCCCGAGGGCACGGATGTCGTCATCCGTGCCCTTCCTGCATCCGCCACCGCGACCTTCGCAGAGCTCAGCGCCGATGTGAACCGCTGTCTCGGGCGCCTCGAGCGGACGTCGGCATGAGCGCTCTTCCTGCCACGTCCATCGGAACGGGGCGGATGCAGCCCCGGGACCTCGTCCGCAGCATCCCGCTGATCCCGCGGAACGCGGTCCTGGGATTCCTGACCGCGTACCGGGCGGTTATCTCGCCGCTGTACGGCGACGTGTGCGCCTACTACCCGTCGTGCTCGGCTTACGCTGTAGGTGCGGTGCAACAGCACGGCGCCCTGCGGGGAGCGCTCCTCTCAGCCTGGCGCATCCTCCGCTGCAATCCCTGGACTCGCGGAGGCGTCGATGATGTCCATCCGCACGAACACTTCCGCTACGACCTGACCTCGCACGGTTTCGTCGTTCCTGCCCGAAAGGACTGAACAGTGGGTCTTGACCTCCTGCTCGCTGCGGCCACGCCGTCACCGACTGCCAGCAGCTCCGGCGGCTTCGACCTGCTCGGCACCATCCTCTGGCCGCTCAAGTGGCTGGTGGAGCTCGTCCTCGTGGCGTGGCACTGGCTGCTCACCGCCGTCGGGCTCGCGGCAGACAGCGGCCTGACCTGGGTGCTGTCGATCGTCGGCCTCGTGGTCGTCGTGCGCGCCGCACTGATCCCGCTCTTCGTGAAGCAGATCAAGAGCCAGCGCAAGATGATGGAAATTGCTCCTGAACTGCGAAAAGTCCAGGAGAAGTACCGCGGCAAGAAGGATCAGCTCAGCCGTGAGGCGATGAGCCGCGAGACCATGGCCCTGTACAAGAAGCACGGCACGACGCCGATGTCGAGCTGTCTTCCGCTGCTCGTGCAGATGCCGGTCTTCTTCTCCCTGTACTCGGTGCTGAGCGATGTCAAGAAGCACGCGGAAGCCGGCATCGGCGGCGTCGGGTTCCTCAGCCCTGAGCTCACCAAGGAGTTCTACGACGCCAAGCTGTTCGGGGTGGCGTCGCTGCACGAGACCCTCGGCAACGCCTGGGAGGCGCAGAACACCACGGCGATCGTCATCCTGGTGACCCTGGTCGTCCTCATGATCGGCTCGCAGTTCTTCACCCAGCTGCAGATCATCTCGAAGAACCTGTCGCCCGAGGCCAAGACCGGCCAGGCGTACCAGATGCAGCGGATCATGCTCTACATCCTGCCGCTGGGCTTCATCTTCTCCGGAGTGTTCTTCCCCCTCGGCGTCGTCGTGTACTGGTTCATCTCGAACCTGTGGACCATGGGGCAGCAGTTCCTCGTCATCCGCGAGATGCCCACGCCGGGCTCCGAGGCGGCCAAGGCGCGCGAGGAGCGGCTGGCCCGCAAGGGCAAGGCGATCAACTCCGAGGGCAAGGTCGTTCCCATCGCCGTGTACGAGGCGGAGCAGCAGCGTCTGTTCGAGGAGACCGAGAAGGCCAAGGCGGAGGCGCCCAAGCGCCAGCAGCCGGTCGGCAAGAAGCGTGCGAAGAAGAAGGGGTCGGGCGCATGAGCGACAACCTGACGGAGATCACCGAGCCTTCGGTGGCCCAGCTCGAGAACGAGGGCGACATCGCGGCGGACTACCTCGAGGAGCTGCTGGACATCGCCGACATCGACGGCGACCTCAACCTCGACGTGCGCCAGGGCCGGGCCTATGTGTCCGTGGAGGCGGAGGGCGAGGGCCTGTCGCTGCTGTCGGCGCCCGAGACCGTGCAGGCCCTTCAGGAGCTCACGCGCCTCGCGGTGCAGAACAAGACCGGGTCCTTCTCGAGGCTGATCCTCGACATCGGCGGATCCCGCGACACCCGGCGACGCCAGCTGGAGACCCTGGTGGATGCCGCTGCGGCGAAGCTCGATGAGGGCTCCTCCCAGGCGTCGCTCCCGGCCATGTCGAGCTACGAGCGCAAGCTCGTGCACGACATCGCGGCCGAGCGGGGTCTCGTGTCGGAGTCGTACGGTGAGGGCGCGGACCGCCACACCGTTCTTCGGCGTCGTTGACGTCTCACGTGTCCCTCGGATCCCACGCCCCGCGCAGAAACCGGTGTAGAGACGTATGACTCAGGATGCTGTCGAGGTCGAGCGGGAGCCCGAGATCGCCGCGGAGCTCTTCGGCGATCGCATCGATCTCGCCCGTCGGTTCACCGATGCTCTGGCGCGTGAGGGGGAGGAGCGCGGTCTGATCGGACCGCTCGAGCTGCCCCGCCTGTGGACCCGTCACATCCTCAACAGCGCGATCGCCGCCCCGCTGTTCCACGGGAGCGTCGCCGATATCGGGTCGGGTGCGGGACTTCCGGGGCTGGTGCTCGCCATCGCCCGCCCTGACGTGAAGTGGACTCTTGTCGAGCCGATGGAGCGCCGTGTCACCTGGCTGAACGAGCAGGTGTCGGACCTGGGACTCGGCAACGTCGATGTGCTGCGCGCTCGCGCGGAGGACGTCCGTCGCCCTGAGGGATTCGATGTGGTGACCGCTCGTGCCGTGAGCGCGCTGCGGACGCTCATCCCGATCACCGCGCCGCTCGTGCGCGACGGAGGCGAGCTGGCCTTTCTCAAGGGGCTCAACGTCGCCAACGAGATCGAAGCGGCGCAGAAGGCCATCAAGAAGCACCGACTGTCGGACGTTCGCGTCGAGGTGCTCGGTGAGGGCGTACTGGGGGAGACCACCCGCGTGCTGCGAGCCACCGTTCGCTGATCACCCTTCTCCGCACAGGGCTCTCCTGCGTGGAGAGGTGAGACGAAGGATGCTTTCCAGGCTTGTTCGAGGAGTGTGACCCCGCAGCTGCTGTGAGATGTTTCACGTGAAACATCTCACTTCTGATCTTCTCCGTTAACGTCCACGGGGACACGCTGCCCATCGAAGTCGCCGGACCTGGCTCTCAGTCGCCCAACCAACAAGCTCAGAACCCCCCGGTAGGTGTGTCGCCGGGAATCTCCTCCGTCTGGACAGCCAGGGGAGAGCATCCTGATGCGCGGCGAAACGCTGCGGCGATGTTTCACGTGAAACATCGCCGTAGCCGTAGCCGTAGCCGTAGCCGTAGCCGTAGCCGTAGCCGCAGCCGCTAGAGCTGGGCGTTCAGGATGCGTGCGAATCGATCGCAGCGGTGATGAGAGTGCGGGCGAGGTCATGGAGCTCGCCGTCGTCATAGGGTCGCCAGCGATCGAGCTCGCCGATCACCCACTCCCAGTGCTCTTCGCGAAGCGTGATCTGCAGGGGATGATCACCGGGAGGCCAGCCGTGGGGGTCGAGTTCTACGCCGGGTATCGCGGCGGCACGCCAGCCGGCGTCGCGTACGCACGAGCCGTTGATCGTCGAGATGATGAGCCCCTCGACGACATCGATGGCCATACTGTTGTCGATGCTGCCGTCCACGTGGTGCCAGGCGGACACAGGGATGGCAATGGTGAGATACCGCACGCCCTCATGCTGTCAGAAGGTATCCCTCGAGCAGCGAATGGCCACTCCTCCCCTGCAGGCTCCGGGAGTGTTTCACGTGAAACATTGGCCACAATCCACAGATCCCTCCGGTCCCTGAGCGAGCGAAGCAAGACGAAGGGTCCGTGATCAGCGCCCAGTACGTGATCGTTGATCGCCGAATCCGTCACAGTCGCCCGCCATCGCCGACGAAGGCCGATCATCACGGTCTCTGAGTGAGGATGGTGGAGCGCGTGATGGCTGTGAGGAGTCCGGGATGCTGGGCCGATGATGTTTCACGTGGAACAAGACGTGTGGGGCTCGCAGGTCTTGTTCCCGGTCCCCGAGCGAGCGAAGCGAGACGAAGGGTCAAGATCAGCACCGCGACACGACGTTTCACGTGAAACATCACGTGCAACGGGGAGTCCGGCCTATGATCGTCGGTCGCATGGTCGTCGTCGCTGACAACAGATCATCACCATCGCTGTGTAGAGAAAGCGCGAGGGCGCGGATGTCTGTGACGCATCCAGGAAGCGGGGCCGCATCAGGGCCCGCTTCACGATGATGTTTCACGTGAAACAGGCAGTCTCGTCCGGACCCGCGGTCCCTGAGCGAAGCGACGTTTCACGTGAAACATCGTGTGCAACAAGGAGAGCCATCCGTAATCGTTGATCGTCCCGTTGCCGACGAGGGCTGATCATCACGATCTCTGGGCGAGGAGGGAGGGTGTGAGCGGCGCGAAGCACCCAGAAACCCGGGCTGCTCCAGGATCCCGCTTCATGATGATGATGTGAAGTGGGAGACGCGACCTCGGTCACATCGTTCGCCGATTGCCGATGGTTCGGAAGCGCCGGTCCCTGAGTGAGAGAAGCGAGACGAAGGGCGGCGATCAGCACCCCGACACACGACGTTTCACGTGAAACATCGTGTGTGACAGCGATGCCAGTCCATGATCATCAGTCGCGTTGTCGCCGCCCACGACCGATCATCACGATCCCCGGGCGAGAACGGTGGACGGCGTGAGGTGTGAAGTATCCGGGAAGCCGGGCTGCTCCAGAGGATCCCGCTCATGATGATGATGTTTCACGCGAAACAGGGGAGGGGCCCGCAGTCCCCCCGGCCACTTCCTTCGCCGATGATCGTCGACGGTTCGGAAGCCCCGGTCCCTGAGTGAGCGAAGCGAGACGAAGGGCGGCGATCAGCACCGCGCCATACGACGTTTCACGTGAAACATCGCGAGAAGCGGAGTGGCAGAGAGGGGTGGTGCGGAAGTGGGTGAGCACAGGAATCACCAGGGTCGGCGCTAGCGGTTAGAGTGGAACCCGGCCCCGAAAGGAGTGGATGTTTCACGTGAAACAGTCCGAAAAGGAATCGCCGAACACCTTCGGGATGGATACCCCGCTCGCGCGGGAGCTCGCCGACCTCACCGCCCGCCGCAGAGTCCTCGAAGACGTGAGCATCGAGTTCTCCGGGGACACTCGCATCCTCACCGTCTCCAATCAGAAGGGCGGCGTCGGCAAGACGACGACGGCGGTGAACATCGCCTCAGCGCTGGCCGGACTGGGTGCGAAGGTGCTGGTGATCGACCTCGACCCGCAGGGCAACGCGTCCACCGCTCTGGGGGTTCCGCACAGCACCGACGTCTCGAGCATCTACGACGTCCTCATCAACGAGCTGCCGCTGGCCGAGATCGTGACGCAGAGCCCGGAGAGCGAGAACCTCTTCTGCGCGCCCAGCACCATCCACCTCGCCGGGGCGGAGATCGAGCTCGTCGCGCAGGTCGCTCGCGAACACCGTCTGCGTCGCGCGCTGCACGACTACCTGGAGTCCTCTCCGAAGGACTTCGTGATCATCGACTGCCCGCCGTCCCTCGGCCTGCTCACCATCAACGCCTTCACCGCGGCATCCGAGGTGTTCATCCCGATCCAGTGCGAGTACTACGCGCTGGAGGGCCTCAGCCAGCTTCTGGGCAGCATCCAGATGATCCAGAAGCACCTGAACCCGCAGCTCCACCTGTCGACCATCCTCCTGACGATGTTCGACGGACGCACCCGCCTGGCCCACCAGGTGGCCGAAGAGGTGCGCGCACACTTCCCGGAGCAGGTGCTCGACACCGTGATCCCGCGCTCCGTGCGGGTCTCGGAGGCGCCGAGCTTCGGACAGACTGTGATCGCCTACGATGGGCAGTCCGCCGGCGCCGTGGCCTACCGCGAGGCCGCCGTCGAGATCGCGTCGCGCACGACGCAGAGCAAGGAGAGATGATGGCGAAGCGCACAGGACTGGGCCGGGGGATCAGTGCCCTCATCCCCACCGCAGATCAGGCCGAGCGCCCGGTGGACGTGTTCTTCCCTGGGGCGTCGATCAAGAAGGTCGAGGAGGCGCAGCAGCAGGCGCAGCCCGAGGCCGCGTCCGAGCTGGAGCCGATCCCCGGCATCCACCTGATCCACATCGATCCGAACGAGATCGTCCCCAACCCGCGCCAGCCGCGTACGCACTTCGACGCCGAGCACCTCGCCGAGCTGGTGCACAGCGTCCGCGAGTTCGGCGTGATGCAGCCCGTGGTCGTGCGCAGGAACGGCGACGGCGCCTACGAGCTCATCATGGGGGAGCGGCGCACGCGTGCGGCGCGGGAGGCGGGCCTCGACTCGATCCCCGCGATCGTCCGCGACACCGCGGATGAGGACCTCCTCCGCGACGCCCTTCTCGAGAACCTGCACCGCTCCGAGCTGAACCCTCTGGAAGAGGCGTCGGCGTACCAGCAGCTGCTCGAGGACTTCGGCATCACCCAGGAGGAGCTCGCGGTGCGCATCGGGCGCTCGCGTCCGCGGATCAGCAACACGATCCGCCTGCTCAAGCTCCCGGTTCCGGTGCAGCAGCGGGTGGCCGCCGGCGTGCTCAGCGCCGGGCACGCCAGGGCGATCCTGAGTCTGGACACGCCTGAGGCGATGCAGCGTCTCGCCGACAAGGTCGTCAACGAGGACCTCTCGGTGCGCGCGACCGAGGTCGCGGCGAAGACCGAGCCGACATCGCCGGGCCGCACTGCGAAGGCCACCCCTGGAGCGCGCCGGGCGTATCTCGACGAGGTGGCCGGCAAGCTCGGCGACCGTCTCAACACCAGGGTGAAGATCGCTCTCGGTGCGAGGAAAGGGCAGGTCACAATCGAATTCTCCTCGGTGCAGGACTTGAACCGCATCCTCGAGGAGATCGGAGAATCCGGGTACGGGCGCGGGTGATCCCCCGCTGACGGTCTCGCAGGCCTAGACTCGCGTCATCCGCGACGTTGAGGAGGGCGACATGTCTGGACCATCATCTTCGGCAGCTGCGATCAGGGGCCGCGTCATCGCCGTGAGCATAGCCGCGGCCCTCGGCGGCTTCCTGTTCGGCTTCGACACCGCGGTGATCAACGGGGCGGTCGACGCCCTGGCGGGGAACGTCTCCGGATTCGATCTGGGTGTCGGGCTCAAGGGCTTCGCCGTCTCCTCGGCCCTCATCGGATGCGCCGTGGGAGCCTGGTTCGCGGGCCCGCTTGCGAACCGCTTCGGGCGCATCCCCGTCATGGTCACGGCGGCCGTGCTCTTCTTCGCGTCCTCGATCGGGTCGGGCCTCGCCTTCGGCGTGACCGACCTCATCATCTGGCGCATCGTCGGCGGCCTCGGCGTCGGCGCGGCATCCGTCATCGCCCCCGCCTACATCGCCGAGGTGTCGCCCGCGCACATGCGCGGCAGGCTCGGCTCGCTGCAGCAGCTGGCGATCGTGACCGGCATCTTCGTGGCGCTCCTCTCCGACGCGCTGCTGGCGGACGTCGCCGGGGGAGCCGCCGAGCCGCTGTGGGGCCTGCACGCCTGGCGGTGGATGTTCATCGCCGAGGCGATCCCGGCGCTCGTCTACGGGATCATGGCGCTGCGGCTGCCGGAGTCTCCGCGGTACCTCGTCGCGAAGGGGCAGATCGACAGGGCATCCGAGATCCTCTCCACCGTCACCGGAACCGTCGACGTCGAGGCGAAGATCACCGAGATCACCGGCACGATCAACACCGAGCGCTCGGAGTCCCTGCGCGATCTGCGCGGCAATCGGCTGGGCCTGAAGCCGATCGTCTGGGTGGGCATCCTGCTGTCGGTCTTCCAGCAGTTCGTCGGCATCAACGTGATCTTCTACTACTCGACCACACTGTGGCAGTCGGTCGGATTCGGGGAGTCGCAGGCCCTCACGATCACGGTGATCACCTCGGTGACGAACATCGTCGTCACGATCGTGGCCATCCTCCTCGTCGACCGGGTCGGCCGCAGGATCATGCTCCTCGTCGGATCCGTCGGCATGACGATCACGCTCGGACTCATGGCGCTCGCGTTCTCGTTCGGCACCCTGGAGAACGGGGCCGTCACTCTGCCCGATCCCTGGGCGACGGTCGCGCTGGTCTGCGCGAACGCCTTCGTCGTCTTCTTCGGCGCGACGTGGGGGCCGCTGGTGTGGGTGCTCCTGGGAGAGATGTTCCCGAACTCCATCAGGGCGGGGGCGCTCGCGGTCGCCGCCGCGGCGCAGTGGGTCGCGAACTTCTTCATCTCCACGACCTTCCCCGCGTTCGCCGAGATCGGACTGCCCTTCGCCTACGGCTTCTACGCGTTCTTCGCGCTGCTGTCGTTCTTCTTCGTGTACTTCAAGGTGGCCGAGACCAAGGGCAAGGAGCTGGAGGAGATGAGCGAGGATGCCCGGGTGGAGCGCCGCAGGCGCCCCCAGCGCACGTAGGCTGGAGAGATGACAGAGTCCGTGCCCCGCCGCGCCAGCCTCGAGGTCCTGCGCGCCGAGGCGTCGGACGAGCTCGCCGTGCTCATCCAGGAGCGTCTGCTCGGAGGAGAGGACCCCTGGGAGTTCATGGAGGAGCTGCCCAGCGTCGACGAGCTCGTCGTGTACCTGCTGCGCGCCGACAACATCGCCGCGAACGACGGCGTGCGGCCCAACGAGGCCCGTCACTACCGGGTGCTGCGCCAGATCGCGCTCGAGTACCCCGAGCTCACCCCGGCCGTGTGGGGGCTGCTCGACGAGAGGCAGCGTCACCGCCGCTGGGATCCGACCGTCGCCTCGTGAGGCGCGCATGTCCTCGACGCCGGCGCCGATCCGCGGAGGGCGCATGCGAGGAGAACAGCTAGGCGAGGAAACACGGCGGTAATCCGGTGGTGCCAGAGTGTGGTGACACAGGCCGTCCGGAGAGGGGACCCCATGATGTCTACAGCCGATCTCGCCGACGAACTCGGCGAGGCAGCGAAGGTCGTGGATCTGCCGCTGCGCGACTACGGCGGGGCGCGGGCGTTCTCCGGTGCGGCGCGCACCCTGCGCTGTGACGGCGACAACGCGCTGCTGATCTCCCTGGTCTCCGCCCCGGGTGACGGCCGCGTGCTCGTCGTGGACGGCGGCGGGCGCACGGATGTGGCTCTGATGGGCGACGTGTTCGCTGCGGAGGCGGTGCGGAACGGGTGGACCGGGGTCGTCATCGACGGCGCCGTGCGGGATGTCGCGATCCTGGCCGGGATGCCGCTCGGTGTGAAGGCCGTGGCCTCCTGCCCCCGACGCGGGGCCAAGGCCGGGGTCGGCGAGGTCGGGCCCGTGCTGCACCTGGCCGGCACCCGCATCGCGGACGGCGACATGATCCACGCCGACGAGGACGGCGTCCTGGTCGTGCCCGCAGCCGTCGGTATACAGTAGGCGAGAACTTCCCACACTCACCCCGGGGGACATCATCGCTTCGAAAGACATCCCGATCGGGATCGCAGACCAGTCGCTGTCGACGCAGATCTACGAGGCCCTGCGCGAGCGCATCATCGAGGGCGAGCTGCCGCCAGGGTCCCGCATCCGTGAACGGGATCTGGCAGAGGAGTTCAACGTGTCGCGGATCCCGATCCGCGAGGCGATGCCCCGTCTGGAGAGCGAGGGGTTCATCTCCACCTTGCCGCGCCGCGGCGCCGTGGTCACGGAGATGAAGCTGGAGGACGTCAAGGAGCTCTTCGCCGTGCGGTCGAGCCTGGAGGTGCTCGCCGCACGGCTCGCCGCGGCGGCATGCGCGGCGGGCGCCAGCACCACCGAGCTGTTCGCGCGCCTCGCCTCTGCGGAGGGTGCGCTGGAGACCGGAGACGACCGGCGCATCGCCGCGGCGAACTCGGCTCTGCACGAGGAGATCCTCCGACTGTCGGGGAACAAGCTGCTGATCTCCACGATGGTTCCGATCAACGGCCGCGTCCGTCGCCTCTTCCGGTTGGAGGCCGCGCGCGATCAGCGCGTGCTCTGCGCCGAGCATTCGCGGCTGGTCCGCGAGATCGCCGAGGGCAACGAGGAGCGCGCCGCATCCGTCGCGAGCGCTCATGTGGAGCACAGCCGCGCGGAGTCGATCGAGCTGTTCGCCGCCGCTCACAACGGCGCGGCGGCTCCTGTGAACTTGTAACACCGTCGAAACCGAAGAGAGCGGTTCGGCGAAACACCGCCAGGGCATTCTGTATACCAAACAGCCCCTCATGAAGGACTTGCGGTGTACGACTCCCTCACTCTCGCGAACGCGACCCTCGCCGACGGATCTCGGGCGGACATCCGGCTGCAGAACGGCGTGATCACTGAGATCTCGGCGGTCTCCTCGCTCTCGTCACCGCAGCTCCGGTCGCTCAGGGAGCTGGCGGACGCGGACCTCCCGCTGGGGGATCGCCTCCTCGCCGCGACCGAATCTGGTATTCCGGATATCGACGCGACGGGGGTGCTCGTCCTCCCCGCGCTCGTCAACGGGCACGCCCACCTCGACAAGACCTTCGTCGGAACCGGCTGGCAGCCCCACCGCGTCGGAGTGGGGGTCCCCGCCCGCGTGTCCGCCGAGCGGTCGATCCGCGCCGGGCTCACCGCAGGGGTGCCGGAGCGGGCACGCGCTCTGACCGAGGAGATGATCCGCCTCGGCACCGGCGCCGTCCGCACCCACGTCGACATCGACACCGAACTCGGGTTGAGCTCCCTGCACAGCCTGCTGGAGCTGCGCGAGGAGACGGCGGATCGGCTCACGATGCAGGTCGTCGCCTTCCCGCAGAGCGGAATCCTGGCCGACCGGGGGGTGGCCGGCCTCCTCGACGCCGCGCTCGCCGACGGCGCCGACGTCATCGGCGGCCTGGACCCGTTCGGCTACGACCGTGACGAGCACGCCCATCTGGACATCGTGTTCTCCCTCGCCGAGAAGCACGGCGCCGGCGTCGACATCCACCTGCACGACCTCGGCGGGGCGGCCGTGCGTCAGCTCGCCCAGATCGCACGGCGCACGCAGTCGCTGGGTCTGGGCGGACGCGTCGTCGTCAGCCACGGCTACGGACTCGGATCCATCCCGCAGGAGCAGGCCCGCCGGATCGGATCCGCCCTCGCGGCGGCCGGCGTCGCCGTGATGACCAACGGACCCGCAGGGCCCATGCCCCCCGTCCTGGCGCTGCGCGAAGAGGGAGTCGTCGTGTTCTCCGGTTCCGACAACATCCGCGACGCCTGGTGGCCGTACGGTGACGGGGACATGCTCGGCGTGGCCAGGACGGTGGCGTACCAGTCGAACTTCCGCACCGACGAGGAGCTCGCCGTCGCCCTCGACATGGTGACGGATGCCGCGGCGACGGCCCTGGGGCTGACCGGGTACGGGATGCGGGTCGGAGCGCACGCCGATCTCGTCCTCCTCGACGCCGCCGGCGCGGCGGCGGCGGTGGCCAGCCCGCCCCCGCACCGCACCGTGCTGCACCGCGGCCGGATGGTGTCGAGCACCCGCCTCGTCACCCGATCCGTCCCCCTCCCGCGTCCGACCGAGAGGTCGGCACCGTCGGCGGCCCTCGCCCGCTGACACGCACGACACACCCTCCCGCGCACCATCCATCGACAATCCCGGAGAGATCCATGAAGCTTTCGACAACCCGCACGGCTGCTGTGATCACCGTCCTGACAGTGACGGCCCTGGTCGCCGGCTGCGCCACGACCGGGGGAGAAGCCGCTCCCGAACGGGACAGCACCGTGATCATCGGAACCGGCGCCGTACCGCAGTCGCTCGACCCGATCCTCGCATCCGATGTGCAGACCGACTTCACCACCGGCGCCCTGTACGACAAGCTCGTCGACTACGACGAGGACGGCGAGCTCGTGCCGATGCTCGCGACCGACTGGGCCTATGACGACACGGCGACCTCGGTGACCCTCACCCTCCGCGACGACGTCGTCTTCCACAGCGGCAACCCCCTCACCGCCGCGGACGTCGTGTACACGCTCGAGCGCGATGCCCGACTCGGGCTGGGCGTCGCCTCGTTCATCTCGAGCTTCGCATCGGCCGAGGCGACCGACGACACCCACGTCTCGATCGCGCTGAACGCCCCCAACACGACCTTCGTCGGCGCCCTCAGCAAGATCTACGTCGTCGACTCCGTGCTCGTCTCGGCGAACGAGGGCGACGACGACGCCCAGGCCTGGCTCGCCAGCAACGACGCCGGGTCCGGCGTGTACTCGCTCGACGACTACACGGCCAACCAGTCGGCCGAGCTGAGCCGGTTCGACGACTCCTGGCGCTTCGACGAGGCACGCCCCGAGAACCTCGTCTACCGCTACATCAGCGAGAGCTCCACGCTGCGCGACGAGCTCGCCTCGGGCGGGGTCGACGTCGTGACCGGGCTCACCCCGACCGACCAGAAGACGTTCGAGGGCAAGGACGGCTTCACCATGACCTCGCTGCCCAGCATGCTGCAGCTGTACTTCATGATGAACACGGCATCCGGCATCACCGCCGACCCGAAGGTGCGCGAGGCCATCCAGCTCGCATACGACTACGACGGGCACGTCTCGTCGATCCTCTCCGGCAACGGCGAGGTCGCGACGGGCATCGCCTCTCCTGCCGTCGGATGCCGGGTGGACGCCGGTGCGAGCGAGCAGGACGTGGAGAAGGCGAAGGAGATCATCTCGGACCTCGGCCTCGAGGGATCCACGCTCACGCTGGCGTACCAGTCGGTGATCCCCGAGCACCAGAAGGCCGCGACCCTGCTGCAGTCGAACCTCAAGGACATCGGCCTGAACCTCGAGCTGAAGACGGTCACGTACCCGGAGTACATGGCGCTCATCGGCGACCCGGCCACTGTTCCCGACATCGGCGTGCTGTGGGACTTCCCGTACTACCCCGAGATCGGTCCGATGCTCTACCGCGTCTACGACTCGAGCTTCATCGGCCAGACGAACTACGGCCTGTACTCGAACCCCGAGGTCGACACGCTGCTGGAGTCGGGCATCGCGAGCACCGACCCCGAGGCGGCGTGCGCGGACTTCACCGCCGCGCAGGAGCAGATCATCGTCGACCGGGTCAGCGTGAACGTCTCCAACCCGACCACGATGACCGTCACCACCGATGACATCGAGGGCCTCGCCTACCGCCCGACGTACCAGCTGTTCGACCCGACGCTGCTGACGCTGGCCGAGTAGCCATCCACCGGCGGCGGCCCGTGCACCGGGTCGCCGCCGGACCGACACACAGGAGGTGAATCATGGCGGCATTCCTCGCCAAGCGCATCGGCCTCGCGTTCGTGAGCGTCTGGGGCGTCCTGACCCTGGTGTTCTTCCTCACCAAGCTCATCCCGGGCGACGCCGCGCGAGTCGCCGCCGGCCGCACGGCCACGCCGCAGCAGGTGGAGCAGGCGCGGGCGGCCCTGGGCCTGGACAAGCCCGTGCTGCAGCAGTACGTCGACTTCCTCGTGAAGGCGTTCGGCGGGAACCTGGGCACCTCCGCCTCCACGCACCAGCCGGTCGTCTCCGACCTGGCGAACACCCTTCCGGTCACCCTCCAGCTGGTGATCGTGACGATGGCGATCACGATCGTCATCGCCGTCCCGCTCGGCGTCCTGGCCGCAGTCCACCGCGGGCGCGCCGGAGACGTCGCCACCCGCGTGATCCTCGTCCTCGCCGGCGGAATCCCAGTATTCTGGTTGGCCATCCTGCTGCAGTGGGTGCTCGCCTCCACCCTCGGGATCCTGCCGATCTCCGGCTCGAACTCCTTCGGCATGGGCGCTCCGCGGGTCACCGGGTTCACCCTCGTGGACTCCCTCATCGCCGGGAGCCTGCCGAGCTTCTTCGACTCGCTCGCGCATCTGCTGCTCCCGGCGGTCGCGCTGAGCGCCCCCTTCCTCTCCACCGTCGCGCGGAACGTGCGCTCGGCCATGATCGGCGTGCTGGACAGCGACTTCGTCACCTTCGCGGTGTCCAAGGGCGCCTCGCCGCAGCGGGTCGTCGTCCGCCACGCCCTGCGCGCCTCCTTCGCATCGACGCTGACCATCCTCGGCATGCAGTTCGGCTGGATGATGGGCGCCGCCCTCCTCGTCGAGACGGTGTTCGCCCTCCCCGGCGTCGGCGTCTACCTCAATGCGGCGGTCTTCAACCAGGACACCTTCGCCGTGCTCGGCTGCGTGCTCGTGATCGGCGTCGTCTTCATCGTCGCGAGCCTGATCGTCGACTGCGTGCAGATCTGGATAGACCCCCGTGTCCGTCACTCCCACCTGGCAGGAGCAGCATGACCGTCGAAGCCACAGCACGCACCGGCGCGGTCCTCGGCGCCGGAGCCATCGGCACGGCGATCGGCCGCGCCGCCCGGAGCGTCTTCGGCACCCGCACGCCGTGGATAGACAGGGTCGCCGCGGCCCTCGCGATCGGCCTCGTCGTCGTCGCGGTCGCCGGGCAGTTCTTCCAGCCGTACGACCCCTACGCCGCCGATCCCTCCCAGGCGCTGCTGCCGCCGAGCGCCGCGCATCCGATGGGCACCGACGACGCCGGGCGAGACGTCCTCTCGCGTCTGCTCGTCGGCGCGGGCACCACCCTGCTCGCCGCGATCCTCGTCGTCGTGCTCACCACGATCGTCGGCGTGATCGTCGCCTCGGTCGCGGCGATGTCACCGCGACCGGTGGACGAGGCGATCATGCGCATCTGCGACGTGTTCATGGCCATCCCCGCCATGGTGCTCGCCCTCGGCATCGCCGCCGCCCTCGGCGCCTCGCTGCCGTCGGTCATCACGGCCATGGTCGTGTCGATGTGGCCGGGCACGGCCCGCCTCGTCCGGGGCATCCTGCGCGAGACCATGGGCGCCGCCTACATCGAGTCGGCCGTCGTCACAGGGGTCCCGCGCATCCGCACCCTGCTGCGTCACGTGCTGCCGAACTCGATGGACTCGGTCTACGTGCAGGCGAGCATGGAGATCTCCGGATCGATCGTCATCATGGCGGGCCTGGCGTACCTGGGTGTGGGCGCACCGCCGCCCAGCGCCGACTGGGGCGCGATGGTCGCGCAGGGACGCGAGTACATCACCACGGCGTGGTGGGTCACGACCTTCCCCGGTCTCGCCATCACCGTGGCCGCGGTCTCCTTCGGCCTGCTCGGCGACGCCATCCGCATGCGACTCGACCCGAACGCGAGGAACTCATGACCGATCCGCACCTGCTCGACATCCGCGGCCTCACCGTCACCGTGCCGCAGCTGCTCCGCAGCGACGGCGCCCCCGGCGATCTGGAGCTCGTCCACGGCATCGATCTGAGCATCGCCGCCGGAGAGCGCGTCGCCCTCGTCGGCGAATCGGGGTCGGGGAAGTCGATGACCGCCAAGGCGATCCTGCGTCTGGACCGCATGACGCGCCTGGGCGGCTCCCTCCGCCTCGCGGGCACCGAGATCGTCGGCGCCTCGGAGCGCACGCTCCGCGAGCTCCGAGGGGCGACGGCATCCATGGTCTTCCAGGATCCGATGACCGCGCTCAACCCGGTTCTCACGATCGGCGAGCAGGTCGCGGAGCCCCTCGTCATCCGGGGCGTCGGACGCAGGGAGGCGCGCAGGCGTGCGATCGGCATGCTCGACCGCCTCGGCGTGCCCGGCGCGGCACGGCGGGTGGATGCGTACCCGTCGGAGTTCTCGGGCGGCATGCGTCAGCGCGTGGTGATGGCGGCCGCGCTCATCGCCGAGCCCCAGCTGCTGATCGCCGACGAGCCGACCACGGCTCTCGACGTGCGCGTGCAGGAACAGGTGCTCGATCTCATCGAGGAGCAGTCCCGCGAGCTCGGGCTCGGCGTCCTGCTGATCACGCACGATCTCGGCATCGTCGCCGGCCTCGCCCACCGGGTCGCCGTGATGCGTCGCGGCAGGATCGTCGAGGACCGGGACGTCGACGACGTCTTCGCCGCCCCGGCGCACCCGTACACGCGGGCGCTGCTCGGCTCCATACCCCGCATCGACGCCGACCCCGACATGCGTCTGGCCACGGTCGAGGACGTCCTGTCGCTCGAGGCGGAGGAGGCCGCGTGATGACCGACACCCTGCTCCGGGTGGAGAGCCTCAGCAAGCACTTCGGCTCCGGCCGCACCCGCCACACCGCCGTCGACGGCGTGTCCTTCCAGGTGCACGAGGGGGAGGTGCTCGGGATCGTGGGAGAGTCCGGATCGGGGAAGTCCACGACGATCCGGTGCATCATGGGCCTGGAACGCCCCGACTCCGGATTCCTCGACTACCGCGGCATCAACCTGCGGCGGATGCCGTGGGCGGGTGAGAGGATCTTCCGCTCCGAGGTGCAGATGGTCTTCCAGGACCCGTACTCGAGCCTCGACCCGAGACTGACGATCCAGCGCATCGTCGAGGAGCCGCTGCGGGTGCACGAGCCGAAGCTGCCGGCCGCGGCCCGTCGCGACCGCGTCGTCGGCATCCTCGAGGAGGTCGGCCTGGGGGCGGAGCATCTGGCCAGGCATCCTCGGTCCTTCTCCGGCGGCCAGCGCCAGCGCATCGCGATCGCCCGCGCCCTCGTGGCGAACCCGCGCGTCCTCGTCTGCGACGAGCCGGTGTCGGCCCTCGACGTCTCGGTGCAGGCGCAGGTGCTGAACCTGCTCAAGGACCTGCAGCGGAGCCGCTCGCTCACGGTGCTCTTCATCGCACACGATCTCGCCGTCGTGCGGTACCTGTGCGACCGGCTGGTGGTCATGGAGCACGGCCGGGTGGTGGAGGCAGGCACCCGCGAAGAGGTGTACGGGGCCCCGAAGGCGGCGTACACCCGCTCGCTGCTCGAGGCCATCCCGCGCACCGACCCCGCAGCGGAGCGTGCCCGGCGCGAGGAGCGCCGCCGCCTCCGCGACATCGCCGCGGCATCCGGGAACGCCCCGGACGCATCCGAAGGACAAGGAGCCCCGAGATGACCGAGACGACGCCGAACCGCATCGGCACCGACGTGAAGTTCATGGGCGGCACGACGCACTGGGGAGACGGCGTCCAGGCGCTGCGCGCCGTGAAGGCCGCAGGTCTGGACGGCGTGAACCTCCGAACCCTCGACGAGCTCTCGCCCCGACTCGACCGCGCCGAGCTCGACGACTTCGCCGCCGCGGCCGAGGAGCTCGGGCTGTATGTCGAGATGGGCGTCGGCAAGGTGAACCCGTACATGACCGCCGAGCTGCCGCGCGTGCGCGACCTCGGCGGTGGCAGCTACCTGGCCGGCATGGAGCGGATGATCGAGACCTGCGCGGCGTACGGATGGACCGAGACCTGGACGGCGATCGGCGGATTCAAGCCCTACCCCGGCCTGTTCTTCACCGACCGCTTCCGCACCGACACCGACTGGGCCGATCAGCTGAGGGCCACAGAGGGATTCCTGAAGAGGCTGGCACCCGCGCTGCGCGCGAACGGGGTGCGTCTGAACCTCGAGACCCACGAGGAGATCACCACCTTCGAGCTGCTCCGGCTCATCGAGGCGGTCGGCGACGATGTGCTGGGCGTCTGCCTGGACCCGGCGAACCTCGCGGTCCGCGCCGAGGTGCCGCTGGAGGCCGTGGCCCGGATCGCGCCCTTCGTGCGGACGACCCAGCTCCGCGACGCGGCGCTCATCCGCACCAGGGACGAGCACACGGGCCAGGAGGTGATCTCGCGTTTCATCGCCCCCTGCGGCGACGGCGTCATCGACTGGGACCAGCTGCTCGGCATCCTGCTCGCGCACAACCCGGCGATCAACCTGACCATCGAGGGGATCGGAGCGGTGCGTGCCGAGATGCGCCTGCACACCGAGCATCCGATCTGGCAGGCCGGGCACCCCGACCTCACCCCCGGATCCCTCGCCGAGCTGCACCGCCTCGCGGAGGACTACGAGCGCAGAGCGGACGCCGGGGCGGCCGAGACCCTCGAGCAGCTCCGTGCCCTCCGTCCTGCGCCGGACGAGCACGACCGCTTCGTCGCCCGCTGCGCCGACCACCTCAGAGAACGCCTCGCCGCACGCCTCGTCGCCGCCTGACACGCATCCAGAACAGAGAAGAAGAGAACGACATGACCATCGCCACCGAGATCCCCCTCGTCTCCGAGCTCGCCGACGCCGTCGCCTGCGACGTGCTGCTGCCGGACCACCCCGACTACGACATGCTCCGCCGGGTGTGGAACGCCGACATCGACCGGCATCCCGCCGCCATCGTCCGGTGCCGCACCGCGCAGGACGTCTCCGACGCCCTGGTGTGGGCCACCGCCAACGGGCAGCGCGTGACCGTGCGATCGGGCGGGCACAACCTGGCCGGCACCGCTGTCGGAGACGGCGCAGTGCTCATCGACACGGCCCTCATGAACGACGTGACCTTCGATCACGAGGCGCGCACGGTGACGGTGGGAGCCGGATGCCGGTGGGGAGACGTCGATCGCGCCGCATCGGAGTTCGACGTGGCCGTGCCCGCAGGCGCCGTCTCGCACACCGGCGTCGCCGGTCTCACCCTGGGCGGAGGCTTCGGCTACCTGGGCCGCCTGTTCGGCGCCACGGTCGACCACGTCGAGGAGATCGAGGTCGTCGTCGCCGACGGACGCATCCTCACGGCCAACGAGGACAGCGAACCCGAGCTGTTCTGGGCGCTGAAGGGCGCGGGGCACAACTACGGCATCGCCACCCGCTTCACCTTCCGCTACGTCGACCTGCCCGGCCTGGTCACCGTGCGTCAGGGCCTGTACGCGGCATCCGACCGGGAGAAGCTCATCGCCCGCTTCGCCGACTGGGGCCTGAAGGCGCCGAAGAACATCGGCACCTACGTCCGCCTGCTGCGCGCCCCGGAGTACTGGTCGCAGATCCCCGCGGCGCACCGCGGCGAGCCGATCATCTCGGTCGCCACCGTGCACTACGGCGACGTCGAGGCGGAGGAGGCGGCCACGAGCGGCATGTTCGAGGGGGTCGAGCCGATCTGGTCGGTCGTGCGCACCATGCCGCACGTGACGCTGCAGCACGCCGCCGACGACGAGTTCCGCTACGGCATCGCGCACTACTGGAAGCACATCTTCCTCAACGAGATCACCCCCGAGGCGATCGCGACGATGATCGAGAAGTCCGACGCCTACCCGGGCCGAGCGCTGAACTCCAGTGCGCACATCTCGCACCAGACGATGTGCCCCTTCGAGATGATCGCCGGATCCCTGGAGCCCCGCGACTCGTCGAACGACGCCACCGCCGGGGTCGGGGCGCCGTTCAGCGCCAACATCGGCGCCGACTGGGAGTACCCGGGCGAGAAGGCGCCGCTGGTGGAGTGGGCGCGCGACTTCGACGCGGCGCTCGCCCCCTACAAGAAGGGCACCTACATCAACTTCACCTCGGTGCAGGGCGATGAGGACGTGGCCAGGGCGGTATACGGCGACAAGTACGAGCGTCTGGTCGCGGTGAAGAGGGAGTACGACCCCGCGAACGTGTTCGCCCGCGGACTCGTCGACCTCAGCGACAACGCGGCGGTGGAGCGATGACCCTGCGGGTCGGCACCGACACGAGCAAGCTCCCCGGGGCGGGAGGCGCGTCGGCGATCACGACGCTGGAGCGCGTGGCCGCGCTCGGACTCGACGGCGCCTTCTTCCGCTCGGTGTTCGAGCTGAGCCCCACGCTGGACGCGGGCGAGCTGGCCGACGTCGCGCAGACGGCATCCGATCTGGGCCTGTACCTCGAGGTGGGGGCCGCGAAGGTGAACCCCTTCGCGACCCCCGAGTTCCCCGAGATCCGCGCCCTCGGCGACGGCGACTACCTGCTCGGCATCGAGCGGATCATCCGGGCGGTCACGGCGGTCGGGATCACCGAGATCTGGACGGCGACGGCGAACTACCAGTTCCGCATCCGCGGGCTGTACGCCTGCGACCGCTTCCGCACCGACGTCGACTGGTCCGAGCAGCTCGCCGCCACCGCGAAGGTCCTGCACCGGCTGGCGCCGGTGCTGCGCGACACCGGCGCGCACCTGAACCTGGAGACCCACGAGGAGATCACCTCCTTCGAGGTGGTCAGGCTCGTCGAGGAGGCGGGACCGGATGCCTTCGGCATCACCTTCGACACCGCGAACGTGCTCGTCCGTGCAGAGGACCCGGTCGCGGCCGCTCGCCGGGTCGCCCCTTACGTGCGGATGACGCACGTGCGCGACGTCGACCTGCGCTTCGGCGACGAGGGCATCACCCGCTTCCTCGCCCCGGTCGGCGCGGGCGCCATCGACTGGGTGGCCGTGCTCGGCGAGCTCGTCGCCCACGCGCCGCAGCCGAACCTGTCGATCGAGGGCGTCGTCGGCGGCTACGCCGGGATGCCGCTTTTCATCCACGATCCGGTCTGGCAGGCGGGTCATCCCGATCTCACCGTCACGGAGCTCGCCGAGATCGTGCGCCTGACCAGGAAGCAGGAGGCCAGGGCCGCGGCAGGGGAAGCCCCTGCGCTCGCCGCGCTCCTCGGGCCGATCGACGACGCGACCTCCCTCGCCTTCATCACCGCCAGCGCCGAGGCGCTGCGCGGCATCCTCTCCGCACCGCCCTCCGCAGTCTCCGCCCCGGCATCCGCGCCGGCCGCGGCCTGAACGACACGAAAGGACCATCATGACCCTCCTCACCATCCCCAACACCTTCGAGGCCGACTCCGACGTGTTCCCCACGCTGAGCCTCGCCGAGCGCGACCGCCGCTGGGCGAGCGTGCGGGGCCTGCTCGCCTCCAACGGCCTGGATGCGCTCGTCGTCTTCGGGTGGGGCCGCAACGCGAACGACTCCTACCTCACCAACGAGGAGCAGCACGCGATCGTGCTGCTCACCCCGACCGAGGACCCGCTCGTGCTCGTCGGCGACGTGCCCATCAACCGCTACGACGGCGCCGGCGCCCGCTACGAGCGCTGGACGGAGAACTGGCGCCACGGCAATCCGATCGCGAACCTCGTCGAGGCGCTCGGCGAGCACGGCCTGACCGGCGCGACGGTCGGCGTCGTCGGCCTCACCAGCCGTGCGGTCGGCCAGTGGAACGGCGTCATCCCGTTCGCCACCTGGACGACCATCCTGCAGAAGCTGCCCGGTGTCACCTGGGTCGACGTGGCCGACGCCTACGAGACGCTCACCGTCTTCAAGAGCGCCGAGGAGCAGGAGATGGTGCGCAAGGCCGCCGCCCTCGGCGAGGCGGCCAGCGCCGCCTACGTCGCCGCGGCCGGCGTCGGCGTGCTGGAGAGCGTCGTGACCGCGGCGGCGATCGACGCGATCGTGGCGGGCGGCGGCTGGATGCGCGCCCCGTTCATCCTCGAGCGCGCCGGCTCCCACCGCTTCGGGTGGGGTCAGCCCGAGTGGTTCTCGATGGGCGGCAGGCCCTACGCGCTCCAGAAGGGCGACAGCATCGCCAGCGAGCTGTTCGCCTTCTACGGCGGATTCGAGAGCCAGCAGCAGATCGACGTCTCCATCGGCGAGCCCGACCGGCTGCTGCGCGAGCTCGAGGAGGTCTGCCTGGAGTCGTACAACGCCGGCATCGAGGCGCTCAGGCCCGGCATCCGCTTCTCCGAGCTCGCCGCGATCATGGACGAGCCGCTGGCCCGGTCGAAGACGTGGAACACGGGACCGATGATCCAGACGGTGTCCCCGGTGGTCTACAACAGCGCGACCCGCATCGACCCCTCCGTCGACCCCGCGCTCGCGCATCTGCCCAAGCTGCCCAGCGGCGTCGGCCTGGACGGCGACTTCGTCATCACCGAGGGCGTCGCCTTCGCCTTCGAGCCGAACGCGCTGCGCGACGGCAAGCGCGTGTGCATCGGCGGCACGGTGATGCTGACCGATCGCGGTGTGGAGGAGCTCAACACGATCGCCAACCGGCTGCAGGTGGTGCCGGCATGATCACGGCGCTCCCCGACGCGACCCTCGCGCAGAGCCTCGGCGCGCTTCGGGTCGGTCCCGATGCTCTCGCCGACGGCGCCTCGTCGGGCCCGCTCGCCGGAACCGCCACCGTGGTGAAGGACCTCTTCGAGGTGGCGGGCCAGCGGGCGGGCGCGGGCAATCCCGACTGGCTCGCCGACGCCCGGGTCGCCGACCGGCACTCCTGGGCCGTGCAGCGGTGGGTGGATGCCGGGGCGACGGTCGCCGGCATCTCGCACAGCGACGAGCTCGCCTTCAGCCTGTCGGGCACGAACGTGCACTACGGCACGCCGCTGAACCCGATCGCGCACGACCGCATCCCCGGGGGCTCGTCCAGCGGATCGGTGTCGGCCGTGGCCGCCGGGCTCGTGGACTACGCCCTGGCGACCGACACCGGAGGATCGACCCGCGTGCCGGCGTCGTACTGCGGCGTCTTCGGGATCCGTCCGACCCACGGCCGGATCCCGCTCGACGGCGTCGTCGGCCTCGCCCCGCGGTTCGACACCGTCGGCGTGCTGGCGCGCACCGGCACGGCGCTTCGCCGGTCGGCGGGCGTGCTGCTCGAGCCGTCGGCCGGGGCGGCGCCGTCGGGTCCGGTCAGCGCGATCGTCGTCGCGGACGACGTGCTGGGGCTGGCGGACACCGCGACGGCGGCGGCCGTCGCGGCCGCGGCCGAGAGGATCGCGGAGCACCTGAGGATCGGCTTCGGCCACGGCGAGCTCGCCGGCCCCGAGCGGCTCGCCGAGTGGAAGGGCGCGTTCATGGCCCGCCAGCTGGCCGACATCTGGGCCACGCACGGCGACTGGGTCGTCCGCCGCGACCCGGCGTTCGGACCGGGCGTGGCCGCGCGGATGGCCGACGCGAGGGCGGCCGATCCCGGGCGCGGGGCGCTCGCCGACGTCGCGGGCGCGCAGGTGCGTGCGGCGCTCGACGCGACGATCCCGACCCGCGGCGTTCTCGCCTTCGCCACCGCCTTCGGCCCCGCGCCCCTGCTCGATCTCGACCCCGCGCAGAAGGGCCTGCTGCGCGGGCAGACGATCGGCATGACGTGCATCGCGGGGCTCGGCGGGCTGCCTGCGGTGTCGGTGCCGCTCGCCGAGGTCGACGGCCTCCCGGTGGGGCTGTGCCTGGTGGGGCGACCCGGAGACGACGAGCTGCTGCTCGACCTCGCCGCGCGCGCCGACGAGCTGATCGGACGCTGAGATGACGATGCTCCTGCGCTCCGGGCGCATCCGCGGACGCGGCCTCGTCGACATCCTCATCGAGGGCGAGGAGATCACGTCGATCGCGAGCGCCGGGAGCATCGTCGTCGCCGGCGCCGAGGTGCACGAGCTCGACGGACGCATGGTGACGCCGGCGTTCGTCGAGCCGCACCTGCACCTCGACAAGTCGCACCTGGGCTCGTCGGCCGGCGGGCTCGCCGAGGCGATCGCGCGCACCGCGCGGCTCAAGAGGACCTTCACCGCGGATGACGTCCGCGCTCGCGCCGCCCGCACTCTCGCCGCGGCGCTGCGCAACGGCACCACCGCGGTGCGGGCGCAGACCGAGGTCGACCCCGGTGTCGGCCTGCTCGGCGTCGACGTGATGGCGGAGCTCGCCGCCGATCTCGCCGGGATCATGGACGTCCAGATCGCGGTGTTCCCCCAGGAGGGCGTCTTCTCCCGTCCCGGGACGGCCGAGCTGATGAGGGCGGCGCTGCGGATGCCGGGCACCGTCGTCGGCGGCTGCCCCTACTCGGAGCGAGATCTCGACGACGCCCGGCGCCACGTCGACCTGGTCCTGGACCTGGCGGTCGAGCACGGGGTGCCCGCGGACCTGCACCTCGATCTCGCGGACGACCCCTCCGACGGGCGCTTCGCGCTGTCCGGGTACGTCGCGCAGGCCACGATCGACAGGGGCCTCCAGGGACGGGTGTCCATCGGCCATGCCACCACGCTGGCGGCCCTCGACGGCGCGGAGCGGCAGCGGGTGCTGGCCGCGCTCGCCGAAGCCCGGGTCGCCGTGGTGCTGCTGCCCGCGACCGATCTCTTCCTGATCGGCCGCGCCGACGAGCTGAACGTCCGCCGCGGCGTCGCGCCCCTCACGGCGCTCTGGGAGGCGGGAGTCGAGACCGCGCTGTCCTCGAACAACGTGCGCAACGCGTTCACGCCGACCGGCACGGTCGATCCCCTCGATATCGCGCTGCTGCTCGCCCGCGTCTCGCACCTGTCGGCCGATGCCGACTTCGATCGCGTGCTCGGCATGTGCACGGAGGCAGGGCGGCGGATCCTCAGCCCCGGCGCGACCGCCGGACTGCTGCCGGGCGATCGTGCCGATCTCGTCGTGCTCGATCAGACCGAAGACATCCCGCCCGTGATCGAGCAGGCTCCTCGCCGACTCGTCGTCTCCCACGGCAGGACGGTCGCCGAGCAGACGATCACACAGACCGTCGACCCCGCGGTGTCCCGTCTCACCGCCTTCGCCACGGCATCCGCCTGACACCGTTCGGAGCATCCGTTGACCTCCCTCCTCCGACCAGGCTCCGAGCGATGGCACCTCGTGCTCATGCTCGTGCTCACCTTCTCCACCGGCGTCGTCGACGCCGTCGGGTACCTCGGTCTCGACCGCGTCTTCACGGCAAACATGACCGGCAACGTCGTCATCCTCGGCATGGCGCTGACGGGGGCCGAGAGCCTCCCGGTCGCCGGACCCGCGGCGGCGCTCGTCGCCTTCTTCGTCGGCGCCCTCGTCGGCGGTCGCGTCCTGCGCGGTGCGCCCGCCGGCTGGTCGGTGCGCGCGACCGCCGCTCTGCTCGCTCTCGCGATCGTGATCGCGGGCGCGGCCGTCGCGGCGCTCGTCTGCGCGACCTCTCCCGCGCTCGAGCTCGGCGTCACGATCGCGGTCAGCTTCTCGATGGGCGCCCAGGCGGGCGTCGCCCGCCATCTCGGCGTCGCCGACGTCACCACGGTCGTCGTCACATCGACGCTGGTCGGACTCGCCTACGACTCCCGCCTCGGGCGCGGCTCCTCGCAGAAGTGGGTGCGCCGGCTCCTCGCCGTGGTCGCGATCGGCGCGGGCGCGGTGGTCGGCGCCCTGCTGGTGCGCCTCGGGCTCGCTCCGGGGATGCTGCTGTGCGCGGCGATCGTGGCGGCCGTCGCCGTGGCCGGCCACCTCGGCCGGGCCGCTGGCGTCGGCTCCGCGGAGGCGGCGACGTGAGCGGGGGGATCCTCCAGCGGGGAGCGGAGCTGCCCGAGGGGGTCCGCTACCTGCCGGTGGACGAGGGCACCCACCTGTGGGGCCGGCTGCCGTGCGCGGTCGATGCACCGGCGATGACGGTCGACTCCGGCGAGTCGGTGGTCGTCGACACCGTCAGCCACGAGGGACTCCTGGACGATCAGGGTTCCGACCCGGTGGCGTTCTTCGGCGGGCACGGCGTATCCAGGCAGGACGTGCTCGCGGATGCCGTGGAGGTCGCCTCATCCGGTCGGCGCGATCCGTCGTCCGACGGTCCCCACGTCGTCACGGGACCGGTGCACGTCCGCGGTGCGCAGCCGGGGGACGTGCTCGCGATCAGGGTCGCGCAGCTCCGTCGTCGGGTCCCCTACGGCGTGATCTCCAACCGTCATGGCCGCGGCGCGCTGGCGGGGGAGTACCCTCAGGGCCCCGAGAACGTCAGCGTCTTCGCGGGCGTGGACGACGCGGGACGCGGAGTCGTGCCGCTGCGGCGGGGATCCGCAGCCACGGCCCGGTTCCCCCTCGCCCCGTTCCTGGGCATCATGGGCGTCGCCGTGGCCGGGGGCGAGCGGCCGCACTCGGTTCCGCCCGGAGTGCACGGCGGCAACATCGACGTCAACCTGCTCACTGCCGGCAGCACCCTGTATCTGCCCGTGCAGGTCGAGGGTGCGCTCGCGTACGTCGGGGATCCGCACTTCGCTCAGGGGGACGGCGAGGTGTCGCTGACGGCGATGGAGGCATCGCTGCGCGCCCGGCTCCGGTTCGAGGTGATCCCGCGAGCGCGGGCCCTGGCGGCTTTCGGCGAGCTGGCGGGCCCCCTCGCCGAGACGGCGGACTACCTGGTGCCCACGGGCATGCACGAGGACCTCGACGAGGCGGTGCGGCGCTGCGTCAGGGCGGCCATCTCGCTGCTGACGACCCGCTACGGCATGGAGCCGCATCTCGCCTATGCGTACCTCAGCGCCGCGACCGACGTGAACATCTCGCAGGTCGTCGACATCGTCAAGGGCGCGCACGCCCGCATCCGCATCTCCGACTTCGAGTGATCGGGGCGGGTGGGGCGGCGGTGCGGACAGGCTGAAGGCCGCCGCCTCCGAGGAGACGACGGCCTTCGGGATCGGGGGGATCAGCCGATGTAGGCGGCGAGATCCTGCTCGAGGGCGAACTTCGGCTTGGCGCCGATGATGCTCGTCTTGACCTCTCCGCCGACGAAGACCTTCATCGCCGGGATCGAGGTGATCTGGTACTGCATCGCGAGCTGCGGGTTCTCGTCGACGTTCAGCTTGAGGATGGTGATCTTCT